>Ga0210377_10002854_pt1 | contig 14943 bp, 15 predicted proteins | sample PLM4_65_b1redo_FD_155480 | JGI IMG/M metagenome (GOLD analysis project Ga0210377, IMG submission 155480) | Groundwater sediment microbial communities from an aquifer in East River, Colorado, USA - PLM4_65_b1 redo | ecosystem: Environmental > Terrestrial > Soil > Riparian zone | place: USA: East...
CTGCGCGCGCAGGGCGAACAGGAGAATTCCGAAGAACAGCAAGCCAAGGCTCACGCCGACAGCGATCACGAGCGGAACGGATACGCGTTGGAACTGCGGCACACCGGGCGAATTGAACAGCACCAGCGCGCCGACGATGAACGACGTGACGCCCGCGATGGTCAGCGCGCCGTGGGTGGGCGCTTTGATATCGAGGATGAACAACACGAACGCGGTCACCAGGAAGAGAACGCCGAACCAGTTGACCGACAACAAGCCGATGCCATACAGGGACACCGTGACACAGACCACGCCGATGAAACCAGCCACCCAGCCGCCGGGGCTGGAGATCTCGATCAGGATCGCCATCGTTCCCACGGATAACAGGGAGAAGACGATGTTCGGGTTGGTGAGGAATAACAACAATTGTTCGATGAACGTCATCGCCAGCGGTTCGGTGCGCGCGCTGGTCGTGTGGAGCGTGCGCGGTCCATCGTTCATTTGAACGGTGAAACCATCGAGGGCTTCGAGCAGGTCGTCGACGTTATCCACAACAAAATCGATCAGCCCCACTTCAAGTGCTTCATCCGCTGTTGCAGCGGCGGCTTCATCCACCATCGATTCTGCCAGCGCCAGCGCCTTCTCGCCGCGCGGTTCCACATACGGACGGACCGCGGCTTTGGTGGCGTTGGAAGCCTTGTTCTTTGAATCCGAGTCCAGGTTTTCGCCCGACTCGTCGATGGGTGTGGATGCGCCGATGAATGTTTCAGGCGCCATGGCGGAAGCGTGCGCCGCAAAGGTGATCGGCGCGCCCGCGCTCCCGGCGAATGCGTTCTTCGGCGATACATACACGACAACCGGTACTTCACTGGAGCGGATCTCATCGATGATCTTGAACATCGTATCCAGGCTTCCGCCGGGCGTGTTGAGTTGAATGATGAGCACTTCGGCATTTTCGCGTTCAGCCGTCTGGATGCCGCGTTTGAAGTATTCCAGCATGGGCGGCATGATCGGACCGTCGGCGGTCAATACAATGACCAACGGTTCATCGCTTTGTGCGTGCGCTGTCTGAAAGACGAGCGAAAGCGCAGCGAATAGGACCAGTATCAAAATGAACTTGTTGCGGATGGGTTTCATCACTTGTACTCCGTGTCCCCATCATTATAATGGCTATGGAGGAAATCATGGCTGAGAGTAAAAAGTTCCTTACCTTGCGTTCCATTGTATTGATGGTGCTGATCGTCCTTGTTGCCCCGTTCATCCCGATGATCATTTCCGGTCAATGGGGGTGGCGGGAGGCGTGGGCGTATGCGATTCTCAGCATTTTTGGCTTTGCGGTCAGCCGTGTGCTGGCTTCGCGCCGCCACGCTGACCTGCTGGTGGAACGGTCCCGCTCCATCGAGTTGCAGGGCGCCAAATCCTGGGACAAGATCCTTGCGCCTGCGCTGGCGATCGGTTCGCTGCTCATTCTCGTCGTTGCGGGGATGGATAAATTGAATGGCTGGACGATGCCGTATTCAATGAACGCCAAGGTCGTCTCTTTGATCGTGATCGTTCTTGGGTATGTATTGGGCTCATGGGCGCTGATCGAAAACCGATTCTTCTCCGGCGTGGTCCGCATTCAGAAGGACCGCGACCATCGCGTCGTCACAACAGGACCGTATCGCTTCATCCGCCACCCGGGATATGCCGGCGCTTTGTGGACATATCTCGCGATGCCCATACTGCTCGATTCGGTCTGGGCGTTCATCCCGGCAGTATTGTTGCTCAGTGTCCTTGTGCTTCGGACTTCGCTGGAAGATCGCACCTTGCAAGCCGAACTGCCTGGTTACGCTGAATACACCCACCGCACGCATTATCGTCTGTTCCCGGGGATATGGTGATTTGGAGTCCAACGTCTATAGACGTTGGACTCTGTATGTTTTTATATCACTGCCAGATAGATCGTGCGTATGCTGAGGACGATGATCAGCACGCCGACCAGGATCATCAGTGCCTTCAACGGCAGTTTCTTCGTCATGCGCGCCGCGAGCGGGGCGGCGATACCTCCGCCGATGAGCAAGCCTAAAATCACCTGCCAGTATTGCGAGAAGCTCAACGCCAGCACAAACGTCACGGACTCGGCAAAGGTGATGAAGAACTCCGAGAAGTTGACCGAACCGATGGTCATGCGTGGATACTTTCCGCGTGCAACGAGAGTTGACGTAACGACGGGTCCCCAGCCGCCGCCGCCGATGGCATCGCAGAATCCGCCAAACAGACCGAGCAGGCTGATGCGCGGACCGTGGTATTCATCCGGTGTGTTGCGCGGGACGGTGGTGAAAGCCTTGTAAATGATCACTCCACCCATGATGAGCAGATAGCCCGCGATCCATGGTTTGATAATATCTCCGTCAATGGAGGTAAGCAGATAGGCACCCGCCACACCGCCGACCACACCGGGGAAGAGCAGTCGCTTCACCAGTTTCCAATCCACGTTGCCGAGCCGCCAGTGTGAGAAGCCAGAGATGCCGGTCGTCACCACCTCCGCCATGTGGACGCTTGCCGATGCCGCGGCAGGGGGGATTCCCAGGCTGAGCAAAAAAGTATTCGAGCTGACTCCATACGCCATGCCCAGCGCGCCGTCGATCATTTGGGCGAGAAAACCTACAAGCACATAGATGAGAATTGAGATTTCCATTTTATTTCGACTCCTTGTCTCGATGTATGAAAAAACAAATATGATTTAACGGCTCTGCTTCCTCTAAATGTATATAAAGTCTATAGTACTAGTATACTTTTCGACTATAAAAAAGCACCCTTCTTCAGGGTTCCTTTCGACGGCTATTTGCCTTTTATGCCAAGTTTCTTGCGCGTGGCATTTTGTCGTTTGGTGACATCGGCAAGCGAAGTGTTATCAAGGATATCGGCGATGGCATTGCGCACATCACCCATCACCATTCGCAAGCCGCAGGTTTGCTCATCGGGGCATCCGCAGGGCTCATAAGCCATCTGGCTTACGCACCTGATCGGTGCCACTGGACCATCCAGGGTGCGGAAGATCTGGCCGAGGCTGATCTCGCTGGACGGCTTGGCCAGGTAATACCCGCCGCCAACGCCCATCTTACTTTGGAGCAGGCCTGCATTCTTGAGCGTCAGCAGGATCTGCTCAAGAAACTTCGCCGAGATCTGCTCGCGTTGCGAGATCTCTTTGATCTGTACCATAGGTAGGGAGGCATCATGGTCAGGGGTACCCGCCAGCATGATCATGGCCCGGAGGCCGTATTCACCGCGTTTGGAAAGTCTCATAGTATAAAAAGTCTATTGGAATAATAGACTTTATCGTCTTTAACTATAATTCAGCGACTGAATTTTGTCAAGAAGTCTCGAGCAACTCGACGACTTCCACATCTCCCAACGCGCGTTGGATATCAACGCTCTTCATGACGATCGCCGTATTGCGGACTCCCGACCCGATGGAGACTTCCTCCTCTTTCAAAACGCTCGCATCGATCAGGACCTTGACCTGATTCCGTACCCCAAACGGACTCACGGTCCCGATGCGGTATCCCGTCACCTCCAACACTTCCTCCTCGGTTGCCATCCTTATACGGGAACGTTTAACAAGCTGACGCAGTTTCCGCCAATCGATCTGGTCTGGTCCCGCCACAAGCACCATCAAATATTCATCTGGTCGGATCTGAAAGAGGATGCTCCGCACGATCTGTCCCGGTCGTTGACCGCGATCCGCGGCGGCCTGCTCGAAAGACATGACCGGCTTCTCGTGCGTAAAGATGCGGTGGGGAATCCCAAGTTCTTCTAAAGCAATACTGGCGGGTGGTTTATCCATAATTTTGGAGTAACGGAGTCCAAAGTCTACAGACTTTGGACTCTCCAACGACAGGAGTCGTTGGAGTCCTTTCCGGTAAGGTAAAATCGTGCCATGTCGAAACTCAAATCACCTCTTGCTTTGTTCTTTCTGACCGTAATTGTAATTGCTCTTCTGGCGTTATTCGGACCCGAAGAGCAATCGCTTGGCTCCAACGTGCGGATCGTGTACCTGCATGGCGCGTGGGTGCTGGCGGCAGAACTGGCTTTCGCCGCAGCCGGGCTCGCGGGTTTGGCCGCCTTGATCACACGCCGCGACGTGCTCCATCGGTGGTCTGCCGCGCTCGGGCGGACAGGCGTCTTCTTCTGGGTGACTTATCTTCCGATGTCACTCTGGGCGATGCAAACCAACTGGAACGGACTGTTCCTCTCCGAGCCGCGTTTCCGCCTGGCGCTCATCTTTGCTGTGACCGGCGTGCTGTTGCAGGTGGGGTTGTGGCTCATCAACACTCATTGGGTCACATCGGTTGCGAATATCGTCTTCATCGTTGTCCTGCGCGTCATCTTTGCCACGGCAGATAACGTCATGCATCCGCCTCCGTCGCCGATCTTCAATTCAGGGAATTTCACCATCATCGGGTTCTTCGTTGCATTGATCGCGCTAACCATGTTCGCGGCGTTCTTCCTGACGCGCTGGTTCTTAACCTTCAGCCAAAAGCCACAATCATAAAATCTCTTGAGTAACTTCAAACTTGCAGCGCTGACCCTCATACGTGTAGTGCTCAACACTGCCTTTCGGATGATCTATCCGTTCCTGGCGGTGTTTGCGCGCGGCTTGGGCGTGGATATTAGCGTTGTCTCGAGCCTGGTGGCGAACCGTTCCCTTGTCGGCGCGGTAACCCCGTTTCTCTTTCCGTTCATCGAAACGCGCGGGCGCAAGTTCGGCATGTCGCTTGGACTGGGATTGTTTGTCCTGGCAATGGGGATAGTCGCCTTGTTCCCCAGTCTGACCACGATCGGCGTTGCACTCATCCTTGCCATGGTGGGCAAAACAATCTTCGACCCATCCATGACTTCGTATGTGGCGGACCATGTCGCTTATGAAAAACGCGGTACTGCCATCGCCTTCTCTGAATTTGCCTGGTCGCTGGCATTTATTCTGGGGATTCCTGCTGTCGGCTGGCTCATTGCCAGATCAAACTGGTCCGCACCATTTTGGGCATTGGGGATTTTGGGATTCGTCTCCCTGGTCTTCATTCTCCTGACGTTACAGGACTCGACCAAGCCCACGCCTCACGCCGACGGGGTGTTTGGTTCCGTTAAACAGATCATTGCCTCCCCAGTGGTCTTGGTCGCGTTTTCGATCGGAGCATCCATGTGCTCCGCCAATGAAGTGGTGAACCTGATGTTTGGCGTTTGGCTGGAGGATTCCTTCCACTTGCAAATTGCCGCGCTGGCAGGGGCTTCCGTTGTGATCGGCTTATCCGAATTAGGCGGGGAGGGGTTGGTGGCGCTGTTCGTGGACCGGATCGGCAAAGTCCGTGCGGCGGGTGTGGGAATCATTGCCAACAGCCTCGCAGCGATCCTTCTGCCAATGATCGGTCGGACAGAACTTGGCGCGTTGATTGGACTTTTCCTCTTCTTCATTTCGTTTGAATTTACGATTGTCAGCATCATCCCCTTGATGAGTGAAATGATGCCCTCGGCGCGAGCCACGACACTGGCATTAACGGTCTCGGCCAATTTCATCGGGCGTGCCATTGGCGCGACGTTGGCTCCCAAGTTGTATGCGTTTGGCTTTGGTGTTGTCACAGGAACGGCGGTACTGTTCAACCTTCTGGCAATGGTCGCTGTGTGGTATGTTTCAAAACATCATGACTGACATTCTCGTTCTCGTTGCGTTCTTTTTCTTCATCATCCTGTTCATCATCGGTTTACTGTGGGTGCTTGTCCCGGCGATGTACGGCTTGCCCTCACGCCCGACTCACCCGGAGCGAATCCGTGTGGCGTTGAAGTTGGCGAATCTCAAAGCGGATGAACTCCTCTATGATCTCGGCTCCGGTGACGGACGTGTGCTCATCATTGCAGCGCGTGAGTTTGGAGCAAAGGCAGTTGGCATCGAGATCGGTCCCGTACAGCGCGCTGTCAGTTGGGGAAAAGTTTTATATAACCGAGTCAGTGACCGGGTCCGTGTGGAGGCGGGGAATTTTTATGCATCCGATGTGCGCGCCGCGGATGTCGTCTTCATTTATGCCACGTCCACCGAAGTTGCAAAACTGACGTCACATTTGGAAAGGCAGATGAAACCCGGTTCGCGTGTTGTTTCGATCTCAGCTGATTTCCCTGAATGGGAGCCGTCGCAATTCGATGAGCAGGGATTGATTTTTGTATATGAGATGCCGCCGAAGCCGGGCAGTTGGACAACGTATCTTCTGAAAAAGGAAAGTTAATCTCGTCATTGCGAGTGGTGCTGCAAGCGCCACGAAGCAATCTTATAAGAAGTATCTTGCATACAAATTGTTTATAGGATTGCTTCGTCGAGCTATACTCTCCTCGCAATGACGTAAAAGGTCGAACCTTTCATCTTGCGTGTGTGTTGAAAAGGGAGGAAACAAAATTGCACACAAGGAGAATCTCATGAAACTGCGAAATCTATATCTGCTTAATACCGTCGTATCGCTTGGCTTTGCGCTCGGATTTTTTGTGATGAGTTCTTTCCTGCTTGAATTGTTCGGCATGGATGTTTCACCCGCCACACAAACGCTGGCGCAACTCGTCGCCGTGGAATTGGTCGTCGGCGGCGTGACAACCCTGCTCGCCCGCGATGTGACCGATGCCAAAGCGACCGGCGCGATCAACACCGGAAATTTCCTGGCAGGCGTGATCGGGACGATCATCGCATTGCGTGCCACGCTCAACGGCGTGATGGGCGGGTTTGGTTATGTGGTTACGGCGGTCTATCTGTTCATTGCTGTGGCGTTTGGGTATTTCCAGTTTGTGAAGTCTTCCAGGTAGTTACTTACTTTTTAATCACATCAGCATTTGTCCCCCAAAAAGATTCTGGTGGTGGCATTCCCATTCTTTTTGCATAGTTGGTTGCCCGCGCGTGATTATTTCAGCGGGATAAAAATAGATTGGCTTGCCCTGCGCTTTGCCTGCAAGCAGTTCATCATCTACGATCCCGCCGCCGCCGATGCCCACCAAAATATCAATGACAGCGACCATCGCTTTTGAAGTGGGGGAGAGTTGATCTGAGTCGGGTAAATTCCCACGCCATTGAAGCCTGACTCTGCCGAAAAATTGACGAAGTGTGCTCATGGGATGCCAACTTTCTTTCGCTGTCGCGAAACCATTCCACTTCTTAGTCAGGCAAATTCATTACATGTCACTTGTCTTTTAGTTTGTTCAGGCGTTCCTTCAAGTCGGATTTTTTCATGCCGGTCAGCGTATCATGGGCAGGGCCTTTGAAGGATGTCGGTGGAGGAAGTCCCCTTCTTTTTGCATGGATGCTTGCCCTTTCATGGTTCATATCTGCCGGGAAGTACAGGATCTGTTTCCCCTGCTCATGACCGGCGAGCATTTCGTCGAGGCTGATGCCTCCGCCGCCGATGCCCACCAGAATATCGCTGCATTCCACCATGGCTTTGGAAGTGGGGGAGAGATCATCGGAGTTCGGTAATTTTCCGCCCCATTGATTATCTGCAATAAAACAAATGTGATCGACCGCGTCGCTGATCTCCTCCAGATTTTCCAATGCCTGCGTGGAAACGATCCCTGCCGTGGTGAATCCCATCGACTTTGCCAGCGGATAGATCGCGCCGATACCGGTGCTGCTCGCACCGATGTTGACCAAGGTTGTTCGAGGGGAATATTTGGATAACATTTCCCGCGCGATACGAAGCATTTCCTGCTCGTCTTCATACCCCATACCGGAAAACCCGTAAAAGGTGAGCAGGGTCTTTCCCATACCTTTGAAAAAGGATACTGCTTCCTCAGGTTTCATGCTCCACCCGACGATGTGATTTTTTCCCCGCAGCTGTAATTTGATTCGACCGATAAATTGTTGAAATTTGCTCAAGGAAAACTCCCATCTGCGTTCAATTAATTCAATGGATTAATTTGATACCAATAATTATACAGTCTCCATTTTACCGCTTCCATGACCATTAAGTTTCAGAACGATATCTTCCACTTCCCTGCCGTTTCGGTCGAGGTATTTGTCCTCGCCAATGATAGTGAACCCGCATTTTTCGAGGACATGCTTTGAAGCGATATTATGTCTCGCCACATGTGCAAACAACGGACGGGTCTTCACGATGGACAGATATTCCGTCAGCGCACTGGTCGCGATCCCTTTGCCCCAGAATTCCTTCCCGATCCAATAACCGACTTCCCGTTCACCGAGCGTTTCCCAACTGACAATATTTCCCGCCACTTGACCATCATACAAAATGGTCTTCAAGATCACGGATCGATCCGCCATGATCTTCTTCCAATGCAGCATAAAGGCTTCCCTGTCCCTGGGAGGAAAAGCCGCCATCGCGGTCGCTTCAGGATCGAGTTGCTGCTCGAAGAAGATCGGCAGGTCGGATTCGATTACGTCTCGGAGCATGATGGTCATAAGTGTTCCTGACCCAATTATAAAGTCCAAACAGTTTTTCGTTTTGCCATTTTGGAAGTTAAAATCGGGTGCATCAGATATTATCGGACAACCCTGTCATTCAAAGGATGAACATGAAAGAACTTCCCGTCCGTCAGGTTCATATCGACGATTTGTTCTGGTCGCCGCGGTTGGCGGTCAATGCCGGGAACGCCATCTTCCATCAATGGGAACAACTCGAAACCACGCGCTGCATCGATAATTTTCGGATCGCCGCAGGCGAAATGGATGGATTCCGCGAAGGCTGGTTCTTCGCCGACTCGGATGCCTACAAATGGCTGGACGCGGCCTCACGGATATTTGCGCTTCATCCCGACCCCAGGCTTGCCTCCGTCATGGATGCGTTTATCTCGCTGATAGCCCGCGCTCAGGCTGACGATGGTTATATCTTCACCTACAACCAGATCCATTTTCCGGATCGACGCTGGGTCAACTTGCAGGTGGAGCATGAACTCTACTGTCATGGACATCTCATCGAGGCAGGTGTTTCGCACTTCGAGTCCACGGGTCGCAGGGATCTGCTTGACCTCTGCATCAAAGCCGCTGACCTGCTCGTGTGCGATTTTCTCAACGCATCCAACGATAAAACCTGTGGGCACGAAGAGATCGAACTCGCATTGATCCGTTTGTATCGTGTGACAGGCAAAGCGGATTATCTCGAACTGGCGCGTCGATTCGTCGAGCGGCGCGGACGGATCCCATTTTTACCGATTCATCTGTTACGTCAATTCAACAGTTTCAACAAACGAAAAGGCCATGTCAGTAAATTGCGAAAAGAATATATTTCCCATCATCCCGAACACGAATCGTTTCGTTTACCCGGCGATAACTACACTCCCAAACCGCGTTTCAGCCGGGCACGTTGGTATCTCAACGCCCTGCGCGGATACTACGCACAGCAGCACGCGCCCATCCGAAAACAGACTGTGCCTGTGGGACATTCGGTGAGATTCGGATATCTCGAAACTGCCATTGCAATGCTCCTGCGCGAAAAGCCGGAGGAGACTTTGTTGTCCACATTGAAACAGGCCTGGGAGCGGATGGTGACGCGGCGCATGTACGTCACAGGCGGACTTGGCGCGGTCCCTGGTTTGGAGGGGTTTGGGTCTGATTACGAACTCGATCCCGAATATGCGTACGCCGAGACGTGTGCGTCGCTTGCCAGCCTCTTTTGGAACTGGGAGATGACGCTCCTCACGCAGGAGGCGCGTTACAGCGACTTGTTCGAGTGGCAACTCTATAATGCGACCAATGTTGGCATGGGGCAAAACGGGGATACGTATCTGTACAACAATCCGCTGGCGGTGCATGGAGGCGTGACGCGCAAAGGCTGGTATGTTGTCCCCTGTTGCCCGTCCAATCTCTCGCGCACCTTTGCCGATCTGGGAAAATACATTTATTCGTACGATGATGACAAGATCTGGATCCATCAATACATCAGCAGTGAAACGATTATCAACAGCGTGAAGATAAAAATTGAATCTGAATTGCCGTGGGGTGGAAAGGTACGAATTCACATCCAGCCTGAAAGGCAAACTGAATTTGCACTCCATTTCCGCAAACCTTCGTGGAACATTGATTCTCCGAAAGAATCAACAGCCTCGGGCTATGACCCGCGTCTGGTGGATTATGAATCTGTCTCACGAGTTTGGTCTATCGATGGCGAGATATTGGAATTCAATTTCGACACTTCAATCCAAATGCGCCGCGCCCACCCCAAAGTGCAGGGACATACTGACAAAGTCGCCCTCACGCGCGGACCATTAGTCTACTGTCTCGAAAGTGTGGATAACCCCGATGTTGACATTTTCACCGCCCAACTTGACTCTGCTTCTTTACATGATGAATTCCTCCCTGATCTGTTGAGTGGATGTGTGGTCATCCTCGGCAAAACGACCGATGACAAGCCGCTGAAGTTCATCCCGTACTTTTTGTGGGCGAATCGAGGCGAATCCCAGATGACGGTGTGGGTGAATTCAAAATAATTGCATCCTCCACCATCACAGTCGCTTAGGGGTCGAGTTATCCCTCGAAGAAGATCGGCGGGTCGGATTCGGTTACGTCGCGGAGAGGGATGGTCATGTATCTCCAGGGTGATACGGTTTATTCTGGCGCAGCTTTCCCTACTTCGACGAACTTCCATATTCGTGACGGCGTTACGGCGAATATTTTTTGAAATTGCTGACCTTTGCTTACGCCTTTGATCCGGGTTTTGCCCATAAGCAGTGCAATAATGGGGGACCGCATATTGTGGACCGAAGTTTTCATGTAGGTGGCAATGTCAGTGGTTATTTCAGCATCCACACGTTCCGAGGTCATCGCTTCGAAATGGCATTTTCCATCCTGCATGACGAAGGTCCATGATCCTCCGCCAGGTCCGGTCAAACGCAACGTTGTCACCAGGTCCACGCCAGCCAGGTCTTCCGGGCGGAGCGTGCCCCTTGCCATCTCCATATTGAAGTTAAGAATACGATGTACCAGATCAGCGGGCAAAGGCGGCAGGCTTTGCATGTAGCGTAGATGCGATTCGGTGAAATGCAGCCATGTGTGGGCGAGTAGATATTCCAGGGCGAACGCCAGAGTGCGCCAGCCTCCGACAATAATGAGGGGAAGAAAAACCGGCGTTTCAGGCGCGTACTGTGCGGTCTGCTTGAGTGCCGCTTGTGTTTCATGCAGATACTCAAGACCTTTGGCACCCGCCTGACTGGCCGGGCGTTCGGTAAAGTGTGCATTATTCCATGTATTCAGTTCCTGCATGGTGAGCGGTGCCTTTTTCCCGTGGTCGTCTCGGATGCCATTGATGACCATTTGATTGAAATACGCCAAATGGAAAGGCATATCGGCAAAGGTCCAGTCCCTGCCATGTTTGCGTGCCCAGTCTTGAGGGGAGAAGTGCTGATAGAAGGAGTCGACCACGCTCCAGATCGTTTCCAGGTCAACCAGAGTCTGGGAAGTATCGTTCAACATGTTGACAAAACCTCCTCTACCGTTAAAGTGTGCTGCTTCGAGTTATATAACTGTATTGCTGTTTATGGATGCTCCGTATGCTACCATGAATAAAATATTGATGGTACATCCTTGATTACCTACCGTTTGCCGGTTTTGCTCTCTGGTCGATATGGTGCCTGACCATCGATATTCCCTACAAATTGTGGCAGGCGTTTGTGCCCCAGTTGCTGACGGATGGCGAGGTTCTCGCCGATGTGATACCAGTAATGATAGATGACCCGTTGAAGAAGATTCCCAAAAAAGAAGGGACTGGGTTTGCCGTTACGGATCACGTGTTCCAGTAATTTGTCCGGGGTCAACTTGTTGAGCCAGGGATCAGCTGCCTTGGTGATCGTCTTCCAGGCGGATAACACCTCTTCGAGCGGAGGTGTGCTGCCGGGAGCGCCGTACGCAAAACTCTTGTCGATATTTGGAAAAAGCATTTGACCCTGCCCATAGTACAGGAAATATCTCTGCTCCTGCCACGCCAGATGCCCGATGTTCCAACTGATGCAATTCATAGGCAGGAGGCGTTTGCGGGCGTCTTCATCCTTGATGCCTTTGACCGCGCGCATAAATTCGCTACGGGTAAAACGTAATTGGGTGATGAGAGGATGCATCGCATATTCCTTTCGTGGGAATGTGATGGTTTCATTATCTAGTGATATGGGTGTTGCTCGAAGAAGTTTGGCAGGTCGGATTCAGTTACTTCGCGGAGGATAACGTTATCAGTCAAAGCTTTTCTCGTTAATTATTGAGTGATCACTTCGTCGTGCAGAATCGAATAAATCTCAACGTCATGGTGTCGACCCTTGTTGTACCATGCTCCACGCGCCGTTCCTTCGTGTTTAAATCCGCATTTTTCTGCCAGCCGACGGGAAGCCGCGTTGTCGGGATGAATGACAAGTCTGATTCTGTTCATCCGTTTGGTCTCAAACAGATAGCGCACCAGCATATTTACTGCTTCTGTCATTACACCTTTGCCGCGATGTTCAGTTGTGTAGATTTGGTACGAGAGTTCATACTCATCCAGGTAATTGACAGTCTTGTAGAATTCGATGTGACCCAATATCTCATCGGCAGGATTGACGATGATGAGCATACCGTCATCTTTGTCCCAAAATCCATTCTCCTGAAATTGCTTTTGGAACGCAGGCTGTGACAGGATGCCGCGCGGAAAGTAGTCCCCTCTGTTCTGAATGTCTGTGTGGAAATTATAGAGTTTTTCCAGATCGGCTTCACGAACAGGGCGGAGGATGACTGATTTACCTTTAAGCATACCGCCTTCCTTTCTCGTTATTTAATTAACACGCTGCCATTGCCGTCGCTTCGGGGTCGAGTTGCTGCTCAAAGAAGATCGGCGGGTCGGATTCGGTTACTTCGCGGAGGAGGATGTTATCAGTCGCCAATTTAATTCTCAAATTAACGAAAAGTGAAATTCAGTTGCTTTTATTCACTACAATGATATCTAGTACTGCCTCAATACAGAAACTGACTGACTGAATAGTGCTATTCAATTTCACTTACGATAGGAGTCGGGATGCCACCAAAGAGGGCTCAGTTGCATACTTTGTGCGAATCCATCAATTCCAGGAAACAGACTTAACCGGTTTATGTTGAGACGTTCAAGAGAGACAAGCATTTGATACTGAACCTTGCGGATTACTGGTATCTCAAATTTTAGTACGTGGTTTTGGAGTTCAGAAGGTTGTGCGACGGCTTTGAGATTTTCCATAAAGGAAACCTCCAGATTGAGCGGAACCAGAAAAACTCCTTGCTGGACTGCTAGCCGCTCATTCAGATGAAATGGAACTAGTGGGGCGACTGAGGCGACTTTCGTGGTTAGTAATTTGTGGGCCGCCTCCGGGTCGTGGAGCCCGGGATCAATGCGAAAGGCATCTTGTATACCTTGTTCCTCTCGACTCTTCAGAAGGTTGAAGAGCCATTTCTGATCAATTGCCCAAATTGCACAAGTGGTGTCAAGTGACGCAAGTTCCAACGCGAAGAAGAGCGCAATGTAAAACGAGTATGTCCAGTCTAACAGACGTGTTGGGGCGCCATGATGCTGCATGAGCGCGAGCCACTCGAGATAGTCGTTCTGTCCTGGTGCGCGTGTATGAAACCGATGCAGGTTGCGTTGAAAACGGGTAAGTAAATATTTTTCAATGTCAGGCAAATCGGTCAAGGGGAGTCCAACCCGATCACAGGCAGAGCGCTCAAGACTTGGTTTAAGATCCCATCCCGTATCTTGTTGGCCACGAAACACCCAGCGATTACTACTCTTTAATGCAAATAATCTTTCGTACTCTTGTTGTAGTTCTTCCCACGACTTTATTGTGAGCTTCGTATACCACTTAGGTGTCATATCCACTCTCCAATTCTGCCTCATAAGTAAAGACCATAAGACAATTGCGTTACGAGTAAATAGGTGGTTCAGCTTTTTATATAGCTACTTTAATTGTTTAGTGTGTAAGATGGTTGTCATTAATAATTATAGCATGCCAGTTAGTTGTTCGACCAATGTATAAAGCTTTCAGCTTTTTGTGGTTAAATTATCTTATTGATTCACTTTTCGCTATTCACTGGAGCCCTCCATGCTCATACACTCCTCCTCCCAACTTCTCACCCTCGCTGGCGGACCGCAGCGCGGTCATGCCCTCGGCACACTCGGCATCATCGAAGACGGCGCGGTCGTGGTACGCGATGAAAAGATCGTCGCGGTCGGAACCACGGCTGAACTGCGCGCCTCTTACCCCAACGAGCCAACCCTCGATGCGAACCGCTGTGTCGTTATGCCGGGGTTTGTGGATCCGCACACACACGTCATCTGGGGCGGTGACCGCGCGGACGAGTTCGAGAAGAAAATGGCGGGAGCGGCTTATCTCGATATCCTTGCCTCGGGAGGCGGGATCCTCTCCACGGTCCGCGCGACGCGAACAGCTTCCGTTGAAACACTTATCGCGCAGACCCGTCCGCGTTTGCTTCGCATGTTCGCGCATGGCACCACCACCGTCGAAGCCAAAACGGGATATGGTCTGCAGACCGCCACCGAACTGCGCCTGCTCAAAGCCCTGCTCACGCTCGACGATGAAACTCCGCTCGACCTCGCTTTTACATTCCTCGGCGCGCACGCCATTGCGCCCGAATTCAAGGATGACCCGCAGGGCTACACCGACCTCGTGTGCGAGACGATGCTGCCGATGCTTTGCCAATGGTGGGAAGTCCACGCCCCGCGCCGGACTCTGCCATTTGTGGATGTCTTCTGCGAGAACAAAGCCTTTGACCTTGAGCAGTCGCGTCAGATCCTGACCAGGGCTGGGTCGCTGGGATTCCCGCTCAAGATCCACGCTGACGAGTTCGACAACCTCGGCGGCGCGGCGCTTGCCGCGGAGATGGGCGCGGCGTCCGCAGATCATCTGGTGAAAACCTCCGATGCAGATATTGCCGCGTTGGGGAAATCGGATACGGTCGCGGTCTCGTTGCCGTGCACGCCCTTCGGACTTGCGGAA
>Ga0210377_10002855_pt1 | contig 14942 bp, 12 predicted proteins | sample PLM4_65_b1redo_FD_155480 | JGI IMG/M metagenome (GOLD analysis project Ga0210377, IMG submission 155480) | Groundwater sediment microbial communities from an aquifer in East River, Colorado, USA - PLM4_65_b1 redo | ecosystem: Environmental > Terrestrial > Soil > Riparian zone | place: USA: East...
AGCGCAGCGAGGCGAGCCACGAAGTCCGTTCGATCCGCGTCATCCCGGAAGATGCGTTGCCGCTCCAGACCCCGCACCATCACATGGTGGAGGGCTCCCGGGGCATCCAGACGAGGTTGGCGGGGCATGGCAGAGAGATCCTAGCACAACTTGCCATACTTGGCAACGTCCCGTATTCTTCCGTATTCGTATTCCAGGGCAGGCGGTGATCGTGTCCCAGGCCTGCCCAACTCTTAAGCAAATGGTGTTCCGTGGAAATCAGGCTAGTGCATCATCTTCCAGACTACGAGCACCACGACGGCGCCGACGAGTGACAAGAAGAAGCCCGCCTGGTGGAACATCGCGCCATCCGCAGGTCGGTTGAAGAGGCGAGCCACGAGGCCGCCGACGATCGAGCCGGCTATTCCGAGCCCGGACGTCATCCAGAAGCCCATGACGTCGGCTCCAGGCACGAGCGCGCGAGCAATCAGTCCGACCACGAAACCGACTACGATCGACCACAGGATGTGCAGCATGGCGGCCTCCTTTGGTTTAACGGTGTTGTACCTAGGATTCTATCGTGGGGCGAGGTATGCCACAGGCCTGCACTGACAGAGTCTCCTTCCGAATCCGGGACCTTGCATCCTCCGTATTTTGGAGACCGGATGGAGATGTAAGTAGACGAAAGATGCAACGTAGTATCTCCCGCACGAAGAAGGCGCACGAGGATAGACTGCCAAAGCATGAACCCCTTTCGGCGAAAGCGGCAGCTTCCAAAAGGGGCTTCGCTTCGGTAGAACCAGGGTTACGCGCGAACGAGACCCAGCCAAACCCTAGCCGAAGGAGAAGCCCCATACCTAGCCTCCGGTCAAATGCCATCCTAATCAAGCGCTTTCGGGAACTGAGAGAGGATCTCCGAATCCCGCGGGACCGACTCCTCGTCGGGATCGACATCGCCAAGGCCCAGGACGTGGCCCATAGAGGGGTAGAGGGGTTGCTCGACAAGTGCGATTTCTAGAGAACTGCTCCCTCAATCCGATTGAGCCATTGAGGATTCCCCGCCTCGGCGCCGGCCGCCCACAAGGACCACCCAAAACAAAACGGCCCTTTGGATCAAAATCCCCAAAGGGCCGGAGGCGTCGCGCGCTGTCAGGGTTGCGCCCTGAGCTTGCCAGTTGCCCCGCACCGAGATCACGCGGTGACCCTCCCCCCACCTTCACCGGGAATCGCCGCAGTGAACCAACCGTATCGCGGGCCTCAGCGGTCTGTCAAGCCGGATACCTGGCAACGCTGGAAGGAAGCGCACAGGACGCTTGCCTCCATGAACTCGGGGGTGGGCACGATGGCGCCGCCGCGGGAGCGTGCTTTCCTACGGTCAGAGCGAGGAAGGGGTGGGGGAGGCGCCGAGGCGCTGCGGGCTCGTCCGGCAGAGGTTGATTCCGCCGACGATCGCCAGCAGGGTGATGAGGATCGCGGAGATCACGCACCAGACACAGATCGCCTCGATCACAAACAATTCCAGGTAGGTGAGATAGGCGGAGAATCCAAGGCCACCCAGCGCCAGGAGGAACCCGAGGCCGAGGAGGCGGCGCTGCCCGCCGCCCTCACTCTGGAGGGCGGCCAGGGCCAGCCCCAGGAGGACCAGGTATCCCGCCAGGCCGATGAAGGCCACCGGGACCCCGTAGAGCCTGGCGTACACGCTGTTATTCACCGTGTCGCACTCAGCCCACCGAGTGCAGACGAGACTGCCGCCGGTGAATCGCTTGACGCTCAAGTAGGTGGAGACCAAGACGCCCGGCGCCGAGAGCGCCACCGGCGCCCAGAGCCAACCCTTAAATCCGCGTTGTCCGTTCTTTGTCATTCGGTACTCTGTCCGCGCTCCTCAGTCCGCGGGGGGATCTGGAGGCCGCCGATGAACTGGCAGATGTCCGGAATCCCATTGGCCGCGCAGAACTGTTCGAGCCCTTCGATGACCTTCACGGGAGCCGTCGGATCAATGAAATTGGCAGTCCCGACAGCAACCGCCGTGGCCCCCGCGATGAGAAATTCCAGCGCATCTTCCGCCGTCACGATCCCGCCCATCCCGATAATCGGAAGGCGCACCGCCTGGGCTACCTGACAGACCATGCGAACCGCGACTGGGCGGATCGCCGGTCCCGAGAGGCCTCCGGTCACATTCGCGAGCTTGGGGCGGCGCGTCCGCACGTCTATGGCCATGCCCACCAATGTGTTGATCAGCGAGATCGCATCGGCACCGGCGTCGGCCACCGCCCGGGCGATCGCCACGATGTCGGTGACGTTCGGCGACAGCTTCGGGATGAGGGGAAGGAGGGTCGCGTCCCGGGCGGCCTTGACGACCCGGTAGGCCAGGTTCGGGTCGGTGGAGAAGTCGAGGCCGCCGGCCACGTTGGGGCACGAGATGTTCAGCTCGATCCCTGCCACGCCCTCCTGGTCGCTGATCCGCTTCGTGAGATCGCGAAAGTCCTCCACCGATTCCCCCGCCACATTGACGATCAGGGGCGGCTCGAGCTTTCGGAGGTACGGGAGCTTCTCGCGGATGAAGGCCTCGATCCCGACGTTCTGGAGGCCGATGGCGTTCAGCATCCCGGCCGGCGTCTCGACGATTCGCGGGGGCGGGTTCCCGGCTCGCGGGAGGCGGGTGATGGTCTTGACCACCAGGGCAATTCGCTGGCGTACCCGAAGGTCCCCGATGCGGTCATGACCGGGTTCTGCATGCGGATGCCGGCAATCTCGACCTCCAGCTTCACGGGTCCCGGGGGTCGGGGGTCAGGGGGCGGGGAGCCCCCAGCTCTCTCGGCTCTCACCATTTGATTTCCCGTGAGTCGAAGACCGGCCCGTCTTTGCAGACCAGTTTGTAGCTCTTGCCTTCGGCCTTGACCTCGATCGCGCAGCCCATGCACGCCCCGAAGCCGCAGGCCATGTTGGCTTCGACGGAGACCTGACACGGGACGGCAAACTCCTCGGCCAACCTTGCGATCGCCGCGAGCATCGCGGGGGGCCCGCACGCATACATCGTGAGGCGTGATGCTTCGTCCCGAGGCTCAGCACGGGGGGCCTGAGGCGTGAGGAGAAACGGCCGGAGGAGGTCGGTGATGAGGCCGCGGGTGCCCAGACTCGCGTCCTCCGTCGTGATGTGAACGCTGGCGCCCGCCTCCTCAAAATCTTTCACGCATAAGATGTCTTCGGAGGTCCTACCGCCCAGGAACACCTCGACATTGCGGAATGCGGAATGCGGAATGCGGAATTGGGCGAGTTGAGTGGCAAGAGCCGCGATAGGGGGCACCCCGATCCCGCCGGCCACCAGAACCGCCTGCTCCAGATCGCCCGGCAGCGTGAAGGCGTTGCCGAGCGGGCCCAGGATCTCGATTCCTTGTCCGGGCTCCATCCGGGCCAGGCACTGCGTTCCCTTCCCCAGGACCTTGTACAGGATCTCGATGACGGGCAGGGAATCGCCCGTGCGCGAGCCCCCGCCCGATGTGGGGCCGGAGACCCGATAGAGAGAGAAGGCGCGTGGAAGAAAAGGATCTCCCACCCAGGGCGGGCGGACCATCACGAATTCCCCGGCGCGGAAGGAGACCGGAAAGGTCGGCGCGGCGACACCCAGATGGAGGTACGCCGGTGAGATTTGGCGATTGAAGACCACGCTGGCGCGCACGGGGACCTCAGACGGTGGCGTGGTACTCCTGCAGGGAACGAATGCCCATCTCCCGCTGGCGGAGGGTCCGGATCGCCTCCACCGTGGCCGACGCCGCGGCCATGGTCGTGAAGTACGGGATGCCCTCGGTCACGGCGGTCCGCCGGATGGAGTAAGAATCCAGCCGGGCGCTCCGGCCCTCGGGCGTGTTGATGACCAAGGCCACCTCACCGTTTTTCATTCTGTCCACGATGTGGGGCCGGAGACCCTCCGTGACCTTGTAGACCCGCTCCACGGGGACGCCGGCTCGCCGGATCACCTCGGCCGTCCCCTCCGTGGCGATGAGCCGGAAGCCCAACTCGGCGAGCTGGGTGGCCAACGCCCCCACGACCGGTTTGTCCTTGTTTCGGACGCTCAGAAAGACCGTGCCGCTCGACGGAAGCTGCCCGCTGGCAGCGATCTGCGCCTTGGCGAAGGCCCGCCCGAAATCGGAGTCGATGCCCATCACCTCGCCCGTGGACTTCATCTCCGGTCCAAGGACCGCGTCCACGTTGGGGAACTTGGCGAAGGGCAGGACGGCCTCCTTCACGGCGACGTGGGTCAGCTTTCGCTCCTCGGTGAATCCCAGCTCCTGCAGGGTCCTCCCCACCATCACCTTGGCCGCCAGCTTGGCCAAGGGCACCCCGATGGCCTTGCTGACGAACGGGACGGTGCGGGAGGCGCGCGGGTTCACCTCGAGGACGTAAACCACCTTGTCCTTGATGGCAAACTGGACGTTGATGAGCCCCACCACGCCCAGCTCCAAGGCCATCGCCGCGGTCTGCTCCCGGATCTCCTTCAGCAGGAGGTCGCTGACGGATCGCGGGGGGAGGGAGCAGGCCGAATCGCCCGAGTGGATCCCGGCCTCCTCGATGTGCTCCATGATCCCGCCGATGACCACAGTCTGCCCATCCGAGAGGGCGTCCACGTCCATTTCGATGGCGTCTTCCAGGAATTTGTCCACCAGGATGGGATGGTCGGGCGAGGCCTGGACCGCCCGCTCCATGTAGTTCCGCAGGTCCTCCTCGTCGTACACGATCTCCATGGCTCGCCCGCCCAGCACGTAGGAGGGGCGGACGAGGACCGGATACCCGATCTGGCGGGCGATGAGGGCCGCCTGGTGAAACGAGACGGCGGTTCCGTTGGGCGGTTGGTTCAGCCCCAGCTTTTGCAGGAGCTGCTTGAAGCGCTCCCGGTCCTCTGCCCGGTCAATGGCGTCGGGCGAGGTTCCCAGGATCTTCACGCCCGCCCGCTGGAGCGGGACCGCCAGCTTCAGCGGCGTCTGCCCCCCGAACTGGACGATGAGGCCCGTCGGTTTCTCCCGATCCACGATGTTGAGGACATCCTCCAGCGTAAGGGGCTCGAAGTAGAGGCGATCCGCCGTGTCGTAGTCGGTCGAGACCGTTTCCGGGTTGCAGTTGACCATGATGGTCTCGTAGCCCAGTTCCTTCAGGGCGAAGACGGCGTGGACGCAGCAGTAGTCGAACTCGATCCCCTGGCCGATCCGGTTGGGGCCGGCCCCCAGGATCACCACCTTCGGCCGGTCGGTGGGATTGGCCTCGCACTCCCGCTCGTAGGTCGAGTAGAGGTAGGGGGTATAGGCCACGAATTCCGCGGCGCAGGTGTCCACCATCTTGAACGTCGCCTCGATCCCCATTCGCTTCCGGGCGTCGCGAATGGACAGCTCGTCCGATCCGACGAGCTGGGCCAAGCGCCGGTCGGAGAACCCCAGCGCCTTCGCCTCCCGCATGAGGGGCGCCGTGAGGAGTCGCATCAACGAGGGCCGGCCGCTCTCCGAACGCCGGAGCCGCTCCTCGAACTCCACGATCTGCTGGATGTTGGCCAGAAACCACGGATCGATTTTGCTGAGGGTGTAAATCTCCTCGATATCCATGCCCAGGCGCAGGGCATCGGCGATGTGGAAGACGCGGTCCCACTTCGGGACCCGCAGGCTCTCGCGGATCCCCTTCAGCAGCGCCTCCCGGCCGTTCTGGCTGTCCCGGAGCCTGGTCTCCAAACCGTACGCGTCGATCTCCAGCGATCGGATGGCCTTCTGCAGCGCCTCCTTGAAGGTCCGGCCGATGGCCATGGCCTCGCCCACGGACTTCATCTGGGTGGTGAGGGTGTCGTCGGCCCCCGGGAACTTCTCGAAGGCCCAGCGGGGGTACTTCACCACGCAGTAGTCGATGGTCGGCTCGAAGCTGGCCGGCGTCTCCCGGGTGATGTCGTTCCGCACCTCGTCCAGGGTGTAGCCCACCGCCAGCTTGGCCGCGATCTTGGCGATGGGGAAGCCAGTGGCCTTGCTGGCCAGGGCCGAACTCCTGGAGACCCGGGGGTTCATCTCGATCACCACCAACCGCCCCGTGGCCGGATCCACAGCGAACTGGATGTTGCTCCCGCCGGTCTCCACCCCGATCTCCCGGATGATGGCGATGGCGGCATCGCGCATCATCTGGTACTCCTTGTCGGTCAGGGTCTGGGCCGGCGCCACCGTGATGGAATCCCCCGTGTGGATCCCCATCGGGTCGAAGTTCTCGATGGAGCAGATGATGACCACGTTGTCTTTCAGGTCCCGCATGACCTCCAGCTCGTACTCCTTCCAGCCGATCACCGAGGCCTCGATCAGGACCTTGCGGACGGGGCTGAGATTCAGGCCCCACTGGACATGCTCCTCGAACTCCTGCCGGTTGTAGGCGATGTTGCCGCCCGTGCCGCCCAGCGTGAAGGAGGGGCGGATGATGGCGGGGTAGCCCACCCGCTGGATGATCTCCAGCGCCTCCTCCAGGGACTGGGCATAGCCGCTCTCCGGAACCTCCAGCCCGATGCGCGTCATGGCCTGCTTGAACAGGTCGCGATCCTCGGCCTTCTTGATGGCGGGCAGCTTGGCCCCGATCAGCTCCACCTGGTAGCGGTCCAGTACGCCGGATTCGGCCAGGGCCACGGCCATGTTCAGCGCCGTCTGTCCGCCCAAGGTCGGCAGCAGGGCATCCGGCCGCTCCCGTTCGATGATGGAGGTCACGACCTGGAGCGTGATCGGCTCCACGTAGGTCCGGTCGCCGAACTCGGGGTCGGTCATGATGGTGGCGGGGTTGCTGTTGACCAGGACGACCCGATACCCTTCCTCGCGGAGGGCCTTGCACCCCTGGGTCCCCGAGTAGTCGAACTCGCACGCCTGGCCGATGACGATCGGCCCCGAGCCGATGATCAGGATGGTCCGGATGTCAGTGCGCTTGGGCATAGGTCTATTCAGGGCGCCTTTTCGAGAAACAGCCGAACATACTCTGCAAAGCGGTCGATGTCTCCCAACCCGTCGCGGAGGTTCCTGTGCACTTCGGAGGGATCAACCTCGGCGTACTCGTGGATCGGGACATTCCGGAATCCCGCCAGGCTGCTGAATCGCTGGGCAAAGCCTTCCGGCATCAGCCCGAGGCGACCCGCGACCAGAATCAGCTCCCGATAGCTGGCTGGCCGCTCGGTGGAAACGTCGGAGACCACGTGGTTGCAGATGTCGAGAACGCACTGGGCGGCCATCTGGAGACCGTGCTCCACTGCCCACAGCGAGACATAGTCCGCCGCCAGCTCCTGTTCGGACTTTTTCGGAGTGGCCGGAGCTTTTCAGTGTAGTCCCGCAGCTTGGCTAAGAGGTCGAGGATTATTGCCTGGCTTACCATGTGTGGCCCTGCTTTCCTCCTTCGGAACCCAAGGCGCCGGCACGCTCCCGGATGGCTTCCTTCAGGTACCGGTTCTGAATCTCGCGCAGCCGCGCCGTTTCCACGTACTCCTGGTAGGCCCGGACCTCGAACCGGATTCGAGCCAACCTGTCCTTCTCGAAGAGGAGCCGGCCCCCTGGAATGACCCCTTCATAGACGAGGAGCGGTGGTGCCTCGTTCAGGACCACCACGTCAACCGTGTTCGAGTCGAATACGCTCATCAGCTCGGCGATGAGCTCTACCCGGACTTTGCCGTATCTCTCTCTGGGGATACCCGATCCCAGAAGCACGGCCAGGTCCACATCGCTCTCCGCCCAGACCTTTCCCCTGGCCTGGGACCCGAAGAGGTAGACCAAGTCCGCTCCGGCCTTCAGGCAGGCCGCGACAGCCACGTGAAGCCGCTCCTCGTCTATCCTCGGAGGTTGTCCGGATTGTTGCACCACTCTACCGCTCGACCTGGGCCGGGATGTGCAGTGCGCTGCCGATCCGCTGACGTTCCCGTTCCATCATCTCGACGAACCGCCTGAACAGGTAGCTGGCGTCATGCGGGCCCGGCGAGGCCTCGGGGTGGTACTGGACCGAGAAGAGGGGCAGGCGGCGGTGCATCAGGCCCTCGCAGGTGTTGTCGTTCAGGTTCACGTGGGTCAGGACAATGTCCTCGGGGTCTCCGAGCACTTGGCCCTTCGGGTCGGACTTGAACGACTCCATGTCCACGGCGAACCCGTGGTTCTGCGAGGTGATCTCCACCTTGCCAGTGGTCAAATCCTTGACCGGCTGATTTCCACCGTGGTGGCCGAACTTCAACTTGTAGGTTCGGCCCCCCAGGGCCAATCCGATGATCTGGTGCCCCAGGCAGATGCCGAAGATGGGCTTCTTCCCGATGAGTTCTCGAACGGCGTCGATGAGGTACGGCACGCCCTCCGGGTCACCTGGACCGTTTGACAGGAAAATGCCGTCGGGATTCATGCCCAGAACCTGTTCCGCCGTCGTCGAGGCCGGGACGACCGAGACGTCACAGCCGGAACTCACCAATTGGCGCAGAATGTTCCACTTGATTCCACAGTCATAGGCGACGACCCGAGAGAGCCGGGCACCCCCCGGGCGGCCGCGAGCCGCGAGCCGAGAACCGAAGAGACTCAATTGGGCTTTTTCCGTCTCGGCACTCGACTCTCGACTCTCCGCTCTCCCCTGGCCATATCCCCCCGGCCATGTCCACGTGCCTTGGCTCCAGGTGAAGGGCGCCTCGCAGCAGACCTGTTTGACCAGATCGCGTCCGATCAGGCCGGGCGAGGCCTTGGCCTTGGCCACCAGGCTCTTCGGATCGTCGTCGATCGTCGAGATGACCCCTTCCTGGGCGCCGTGATCGCGGATGTGCCGGGTCAGAGCGCGGGTGTCAATTCCCTGGATGCCGACGATGCTATACTCTCGGAGGAAGTCCTCCAGCGACCTTCGCGCCCGCCAGTTGCTGGGCAGGACGCTCCCCTCCTTGACGACGAAACCTTCGACGAAGGGGCGATGCGACTCGACATCCTCGGGATTCACCCCGTAGTTTCCGATGAGCGGATAGGTCATCGTGACGATTTGCCCCTTGTAGGATGGATCGGTCAGGATCTCCTGGTACCCGCTCATGCACGTATTGAAAACGACCTCGCCGACGGCCTCGCCCTCCGCCCCGTAGGATGTGCCCTCGAAGACGGTGCCGTCGGCCAAGGCCAAGTTCGCCTTCTTCATTCACAGACCCTCACCACAGAGGCACCGAGATCACGGAGAACATCCAACATAGCATCTGTCCCACTGGAGAACGCAGAACCACAATCCCCGCAGCCGATTGCTTTTCCTCGTTCCCGTTCCATTGTAGGTTGTTTCCGCCAAGGGCGGATCGGTTTGAGATTTTACATTGGGCCAGGCGGTTCAGTCGAACGCTTGGCCTTAGCCTTCCAACTCCCACACCACCTTGCCCCCCACGATGGTGGCCAGCACCTCTCCCCGCAGCTTCCACCCGTGGAAGGGAGAGTTCCGGCTCTTGGAGGCGAACTTCTTCACGTCCACAACCCATTCCCGGGTCGGGTCCAGGATGGTCACGTCGGCGTCGGCCCCCTCCGACAGCGTTCCTTTGGGCAGGGTGAAGATCCGGGCCGGATCGCAGGTGAGGCGAGCGATGAGCTGGTTCAAGGTCAACACCTCGCCCTCCACCAGCACCGTCATGCCCAGGCCGAAGGCCGTCTCCAGCCCGATGATCCCGTTGGCGGCGTAGTCGAACTCCACCTCCTTGTCCTGGATCGTGTGGGGGGCATGATCCGTGGCGATGGCGTCGATCGTCCCGTCTTTGAGCGCCGACTTGACGGCCTCGACATGGCGGGAGGAGCGGAGCGGCGGGCTCATCTTGGTGTTGGTGCTGAAGCTGCGCACCGCCTCGTCGGTGATGGCAAAGTGATGAGGCGTCGCCTCGCAGGTCACGTGCAATCCCTTGGCCTTCGCCTCGCGGATGAGGCGGATCGACTCCGCCGTGCTGACGTGGGCCACGTGGTAGTGGCTGCCCGTCAGCTCCGCCAGGAGGATATCGCGGGCCACGATGATCGCCTCGGAGGCGGCCGGAATCCCCCGGATGCCCAGCTCCGTGCTCACCAGGCCCTCGTGCATGGACCCCGTGCCGGTCATGTGCAGGTCCTCGGCGTGCTGGATCACGGGGATGGCGAACATGCTGGCGTACTCCAGGGCCCGGCGCATGATCTCGGCATTCATCACCGGCTTCCCGTCGTCGGAGATGGCCACGCAGCCGGCGCCGACCAGCTCGCCGATCTCCGCCAGCTCCTCCCCTTTCTGCCCCTTGGTGATGGCCCCCACGGGGAAGACGTTGACCGCACCCTCCCTCCGGGCCCGGTCCAGGATGAACTCCGTCACCGACTGGTTGTCGTTGACCGGGGTGGTATTGGGCATGGCGCACACCGACGTGAAGCCGCCGCGGGCGGCCGCGCGCGTCCCGGTGGCGATGGTCTCCATGTCCTCGCGCCCCGGCTCCCGCAGGTGGACGTGCAGGTCCACGAAGCCCGGGCACACGACCTTGCCGCGCGCGTCGAGGACGCGATCGGGAGCGGGGCCGCCGCGGGCCGGCCACTGGGGCCCCAGTGCGGCGATGCGCCTGTCCTCGATCAGCACATCCAGCACGTCGTCCACGTTGTTCGCCGGATCTATGACCCGCCCGCCTTCGATCAGAATTCTCATCCTCGCACCGTCCGGCGTCCGCAGTCCCGTGTCCGAGGTGCGAAGCCGGGGCCTCGGACCTGGCGCCTCGGACGCCTCTAGTTGTTGCTTGCCGCCTGCCCGCCGGCCAGCAGGTAGAGAAGAGCCATGCGGATGGCCAGACCGTTCTCCACCTGGTTCAGGATCAGGGAGTAAGGGCCATCGGCCACCTCGGGCGCGATTTCCACGCCGCGGTTGATGGGGCCCGGGTGCATGATGAGGACGTCTCGCTTGGCCGCCTTGAGCCGGTCCAGATTCAGCCCGAACAACTTCGAGTATTCCCGCAGCGTCGGGAAGAGGCCGGCCCCCATGCGCTCCAATTGGACCCGCAGCATCATGATGATGTCCGCGTCGGCGATGGCCGGTTCAACCCGGGGAAAGACCTCGACGCCCAAGCGGTCCAGGTAGCGCGGCAGCATGGTGGGCGGACCGGAGACCCGGACCTGCATCCCCATCTTCTGCATGGCAAACATGTTGGAACGGGCCACCCGGCTGTGGAGGATGTCTCCCACGATGGCCACCTTCAACCCCGCAAGCGTTTCCCGTTTCTCCCGGATCGTGAACAGGTCTAGCAGGGCCTGGGTCGGGTGTTCGTGCGCCCCATCGCCGGCGTTGATGATGGAGGCCCGCAGGAGGCCGGCCAGGATCTGGGGTGCCCCGGCGGCCGGGTGCCGGATGACCACGACGTCCGGATGCATCGCCTGCAAGGTCAGGCCCGTGTCCTTCAGGCTCTCGCCCTTGACGACGCTGCTGCTCGACGTGGAGATGTTGATGACATCGGCGCTCATCCACTTGCCCGCGATCTCGAAGGAGGTCCGGGTGCGCGTGCTGGGTTCGTAGAACAGGTTGATGATCGTCTTGCCGCGAAGCGTGGGCACCTTCTTGATGTCTCGCGAGGCGATCTCCTTCATGGAGACCGCCGTGTCCAGGATCAGGTTGATTTCCTCTACCGAAAGATCCCGGATCCCCAACAGGTCCTTACGCTTCAATCCCGTCCCCATTGCCCACCTCCGGATCGGGCCGCCAGATCCTGAAGAACATACTCGGCGCAGTGTTCACACCCCTGTCCGGCACTCGGCCATCCGGCGGGGCTGCGGCTAAGCTCCCGCTGAGAAGGAGTGCCCTTTCGATCGGGATAGCAGATCTCTTTCCTTTCACGGCATCCGGGACGTGGCAGTTGTCAGAATCGAGACCTTTTCCGGGCTTGCGTGGAACCGGCCCGGGCCTTGCCCCGATGGGGTGGGGGCTGCTAATTCCCTCCTCCGCGATCAGAGCCTCTCATGCACGTTGGGACGTGTCTGCCAGCAAGCGAGCTGGCAAAGGCGACATCGAGCCATCCACTCTGGGGCCAGCCTTGATTACTTCCGGCGGGCATTCGGCTTCAAACTTCTTGAAGTTGTCCACGAAGCGAAACGCCAGTTGGCGGTACCGCTGCATGTAGTGCTCTTTGTTCGGCCAGGACTCTGCCGGGTTGAGCACACTGGATGGAATCCCCTCGCAGCTCCGGGGAACCTGAAATCCGAAGATCGGGTCGGTGGCGTATTCCACCCCCAGCAGCTTGCCGCTCAAGACCGCTTTCAGCAGGCCGCGGGTGTAGGCGATGCTGATCCGCTTGCCCACGCCGTACGGGCCGCCGATCCAGCCGGTGTTGACCAGCCAGCAGTTGACCCCGTACCGCAGGATCTTCCGCTTCAGCAGGTCGGCATACACGGACGGGTGATGCACCATGAACGGCGCGCCGAAGCAGGTGCTGAAGGTGATCTCCGGTTCTTTCCCCAGGCCCACCTCGGTTCCGGCGATCTTCGAGGTGTACCCGGAGATGAACTGGTACAGCGTCTGGTCCGGCGTCAGCTTTGCAATCGGCGGCATCACGCCGGAGGCGTCACACGTCAACAGGATGATGTTCTTGGGATGGCCGCCCATTTTTTCCGGCACGGCGTGGTCGATGTACTCCAGCGGGTAGGACGCGCGAGTATTCTCGGTGATGCTCTCGTCATCCAGGTCGATCCGCCGGGTTGTCGGGTCGAACACGACGTTCTCCAGGATCGTGCCGAAGCGCCGGGTGCAGGCGTAGATCTGCGGCTCGGCGGTGGGGGAGAGCTGGATCACCTTGGCGTAGCAGCCTCCCTCGAAGTTGAACACGCCGCCGTCACTCCAGCCGTGCTCGTCATCGCCGATCAGCCCGCGCTCCGGATCGGCCGACAGGGTCGTCTTGCCCGTCCCGGAGAGGCCGAAGAAAATGGCCACGTCCCCGTCCTTGCCGACGTTGGCCGAGCAGTGCATGGGCATGACGCCCTGCAAGGGCAGCAGGTAGTTCAACACGGTGAAGATCGACTTCTTGATCTCCCCCGCATAGGCCGTGTTCCCAATGATGCACAGGCGCTGGTCGAAGCTGGCCGCGATGAATGTGTTCGAGCCGGTCCCGTCGATCTGCTGGATGCCCTTGAAGGACGGGGCGCAGACCACGGTGAAGTCCGGGACATGCCGCCGGTACTCCTCCAGGCTCTTGGGCAGGAGGAACATGTTCCGGGCGAAGAGGCTGTGCCAGGCATACTCGGTGATGATGCGGACCGGCATCCGGTACTCCGGGTCCGCGCCCACATAGCAGTCTTGCACGAACACGTCCCGGCCCTGGAAGAAGCCCTGCAACCGGTTGAACAGCTCGTTGAACTTGTCCGCCCCGAAGGGCCGATTGTACTGCCCCCACCAGACGTGGTCTTCGGTGGTCCCCTCCCTGACGATGAACTTGTCGTTGGCCGAACGGGCCGTGTGCTTGCCCGTGTTCGCCACCAGCGGCCCGAGTTGCGTGATCCGCCCCTCGCGGCGGAAGGTGACCTCCTCGTACAGCGCCTCCGTAGGGAGGTTCCAGTACACCTGGTGCAGATTCGTCAGGCCATGATTGTCCAGGCCGTAATCACTCTTGAGCGCTCGTGCCTCGCCTTGCGCGGGCGTTTTGATGTCCAGGATGTTTGTCATAGCCAGTCCCTTACCAGTTTGCGGTCTCCAATGTAGATTTCGTTTGGCGCGTTGGGGTCCAGGGCCCATTTCATTCGGGCGATTCCCTCGGTGATATCCTTGACCGATCCGCAGTAGCTCAAGCGCAGGTGACCCTCCATGCCGAACTCCCGGCCCGGCACCGTGACCACCAGGGCCTTCTTCAACAGGAAATCGGAGAGTTCGACCGATGTATTGCTGTAGGCCCGGAAATCGGGGAAACAGTAGAAGGTGCCGTCCGGCTTGGCCACCTTCACGCCGGTGAAGGAGTGCAGCTCCTCCATCATCACGGTGCGGTTGTTCTCGATCGTCAGGCGCAGGCTCTCCACGATGCTCTGCAGCCCCGTCAGTGCGCCCTCGGCCGCGGCCTGGGTTATCGGGGACGTGCACGAGGTCGTCTGGGCCTGCACGTTGTTCATAACCTCGACCAGTTTCCGGTTGGCGATGGCCCAGCCGATCCGGAAGCCGGTCATGCCGTACAGCTTGGAGATGCCGTTGATGATGACCAGCTTCGAGGACTCGAGGTCCTTGGATGCGTACCGATAGGCGGAGGGGGCCTTCTTCCCGTCGAAGACCAGCTTGTGGTAAATGTCATCCATGATCAGGTAGAGGCTCTTGCGCTCGCAGAACTGCACGATCTCCGCCACGAGGTCCTCGGGGTACATGAGGCCGGACGGATTGTTCGGGCTGTTCACGATGATGGCCCGGGTGGCCGGGCTGATGGCCCGTTCGATGTCCGCCATCCGGGGCAGGTAGCGCCCATCCTCGGGCGTGACCACGACCGGGACCCCGTAGACCATCCGGATCATCTCCGGATAGCTCACCCAGTACGGGGCCAGGACGATCACCTCGTCCTGGGGGTTGAGGATGCTGAACAGCACGTTGTACACCGACTGCTTCGCCCCGGATGAGACGATCACGTTCTCCGGCTCAACCAGGTGCTCATAGTTCTCCTCGGTGTAGCGAAGGATCGCCTTCTTGAGCGAGGGAATCCCATCCGTCGGCACGTACTTGATGTCGCCGTTGGCAAGCTTGGCTGCCGAACTCAGGATGGCGGCGATGGGCGTCTTGTTCTTGGGCTCCCCGCCGCCCAGATGGGTGACGGGTAACCCCTTCTCCCGCAAGAGTCTGGCTTCCTCGTTGAGCCGCAACGTGGGCGACTCGGCAATCGACCTGGCGAGCTGACTGATGCTCATGTACGGACTGACCTCCTTCCCCCCTCGCGCATGGCTCATGCTACTTGGGGGCCCGTCACTCAGGCCCCGATGCGATCCAGGATTACGACACGGTCCGCACCGTCCTCCTCTGCCAGCAGCACCTGGACC
>Ga0210377_10002856_pt1 | contig 14942 bp, 15 predicted proteins | sample PLM4_65_b1redo_FD_155480 | JGI IMG/M metagenome (GOLD analysis project Ga0210377, IMG submission 155480) | Groundwater sediment microbial communities from an aquifer in East River, Colorado, USA - PLM4_65_b1 redo | ecosystem: Environmental > Terrestrial > Soil > Riparian zone | place: USA: East...
AGAACTCCGTGTGGGTCGGAAATATATTTGTAATAACACCCACCCCCGGTGTGGATAGCCACAAGTAGTAGCCCATCTCTCCCGGATATTCTACCGACATCTCAAGGATCAGAAATTTAGTTCCGGGCAAACATTTAAGAATTGTGTTCGGCACATTGTAGATTGGGTCTATGCTGGGAGGCGTTGCCGTTACCGACCCCGATTGCTTTAAAATCAAGGCGATCATTTGTACGGTGGTACTTTTACCAGCGCTTCCCGTTACCCCTATCACCTTTATATCAGTAAACCTTTGTAAAATTCTTAAATACCATCTGGCCAACCTTCTTTTTACCGGATGAATAAGCCATTGAGAAATCAAATGTGTTATTTTTCCAAATAAGCTTTTATCCATCAAAAGAGGGAGTTCGAAAATATCCTGCACCGGTAATTTTGGCGTTACCCACCATTGAATAAACGAGTTTACTTTCTTCATACAATTATCCTAGGAAGAAGCGGGTTGATCCTCGCAACTACTTCGTAATTAATTGTACCAATTTTTTTAGCCCATTCATCTGCAGAAACTTTTAGGCCATCTTTGTTACCTAATAATGCCACCTCATTTTCTAGCCTGACATTTTTAACATCTGTAACGTCAATCATAATCATATTCATGGCAACCCTACCAACAACATTTGCATAGCTTCCATTAATTATCACCCTACCAATATTTGAAAGTCCCCTATCATACCCATCTGAATATCCAACCGGGATTACTGCGATTTTCGTCTTTCTGGTTGCAAACCATGTTCGTCCGTAACCCACTGACTCTCCTACATCAATATACTTAATCTGTGCGACAAGACTCTTCCAAGTCAAGACAGGCTTTAGCTCAAGGTCTCTTTTTTGTGCCAAAAGTGACACCCTTGTTTCAAGCGAAGACCACCAGCCGTAAATCCCAAACCCAATCCTCACCATTGAAAAATGAGTTTCGGGATATAGTAATGTACCTGCAGACGCGGCACTGTGAATAAATGACAAATGAAATCCTTCCTTACGAATAGCTCTAACGGCTTTCTTGAACTCAGAAAGTTGAGCCATTGCAAATGTCGAATCGAGTGTATCCTCTATATTCGCAAAGTGAGTGGATACCCCCTCCACTAAGAAATAGTCTCCATAACTTTTGACAAGTTTAAGAAATCTCAGTAAATCTTTCATTTGAATACCTTGCCTATTCAAACCAGTCTCAATTTTCAAGTGAATTTTGGCAGGTTTATCCAACTTAAGAGATAAGATTTTTTTAATTGTTTCCATGTTGTAGACAATAAACGAAATATCATTTTCAATTGCGGTCGCAAGATTTGTAAACGTTATGTATCCAAGAACTACTATTGTAATGTGGGCATCTATTTGACGAATAATAAGAGCCTCATCAATACTATCAACCGCGAAAACGTCAATTTTATTTTTCAAAAGCGAAATCGTTTCTTTGAGGCCATGACCGTAAGCATTAGCTTTCACTACTACCGCCAACTTTACATTTCTTCCGATACATTCCCGAAAAACTTTCACATTATAAATCAGGGCACTTCTTGAGATCTCAACCCAACTTTTGAATCTATTGTTCTTAAATTGCATACCCGACTATCATATCCAAAAGTTTTGGATAGTCAATTCCGGCTGCTTTTGCCGCCTTCGGAAGAAGTGACATCGGCGTTAAACCCGGAATTGTATTTATTTCCAAGACAACCGGGTGTTTATTATCTTTCAATATAAAATCGACCCGGCCAAACCCCCGGCAGCCAATCGCTTTGTAAACCCTAATCGCCAAATCCTGTACCTTTTTTGTCAATGGTGTTGAAATCCTGGCCGGAACAATTTCCTCGGCCCCGCTTTCGGTATACTTTGACTCATAATCAAAAAATTCCCCCTTGAGAGGCACTATCTCTATGACGGGGAGCGCCTTGGGATTATCATTTCCCAAAACCGAACAGGTTACCTCCGTCCCTTTAAGATATTCTTCTACCAAAACATTATCGGAATATTTACGCGCCAGTTTTACTGCACTATCAAGATCTTTTTTATTTCTGGCAATGGATGCCCCAACCGATGAACCCTGATTATATGGTTTAACAAAACACGGGAAGCTAGTAGTCAATTTAGGAACGGGGATTCCTTCAACCTGCATAATTTTCCTAAACATTTCTTTATCCATTCCCAGGGCAGAAGCCAAAACCCCGGAACCTGTATATTTAATTCCTGCCAGGTCAAGCATGCCCTGTACGGTTCCATCCTCCCCATACGGCCCGTGCATTGCTATAAAAACAATATCTACATTCCTGTCCGAAACAGAATTTATGCCCTGAAGAGATTTTGACTCCGTTAAAACAATTTCTTTACCGGTTCCTCTGAAAGATAACGGATCCTTGATTCCAAGAAGCGAAGTCTTAGTTGTCAGCACCCACCTTGCCCCATCTTTCGAAATCACTATTGGTAAAACTTCATATTTTCCCGGGTCCAGACTTTTAACAACCTCAGTTCCGGAAATTATTGAAACCTCATGCTCCGAAGACTTTCCACCCATCAGTACAGCGACTTTAATCTTTTTAGCCATTTTTAAGATCCTCCACGACAGTTTTAAACTTGTTTCCCCGGTCTTTGTAATCCTTGAACATGTCAAAGCTGGCTGCTCCTGGGGACAGGAGTACCACTCCACCTTTGGGAGTATTTGAGAATGCTTCCTGGACAATTTTATCCATGGATTTCTTGCCCATCTCTATTAATTTGCCTTTATAATTTGCGTCTTTAAGCGCTTTCTTTATTTTTTCGGCAACATGCCCGATTAAAACAATGCATTCCACATTTTTCTTCTTGGCGATAACTTCTCCAAGTTCTGTGAAGTCAAGATTTTTATCGCTTCCTCCCAAAATCAAAGTTTCGGGTTCTTCAAATGATCTTATGGCAGCAATTGTCGGCTGAGGACCTGTAGCAAACGAGTCGTTATAGAAAGAAATTCCTCCAAAGCTTCCCACAAGTTCAAGTCTGTGTTCAAGCCCCGCAAAAGAAAATATTACTTTTTTGATTACTTCCTCATCAACCCCCAAGCTTACGGCAACAGATACTGCTGCGGTAACATTTTCCAGGTTATGTTCCCCCCGGAGGAGAAGCCAATGGCTCTTTCCCAAAACTACCTTTTTGTCGTCTTTCATGTAGGTAAGGTCTCCGTTTTCAACAAAGCATCCGTTTGTAAACTGACTCTTGCTGAATAAAACAACTTTTCCTTTCGTTTCCCCGGCAAAACTTTTCGGTATTTCGTAGTCGGCATTTATTACGGCAAAGTCTGTTGACTTTTGATATTTAACGATATTTCTCTTGGCACTTATATATTCCTCAACATCTTTATGCCAGTTAAGATGATCCGAAGTAATGTTTAGGACGACCGCAATATGGGGACTAACGTTCATATCAATTAACTGAAATGAAGAAAGCTCAAGAACAACAATACTATTCTTTTTAAGTAGCGGGAGAAGTTCCAGATAGGGTTTACCGATATTCCCTGCCAGATATACCTTACGCTTATCGGCTTTGAGTATTTCGGAAATAAGGGTTGACGTAGTTCCCTTGCCTTTGGTTCCTGTTACCCCAATAATTTTCCCCGGACAATTTTCAAAGAAGATTTTAATTGCGCTTGTTATTTTGACTCCCGCATGTTCTGCTTGAGTTATCTCGGGAAGGAAGCGGTAGACTCCGGCAGATCGCACTATAACATCAAATCTCTCTAAATTTGCAAGATAATTTTTATCATTGCTATGTGAATATTCAAGTTTTTTATCAAGGATTGTGATCACGGCCCCCTCTCTTTTCATATACTTCTCCGTGTCAGCTCCTTCAATGCCGTACCCTAATACCGCGACCTTTTTATTTTTGTATTTATTCATATACACGATTCAATGATTCGAATCATTGAATCAAAAGTTTATTAATTGAACCTCCCTCTCCAGTTTAACACCGAATTTTTTATAAACACCGTCGATTATCATTTCAGAAAGTTCCATTACCTCACTGGCCGTTGCCTGTCCTGTTCTATTAATCAATATTAATGCGTGCTTAGGAGAAACTCCGGTATTTTTATAACTCTTACCTTTCCATCCGGCTTCTTCAATCATCCAGGCTGCCGAAATCTTGAAGCGGTCAGAAAAAGGAAATATTTTTATGCCGGGAAATTCGTTTTCCAAACAGTCTTTTTCGGATGCCGAAATAATTGGGTTCTTGAAAAATGATCCCGCGTTTCCGATTACCTTTGGATTTTCAAGTTTTTCTTCTCTGACTTTGACAACAGCGGTCCTAACTTCCCTAAGCGTCGGGTTTTCAGGAAGTTCCGAAGCAAGTGATTCGTAATTGGCGCTTGGGTGTCCGCCTTTTTTTAGCTTTAGGGTAATGTCAGAGATCACGTATTTCTGCCAGTGGCTTTTCTTTTTAAAGATACTTTCCCTGTAGCCAAATTCGCAAGCTTCTCTGTCAAAATTTATAAATTTTTGTTTATCGATATCATAGGCCGTCAGACTTACAAAAACATCTTTCAGTTCTGCCCCATATGCTCCGATATTTTGGATTGGGGCAGCCCCGGTTGTTCCCGGGATTCCCGAAAGGCATTCAATTCCCTGAAGATCTCTGGAAACTGCATATTCGACAAGGTCGTCCCAATTTACTCCCGCCTCAGCGGTTAGCAGTTCTCCGTCAAGCTTAATACTTTTCCCGGTATATTTGATTACTACTCCGTCATAGTTTTTATCGCTGACAAGAATATCGGTTCCGTCTCCAAGGACAAAAACAGGAAGATCTTTCTCTTTTGCAAACGCTACGGCCTCAATTAGCTCCCCACTATTCGAAACCTCTCTAAAGTATGCAATTTCACCTCCGATACGGAATGCCGTCAGTTTTTGGAAAGTTGTCTTGCCCATAAATAGCTTTTACCTGCACCCATTACCAGTATAACGTCTCCGGACTTTACTTCTTTATCAATAATTTTCTTTACCTGTTCAAGGGAATTAACACCGACTGCGTCTTTGTGGCCCGAAGTCTGTGCGATACTGCCTGGTGTAATTCCAAATGTTTCTTTATCGCGGGCCGGAAAAATCGGACCAACCAAAACTTTATCTGCGTCATCAAAAACTCCTTTATATTTTGAGAGAAGCGAGCGTGTACGGTCAAAACCATGCGCTTCGATAATCGCCCAAATTCTTGCCGTAGGGTTAACACTTCGAAGACCCGCAAGTGTGGCTTTTATTGCGGTTGGATGATGGGCATAATCGTCATATACTTTTACCCCTTGCCTTTCACCCAGTAATTCCATTCTTCTTCCTATTCCCTCAAAACTTTCCAAGGATTTAATGATTTTGTCATCGGCAATTTCTAATTTCTTGCCTAAAAGATAGGCCATATTAGCGTTCTTTTGATTGTGTTCACCGAAAACTTTGAGTTTAAACTTTAAGTTCTGACTATCTTTTTCAGTGATCAGAATTTTGGGACCTATGAGGGTCCCCACAAATTTCTTAAATGACTCTTTAACTTCTGCCTCATTTTTGAAAAAATCCGGATGATCAAACTCTATGTTATTTATGATGGCAATCTCCGGATGATAATGAAGGAAATTATTGTTAAATTCATCTGCTTCGATCACGAAATATTTTCCCGATCCAAAACGGACGCTTCCTCCCCACGCAGGGACATTGGCACCGATTATTACCGTCGGGTCGAGTCCCTCATCAGTAAGAATTTTTCCGATCATGGCCGTTGTCGTGGACTTGCCATGGGTTCCGGCGACTGCTATGACTTTTTTCCCTTTGGCTAAATACTTTCCGGCAAATTCCTGCCAGGTAATAACTATCCCGCGCTTTTTGGCTTCAACAATTTCCGGATGATGCGCATTTTGATAAAAAACTGCAGGGCTTACGATAACAAGATCTACATCCTTCAAGTGGCTAACGCTATGACCTCGAAAAATATTTTTGGCGTATGCGGTTGACCCCTCCAGATCGCATCCGGTGACATTATAACCCATCTTCTCTGCAAGGCGCGAGACGCCGTAAATTCCACTCCCGCCGACTCCCACAAAATGCAGCCTCATAATTGTATTATATCTGTAATATCTAATTTAACCAAAATTTGACATTAAATACTATAAGTACTATATTGCATGGAAATGGAACCTAAACCTAAAATACTAAGTGATGAGGAAATAGCTAAGATCCAAAAAGAAAACTACGATGACCAAAGGAAGGCTGTTTCATTGAATAATTTAGATAGATTTCAAGGAAAAACAACGGGTCTTGAAAATTCTTCGGTAGTAGCAGATGAAGATTTAGATTAACGATATGGAAATATTAAGAAAAATTGAACACCCCCAAATTTCTGAGATTTTAGTTTATGCAAATAAGGAAAGCGCGGCAAAAGCTGCAGCAGAATCAATCATAAAGGCTGTAAATCAAAACCCAGAAATTGCCATAACCTATGCTACAGGAGACACAATGATTCCTGTATATTCAGAGCTTGCCAAAGCTGTTCAAACAGATTCTGTAGATTTTTCAAAAACAACAGCGTTTCACTTAGATGAGTATTATCCTTATGGTCCAGATAGAAAATATAGTTTTGTAAAATTCCTAAAAGAATTAGTATTCGACCTCTTAAAAATACAAACTAACAATAGGCATACACTTAATGGGCTGGCTGAAAATCCAGATGATGAAGCAGAAAAATATGATAATCTTCTTAGGAATAAAATCGGATTAACGCTTTTAGGGGTAGGCCCAGGCGGACACATTGCCTTCAATGATCCAAACACTTCATTCAAAAGCAGAACACATCTTGCAGAACTATCCAAAGACACAGTCTATAGAGATAAAGTCGAAAGAGGGCAAGATACGCCAGAAACCGCACTAACCCAAGGCATTGGTACAATACTTGAGTCCCAAGAACTTTTAATGGTCGCCTATGGGACCAAGGGTGATTACCTACATAGTGCCCTATATGAACCAATCAGTGAAGATTGTCCTGCTTCAGCTCTTAGACTTTTTCAACGTGAGGTCTCAATCATTATTGACAACGAGGCTGGTATTCAAATAGAATTGAAGCGGGAACGAACAGCGGTTTGATTTGAGAGAGGAAATTTAAAAAATAAGGCGTGTGGCCACGTTTGGTTTGTGTAAGCGTGGATACGAGGGACAGGTCTCGAGCGACAAATGGGTCGGGAGAAATCGAACCCCCACCGAGCGTAAAATCTCATGGGGAGCATCTGCGGAAACCTGTCGGCATGTTGATGTCGTAAGTTAAGCTTGAAAAGAGTTTAATAATCAACTTTCTTCTAATAAATCCCTCTGCTTGGTTCTAGTTAAACACTTTATATGTGCGGAGTTTTTGCTTATATTGGTCATGGAGATAACGCGCCCGAAATAGTTTTCGAAGGGCTAAAACTCCTCGAATATCGCGGATACGATAGTTGGGGTGTTGCATTTATCCCCAAAAATGAACCCAAGAAAATAATATTTGAAAAACATACCGGTAAAATTGGTTCTGCTTCCCTTAAAAAAAGCTCCGCTTCGCAAATAGCTTTTGGCCATACCAGGTGGGCAACGCATGGCGGCGTAACCGACAAAAATGCTCATCCGCATTTTGACTGCAAAGGCAGAATTGCCGTTATCCATAATGGAATCGTTGAGAATTATCACGAGCTAAAAGAAAAGTTATTTTCCCAAGGACATGTATTTAAATCTGAAACAGACACAGAAGTTATTGGACACATGATCGAAGAAAAGCTAAAGAAAACCTCACTAGAAAAGGCTGTCTTTGAAACATTTAAATCTTTAGTTGGTTCAAACGCAGTCTGTATTCTCGACCTAGAAACTGAAACGATCGTGGCCTGTAGAAACGGGTCGCCTTTGGTTGTTGGAGCCGATAATATAAATCATCAATATTTTTTGGGGAGCGATGTACCCGCTTTTCTGAAATATACTAATAAAGTTCATTTTTTGTCTGACAATGAAGCTGTAGAAATAACAAAAGATGGAATTATACTCTTCGACTTAAAAGATGAAAAAGAAAAGAAAATGTCTTTACAAACTTTAGATTGGCAAATCGAAGATGCCGAAAAAGGCGGCTATCCGCATTTTTTGATCAAAGAAATAAATGAACAAAAGCAAACTATAGTAAAAACATCCGTTATTAACGAAAAAGAATTGCTAAAAGTAGCCAATTTAATCAACAAAGGCTGCAAAGTGGTCATAACTGGCTGTGGAACAGCTTCATACTGCGCACTTGCCGGAAAGTACTTTCTTGCTAATTCCGGTACCGAAAGCCAAATATATGGAGCATACGAATTTTTACCCTTCACAAAGTTCTGCGATAAAAAGACTGTAGTAATTGGCATTTCTCAATCCGGAGAAACGGCGGATACATTAATTGCCCTGAGGGAAGCTAAAAAACAAGGTGCTCATATAGTTGCTGTTATAAATGCACGAGGTTCAACTATGGAAAGACTTGCAGATATTGTTATACCGGTCGGCGCGGGACCGGAAATTGCAGTTGTTTCAACCAAAGCTTTCACGGCACAACTAGCAACACTTTATATGCTTGCCAAAACAGTTAAAGGTGAATACAAAAAAGCCAAAAAAGAAATAGCGGTATTGAATCAAAACCTAAATAGTTGGTTAAATGACGATCTAAATAATAAACTTGTAAAATTGGCCAAATCTTTGTATGAAAAAGAGCATATTTATCTTATCGGAAAATATTTAAATTACCCGGCTGCACTTGAATTTGCATTAAAAATTAAAGAAACTGCCTATATTCACGCAGAACCGTTTACTGCAGGGGAACTTAAACATGGTGTTATTACATTAATTCAAAAAGGAACTCCCTGTTTTGTCTTAGCAAGTAATGATGAAGTAAGAAATGAAGTTTTATCAAGCGCAGCAGAACTTAAGGCCCGCGGAGCCCATATTATTGGAGTAGCTCCATTTACTTCCCCTGAGTTTGATGAAGTTATAAAAACACCAGATCTTGGAGAGTTAACAATTTTTGGAAATATAATAGTCGGTCAGCTATTAGGCTATTACCTTGGAATAGGACGCGGCACAGACCCCGATAAACCCAGGAACTTGGCAAAAAGCGTAACTGTGAAGTAAAATAGCAATCGTGAGCGTAGACATACTTAAAAGAGTTAGAGAATTAATCCTAGACGATGACTCATTAACCGACGCAAATAATTGTAGAGATACCACAGTAAAACTTACAAAACAATTGAAAGACGAATTTCCAGACGCCAATATCAATATATTAGTCTACCCAGAAGCAAAGGAGGGGGCTGGGATACATTATGCTATATCTACAGATAATCAAATAATTAACCCTGTTAGTGCGCCAGGATTTCCACAATATATAGGGCCAATAAAAAATGCTGTACCAACTTTTGCTTTATTAAGAAAAGTATCGGGAGTAAAATGAGATGCCCCCAAGATGATTACTATGCCAGAAAAATTATATACACCAAAAGAATTACACATTTCTTTTTCAATCGCTCAAAAGGATCACTTATCAGAAATAGAGAAATTTCTATTCCGTCTTTTTATCATCGTTAGATAAACAAATTTAACGTTTATTACCAAGAGCCATAGTCTGTTATATTTAGCTCTTCTCCACAACCACACCTAACTGTTACTGCGATACCCAAAGTTGTAGGAGTGTATAAAAATGTATATTTGCCACCAATATCATTCTCCAGCTTCGTTAAATCTAAAGAGCAATTATGAGACAAAAAATGCTTGTATTTCTCTACATCTATTAAGACCGAGTGTCCTATGATGGGTTCTGTTTCTTTACCTTGCGCCATTTTTTATAATCGAGGGAAGTTCTGTTTTTGTTCATTTTAGTAACTCTTAAATCCCAATGTTGATCAATTTTCTATCTCGACCTTCATCAAAAAGCCACCTATTTTGACAGAAAGCCGCTTTCCGATGAGTACCGAGGTTTGTAGCGGGTCAATTGTGGAAAGTTACGGAGCCTAAATCACTTCTGATTATTTAAAAATTGTCCGCACAGGCCGGGAGTTCTTGCAATAATAAAGACTGCTTTGCCCAAATTCGGATTCCAACAGAAAGCGCAAAGAATTGAGGCTATACTCCCATCTATATTTATAGGCAAAACTTTGCCCTTTGCTTCTTTCAATTCTTTCTCTATCTCTCGCGCAATATCTATGTACGTTTTGGGGATCTTTTCAATCTTCGCCAGCTTAAAAATAAGCTCGCTTCTGGGATCAACCTCATAAATTCTGTGTCCAAATCCGGGCATCCTTCTTCCACTAGACAAATAATCGCTGATGAGTCGCCTGATATTTAGCTTCTCTTTCTTAATCTTATATAAAAGCTCCATAGCCGGTTCAATCGCTCCGCCGTGTGAATCATTTATTTGTAAAATCCCAGAGGCAACAGACTCCGAAATTGTTCTTCCCTCCTTCGCCGATTTTATAGTCTCGACGGCTGAGGGTGCCTCATGCCCATGATCTATAGAAATATTGAGTATAGTTTCAAACACCTTCTTTTGGCCCGGGGACGGCTTTTTTCCTGAAAGAAGCTCAAAAATCATTTCTGAAAAACTTCTATTTGGAGCAACATCGAAAAGCAACTCGTCACCAAAATACGGAAGATTATTTTTGTGTGTAATTATTTTACTCATATTACTTTTTTCAGTAGTCCTGGAATGTCATCAAAATTCTCAGTGACAACGACTCCAGCCTCTTTTAAAATCCTTCTTTTTTCAGACGGCAGCCCTCGATTTCCCTCTATTATAGCCCCTGCGTGGCCAAATTGAACATCGGACGGTAGTGTTTGGGTAAACTCTCCTGCTATAAAAGCTACAATCGGCTTTTTTATCTTTCCATTTTTAACAAATTCAGCAACTCTTTCTTCGTAAGTTCCACCGAGTTCACCAAAAATTACTGATGCTTTAGTTTTTTTGTCTTTTTCAAGCTCAAGTAAAAAATCAACAAAATTGCTCGAGATAATTCTATCTCCCCCAATTCCGACAGCCCAAGAAACTCCCAAACCATTATTTTTTAAAAGCAGTCCTATTTCAGATGCCATCCCACCGGATTTCGATATCACAGCTACATCGCCCTTGACAAAAACTCTCTCTGGTGTAGATCCTCCAATTGCGCCTACTTTGATTCTTTCGTGGGTAGAGATGAGCCCAACCGAACTCGGGCCAATGACATTTGCTTTTTTTTTATTTGCATAAGCATATATTTCAGCAGAATCTCTGGTTGGAACTTTTTCCGCACCGATCAATATAAATTTTATTCCAGCATTAAGTGCTTCAATCACGGCATTTTTTGTAAAAAGAGGTGGGACAAACTGCACCGATCCACTAACCATCCCAACCGCCGAAATTGCTTCTTTAACGGTGTTAAAAATTGGTATCCCCATAAGTTTTTCCCCTCCTTTTCCCGGAGTTACCCCCGCAACTACTTTGGTTCCATAATCAAGCATTCCGGGAAGAGCAGCTCTACCTTCCGACCCGGTAAGCCCTTGACCTATTATTCGAGAATCTTTAGGAATTAGCAGCATATTTTTTAGCCAAATCAGCCATTATTTTTGCAGATTCTGTCATAGAAATTTGCTCGCCAAAAAGGTGCAAGTCAAAATCCTTTACACCCTGAAGCATCTCAAATGCTTCCTTATCTTTTGGACCTCCACGTCTTATGACAATCGGGAATCTGGGTTTTGGTTTAATTTTTCTTAAAGCCTGTAAAAATCCTGAAAGCGTTTCATAGATATTTGTAAAATTGGCTATAGCCCCACCCACCCAAAGGCCACGAAGTCCTTTTTTAGAAAGCACTATTTTCGTAAGCCTCTCAACCTTTTCTTTTGGCGGATTACCCGAATATTCAGTATAGTTAGCAGGGTAACCTCCAAATGATAATAATGCATCCATTGCAGCTAGAGATGCGCCACCCCCCGAAGCTAATATTGCAATATCACCGGGTAAATCAAAATAGGTAGACCCTGCTGTTCCTCTGTAATCTCCTTCATCAATCTTTTTTGCTTCTATCTCATTTTTAGTAGAAATGTGTCCGGCGACTGATCTTTGCGCAAAACTCCATTCCGGGTGCCTGGCAAATGCTGCGTCATCAAGCTTAATCTTTGCATCAAGTGCAACTAAATTTCCTTTCCGGTCAGTAACCAGTGGATTTATTTCCAAAAGCAGCATATCAGAATCCAAAAAAAGTTGAGCTAGGCTTGGAAGGAGAATTTTGGTTTCTTCCGGATTTAGTATATCAACCGGGGTAACCTTTGGCTTTCTCTCTTCGATACCGGTTCCTCCTACTTTTGAAAAAGTAACTATCGGGCTTCGGTAACCAGTATCGTAACTGATTGACAAGTAATACTGCTTGGAAAACTCAACTTTTTCTTCAATCAAAATTTTTTCTACAACTTCTCCGTTAATCTTCATACGAAAAAGCCTGGAAATCTGTTTTATAAGATCTTTTTTATTTTTTACATAAATAATTCCCCCCGCCACCGCCCTTTTTCCCGAAAGAACTTGTGCCTTCAAAACTAAAGGTGGTTTTATCACAACCTTCTGTCCGGTTGTAGTTATTACTTGGGAGGCAGGAACATTAATTCCTGCATTTTTCAGTATTTCTTTTCCCTCGTATTCGTATAAAATCATAGCTCCAAAATTGCCGTGGCAAGTTTAAGTGGATCGTGCCTAAGAAGATGTTCTTTTTTTAGATATGTGGCAACCGGTTTTTTGATAATCTTCACATTAGGTTCAAGTTTTAATATTTCATCCTCATCAATTTCAACTAAGTCCTGACCTTCACCTTTATAAATCTGTAAAATTTCAGGGTCCAAACTGCCGCTATTTGCTATAATATAGTTAAGTCTACCTGGCGTATCAAGATAAAAAATTAAACTTTTAACAAAATCAGAAGCTTTGTAAGAGTCTGTTTCCCCAGGTTTAGTCAACAAGTTAAGTACATAAAATACTTTCGCCTGAGATTTTGCAATAGCTTCCTTTATGCCATCAACCAAAAGGTGGGGCAAAATGCTTGTATATAAATCCCCAGACGAAATAATTATTTTTTCCGCTTCATTAATTTCTTTTAAAACCTCCGGATTAGCATCTGCCCTGGTATCAAAATAAATCCTCATAATTTTGTCAGTTGAATCATAATTTGTATTTTTAACTCTCAGATCTATATTTGTCTCTCCATTAATTTTGTTCCCTTTAGCAGTTTCGGCAATTAAATATAGGTTGGCCATAGAGACAGGCATCACTTTGGCGCTCACTCTAAAAAGATCTCTTTCAGCATCGATTCCCCTATCTTGCCCTTTAAAGATATTGTCAAGTCTTACAGTAAGAAGATTACCGAAGGAATGCCCTTTTAAAGGACCTGCTACATCTTCAAATCTATCATCAAAAAGCCTTTGGGCAACCCTCCTTTGGTTTGGATCTTCCATAAGCGCAAGAATACAGCGCCTTATATCTCCGGGTGGAAGTACACCAAGTTCAGTGCGCAATATTCCCGAGCTTCCACCACTATCCCATGCTCCCGCTACGGCCGTAATAAACTTGTTTTCGTTAAGCTCGCGGAGGCCGTCTAAAAGATGATATTGACCAGTACCGCCGCCAAAAGTGATAACTTTTTGTTGGTATTCTTTCATTTGTGCCTATTTAGATATTCTCTCACAATTTTATCATCTGACCAAGGGGTTTCATGAAAACCGTCTAAATTCATCGATTTTTCATGTCCTTTGCCAAAAATCCCCACCAAATCGCCCTTTTTTGCAATTTTCAGAGCGAGTGTAATTGCCTTTTTCCGATCCGGCTCCTTATAGACCTTGGCTTTCTTGGATTTAATTCCGTTTTTTATTTGAGTGATAATATCTTCCGCTTTCTCACTTCTTGGATCTTCTGCCGTCAAAATCACTTCATCCCCAAGTTCCGAAGCAATTTTCCCCATCTTAGGACGTTTGTAGGGGTCCCGCTCACCTGCAGAGCCAAAAACCGCGATAAGTTTGCCCGAAGTTTGAGTTCGTAAATATTTTAAAGCTGCTTCCAAAGAATCCGGTGTGTGGGCAAAGTCCACAAAAATTTTGAAACCTAGGGAATTTTTAACCTCTTCCAACCTTCCTTTGGGGAGTTCAAAAGAGTCGAGAGCCTCCAAAGCTTCTTTTCTGTCAACTCCTAAAATTTCTACGGTTCTAATAGCCGCTTCAGCATTGAGGTTATTAAATTTTCCGGGTAGGATGTCTAAATCCGTATCAATCGGTGCAATAACTTTATGTTTACAGGAATTGATAAAAGACGTCTTTATTCTTTTATATTCTTTAAAGGTTTTGTGATAATCCAAATGTTCCGGAGCAATATTGGTTAACACTCCAATCTCAAATTTGACTCCGGCAATTCTCTTTTGATCAATACCGTGCGAACTGACTTCAATAACGGCGTATTCACCACCGGCATCCACTATCTCACTAAGGAATTTATGAAGGGAAACAACGTCCGGGCTTGTAACATGAAAGCCCGTATCAATCTCCCCATCCCCAATCTTGGCTACAATCGAAGAAATAAGGCCAATTTTTTTACCTACGGAGGACATGATGTGATAAATTAAATGAGCCGTTGTAGTTTTACCTTTAGTTCCGGTTACTCCAATAATTTTGAGTTTTTGTGACGGATTACCGTAAAATTCCGAAGCCAACTCACCTAATTTTTCTTTAGAGTCTTTTACTTTAAAGTAGTTTGGATAGCTTAAATCGCGTTCACCATAAATTCGTATAGCCCCCCGCTCAATTGCGTCAGGAATAAAATCGTACCCATCAACATTTAGCCCCTTGGTGGCAACAAAGACAAACCCAGGCTTAACTTCCCTTGAATCCGCTGTTACACCCTTAACATTTAAGTCCATC
>Ga0210377_10002857_pt1 | contig 14939 bp, 12 predicted proteins | sample PLM4_65_b1redo_FD_155480 | JGI IMG/M metagenome (GOLD analysis project Ga0210377, IMG submission 155480) | Groundwater sediment microbial communities from an aquifer in East River, Colorado, USA - PLM4_65_b1 redo | ecosystem: Environmental > Terrestrial > Soil > Riparian zone | place: USA: East...
AATCAAGTATATCGGGGAGCTCGTCCAGAAAAGCGAGCAGGAAATGCTCAAGACCAAGAACTTCGGGAAGAAGAGCCTCAACGAGATCAAGGATGTCCTGGTCGGGATGGGGTTCTCGCTCGGAATGAAGATCGACGAGTTCATTCCGGAGAAGTTCAGCCCGCCGCGGAAAGAGGATTGACCAACCGAAGGAACGAGGATTTCTTATGCGCCATGGAGTGGACCACAGGAAGCTGGGAAGAAAGCCCGCGCACCGCAAGGCCCTGCTGCGGAACCTGATGAACGCGCTCGTTCACGCCGAGCGGATCGAGACCACCGTTTCGAAAGCCAAGGAGTTGCGGCCGCTCGCGGACCGGTTGATCACCTTAGGGAAGGCCGGCACGCTCCATTCCCGCCGCCGGGTTTTTTCCCTCCTGACGGACAAGGAGGCGACCGACAAGCTGTTCGCCACGCTGGCGGGCCGGTTCGCCGGGCGGCAGGGCGGGTACACCCGGATCGTCCGCACGGGCTTCCGCGTCGGAGACGGCGCCGAGATGGCGATCATCGAGTACCTGCCGGTGGAGGAGAAGAAGGCCGGAGGAAAGAAGAAGAAGAAGGCGGCCGCGAAGAAGGCGCCGGCGAAAGCCGCGGGAAAGAAGAAGGAAGAGAAGGAGACGCAGCGGCCGGCCGCGAGGAAAGTGAAGCAGGCTGCGCCGAAGCCGACAAAACCGCGTTCCTCGCGGGCGCAAACGCAAAAGACGCCGGAAGGCGGAGGGGGGTAGAAACCCTTTTCGGAACGGCGGATCGGAACCGCGAAAAACGGCCCTTCGGGGCCGTTTTCATTTGGATCGCCATCCACCGCCGAAGAATCGGCTTGACGGGACCGGGGAGAACGGAATACTATGAAAATGAATTTCATAATCAGAAATGGAGCGCCCCCCGCCTGTTGAAACGACTTCTGGAACGGATCGACCGCGAGATCCTGGCCGCCGGCGGCAAGCGGAGCCGGAGCCGGGCGGTCGTGATCGAGGGTTTCTTCCGCGCAAGGGACCACGTGACGATCGAGGAGCTGACGCGTTCCGTACGGGAGAGCGTCCCGGGGATCGGAGCCGTCACGGTCTACCGGACGCTGAAGCTCCTCGAACGGCTCGGATACGCGAAGGAGCTCGATTTCGGGGAGGGGGCCCGGCGGTATGAAAGCAACCTCTCCCCGCACCACGACCATCTCGTCTGCCGGCAGTGCGGAACGGTCATCGAGTTCGAGGACAGGGAGATCGAGAATCTCCAGGACCTCGTGACCCGGCGGCACGGTTTCCACCCGACGGCGCACAGGCTGGAGATCTTCGGGTTCTGCAGAAAATGCGCGTCCGGCGAATCTCCGGGGCATGCCCGATGAGCCTCCCGAGGACCTCCCTGGAACCGTTGGGCGCCGTGATCCTGGTGGGAAACCCCAACGTCGGGAAGAGCGTCGTTTTCGGCGCGCTCACCGGGCGGTACGTGAACGTGTCGAACTATCCCGGCACGACGGTGGAGATCACCCGCGGCGAGGCGCGCGACAGGGGAACGACCCTCGAGGTGATCGACACCCCCGGGGTGTACTCCCTGCTGCCCATGTCCGAGGACGAGCGGGTCACGCGGGATATCCTGATGCAGGAGCCCGGCGCGCGGGTCCTGCAGGTGTGCGACGCCAAGAACATGCGCCGCTCCCTGATGATCACCGCGCAGCTCGCCGAGATGGAGGTTCCGCTCGTGCTCGCCGTGAACATGACGGACGAGGCGCGGGAACGCGGGGTGATGCCCCGCCTGGAGACCCTCGAAGAGCGCCTCGGGGTCCCGGCGGTTTCCACCGTGGCGGTGCGGAAAAAGGGGACGGATCGCCTCCTCCCGCTCCTCGAACAGCCGTCCCGGTCCACCGTGAGGATCGACTACGGAAACGGGATCGAACCGGCCATCCTCCGGATGGAAGGGCTGCTTCCTGCGCGGACGCCGATCGGGAAGAGGGCGCTGGCGATCATGCTGCTGTGCGGCGACGACTCCCTCGCTCCGTGGCTGTCGGAGAACGTCTCCGCCGCCCGGATCCGGGAGATGAACGACCTGCGGAACCGGCTCGTCGAGGAGACGGGGGAGGAGGTCGTCTCCCGCGTGAACCGGGCGCGCCTCTCCTGGATCGACCGGTTGCTCGTCGAGCTTGGGGTGGAGGCATCGGCCCCTTCCTCGAGAAAGGTCGCGCAGGCGTTCGGCCGGTACGCGATGGACCCCGTTTACGGGATCCCCATCCTGCTGGGCGTCCTGGCCCTCGCCTACGGCTTCGTCGGCGTGATCGGCGCGGGATACCTCGTCGATCTCCTCGAAACGTCGTTCTTCGAAGGCTGGTTCGTCCCGTCCATAGCTTCGGTCCTCGACCGGTTCCTCCCATCGCCGTTCCTGCGGGATTTCCTGGTGGGGCCGTACGGGATGATCTCCATGGCCCTTTCGTATGCCGTCGCCATCGTCCTTCCGATCGTGAGCACTTTTTTCCTCGGGTTCGGGATCCTGGAAGACTCCGGGTACCTGCCGCGGCTCGCGGTGATGGTGGACCGCCTCTTCAAGAAGATCGGCTGCAACGGCAAGGCGGTGCTTCCGATGATCCTCGGCCTGGGGTGCGACACGATGGCGACCTTGACCACGCGGATCCTGGAAACGCGCAAGGAGCGGGTGATCGTCACGCTCCTGCTGGCGCTGGGGATCCCGTGCTCGGCGCAGCTGGGGGTGATCCTCGGGATGTTGTCGGATCTCGGGCCGGTCGCGGCGATCGTCTGGCTCGGCCTGATGGTGGGGGTCATCCTCGCCGTCGGCTTCCTCGCGGCGAAGGTGATCCCGGGGGAATCGTCGGACTTCATCCTCGAGATCCCGCCGATCCGCTGGCCCCAGGCGGGGAACCTCGCCGTAAAAACGATGGCGCGGATCGAATGGTACCTGCGGGAGGCGGTTCCCCTCTTCCTCGTCGGGACGCTCGTTCTTTTCACATTGGACCGGCTGGGCTGGCTGCTGCGGATCCAGGCCGCGGCGGAACCGGTGATCGTCCGCCTGCTCGACCTCCCGCCGAAGGCGACGGAGGCGTTCCTGATCGGCTTTCTGCGGCGGGACTATGGAGCGGCGGGGCTGTTCAGCCTGGCGAAGGGGGGGATGCTCTCCCCCCTCCAGGTGATGGTGAGCCTGACCACCATGACCCTTTTCATGCCGTGCCTTGCGAACCTCCTCGTGATCATCAAGGAGCACGGGGGGAAGGTGGCGATCGCGATGTCCCTTTTCATCTTCCCCTTCGCCGTGCTGGTCGGGGCCGCGCTCAACCTCTTCTCGCGGTGGGCGGGGATCACGTTTTGATCCGGCGGGGAACAACGTGACGATCCGATGCCCGCTGTGCCAGTGCGAGATCGATCCGGCGAACGGCGCCTGCCGCACCGGGTGCCCCATGGGAAAAGGATGCACGCTTGTCTGTTGCCCGCGTTGCGGATACTCTTTCCCCATGCCCGAGTCGAAGGTGGTGAACTTCGTGAAGGGCCTGTTCAAGAAAGGAATCCGGAAATGACCGAGCACGGCCAGGACGAGATCCTCGAGCTTCTCTGGACCCTTCGCGAGGGGCGGAAAGCGAACCGCGCGGAGGTGCTGCGCGCCTCGCCGGAGCCGGGCCCCGAGCGTTTGCTCGAGGAACTGGTCGAGGGAGGGATGGTCGACGCCTCGGGAGAGGAGATCCTCCTCACGAAGAGCGGAGAGGACCGCGCCCGCGGGATCATCCGGCGTCACCGCCTCGCGGAGGTGCTGCTGCACAATCTGTTCGATCTGGACGACCCGCAGATGGAAAACAGCGCCTGCCAGTTCGAGCATATCCTCTCCGAGCCCGTGGTCGAGAGCGTCTGCACCTTTCTCGGCCACCCTCCCGCCTGCCCGCACGGCCGCCCGATCCCGAGAGGGGAGTGCTGCGACCGGATCCGGACGGAGATCCGCCCCCTCGTCATGCGCCTGACCGAGTCGTCCCTCGGGGCCGCCGTGCGGATCGTCTTCATCACCCCGCGCTCCAGGAAGCGGTTGGAGAAGCTCTCCGCCCTCGGGATCGTCCCCGGGAGCAAGGTTCGCCTTCTCCAGCGGAACCCCTCCTTCGTGCTCGAGATCGGCCAGACGACGGTCGCCGTCGACCGGGACATCACGGATGAGATCTACGTCAAGCCGACGTAGCGCCGTCGCGCTTCTCCTGTGCGCGTCGCTGCTCTGGCAGTCGGCGCCGACGGCCGCCGGCGCGGAGGCAGGGGCGTCGACGGAACCCGCGCTTCTGTTGAAGTACGCCGCGCCGGATCTGCCCGACCGTTCGGCGCGCGAGGCGCTCGATCCGATCCCCGCGATCGTGGCGAGGGAGCTCCGGATCCGGTGGCTCCCCGTCCCGATGGAACCTTCGGGGAAGGTCCCCGCCGCCGGGGAGATCCCGGTTCCCGACGACGCGGCCCTGCGACGGATCGCCGGGAAGGTGTCCCGCGCCTCCGAACGGATGGAGCGGGTCGAGAGCGCCGCCGCTTCCCTGCTGCTCGAGGAGGCCGAGAAGGAGTGCCGGTCGTACCGTTTCACGGAGGCGACGCGCCCGTTCCTCGCGGAGATCTTTCTCCGGCGGGGGATCCTCCGTCTCTGGGAGGGGAAGGGATCCGACGCCGAGGCGCTCTTTTCCCGCGTGCGGGCGTTGCGCCCGGACTTCACCCCGGATCCCGCCCTGTTCCCCCCGCAGGTGCTGTCCGCGTGGAAGGCGAGCGGGCGCCGCCCCGTACCCGAAGCGGAACTCCTGGTCGAGTCGCTCCCCTCCGGCGCGGAGATCTTCGTCGACGGAGAACGTCGGGGGGTCACCCCGGCCCGCGTTCGAGCGGGCAAAATCGCGCCGGTCCGGATCCGCGTCTCCCACCCGGGGTACAGGGACGCCGAAACGACCGGTCAATGGCTTCCGGGGGACACGGAGATCGTACGCTTCTCCCTTCCCGGCGATCGGGTGGCTCGCCTCGGCGGACTGCTTGCCGGCGCCGCGCGGGGAAAAGGCGGAGGCGCGGGCCCCCTGGTCGGGGAACTCTCCGCGGCGGCGGGGACCTCGCGGGTCGCGATCCTGATGCTCGAAAAGGAACCGGAGGGCGTTGGGCTGCGCGCCCGGCTCTACGCCGGAAGGCCGGCGAACCTGGATCCGGTCCTCCTCGGGGAAACGTCGTTCCCGGCGGGGAAGGGTGGGGCGGCGGTCTCCGGAAAGTGGGTCGCCGACGCGCTTGCCGCGGACGGGTGGCCCAGATCGGAACGGCCGGAGAGGCCCTGGTACTCCAGCCCCTGGTTCTGGGGCATCTTCCTGGCCGTCGGCGCGGCCGTCGCGTTCGGGGCGGGCGGCGGAGGAGGCGGTTCCTCGGGAGGCACGGTCGCCGTGAATTTTTGACCGTCGAACGGGACCTGGGTTTTCGGATATGATGTTCCCCGGGCCATGGGACGAAACACGAAGCTGACCGACATGACGATCCCGTTGAGGGATCCGAACCGGAACAAGCGCCGTCTGCCGCTGTACATCGCGGCGGCGCTGGTGGTGACGGCGGTCTTCATCTCGCTGTTCCGCGACATGGGGATCGTCGACAGCTGGAGGCTCCGCAATACGGAGCGCCAGCTTCGCGTCGAGGTCGAAAAGCTTCGACAGGAGAACGCGCTGCTCAAGCGCACGGTCGAGGATCTCCGGGGAAACCCGGCGGTCATCGAACAGGAGGCCCGCCGGCTCGGCCTCATCAAGGAGGGGGAGAACGTCATCGTCGTCCCCCAGCGGCAGGAAACCCGACCGCAAGCCCCCCCCAAGGCCGGCCCAAACCGTCCTTAGTGAGTTCCGGGACTCCCCATTCGGCTGCGTCGCCTCGGAGGGCGGGGCTCCGTTCGTGGCTCGCCGTGCGGTGTACCTGCACGGCTGCGCTTTACCTCACTGCGCCCCCCCTCCTGCGGCGACTCCGCCGGCCCCCTTGTGTCACCCGCGACGCAGGCCACGGAGGGATTTTCTATGCAGGTGGTACGGCAGGGGGGAGTTACTTTAAGGTGCAGGCGCTTTCAGGGGATCAGGGGGGACATACCTGGTGTTAACCCGGGAAGCAGGGAAGGTGTGTCCCCCACTGTGGACAGGTGTGTCCCCTGCCCACAACCCACAAGCCAGCACCTCAGGTGCTCCTCTTTGAAGCGCTTCAGGTACCTCGCGGGGCTTTCCGCCCCGGCGTACCTTCTGCTCCTTTACCTCCTTCGGGAGCGGATCCCGGGAGGGATCCCTTTCCTCCTGTCCGCCGCGATCGGACCGTTCGCGGCCGCGTGCTTCCTCGTCGCCTATCTTCTCGACCGGAACCGGGAGGACCGTGTCCCCGACCCGCTCCCCCTTCTCGTCTGGGGAACCGCCGCGGCCATGGAGTTCCACGCGTTCGTCCCTTCGGTCGCCCGGACCGGCGTCGTTCCGGCGGCCCTCTTTTTCGGCCTCGCACTGAAGTTTTCCCCGGCGCTCTCCGTCCCGGCGATCCTGTGCGTCGACGCGTGGCTGGCCGCGGTTCCGGGACCGTTCGAAAAAGAGATCTTCTACACGTCCGCGATGGCCGTGATCGCGGGAGGGGCGGGGATCGCCGTCCGCGGAGGGTACAGGATGGGCGGCCGGGGAGGGGACGGCGTCCGGGAGGCGATCGCCCGAAGCCGCGCGCTGGTTCTTCCCTGGGAGGAGTCGGGAAACGGCGGTCTTCCCGCGAGCGGGGAGTTGACCGAGGAGTCCAGCCTGCTCCGGCGGGAGGAAGAACTGAAGGACGGGATCCGGCAGGCGCTGGACCGCCTCCCTGGGCCGACCGGCGCTTCCCATGTCGCCTACATCGCCCGCTCGGCATCCCCCGGGTCCGTCCTTCACGAGGGGTTCCTGCTGAGCCGGGGCTCGCCCGTCTGCCGTGCGATCACCCTTCCCGACACGTATGTCCCCCTTCGCGAAGCGACCGTATTCGGGAAACCGTTTCTCGAGGTCGGGCAGGGTGCGAAGCGATACGCCCCGTGGAAAAGCGGCCCCGGAAACGCCCCCGGCGGGGTGGCCGCCGTCCCGGTGTTCAGGGATGGGGTGGTGGAAGGAGTTCTCCTCGCGGTCCGCGACGAGGAAGGCCCGTGGAGGGATCCGGTGATCCCGGCGATGGAGCTGGCGGGGCATTTCCTGGGCCGGGATATCGAGCGAATGCGGGAATTGCACCAGGGCGACCGGTACTTTCTCCGCGGGGAGTGGTACCACCGGATGGTCCGGAAGATGGCGGAGGTGGGGACGGAAGAGGACCCGGAGCCGGGCGGCGGCGTGCGCTCGAGGCGGGAGAGGGTCTACGCGGAGACCGCGGAACAGGTTCGCCGCCAGGTCGACGCGGAGAGGGTCCTCCTGGTCGAATCCGGCGAGGACCCGGCGAACGGCCGCGTCGTCTGGACGAGTTCGCCGGATGGCGGCGGGCCGGGTCCGGAGGCGTATGAACCCTTCGGGGACAGTTACGTCGGGTGGGTGATCCGGACCGGGACGCAGCGGATCTTTCCGGGAACGGCCGCTCCGCCGCGAAGCCAGGGCGTCCTCCCGGAACCGTGGGAGAGGGAGGGGGAGCGGTCGTTCCTGGTCCTCCCGGTGGAGGGAAGGGTGGGATTTCGGGGCGCCCTGGTCTGCGCCCACCCGATGGAGAAGCGGTTCCTGAAACGGCACGCGGAGATCGCGCGGGACATCGCAAGTGTCATGCAGCTCGGGCTTTCCCACGTCGAACGGCTCGAGTCGCTCACGAAGAAGGCGACGACGGACGGCTTGACCGGGCTGTCGAACCGGAGGGCGTTTCTCGAGCGGCTGGCGTCGGATCTCGCGCGGCTCGACGGCCGGCACCCGTGCGGCGTCGTGATGCTGGACATCGACCACTTCAAGAAGATCAACGACGCCTACGGGCACCCGTTCGGCGACGACGTGCTGCGGGGCGTGGCGTCGGTCCTCGGCAAGGGGGTCCGCAAGGGCGATACGGCGGGCCGGTACGGAGGGGAGGAGTTCGTGCTCTACCTCCACATGGCGGACGCCGAGCGCGCCAGGGAGGGCGCCGAGAGGTTCCGCAGGATGATCCGGCAGATCCGCTTCGCCAATGAGGGAAAGGAGATCGCCGTCACCGCTTCCTTCGGCGTGGCGTGCGCCCCCTCCCACGGAAACGGGGTCGAGGAGCTCCTGAAACATGCCGACGAGGCGCTGTACCTCTCCAAGCAGCGCGGCCGCGACCGCGTGACGGTCTACCCGGGCTGAGAGCGCCGCCGCGGCGCGTTGACACCCCTCTGCGGGGGGGATAAACTGCGGGCTTTACAATCATTTTCCCATCGAGGCGCCGTTTGGACGCACGCCGGATTGTCGAATCCCTTGTATTCTCCGCGGTGCGGAAAAAGGTCGCGGAATGGGGAGAGGACGCGGAGGTTTCCGTCTCTCTCGAAATCCCCCGGCAGGAGTCCCACGGGGATTTCTCCACCAACGCGGCGATGCAGCTCGCCGGACGTCTCGGGAGGAAGCCGCGGGCGGTGGCGGAGGAGATCGTGTCGGCGCTCCGCGACGAGGACCGGCGGCACCGCTTCGCGTCCCTTTCGATCGCCGGCCCGGGGTTCATCAACATCGTCCTCTCCGAGGAGTTCTGGAGGGAAGTCCTGACGGTCGCCCTGGAGAAGGGCCCCATGTTCGGCGCCTCGAAGGCCGGCGAGGGAAAGACCGTCCACCTCGAGTTCGTGTCGGCCAACCCGACCGGGCCCCTTCACGTCGGACACGGCCGCGGCGCCGCCGTCGGGGACGCGCTCGCCCGAATCCTGGAGTTCACCGGCCACAAGGTCGTACGCGAGTATTACATCAACGACGTCGGCAACCAGATGGACAACCTCGGGCGTTCGCTTCTCGCGAGGTACCGTGCCCTGTGCGGACATCCCTGCACGATCCCCGAGGACGGGTACCGAGGGGAGTACATGGTCGAGCTCGCGGAAGGCTTCCGCGAGGAGGTCGGTGACCGGTACGCCGATTCGCCGGAGGAGGAGGCGCTTCCCGTCTTCAGGAAGGAGGCGGGCGACCGCATCCTTCGCGGGATCCGCGACGACCTCGCGTCGTTCCGCGTGTCGTACGACCGGTGGTTCGCGGAAAAGGAATTGCACGACCGGGGCCTCGTCGCCGCCGTCCTCGCGGATCTCCGGGAACGCGGACAGTTGTACGAAGCCGACGGGGCGACCTACTTCCGCAGCCAGGCGCTCGGGGACGAAAAGGACCGCGTCCTCGTTCGCGCTGACGGGCGAACCACCTACTTCGCGGCGGACGTCGCGTACCACCGGCACAAGCTTCGGGAAGGGTTCTCCCGGATGATCGACATCTGGGGGGCAGACCACCACGGGTACGTGGCGAGGCTGCGCGCGGCGCTTCGGGGGCTCGGGGAGGACGAGAACCGCCTGGAGGTGCTTCTCGTCCAGTTCGTGACCCTGATCCGCGAGGGAACGGCGGTCCAGATGTCGACCCGGTCGGGGGAATTCACGACGCTGCGCGAGGTCCTCGACGAAGTGGGGGTCGACGCCGCCCGCTTTTTCTATCTCCTGCGCAGTTTCCACACCCATCTGGACTTCGACCTCACCCTGGCGAAGACCCAGTCGCGGAACAACCCGGTGTATTACATCCAGTACGTGCACGCACGGATCTGCTCCGTTTTCCGCGAGGCGGAGGCGCAGGGGAGGACGCTCGCCGAGCATCCGCCCCTTTCCATCCTCACCTTTCCCGAAGAGGTCCGGTTGATGAAGGCGGTCGCCCGGTTTCCCGACATCGTCGCGGAGTGCGCGAAAACGCTTGAGCCCCACCGGATCCCCTTTTATCTGATCGAGGTATCGGATCTCTTTCACGCCTTCTACCACCAGCACCGGTTCCTCGGGGAATCCCCCGAGCGGACGCAGGCGCGGCTTGCGCTTGCCCTTGGCGTAAAGACCGTGGTCGCTTCCGGGCTTGCGCTGATCGGCGTGACGGCTCCGGAACGGATGTGAGATCGCTCCGCCACAAACTCGGCTTCCGGCGCGGGGATCCCGATCGGCACTCCTTCGCCTTCTTCGTCGTCGGCACCCTCGTCGTGATCGCGGTCGCCTTCTTCCTCGGCTTCCAGCTGGGGAGGTACGTCGAGAAGGGCGCAGGGAAGGCGGCGTCGGGGAAAGCCGCTCCCCCGGGCATCGCGGCGGAAAACGGCGCGCGGATCGCCACCTCCGCCGAGATCCGCAAGGACATGTCGGCGTATTCGGAGGAGGCGTTGAAGATCCCGGCGGTGGACCCGCCCGCGGCGGTCCCCCCGACCGCCGGGGACGACCTGAAGAAGACGGAGTCCGAGGCGACCTTCCACGAATCGCTTTCCAGGAAGGATCCCTCCCCGGAACCGATGGGGAGGAAAAAGGAGAAGGGGCAGCTCTCCGCCCCCTCCGGGGGGGCGAAGTTCATGCTGCAGGCGGGGGCGATGAAAACACGCGACGCCGCCGACGCCGTGAGGAAGCGGCTCGACCGTCGCGGGTACAAGACGAAGGTGGTCCACGCCACGACCCGGACGCTCGGGGGGGTGTACCGCGTCCGCGTGGGACCGTTCGGATCGCGCGACGAGGCCATGAAGGCGATGAATGCGATACGGGCGGAGTTGAAGATCGACGTTATCCTGCTCAAGGGATGAGGTGAAGCCGTGATCGTCCCCGACAAGGCGCAATTTCTCAGACAGGTGGAGAAAGGGGCGCTGATTCCCGTCTTCCGGGAGTTCCACGCCGACCTCGAGACCCCGGTCTCCGCCTATCTGAAGATCTCGGCGCGGTTCCCGACCGACCACTTCCTTCTGGAGAGCGTCGAGGGGGGGGAGAAGTGGGCCCGGTACTCCTTTATCGGTTTCGACCCGCATCTCCGGTTCCGCGCCGACGCGGCGGGGATCACGGTACGGCAGGGAGGGGAGACCCGAAACGTCCCCGTTGCGGGAGATCCGCTCCTCGCGCTCGAGGGGATCCTGAAGGCGATCCGGTACCGCCCGGCGCCGGGACTCCCGAGGCTTTCTGGGGGCGCGGTCGGGTACATCGGGTACGACTACGTCCGGTACCTCGAAAAGGTCGGGGGGGACAGGCCGTTGACCGACGCCCCCGACGCGATGTTCCTCTTTCCGTCCCGGCTCGTCATCTTCGACAACGTCCGGCACACGGTCCGCATCGTGGCGCACGCTTCGATCGCCGCGGGGGAAGACCCGGGAGCCGCCTACGCGCGGGCACTCGAGGCCATCGAGGAAGTTCGGGGAATCCTCCGCGCGCCGCTGGAAGGGTCCGAGGTCCCGGACGGGGACGACGGCGGGGAGACCCCCGCGTTCGAGATGTCCCGCGGGGCGTTCCTCGACGCGGTGCGCAAGGCCAAGGAGCACATCCGGAACGGCGAGATCATACAGGCGGTGCTCTCCAACAGGGCGACCGTGCGTACGCGGCGGACTCCCGCCGAAGTGTACCGCGTCCTCCGCGCCCTCAACCCCTCCCCCTACATGTACCTGCTGAGGATGGGGGACCTGTCGGTCGTCGGCTCCTCGCCGGAGATCCTCGTGCGGCTCGAAGGGGACGAGATCCAGCTCCGCCCGATCGCGGGCACGCGCCCCAGGGGGGCCACCCCCTCGGAGGACCGCCGGCTGGAGGCGGAGCTGCTGTCGGACCCGAAAGAGCTGGCGGAGCACGTGATGCTCGTCGATCTGGGCCGCAACGACGTCGGCCGGGTCGCCGCGTGGGGTACCGTGAAAGCGAACGAACTGATGGGGATCGAGCGGTACTCGCACGTCATGCACATCGTTTCGAACGTGATCGGGAAGCTTCGCGGGGGGCTCACAGCGTTCGACGTGCTTCGCGCCGCGTTTCCCGCGGGGACGGTCTCGGGCGCCCCGAAGGTCCGGGCGATGCAGATCATCTCCGAACTCGAACCGTTCCGCCGGGGGATCTACGCTGGGGCGGTGGGGTATTTCGACCTGCAGGGCAGCATGGACTTCTGCATCGCCATCCGCACCATCGTGATGTCCGGGGGGGAGGCGAGGATCCAGGCCGGGGCGGGGATCGTCGCCGATTCGGATCCCGCCCGGGAGTGGGACGAGATCCTGAGCAAGGCGAAGATCCTCTTCCGCGCCGTCGGCGTGTCGCCGGAATCGCTGGAGGCGCCATGATCGCCGTCATCGACAACTACGATTCGTTCACCTGGAACCTCGTGCAATATATCTGCGACCTCGGAGCGGAGGTGGAGGTGTTCCGCAACGACGCGATCACGGTGGGGGAACTGGCGCTTCGGAACCCCGCCGGCCTGGTGATCTCGCCGGGGCCGGGCGGACCGGACGACGCCGGGATCTCTCTCGAGGCGATCCGGGCGTTCGAGGACCGGATCCCCATCCTCGGGGTCTGCCTCGGACACCAGTGCGTCGGGCAGGCGTTCGGGGGACGGATCGTCCACGCCCAGGCGCTCATGCACGGGAAGACGTCCCGCGTCCAGCACAACGGCAAGGGGATCTTCTCGATGGTCGAGAACCCGATGACCGCCACGCGGTACCATTCCCTGGCGGTCGATCGCGGGACCCTTCCGCCGGAACTGGAAGTTTGCGCCGAGGCCGAGGACGGCGAGGTGATGGGAGTGCGCCACCTGGAGAAACCGGTCTTCGGCGTGCAGTTCCACCCGGAGTCGATCCTGACCCGGTCGGGGATGCGGCTCCTCGAGAATTTCCTCTCCCTGATCGACCCGTCCCAGCCGGTCTTGCGCGAGTTCGGGAACATCCAGGAGGCGATCGCCGCCGTCTCGGGGCGCAAGAACCTGTCGGCGGACGGGATGCGGGACGCGATGCGGATGATCATGGGGGGGGAGGCTTCCCCCGCCCAGATCGCCGCGTTCCTCTCCTGCCTCTCCATGAAGGGGGAGACGATCACGGAGATCGCCGCGGCCGCCGAGGTGATGCGGCAGAAGGCGATCCGCATCCTCCCCCCGGCGGGAAAAGAGGTCCTCGACACGTGCGGTACGGGAGGGGACCGCGCCGGAACGTTCAATATCTCCACCACCGTGGCGTTCGTCGCCGCGGGGGCCGGCATCGCCGTGGCCAAGCACGGGAACCGGTCCGTGACCAGCCGGTCCGGGAGCGCGGACGTGCTGGAGGCGCTCGGCATGGATCTGAACGCGGAGCCCGCGCTGGTGCAGCGCGCCCTCGACGAGGCGGGGATCACCTTCATGTTCGCTCCCAGGTTCCACGCCGCGATGAAATACGCCATCGGACCGCGGCGGGAGATCGCCGTCCGGACGATCTTCAACATCCTCGGCCCGATCAGCAACCCCGCCGGCGTGCGGCGGCAGGTCGTCGGCGTGTTCAGCGAGGAGCTCGGGGACACGTACGCGCGGGTCCTCGCGGAATCCGGCCACCTGCACGCGTTCGTCGTCCACGGGACCGACGGGCTGGACGAGGTCTCCCTCGCCGCGCCCACGATCGTATGGGAGGTGCGGGAGGGAAAGGTGAAGCGTTTCCTCTTCGATCCGAGGTCGTTCGGGTTCGAGTACGTCCCCATGAGCGCCCTTCGCGGAGGGGATGCCGCCGTAAACGCCAAGATCCTCCGGGGGGTTCTCTCGGGCGATCCGGGTCCTGCGCGACAGGCCGTGCTCGTCAACGCCGCCTTCGCCGTGGTCGCCGGGGGGGCCGCGGAGGAGCTGCGGGAAGGGGTGCGGGCGGCGACCCGCTCGATCGACTCGGGCGCGGCTATGGAACGGCTTCGGGGGTTCCTCGCCATCCTCGGGAAGAGGGACGCGCGCTGACCCACCTCGAGCGCATCCTGTCGGGCGTCCGCGAGGCGCTTTCCGCGCGGAAGGCGCTCGTGCCCGTCGGGGACCTTCTCCGGGCGGCGTCGATGCGCGGACCGGCGAAGGATCTCCTCCGGACGATCCCGGAAGGCCCGGGGATCATCGCCGAGATCAAGCGCGCCTCTCCGTCCCGGGGATGGATCCGTCGCGACCTCGACGCCGTCGCGACCGCCGCCGCCTATCTCGCCGGCGGCGCGTGGGCGGTCTCCGTGCTGACGGAGGGCGACAGCTTCGGCGGGTCGCTCGCCGACCTCTCGGACGTCCGTGCCGCGTTCCCGGAGGCGACGCTCCTTCGGAAGGATTTCGTGCTCGACGACTACATGCTGGCGGAGTCCCGGGCCCACGGCGCCGACCTGGTCCTTCTCATGGTCTCCGTCCTCGGGGAGAGGACGGGGGAGATGACGGCGCTGGCGTTCTCGCACCGGCTCGAACCGCTGGTGGAAGCGCGCGACGCGGCGGAGATCGCGATCGCCGCCCGGTCGGGGGCGCGGCTGATCGGCATCAACAACCGGGACCTCGACACGCTGGCCGTGGACCTGTCCACGGCGGCGCGGCTGCTCCCCCTTCTTCCGGCCGGGGTGGTCCCGGTCGTGGAAAGCGGCATCTCGACGGCGGGCCAGGTTCGGGACTTCCACAGGGCCGGCGCCCGCCTCTTCCTGATCGGGGAGTCCCTGTCGGGGAGCAAGGACCCCGCTGACACGATCCGCGGGTATGTGGGAAAATGATCGGGGATCCGAGGATCCACCAAGACGAAAAGGAGCCGACACGATGAAAGTGAAGTTTCTCCTCAAGGATTCGGAAATACCGAAGACCTGGTACAACGTCATGGCGGACATGCCGAACCGTCCCGCGGCGGTGCTGCACCCCGGCACCGGCAAGCCGGTGAGCCCGGACGATCTCGCCCCGCTCTTCCCCATGCCCCTGATCGAGCAGGAAGTGTCGTCGCAGCGGGAGATCCCGATCCCCGAGGCGGTCCGGGACATCTATACCCTCTGGAGGCCGACGCCGATGTTCCGCGCCCTTCGCCTCGAGGAGGCGGTGGGCACGAAGTCGAAGATCTACTACAAGTACGAGGGCGTCAGCCCGGCGGGGA
>Ga0210377_10002858_pt1 | contig 14937 bp, 14 predicted proteins | sample PLM4_65_b1redo_FD_155480 | JGI IMG/M metagenome (GOLD analysis project Ga0210377, IMG submission 155480) | Groundwater sediment microbial communities from an aquifer in East River, Colorado, USA - PLM4_65_b1 redo | ecosystem: Environmental > Terrestrial > Soil > Riparian zone | place: USA: East...
GGTGGCAGCGGCGCGCCGCCCGTTCCCATCAGCACGAGCTTGCCCACGCACTAGGGCGCCTGGCTGACCAAGCCGAGCGAGATCATGCCGCCCATCGAGTTGCCGACCAGGTGGACGCGTTCGAGGCCGAGCGTATCGAGCAGTCGCAGCAGCGTCTCGACCCAGAGCTTCGTGAACGCGAGCATCCCCTGCGGCGCCGGATCGGGGTGGGACGAGTCACCGAAGCCGATCACGTCGGGCGCGAGATTGTGGAAGTCACCTGCGAGATCGCCGATCACGCCTTCCCGGTTCGAAAGCGCGGTCGCTCCCGGTCCGGAGCCGTGCAGCCAGAGCACTGCTTCACTTCGCGCGTTCCCGCTCTCGCTCAGGGGGAAGTGGAGATCGCCGAGCTGCACGTCGCGCGTGGCGATCGCGGTCATCAGGTCTTTTTCTCGGAGCTGAACGGTCGCAGGATTCCCGGCGGCATGGGCTGTGCCGGCGGCTTGTGTCCCCAGATGCTCTGCGCGTCGTAGGATGCGACGACCCACGCGTCGGGATCGTCGACAGTACGCCCGCCCCAGCCGTACTCGACCTCGAAGCCCGACGGCGTACGCACGTAGAACGACGTCATGCGGTCGTTGGTGTGGCAGCCGAGTGTCATCGCCAGCGGGAGCTGGCGCGCATTGCACAGATCGAGCGCCTTGCCGACGTCGTCGAGCGACGCGACTTCCAGCATCAAGTGGTGCATGCCGACCATGCCCGGGATGGCCGCGAACGCGAGCGTGTGGTGGCGCGAGTTGCAGTGGAAGAAGCGCAGGCTGAGGCCGGCCTCGATGCGGTCGGAGAGCTTGAAGCCGAGCACTTCGGTGAAGAAGCGCTCGGCGCGCGCCAGATCCGGAACCATCAGGACCGCGTGGCCCAGACCGCCGTCGCCCGTGACGAAGCCCGACATGGGCCTTCCCGGTCGGAACGACGCGGGCTTCTGCAACTGGCCGAAGCTCAGCTCGTGGCGGAAGCCGAACGGGTCCACGAACCAGGCCATACCGGCGACCGCGCGCTCCCTGGCCAGGGCTGACTCCGCTCGGTGTACCACGAGGCCGTGCTTCTCGAGCGTGGTGATCGCATCCTCGAGCTCGGCCAGGCCGCCGACGCACCAGCCGAGATACGCCAGATCGTTCGTCTCGCCCGGGTGAACGGCGATGCGGTGAGCCGCATCGTCGACGCGCAGCCGCACGGCGCCGTCGGGCCCGCGCCCGGCCAGCTCGAGTCCGAGGATCTCGGGGCCGAACTCCAGCCATTTTTCCGCGTTCGGTGAGGTGAAACCGATGTAACTGAGTGAGCGAATCACAGCACCATCTCCGGCTTGGTGGTTCCGAGCAGCGTGCCGCCGACCGACCTGGCCAGCGGATCGGGTACCAGGAAGGCGTGTCCCAGCGCGCCCTGAACATCCTGGAAGCGGCGCTGCAACGGGTGGTCGAGGTAGATCGAGCGGCCGCTCGCGGCGTGGAAGAGCTCGTTCGTCGCGCGGCCGACGAGCTCGCAGCCGCGGTTCATGTTCCAGCGCATCTGCGCGCGCAGCTGCATGGACACGGCTTCACGCGCCTCCGCCATCTGCCACAGCACGACGGCGTCGGCGCGCATCCGGGTCACCGACACGTCGAGGTCCCAGGTCGCCTCCGCGAGCCGGCGCTGCATCAGCGCGTCGTCCGCGACGCGCGCGCCGAAGTTCAGCGTGCGTGTACGCGAGAGCTCCGTCCACAGCTCGATGAAGCCGCGCGCCGAGCCGAGCACCGACGCGGCCAGCGCCATGTTGAAGACCACGGACCAGGGCAAGCGATACAGCGGCCCGTCGTTCTGCTTCTGGCCAGGCAGCGGCTGATTCAGCGCATAGTCCAGGTGCGATTGCGTGCGGTACTCGGGCACGAACGCGCCGTCGACCACGATGTCCTTGCTGCCGGTGCCCTTCAGGCCGGCGACATTCCAGTTGTCCTCGATGCGGTACTGCTCGCGGTGCAGAAGAAAGGAGCGGAAGTCTGGAACCTGCGTGCCGTCGCCGAGGTCGCGGCCGCCGGCGATCGCCCCGAGATTCACGGCCTTGCAGTGGTCGCAGCCCGACGAGAAGGACCAGCGCCCGAAGACCTTGTAGCCGCCGGCAACCTTCTCGGCCTTGCCCGTCGGGTTGTACGACGACGAGTGCATCACCGTCGGATCGCTGCCCCACATCTCCTGTTGCGCCTCTTCGGCGAAGAGCGCGAGCTGCCAGGGGTGCACGCCGATCACGCCGGCCACCCAGCCCGCCGACGGCGACGAGCGCGAGATCTCCATCGCCACGTCGATGAACTCGACGAGCCTGGCCTCCCCCCCGCCGAAACGCGCGGGCTGCAGCGCGCGCAGGAAGCCACCCTCGAGCAGGCTCTTCCAGGTGCGGTCGGAAAGGCGCCCCAAGTCGTCGTCTTCCGGCGCAGCCGATGCGAACTCCGGCGCGAGCCGTCTGCTCTCCTCGATCAAGCCCATCCTGCGACTCCCTTGCTTCTGTAGTGATCGCTACGGTATTTTAGGCCGCGATGGCGGTCAAGCGGAAAATCCAGAGGCCCGCGGCGGCGGTGCGAAAGCGCGCGCACGGCGAGGAATCGCGCGAGCGCATCGTCGATGCGGCGCGCGAGATCGCGGGCGAGCGCGGCTACGACGGCACCAGCATCGCGCTCGTGAGCGAGCGCTCGGGCCTGCCCGCGAGCTCGATCTACTGGCACTTCAAGGACAAGGATCAGCTGATCGCGGCGGTGATCGAGCGCAGCTTCAATCGCTGGCTCGAGGGCATGGGCGCGTGGGTGCCGCCGCGAATCGGCGCAACGCGCGCGGAGCTGTTCAGCGCGGGCCTGCGGCGCACCGCCAAGGCGTTGACAGACGCGCCGGATTTCTTGCGACTCGGCCTGATGCTCTCGCTCGAGCGCCGGCCCGAGGAGGCCAGCGCGCGCACCCTCTTCCTGCAGGTGCGCGAGCAGTCCTACAAGCAGATCGTTGCGTCGTACGAGGCGTTCTTCCAGGGCGAGCTCGACGCGAAGAGCGTGCGCGCGCTCGCCACGCTCGCGATGGCCACGGCCGACGGTCTCTTCATCGCGCGCGAGGTCAACGGCGACGCGCGCGCCTTCGAAGCCTCCTTCGAGCTGCTCGGCGCGGCGCTCCTGGGCGCGGCGGCTCATCTGAAATCCCGTAGTAGTCGTTCCCGAAAGGAGAAGCGATGACCCTCACCCACTCGCAGCCGGCGCTCCATCCGACCTCCCCTGTGGAGATCGTGGACCGTCCTGCTCTACAGGGAGATGCGGAAATCTGGGTGTCCTCTTACGCCTCGGGTATCACGTCCTCTGACACGCTGTCCAGGGACCCTCGGTGGTAGGCTGAACTCAGCGACTCACCGCGAGTCGTCGAGGAGGATCCAGCATGCTCGCAGGAAGAACGATTCGCCGCTTCGTTCCGCTCGGTTCTGTCTGCCTGCTTCTGCTCGCTTGTGCGATGAGCAGCCCTGCCGGTAGAGAGGAATCTGCTCTCGAGAACGCCAAGACCGTGGTGGGACTTCTGGAGGCCGCCGAAGCAGAACGCGATGCCGGTGTCTCGCCCGAGAAGCTCGAGAAGCGGGCAGCAACGGCAGAGAAAGGCCTCGACGCTCACCTTCTAGCTCATCCCGACGACGTCGACGCGCTCGTCGTCTCCGCGCGATTGGACCGATTCAGCCAGACGCAGAAGCCGATCGTACTGAAATCGGGCCAAGAGCCACCCGATCCCAAGGCAGCCTTCGCGGACATTCATCGGAAGCTGGACCAAGCATTGGCGCTACAGCCGAGCCACGCGGAGGCCCACTATTGGAAGGCTCGACTCTACGGGGTTCGACTTCCAGTGTTTCGTGAGAACACGCTCTACTACGAGAGCGTCGACCTCGCACAGGCCATTCACCATTCTACGGAAGCCGTTCGGTTGGAGCCGACGCGCGTCGCTTACCGCGAGGCATTGGCCTTGTATCTCGTCGCCGATCAAAAGCCGGCAGATGCGGCCGAAGTCATGCAGTCGGTGGCGGATGATCGAAACCTGATCCGTTTGCTTCTCAACGATCTGAGAGATCTGCCGATCCCAGCGACCGCCGCCTTCTCGCCCGAAGACAGCGAGCGCTACGCGCAGCTGCTGCTGGAGCGCGGTCGGTTCTCGGACTATCCGCAGCTACGCGTTCGCCAATACGTAGTGCCGGAGTCGCTTCTCGAGATTCAGAAGTTCTATTCTGCGCACTGGAAGGGCTTCACGTTCCTTGCGCAGGCCGACTCCGAAAAGGTAGGCGACGGCGAGATACGCTTCCTCGGGCAGCACCTCACGAGAGAGCGCGGCAAGCTTCAGCCCGCTGCGGCGAATTCGAAGCTCCCCGATAGTATGTCTGGGTTACTGATGACCGTAATCGAATATCGTGACCTGCCCGCAGACCATCGACCTCACATTCCTGCTGGGCTTGATCTGCCGTCCGATCTCGGGGATACGTTCTGCTTCCTGTTCGTCGTGAACTATCGTCCGTCCAGATGAACGCGCGAATGCGTCGGATCCTTGTGGCTCTGGTGCCCCGCCTCAGGGCCAGATCGTCGCCTCAGGCGCTCTCTCCTCCACCGATGAGGGACGTGACAGAACACCCGTCACCGGAAGCGCGGGGTAGGATCGCGCTTGCTTGCCTTGGCCTCAGATCGCGGTCGACGTTCTCGTCGGCTGGGCCGAGGAGTTCGCGCACCGCTGGTAGGCGACGCTGCCTCTCTCTGACTCCAGGTTGGCGCTAGCAACTCCTCCCCGTGAACGCTGGCCATGTTGGGCGGCGGCGACGAGTGGCCGCCGCTCGCGGTACGCTCTGCGCCATGCCGGGCATCACCCACCGAACCTTCGTCAGCTACATCGACCGAACGCGCGAGTACTACGGCGCGCAGGGCTACGAGAAGCCGTACGTCTGGGCGCGTCACACGGACGCGCCGTTCGCGGTGCTTTCGAAACCGCTCGCCGAGAGCCGCGTTGCGCTGGTCACGACGGCGAGCCCGTGGCGCGAGGACAAGCCGGTCGACGGCGTGCTTCGCGGCAGCAAGCAAGTCTGGTCGGGCGCGACTGCGGCGCCGCCCGAACGCCTCTTCACCGACGACCTGGCCTGGGACAAAGAGGCGACCCACACGCGCGACGTCGAGTCGGTCCTGCCGATTCGCCGCCTGCAGGAGATCGCAGCACAGGGCCGCGTCGGCAGCGTCGCCCCGCGTTTCCACGGCGTGCCGACCGACTACTCCCAGCGCCGCACGATCGAGCAGGATGCGCCGGAGATCCTCGCGCGCTGCCGCGAGGACGCGGTCGACATCGCGCTGCTCGTACCCCTCTGACCCGTCTGCCACCAGACCGTGAGTCTGGTCAGCCGCCACCTCGAAGCGAACGGAATCGCGACCGTCGTGATCGGCTCGGCGCGCGACATCGTCGAGGAGTGCGGGGTCGCGCGCTTCCTGTTCAGCGACTTCCCGCTCGGCAATCCGTGTGGGAAGCCGTACGACGTGGAGATGCAGCGCGCGATCGTCGGCATGGCGCTCGATCTGGTCGAGAGCGCGCGGCTGCCGCGCACGACCGTGCAGACGCCGTTTCGCTTTGGGGAAGACGAGAGCTGGAAGCAGAACTACGCGCGCGTAGACCCCGAGCGGATCGCGGCGCTGCGCCTCGCGGGCGAGCGCCGTCGCGCCCAGCAACAGGCGAAGTAGACGGTCGCCTCCGCCCGCTGCCGCGTCAGACTGCGCGGCGGCGGATCAGAACGGCGCCCGCGCAGCCGGCGAGCGTGAGCCACGACGCCGCGATCGGCCAGTCACCGACACGCGTGTAGAAGGTCGGCGTCTTGCGTCCCGGCGGGACGTCGACGGTGAACGTCAGCCGCTCGAAGATCGGCGTCTCCTGCAGCACGACGCCGCGCGCGTCGACGACGGCGCTTACGCCGGTATTCGCGGCGCGCAGCATCGGCAGTCCGTGCTCGGCGGAACGCAGCGCCGCGATCGCCAGGAACTGGTGCGGCGCGCTCGAGCGGCCGTACCAGGCGTCGTTGGTCAGATTCAGGAGCAGGCGCGCACCAGCGCGCACGGCCGCACGCACCAGATCGGGGTACACCGCTTCGTAGCAGATGAGTCCGACGGGCGTCTGCCCGGGCTCGAAGGCCGCGAGTCCGTGCAGCGGGCGCACCGCCGGGCCCGCCGTGAGGTCGGCGAGGTCCGCGAGCGACGCCGCGACCGCAGAGAGGAAGCCGAGCAGCGCGCGCAGCGGCACGTACTCGCCGAACGGAACCAGCACCGACTTGTCGTAGCGATCGACGACGCCCGCCGTCGGCGTCACCACGAACAAGCTGTTGTGGAACAGCGCCTCGCGCGCGTCGGAAACGCGCGTCAGGCCGACACCGCCAACCACGAGCGGCACATCCAGCTCGCGCGTGAGCGCGAGGATCGGCTCGCGGAACGCGGCCTGCACCTCGATGAAGCCGGGAATCGCGGCCTCGGGCCAGAGGATCAGATCGGGCCGCTCTGCCACCGCAACGCGGGAGAGCTCGATGTGCACCGCGAGATTCTGCTGCGCGCGCGCCGGATCCCACTTCTCGCCCTGCGGGATGTTCCCCTGCACGATCGCCACGCGCAGCGGCGGAGCGCGGGGCGCCTCGAGATCCGACGCCGACGGCAGAGCGACCCAGCCGAGCGCGTGCGCCGCCGCGAAGGCGGCCAGCGCCGACGGCCAGCGCCCGACACCGAGAAGCGTACCCACGAGCGCCAGAACGAACGTCAGCCCGTACACGCCCGAGAGAGAGGCGAGCCCGAGCATGGGCAGATCGAGGTGCGCCGCGTAGCCGAGTGACGCCCACTGAAACCCGCCCAGGAAGTCGAAGCCGCGCAGGTGCTCCACGACGAGCCACGCCGCGGGAAGTACGAGCACGCCCGCGCGGCCGACCCGCGGCGCGAGCCAGGCCGACAGCGCGCCCGCGGCCGCCGCGTGCAGCGCGAAGACACCTGCGACCACGAGCACCGCCCCCACACCCGCGACCGCCGGCGCGCCGCCGTGCACCGTGACGACCACGTACAGCCAGAACAGGATCCCCGTGAAGCCGAGCCAGGACGAGAAGAACGTCCACTGGAACGCGGCGCGCGGCGAGAGCTCGCGCAGAAGCGCGGCCAGCGGCGCCACCGCGAGCCAGCCCGCGAAAAGGCCCAGATCGAAGCGCAACTCGCCCGCGCGAAACGGGAACGCGAGCACGAGCAGGAGCGCGAACAAGAGCGCGAGCGCGACTCGCCGACGGAAGCTCACGGCCGAGCCCGCGGCCGCCCGTGGGCGAGGCCGGCAAGCGGCGCAGCCGCGCGCAGCGAGGCGCAGCCGAGCGAACTGCGAAACGGACGAGAACACCCCGGCCGATTGCGCGGCGGCCGGAGGCGAAGCCGCCTTCGCGTCCGGCCTGCAAGCGGCATCGCCGCGCGCAGCGAGGCGCAGCCGAGCGAAGTCAAAGTCGTGCCACTTCCCAGCGCAGGTGAGCTTCCACTGCGCGCATGCGCGCGCGATCAGCCGCGCGCATGTGGTCCATGCCGAGCACGTGCAGGCAGCCGTGGATCAGCAGGTCGTCGAGCTCGCGCGCGAGCGGAACGCGGCGCGCCGCCGCCTGACGCTTCGCGGTGTCGAGCGAGATCACCACGTCGCCGAGCACCGCCCCCGCGAACGCCGCGCCCGGTCCCTCGGCACTCGGGAACGAGAGCACGTCGGTCGCATGGCGGCGCCGGCCGTAGTCACCGGCGAGCCGCGCGATCTCGGCGTCGTCCACGAGCGAGACCGAGAGCTCGGCGTCAGTCCAGCCCAAGGCGCCTAAGATCGTCCTCGCGCTTCTCGCGAGTGCCGTCCGGTCGACCGCCGGGTCGCGCCTCGCGTTCAGATGCACCTTCATCCGCCCCCTCTTCGATCCTCCGGCCAAGCGCATCGGTCGTCTCGGGGTAGTCGATCCGCTCGTGGCGGATCGCGGAGAGCGTCTCGATGAAGCTGCGCGCGATCGCGTGAAGATCCCGCAGTGTCAGGCTGCACTCGTCCAGCTGACCGTCGCGAAAGTAGTTGTTGATGATGCGCTGGACAAGCTGCTGCACGCGCGCGGGCGAGGTGTCGAAGAGCGTGCGCGAGGCCGCCTCGACCGAATCGGCGAGCATGAGGATGCCAGCCTCGCGCGTCTGCGGCTTCGGTCCCGGATAGCGGTAGTCGTGCTCGGCGATCAGATCGCCCTTCTCCGGGTCGGCCATCTCCTTGGCCTTCTCGTAGAAGAAGCGGATCACGCTCGTGCCGTGGTGCTCCGCAATCCCCTTCAGGATCGGCAGCGCGAGCTTGTGCTTCTCCGCCATCTCCACGCCGTCCTTCACATGCGCCTGGATGATGCGCGCGGACATCGACGGCGACAGCTTCTCGTGGCGATTCTCGCCCTGCGTGACCGTGATGTTCTCCACGAAGAACTGCGGCCGGCGCATCTTGCCGATGTCGTGGTAGTAGCCGGCGACCTTCGCGAGCAGCGCGTTTGCGCCGATCTCCTCCGCGGCCTTCTCCGCGAGGTGCCCGACCATCATGCTGTGGTGATAGGTGCCGGGCGCGCGCAGCTCGAGCTCCCGAAGCAGTGATTGCTCGCGATTGGCGAGCTCCAGCAGCTTCACGCCGGTGGTGTACGAGAAGACCGACTCGACCACCGGCGCGAGCCCCGAGACGAGCACGCCGCAGAGCGCACCCGAGACCAGAGCGAGGCCGACCCCGAGGGCGCCGGCGAGCAGCGAGAAGTGATTGCCGAGCAGGAGCAGGGCCAGCACGATCACCATGTTCGCCGCGCCGACGCGCAGGCCCGCGCGCAGGAGTGTGCCGCGCTGCGTGATGTTCGCGGCCCCGACGGCCGCGGTGAGCGAGCCGACCAGCGCGTACGCGCCGAAGCCCACGTCGCCGTGCACTTGGAAGCCCGCGATCACCGAGACCAGCACGGCGAAGAGCGCGGCGGTCTCGGCGCTGTGCACCATGCGCACGAGCATGGTCGAGGCCGCGATCGGGATCGCGAACTGCAGGACGGCCGGCCACTGATCGACGAGCGGTTCGAGCCGCGGATTGTTGCCGACGCCCTCCGCGAGGAAGAGCGCGACCGAGGTGCCAAGCGCCGTGGCGACGAGTGTCGTCAGCAGGAAGATCGCGTCTTTGTTGCGGCGCGGGAAGCGCAGCAAGCTCGCCGCGCCGAAGCGCCAGATCACACGCATCAAGACGAGCAGCAGGAGCGCGACGCCCGCGAACACGCTCACGCGCGAGAGCGCGCTCTGCTGCGCGCGGATGCCGTCGAGGATCAGCACGTGCCGCGGCGTGATCGGATCGCCGTCGCGGACGATGATCTCGCCCTTGCGCAGCACGATCGTCGCTTCCTTCACGCCCGTCTCGGCCGCCTTGCGGCGCTCATCGGTGGCGCGCAGGTTGAAATTCAGATTCGGACGCAGGAGAACCTTCGCGAGCGGAACGAGCGCCGCACGCGTGGCGGGCGGAACGCTCGCGAGCCCCTCTGCGGCGGTGCGGTCGACCTGCGCGCGGGCGCTCTCGGCCGAGAGCAGTCGTGGATTGCTCTTCAGCGCGCGCTCGTTGCCGGAACCGAGGTCGCGCACGACGACGGTGCGGGCCTCGATGTGGCGCTCGAACTCCGCCGTCTCGTCGATGATCATGCGCGCGGATACGCTCTCGACGAGCTGCACGAGCAGACGCTCATCCTCCGCCGAGAAACCGGTCTTCTCGAGATACTGGAGCGAGACATCGGGCACGGGTGTCTCCGGGCCGAGCGTCTCGCGGAAGGCGGCCGCGGGTGAACGCGGCGGCGATTCGGTGGCCGGCGGCGCGGCCGCAGGCACGCGCGCGGCGCGCGCGGCGCGCGCGGCCGAGAAGGCCTTGGTGATGCGCTCCCGCAGGACTGCCGGCCGATTGTCGTCGAAGTCGTAGACCACCGGCGATTTCTCGATGGCTTCGCGGCGCAGACTCTCGGTGGCGAGCGGATCGACGATCGTGAGCGCGGACGGCGCCTTCTCGTCGCGCTCGGAGATGTCGCCGACCGCGACCGGCCGGCCCGCGAGCCCGACCGCCGGAGCGGGCAGGATCTCGAGCGTGAGCAGCGCAGACAGCAAGAGACAGCTGCCAAGCGCGCTCGCGAAGAGCATCGGCCCGGAGGGCCGGACATCCGCGCCGCCCAGGATGCCCGTGCGCCGCGGCGCTGCCCGCCCCTTCGCCTCCGGCTTGGCCACGCTCAGCGCTCCGCTTCGAACTTTTCGTAGGCGCGGATGACTTCTTGCACGAGCGGATGGCGCACGACGTCCTTCTCGTTGAAGTGCACGAAGGAGATGCCGGGGACGGCGTCGAGCACTTTGCGCGCCTCGATCAGACCCGAGACGGTGCCGCGCGGCAGATCGATCTGCGTGACGTCGCCGTTGATCACGGCCTTGGAATCGAAGCCCATGCGCGTGAGGAACATACGCATCTGCTCGGAGGTCGTGTTCTGCGCCTCGTCCAGGATGATGAACGCGTCGTTGAGCGTTCGACCGCGCATGAACGCGAGCGGCGCGATCTCGATCACGCCGCGATCCATGCGCCGCGAGACCTCCTCGCCGTGCATCATGTCGTGCAAGGCGTCGGTCAGCGGCCGCAGGTACGGGTCGACCTTCTCGAACAGCGTGCCGGGCAGGAATCCCAGCTTCTCGCCGGCTTCGACCGCCGGGCGCGTGAGGATGATCCGACCGACCTCGCGCCGCAGCAGCGCCTGCACGGCCATCGCCATGGCCAGGTAGGTCTTGCCGGTGCCCGCGGGGCCGATGCCGAACGTGAGCGCGGACTCGGCGATCGTCTCCAGATACAAGCGCTGATTCTCGGTGCGCGGCAGGACGCGCTTGTTCCGGCCGACCTCGATGCCGGAGCCCGAGGCGAGCGCCCTCACCGCTTCGGAGCCGGGCTCCTCGGCCATGCGGACCGCCTGGCGGACGTCGGAGTCCTCGATCGACGCGCCCGCTCCCGCCAAGTCGTACAGATCGCGAATCACGCGCCGCGCGACCTTCGCCTCGAGCGCCGGGCCGCTCACGCGGACGCGATTGCCGCGCGCCTGGATGCGCACTCCGATCTGCTGCTCGAGCTTCCGCAGGTTCCGATCGTTCTCGCCGTAGACGATCTGGGCCAAAGCGTTGTCGTCGAGAATCAGCGGATCTTCGTCGCTCAATCGACCTCCGGCTATGGGCGGACCCTCCAGAGAGTGAACCCGCCCTCGTAAGAGCGGGCGTAACTGTACCGGTCGAGCGGAACCGCCGCCAAGAGCGCGTGCTCGGCGCGCAGGCCGGCAAGCGTCTCCGGATAGGCGCCGCGCGCCCAGCGATGGGCTTCGAGCGCGGCGCGCAGGCGCTCGGTCGCGACCTCCTCGCGCACCTCCTCGATCGGGTCGCCGCCGAGCGACGCCGCGGATTGCACGGACGGGTGTTCCAGCAAGAGCACGAACGCCAGCACAGCACAGCTGGCGAGCACCACGCAGGCGGCGAGCGGCGGCCGTGCGCCCCGGGACTCGGCGTCCGGCTGCGCGACCACCTCGCGCTGCTCCGCGCGGAGCACGCCGCCGCGGATCAGCGCGACCAGGCCGCGAGCGCCCTGAAAAGTCCCCAGGCGCGAGAGGTCGATCACGCGGCGCGCCGCGAGCCGTCCGTTCGCAAATGTGAAGAGCTTCTCGAGCTCCGTGCCCGGGACGTTCGAGTCTGCTTCGATCGCCGCGCGCTTCTGCCGGAAGCCCTCGACCTCGACGCTGGGCGAGAGCACGACGGCCAGATCGGGCAGCCCGCGCTGGATCGACACCCACTCGTCGCGCATGCGCAGCGCGTCGAGCAGCACCATCTCGGCGCCGACGGACTTGTCGCACGGACCGGGCACGACCTCCTCGGCCCGAAACACGAAGCGCCCCTCGTCCCACAGGAAGAGCTCGAAGATCGTCTCGCTGGTCGCGAGCTTCGTGACCTGCTCGAGGTCGCTGCGCGAGACCAGGTCCATCTGCAACAGCGTCGGAGCGAGCGCCTCGAGCGTCTCGTCCTGGCGCGCGCGGGCCTCGGCCAGCGCCGGCTCGGCGAGCGCGCCGGTGCGCAAGAGATAGCCCGCGAGCGCTCCGTCGGGCCGCGTCTCGGAGGGCCGCGCGGAGAGCACCTGGCCTTGGAGGAACAGGATCAGCAGCGTGCGCCCGCGGCGCTCGACCTCGAGCGCGCCGGTCTTGCGCTGCTGCGAGATCAGCTGGAAGACGTCGGCGACCGGAAAGTCGGCGAGCACGCCCTGGAGACTCATGTCGCGCTCCGCAGGCCAGTGAGCCGGCCGAGAGACTGCGCGAGCCCGAGCGCGTAGAGCGGCGACAGGATCGCGATGCCCGCGGCGAGCGGAGCGAGCGAGCCCAGGCCCCCGAGCTCCCAAGGCAGCGGCAAGAGCTCGGGGGCGCGCAGCAAGCCGAGCCCGAACCCGAGCGCCAAGAGGCACGCCATTCCGCGCCCCCAACGGCCGTCGAAGAGATCGGCGGAGCCCGGGAGGACGAGCCCGGCCAGCGCGAGCCGGAGCTGTGCGTGGCGATGGCGTCGCCGGTCGAGGTCGAGCTGCAGCTTGCGCAGGCGCGGATCGGTGTGCTCGCGCTTCACGAAGAGCCGCACGCAGCGCTTGCACGTGCCCGTCTTCATCGCCTCGCGTGAGCAGCGCTCGCAGAGCGGCCGCTCGCAGCGGCTGCAGCGCTTCACCGACGTCCGCCGGGCGAGAAATGCCAGCACGCCCAAGCCCGGCAGCACCAGCCAGAAGAGATCGCGCTCGAGCGGACCGAGCGTGCGCTCGCGCAGCTCGCGCGCGAGCGCCGCCGATTCGGAGCTCGGCGCGAGCGCGCGCGCGACATACAGGCGCAGCGGCAGCGGCGGTTGGATCAGCACCGAGTGCACGCTGGCGCCCTCGGCCGCCAGGTACTGGGTCACGATCTCGTCGTCGAGCTCGCTCGCGGAGGCGAAGGCGGATTCCTGCTCGCTGAGTCGCAGCGCGCGCCCGTAGGCCTGCGAGAGATTGAACATCACCGGCGCAGATTCCTGCGCGGAACGCGCGCGCTCGAACGCCGGGATCGCCGCTGCGATGTCACCCTCGGCCAGGCGCGCGATGCCCCGCAGATTGAATGCCGCCGCGCGGAGCGCGGGCTCCGCGGTCGCCGGCGGCTCGCCCATCGCCTGATCCACGCGCGCAAGCTCGCCGCGCCGCTTCCAGTCGGTTGCGAGCGCGAAGCGCAGCAGCGCGTCGTCGGGCTCACGCGCGCTCGCGCGCTCGACGCGCTCGAGGTCACCCGGCAGCGCCTGGCCGCGATCGATGCGCCAGGCGCCGATCAGCGCCGACTGGCGGCCCCCGACGAGCAGCGCCGGCGTGAGTCGCTCGAGCCCGGGACCGAGCGCCGCGCCGAGCGCAATCAGCGCGAGACCGACGCCGACGGTCTGGCCGCGCGGCAGCCGCAGCGCCCCGAGCGCGCCCGCCGCGGCCGCGAGAACGATCGGTCCGACACCGAACAGTGGCAGAGCCGACAGGCCCGCGAGACCGAGCAGGACGCCAGGCCAGGCGGGCGGATCCTGCGACGCGATGTGGTGGCCGAGCGCGTGGCCGTGCAGGGGCAGACCGCGCAGCGCCGCCGCAAGCGAAACGCCGACGCCGAGCACGAGCAAGCCGGCGAGCGCCGAGAAGCCCGCCAACGCCAGCAGCCAGAGCAGCCCGGGAAGGTCGCTCCCGAGCGCGCGCACAGCAGCGACGACTTCGAGCGGATTTCCGGTCAGCCGGGCAGCCTCGAAGCGCACGCCCGGTGTGCCCGGCGCGAGCTCCACCGCGCGCTCCGCCAGGGCGTCCTGCTTTTGGGCGCGCGCGGCGTCGAGGAGCGCCCAGGCGAGCACGGGAAGCTCGTGATAGCCCCGCTCGCGCAGGACCGCGGCGGCCGCGAGCACGCGGTCAGCCGCGGGCAGCGCCGCGGCGCCCTCCGGCTCGGGCAGGGGCCCGGTCGGCACCTCGAGCGGGTCGGCACCGCGCACGTTCCCCTCGGCGCGCGCCTCCGGTGCGGGCGCGAGCCAAAGCAGCGCCAGGACCGCCAGCGCCGCCGAGCGCGTTCGCGGATTCGCGCGCACCCCTCTCCTCTCGATGCAATTGATCGACCTACCTGATGATTCGGCGGGCGGAACCAGCCGCTGAAGCCGCGCGGGCTCAGGCGCGGCGGACGACGCGGCGGAGGAGTCGAGTCACGAGCGCGAACTCGGGCGCGCGGAACAGCCAGAGCCCGCCGAGGTACGCGAGCCCACCGAGACCGATCTGCGCGACCAGCTGCAGCGCGCCTCGCAGCGAGGCTTGCTCGGCTCGCGGCAGGAACCAGAGCGCGAGCGCGACCGCGCCGCAGAGCACTCCGGTCGCGCCGAGCAACCGCAGATAGCCCAGCCAGTCGCGCGCTTGCAGGTGCGCGCCGTACTGGATGCGCGCCGCGGTCATCACGTACGCGGCATTGGCGGCAGCTGCCAGCGTCGTCGCCAGCGCCAGGCCGAGAAAGCCGAGGTCGGCGACGACGACGGCGCGCTGCGCGTCGACCACGCCGTCCCAGAACGTGCCGTAGGGCAGCGGCCCGACCAGCGCGAGCGCGCCGACCACGTTGACGATCAAGCTCAGCACCGCCGCATGGGCGCCGGTGCGCGTGTTCTCGTGCGCGACGCACAAGTTCACGTACATCCGCGCCAGCGCGATCGGCACGAGTCCGAGCGTGTAGTACAGCAAGGCGAGCGCGCACAGCCGCACGGCCTCGGAGCCGAAGTGCTCCGGATTCCAGCCGAAGAGCAGCGCCACGATCGGCTCGCGCAGCAGGATCAATCCCGCCGCGCACGGCAGCGCGAGCGCGAGCGCGAG
>Ga0210377_10002859_pt1 | contig 14936 bp, 12 predicted proteins | sample PLM4_65_b1redo_FD_155480 | JGI IMG/M metagenome (GOLD analysis project Ga0210377, IMG submission 155480) | Groundwater sediment microbial communities from an aquifer in East River, Colorado, USA - PLM4_65_b1 redo | ecosystem: Environmental > Terrestrial > Soil > Riparian zone | place: USA: East...
CGTGTTGCCGGCCGTCAGGGAATTGTTTCTAAAGGAAGTCATAAGGTGTCTATACGAGCATCATTCCCAATGGGAGGCAATAGTTTTTAACAATATGCCGGCAACCTCACCGAATTATATCGCCTTGGTCAAGATCCTCGCTGAAACCAGCCGGAAATGGCGGCAGAACCCGACATGGTTCGACTCACCATACCTGGTCCCGTCCGGCGCCTGGCCGGATTATCTGGCCAGGCGCACGGCGCGAACCCGCAAGAGTCTCCGCAATATACAGAACGGCATGAATAAGGCCGGTGAAGTCTCCGTCAGGATTATACGGACGTGGGAGGAGTTTATCTCCGTCAGAAATGATATTTTCAATGTAACGAGAGAGAGCTGGGCGGGTAAAACCGGCGATTCCCTTGCCTCACCCGCGAATGAAGCCTTCTTCGAAGAGCTGGCTCGGATCGCGGCTGCAAAGGGATGGCTCTCCATCTGGACGCTCTACCTGAACGGAAAGATGATAGCCGTTGAATTCCATCTGAAGGCATATGGAAAGGAACATGCCATGCGCGGCCATTATCTCCCCGAATTCGCACCCCTGTCGCCGGGTACATACCTGGAGATCCAGATACTCAAGAGCGCCTTCGAGGATGCGGACCGGGTGCAACAGTATGACTTCGGTGGCAGTTTCGAAAATTATAAACGGAAATGGACCGACGACTCTGTCTCCCACATGGCAATATGGGTATTCGGAAACAGATTATATTCCCGCTTCATCTCATTTCAAGAGATGAACACGGTGCCACTGTTGCGCCGATATTTTCCGCAAAAACTTTGGAACAATAGACTCTTCAGGTTATGCGGCATCAACCCGAACCGGTTTGATACCTGTGCGAAGTAAAGCCGAGAGGATATAAAACCGGCTCCACAACAGGGCTGGACAAGTATGGAGAGCAGGAGTCAGGATGAACAAATCGCATGATAATCCATGTAACGTATGCACCATCGACCAGGACTGCTGTACGCGGTTAAGCGGCCTGATGCTTACTCAAGACGAGTACGAACGGCATTTCCGGAACTACCAGGATAAGCTCGTAATCAGGCCGGTTAACGGCTTTTTTATAGTTTCGGCCAGGAAAAGTGGCATCTGCCCGCATTGGGAAAATGGCGGTTGCCGCATTTACCTTGACAGGCCTGTCGATTGCCGGCTCTACCCATACGCGATCAGGCATCTGATCAAAATAAAGCAGAAAGTGAAAATAGTATTTCATGCCGGGTCCATATGCCTGCAAAAGAACCGGTTGTATCAGCTGATGTCTGAATCGGAAGCGCGGGCGCTCGTGATGGCGTTCGGGAAAACGGTATTCGGAGAAAGCACGTCAATAATAGTGAAACGTGAGAAGGGACCTTTTTCACGATTTCGTTACAGGATTGAGGCGGCTTTAAGAAGACGCTTCAACAAGACGAGACATCATTAGCCTTACCGAATGACAGTTACCGCCGCGGGTACAGTTGATGACTGCACGTCACCAAACAGGAGTTTCCCATCTCTTTTCTCACAGACGCAAAGAATGCCTTATCCCTGTTGTCCCGGGGTGAATGGCGCGAATTCATCTTTCGCGTAAAGGTCCATGTATTGCTTGTAGACCTGAAAAATGCTTATCTCGATGAGCTTGATCTCCCCGAAGAGAGATGTCACTATTACGCCAATTCAGGCGGACTGCATCTGGAGAAGGTGCTCAGGAGCCTGGAGATAACCCCGCGTGACGCCATCGTCGATTTTGGTTGCGGCAAGGGAGGCGCACTGATCACCTTCTCCCGGTTTCCATTCGCGCAAATCACCGGCGTCGAGCTGTCACCGGGACTGGTTGCCATAGCACAGGAAAATCTCAGGAAACTGAAAATCGGCAATATCACCATGAAAGTCTGTGACGCCGCCGATTTCACGGATCTGGACGGATACAATTATTTCTATTTTTTCAGTCCGTTTCCAGCTAATGTAATGAGCGCCGTTATAAGAAATATCGGCATCTCTCTGACCAGGAAGCCCAGGAAATCTATAATCGTCTATTTCAATCCCGAATATCACGATGCCGTGGTGTCAGATTCACCCTTTGTAAAAATAAAAGAGTTTCATCACAACGAGCTTGGTTATTATATCTATTCCAATAAATATGACTGAATAATGACGGAAATCGCCCCAAAATTCCGGAGATCGCTCCGCTCGCTTTTCTGCGCGCCCTGGAAGCATCTACTGAACCGTATCGATCCGCCGGTTATCGTTCTCGTCTACCACCGGGTAACCAGGCTTGCATCAGACCCGGAAATGCTGGCCGTGACCCCGGACAATTTCCGCGCTCAGATGCGGCACCTGAAAGAGACCGTTCCCTTGGTCAGGTTCGAAGAAGAGTGGACAAAGGTGGCGAGGCCCGCTGTTGCCATAACCTTCGACGACGGTTATGCCGACAATGCGCTGGAGGCGTTGCCTATCCTGGAAGAAGTGGGGGCGCCGGCAACCTTCTTCGTCAGCACCGGATCAATCGGCACCAGTTTGGAGTTCTGGTGGCATGAACTGGAGCGGATAATCCTGGAGAAACAAAGTCTCCCCCCCGGTTTCACCCTGGAAGACGGCAGCTGCTGTAGGAACTGGCCGACCGGCTCCCTCGGGGAGCGGCAGGAGTTCTACCAGGGGATCGTGCGGCTCATGAACGACGCCGATGCCGGGAGCCGCAACAACTGGCTTAAGCAGCTGCGCAGTTGGGCCGGAACCGAAGAAGAGGACACGGACACGCATCGCGCCATGACGGTAGACGAATTACACCTGCTTGCCGGAAGCAGGCTGGTAACCATCGGCGCCCACACAGTGACACACTCCCGTCTCTCTTCCCTTTCACCGGAAGCTCAGCAGGAGGAGATCACGGCTTCAAAAAGGCAGCTCGAGAAATGGCTCGGCCGGGAAATATCGGCCTTCTCTTACCCCTTCGGGCGACGGTCCGATTACACAAAAGATAGCGTTGCCCTCTGCCGTCAGGCCGGCTTTGCCAGGGCCGCAGCCAACTTCCCCGGCCAGGCGCACCGCTGGACCGATCCATATCAAATCCCCCGTCACCTGGTCCGCAACTGGCCGGTGGAAACGTTCGCGCTAAAGCTCCGGGAGTTCTGGACACGATGAAGATCCTCTATCTGAACGGTGACGATATCGAAGGAGGGGCCGCCAAAGCCGCGACCCGCCTGCTGCGGGGAGTTCATGCGCAGGGAGTCGATGCGCGGCTCTACGTGCAAAGGAAACACGGCGACGATCCCCTGGTCGATGGGCCGCTATCAGCATTCGGCAAGGCTTTAGGACGCGTCAGGCCGACCCTCGAACAGCTCGTCTGCGGAATCAATCCGCGTAAAACAAACGGCCCTTTTTGCGCCGCCTATCTTACTGACCGGCTGTCGGCGCTTGTTGATAAAACGGCGCCCGACATCGTCCACCTCCACTGGGTGGCGCGCATGATTCGCCTGGAGACGCTTGCCCGATTCAACCTACCGATCGTCTGGACCATGCACGATTCCTGGGCCTTTACCGGCGGTTGTTATCTGCCCGGTGACTGCACCCGCTACAAGGAATCATGCGGGAAATGCCCGGTCCTGCGCTCGTCCGAGGAGGATGATCTCTCGCATCAGGTCTGGCGGAGAAAACAAAAAGCCTGGAAAGATCTGAATCTGACAATTATAGCCCCGAGCCATTGGATGGCGGAGTGCGCAAGGAATAGTTCGCTCTTTCGTGAAAAGCGGATCGTAGTCATTCACAATGCGATCGACATTGATATATACAAACCCGTAGACAAGCGGACCGCCCGCGACGCGCTTAAGCTGCCCCACGACAAGAAACTGATCCTTTTCGGCGCGAACCAGTTCATGAAAGACCGTAACAAGGGATTTCACTTGCTGGTACAGGCATTGGACGAACTGGCCGGGAGTAACTTTCTTAATGACTCAACAGAACTGGTCATCTTCGGCTCGTCGGCACCAAGTCCACAACAAGAACTCGGCTTCAAGACGCATTACATTGGGTGGCAGAGCGACGATGCCTCTCTTGCGTTGCTCTATGCTGCAGCGGATGTTTTTGTCCTGCCGTCCCTCCAGGAAAACCTCCCGTATACTGTTATGGAAGCCATGGCTTGTGGCACTCCCTGCGTGGCATTTAACCAAGGTGGCGTACCAGATATGATCGATCATAAGCAAAATGGTTACTTGGCTCGTCCAATTGATGATAGCGGCTTGGCTTTTGGAATTAAATGGGTATTGGAGGATGAGGATCGCCGAAAAGAACTTTCAGTCAGGGCTGTAAATAAAACGCAACGGGAATTTACAACTCAAAAGGTTGCTAATCGATATAGTGCGCTCTATTGGGAAATACTGGATAGCAGCTTGTAGTCTTAATTTTTACTGCGCATATTGAAGACAGATATTTTTTCTCTTCATGCAACACTTTAAAAACCTCGCCACAAACAACCGGGTATTGAGATGGCACCATCTATTTCGCACAACACAGCAAGCTGCGGTGAATTGACACCCAAAATGATTATTAAATATAAAATACCATTAATATTATTCTTTGTTTCAGTTATAATTTTACTCCAAAGCCCATGTGCGCCTTTTGCTAATAAAGTAGCAGAGTATGATGGTGGTGTTTTCATATATTCCGCCAAACAAATGATAAATGGTGGATTAATCTATAAAGATATTTTTGACCATAAAGGTCCTGTACTTTATTTGCTAGATGCTGTCGGACTAATACTATTTAACGGCAATTTAACTGGTATTTGGTTCATGGAATTAATATGTTTATTTATAACGTCAGTATTCTTATTTAAAACAGCACAATTGTTTGCCGATCAATTCATTTCCTCACTTACCACCATTTACTCGTTGTTTGTATTAGTAGCACTAGAGCCAGGGCATGGCACTCAATACTATGCTTTACCTTTTATAAGTTTATCTCTCTATTTATTCCTTAAATGTTTAAAGCATCAATCAATTTTATCAATATATCAGATTATCGCTATTTCTATCGCATTTACAATTACTCTCTTATTACAACCGAATTTAGTTACTATTTGGCTTGCATTTGGCGTGGTAGTTGCCATGGATTTGTTAATTCGAAAATGTTTCGGCCGCCTTATTAGGTCATTTTTATTAGTAAGTATAATCATATCAGCAACACTACTTCCGTTTATTATCTATGCTATTCATAATAAGTTACTTTCTGATGCCATTTCCTGTTACTGGCTATTCAACAGAATCAATCCAGGTCCATCCATCAATATAATAGCAAAAGGAGCCTACTATGCCTTGGTGAATATAGATAAAGGGCATGCATTTATACCATTATTTTTTTACGTGGTGTATTTATCATCACATTGGCGACGTATTGACAATCTAACAATGCATATTGCTATTTGTATTAGTTTAGCATTGACTGTTACGGTGGGATGTGGTTTATCAGGCCGCAACTACCCGCATTATGCAATTATCATAGTGCCACTTTTGTGTATAATAACAACATTCTGCCTAACGACAATGAAAACTACTTTAGGTAATAGTAATTGTTATTGTGTACTTATAGTAATTGCTTTAAGTTGGAGATTATTAGTATTACAAGCACAATATTCATATTTAGCTTACAAACCAAATCCGCAAGTTATCAATGTTGTTGATATTATTAAAAGCAATTCGACAAGCACTGATTGCATTGCAGTTGTTGGTAATGATTCTCAATTATATTATTTGTCTGACAGAAGGAGCTGTTCAAAGTATCATTATACACTTCCCATTCTTGACGTAAAAGGGTTCCATATTGATATGCAGAAGGAGTATCAAAAGGAACTTGCTAACAATAAACCTAAGTTAATAATTATCAAAACTGGGGACTATCCACATCCACCAGAATTTATTGAGGAGATATTAGCAAAAAATTATTCCAAGATGGATTATCAAGACAAATACGTAGATATATATAAACAAAAGTAAACGCAGGAAAGTAATAATGATCTATACAGACATCTTAGTGGTCGGCGGTGGGCTTTCAGGGATATCAGCAGCACGTTCTCTGCAGAAATCGGGCTACAGGTTCATGCTCCTTGAACGTTGCCCTGCTTTGGGAGGGTTAACTCGAACAATCGAAATCGGAGATTTCAGTTTTGATTACACTGGTCATTTCCTTCATCTCCATCGGTATGAATCCCCTTCGGCTATCCCTTTTGCGGGACTTCTTGATGATGACTGGATTGCAGTCAAAAGGCATTCGAGTTGTTTTTTAGCTGATAAAATGATTTCCGCACCGATACAGTACCACTTGGGTGAATTACCACCAGATATTCTTGAGAAATGTGTTCGTTCTTACGATGAGCGGCCGTTCACTAATTGTGCAAACGCAACAACCTTTAGAGAATATTTAGTATCCAACTTTGGGCATGTGCTCTCAGATCTTTTTCTTATTCCACAGAACGAGAAGACTCTTGCAATCAGCTTGGATCGTTTAAGTTTGAAAGCGATAAAACGGTTTTTTCCGGTTGCAGATGAGTTTGCTATCAGACAAGGCATAAAGGGAAAACCAATTGTAAACACTGGGTACAATACCACCTTCTGGTATCCACGAACAGGCGGGATTGAGTCGCTAGTTCGTGGAATCTCGCGGGGTTTGGATAATTTTCAAGTAAATCAAGATGTTTGCGTTGTCGATCTTGACCAACGCAAAGTTATTACAAAAAGCGGTCTTGAGATCAAGTGGAACGTGCTTTTGAGTAGCATTCCACTTCCTTCGTTGTGCTCTATGACAGGTAATCCAGAATTGATCTTAGGCGCAAATCAATTAACACACAGCACAACGATCTGTGTGAATATCGGCCTCAATGGTGGTATTGCACCACCATTGCGTGATAAGCACTGGGTTTACGTCCCTGATCGTAACATCCCATTCTATCGTGTTGGCGTCTACTCGAACATTAGCGAGGGAACATGCTCTTCAGGCCGTACAGCTCTATATGCCGAAGTAGGGATGCCAGTTGCACAACTCAGACATGTAGACTTTATTGCTTTACAGACAAACGTCATTTCTGCTTTGGAAGAACTAGGTTGGATTGAGCGTGAGAAGATAGAAAGCGTTACATTGAACCCATTGCATTGTGCGTATGTGCATCACACTCCAGAAGCCGAGCCACTTGTAGGAAAACTCATCATGCGCCTCAATCACGCAGGTATTTTTCCCTTTGGCCGCTACGGTTCTTGGGACTACACCAGCATGGAGGACTCAATCCACGACGGATTGTCCGTTGCAGAAAGAGTTTCAGCATGAACTACTCTATAATCATTCCTGTACACAATGAGGAAGTTATCCTTGAACATCACGTTGAGAGATTTCTTCTTGAACTCCCAGAGGTCGCTCAGAGAGTTCTTTCTGAAATAGTCCTTGTTGAAAACGGGTCCACGGACAAAACTCTTGCAGTAGCTGAGCGATTAGCCTCTCGTTACCCCGATCTTATCCACGTCATCTCTCTTACGCGTGGAAGTTATGGTGAAGCCATTAAGCAGGGCATGATGGCGGCCCGTGGTTCTCATTTGTCGATCTTGGAATGCGATTTTCTTGACTCTAGCTTTTTAGTATCATCAATTGAGAGGTTTTCACAAGATGACTCGCCACTGATCATTGCTTCCAAGCGTCACCCGTCATCTATTGATCGTCGCCGCATTACTCGTCGGTTTTTAACCTTCGCCTTCAATTTAATGCTCCGTCTTATTCTTGGATACCCAGGTACGGACACCCACGGCCTGAAAAGCATCGAAACGAAACTCGCACGAAGATTATGTGAAGCTGCTATCACGCAAGATGAAGTATTCCAAACAGAGATAGTCTTGCTTGCTTGGCGATGGGGAGTGATGATCGAAGAGTTTCCAATTACCGTTGAAGAGCTGCGGCCAACTCCGCTATCAGTGAGAAGACGTTTACCGATGTTTTTACAATGTATTGGACAGTTACGTGATTCATTAAATCGATACAAATAAACTCGGGTTGAAAAATGAAAAACAACCAGATAGTATCTATCATCACCCCTTCCTTCAATCAAGGCAAATTCCTGGCGGAGACCATCGAAAGCGTCATCAGCCAGGAAGGTGATTTTTCAATCGACTACATCATTGTCGATGGCGGATCTACGGACAACTCCGTCGATCTTATCAGGCAGTACGAAGAGATGCTGCTCCATGGTGAATGGTCCGTCAAATGCCGCGGAATTGACTATCGCTGGTTGAGTGAACGCGACAAAGGTCAGACCGACGCCCTGATAAAGGGGTTCCGCATGGCAAAAGGAGAAATCCTCGCCTGGCTCAACTCCGACGACATCTACCTGCCGGGAACATTGCAGAGCGTGGCCGGCTTCTTCCGTGACTATCCGGATACCGGCCTATTGTATGGCGACGCTCACTATTGCGACGCTGACGGCAAAATCATCGGCAAATACCGGACCGAGGAGTTCGACTTTAATAAGCTCGCCTGGTTCAATTTAATTTGCCAGCCTTCCGCCTTTTTTCGCCGGGATGTATTCGATGCTGTCGGCGGGTTGGACGACTCGCTGCATTTTGCCATGGATTACGACGTCTGGGTCAGGATCGGCAAACGCTTCCCCTGCCGCTATCTTCCCGGATTGCTTTCAATGTACCGGCTACATGATGCATCCAAGACCATCCGCGATGAGACGCTCTTTCTCAACAGCGAAGAGGCGCTGCGGCTGGCAATGAAATATTTCGACTGGGCGCCGCTGACACGGGTCTACAATTCATGCAATTTCTTCTGCAGGGACAGGCTTCCCGCGTTTCTGGCCGGGAACAAAACGACAGTCATCGTTGCGACCATATTCTGCTCATTGTTTCGTTCTCTTCTTTTGAACAGAGGAGTCAACAGGCATGACCTGAAGTTGTTGAGCAGTAAGAACTTCCGGAAGCTCTTCAAAAGCCGCCTTGAGATCATGACAGGTGACAGTAACCGGGATCGGATGTGAAAAGCATATGAGAATCTGCCTTATTGCGCCTCTCCCACCGTTTCGGGGAGGGATAGCCAAATACTGTTATTCTCTGGCGCTGGAGCTTGGAAAGCGGCATGATTTGCTGTTGTTGAGCTACGCGAGGCAGTACCCGGAATTCCTTTACGGCAAAAAAAGCCAGGTTGATCCTGACGTTGACAGAGATTCGATAAAAAGTGAATTCAGCAACCTCTCATACGATATCGATTCCATAAATCCGCTTTCCTGGTTCCGGGCTGTGGAGAGAATAACTGCCTTCAAACCGGACGTGGTTATTCTCCCCTGGTGGGTGGTCTACTGGGCCCCCATGTATCTCTGCTTTCTCCAATCACTGGGAAAGAGAGGGATCAGAGTTATCTTCCTATGCATTAATGTCTTCGAGCATGAAGACAATCCCGTCAAGAAGGCCCTGACAAAGCTCATTCTCGGCAGAGTCAACACCATGATTGTCCATTCCGAACAGGAGAAGAAAGAGATACTGGAATTCAATCCCACTGCCACGGTCCGGAAACATCTTCTGCCGCTATTCTCCTACGAAGCTGGTTCCGACCAACGGCATGACGGGAAACTGCATCTGCTCTTCTTCGGTTTTGTCAGGCCATACAAGGGGCTCGATATACTGCTCGAGGCTATCGGGATCTTGAGGGACCGCTGCATATCGCTGAAAATAGTCGGTGAGTTTTGGAGTGACAAGGATGTATACCTGACCAGAATCAAGAATCTCGGCATTGCCGACAAAGTCGAAATCGTCGACCGCTATGTCACCGAAGAGGAAATGAGCGTCTATTTTGCCTGGGCCGACCTGGTCGCCCTCCCCTACCGCAAATCCAGAACATCCGGGATCATAGCCACTGCCTACGGCTTCGGCAAACCGGTCCTGGCAACAGATGTAGGTGGGTTTCACGAGGTCGTCACGGACGGTTTTACGGGCAGAATAGTTACACCTGACAACCCGCGGGCCTTTGCGGATGGGATCGAATGGTTTTTAGCCAACAGGGAGGTCGATTTCTCGGGTAATATTGCAGAGTTCACATCGAGGAATATGTCATGGAGTTCTCTGGTCAAGATGATAGAAGAATTTAACGAACAATAGCCGGGATTAACTCCCGGCTATGTCATTCATGCTTTATTTGAGAATCAAATCAGATTTCTCCAAGCTTATATTTTGTCACTAGAAGATACTCTCTTTCATACATGGGCGATCCGTATGTCACTTCCTGCCAACTCTTGTCAAATTCGGTTCCCATATCTTTATCCGTGCACACCAACTCATTTGCTTTGTTATAGTTCCTCTTTGAGATAAGTCTGAATTTACCCTTCTTGATCTCGAAATCTATCTGGTGGTGAGTGACATCTCCTTTTTTCAATATACTCTGCTGGCACGCAGGATACTGAGAGAGATGTTTAGTATAATTCTTTGCGCCAAAGTCGGTCAGGATGAATTTCTCTGTCCAGGATAAAGTCTTCTTGTTTACCTTAACGCTATCGGAATTATAGTAGTTCGAATCCACATTTTTGTTTGGAATATCAACGTTGTTCTTCACCCAGTTTTCTGCATGACTATCGATTGTCCCTATCAGCAGAATCAAACCCATAACTCCCGCAAGTAATACATTTTTTTTCATTTTCCACTCCTCAAGACGTTAGTGAATCAGGTAGTAAGTGAACCGTATTATACAATCAATCCGCCTTGAAATAAAGCATATTCACGCGATACTGATCATTGCAAACCGCTATTCACAGGCGTCCTGAAAACTGCGCCGGAATGAATCCCGATAGATTCACAACCGGCAGTCGCATGGTAATATCGAAGCAAATTGATTAATTCGTCGGGAAATGCTACATTCAAGACGGGAATCGCTCCCCGTGATCAACACCTTCCGACAGGCCGTCCGGCTTTGTCGTACCGGTGCGCAATCAGCCACTCAACCAACAAAAGATGCGTGAATGCCTGAAATAAAGTTTCCAAGGATTAGCAAGATGTCCCCAGAAATAGATGTGGAACAAGGGGAGCGGGCCTTCGATAAACCTGCAAATGCAGAGCCCGACACGAGTGATGAAGGTTTTATCTCCGTCTCTTTCCTGAAGTGGGCAACAGGGCTCCTCCTTGCATATTTCGGCATGCGTCTGGTGTTTTTCGCCTTGGACATTTCCTCGTATATTCCGCCGGACGAAGTAACTCATGCGGGGATCAGCAAGTTGTTTTCAAAGGTCTTCCTGCTTCCTGTCAATTCACCCGAAACCTATGAATTCGGGCTTGTCACCAACATCCCATGGCTCTACTACTGGTTCATGGGGAAGCTGCTCCATCTCAACATCTTCGGGCTGCCCGATCTCGTATTCCTCAGGCTTCTCAACATACCCTTCGCCTTCGGTACTCTCCTCTATACCCTGAGACTGCTCCGTCTCATGACGGAAAGCCGGCTTGCACAGCTCCTGCTCATTATCGTCATGACCAACATCCCCATGTTCTCCCTGTTGTCGGCTTCCGTTTCATACGACAACCTGGCCAATCTGCTGGCGGCCATGGCGATATATTACCAATTCGCCTACTTCAGGTACCAGTCCGGCGGGATGCTAGTCTCATCACTCCTCTGCCAGATGGCGGGGAGTCTGACCAAGACTACCTTCCTCCCCCTGATCCTTGTACTTAATCTGCTGCTGGTACTTAACGAAGTGATAGACCTGAAAGCCCTGCCGGAAAGAATAAGACGGCAGTTCAGTGAAACTTCTCCCCGGACATGGCTGACGGTTTTCCTGCTCATCATGGCAGTGGGATTGAATCTCCAGTTGTATGCCGGGAATTACCTTCGCTTTGGGTCAATTAATCCCGGGATGTCGCAGGTACTCTCTCCAGGGATCGCAATGCAGCATCGCCTCGACGCCCGGGGGATGATCTTCAATCAGTACAAGGATGGAAAGATCTCCTACATGGACGCACTGATCCTCGCGGGCGAGATCAAGCACCCCGGAGACAAGGCCGATACGTTCTACCTGCTGATGAACTATGAAAAGCTGAAGAGTAATCCCCAACTCTGGATGGGGCCGCTTGCCTATGCAGGCTATTGGCTCCAAACCATGACAGCCACGACTTTCGGGATAAAGGCGCATCTGGGGATGTTCAAGCCCCCTCTTTACCTGCTGCCTCTCTACATATTGATGGTCCTTGCATTCCTGGGATTTCTCGTCCGCTGGCGCCCTGGGGAATCGGGTTGGCTACCGCTGAGCCTGGCGGCTGTAGCTGCCTGGTATGCGGGGTTCCTTATGTACATGGTGAACTACGATACCTATCTCAACTACGGTGAACCGAGCCTGACCCTGTATGGACGATATCTTTTTTTAGTGATCTCCCCCGTATCCATGCTGTTTTGCCTTTATCTGCCGGGTCTTTTTCGCTCAGTCAACATCCGCTGCGCGCTGGCTGCTGCGACGGCGCTTCTGTTCATTTCGTACGATTTCCCCTGGTTTCTCCTGCACGCGACACCTGAATGGTATACGTGGCTCCCGGGATAGATGCAGAAGGATGAGGGATGAGAGATGAGGGATGAGTTCCAACAAGGGCTGAAAGAAGGTTTTCTCATCCCTCTTCGCTCATCTCTCATCAGCAGTTGAATGAGGTTTTTACTGATGGCGAATTCTTCGAAAATTGAGCCGGGCTCCACGGCTGTCTTTATCAGAAAGTGGCAACTGCCGATTGCCCTGTTCCTGATTGCGTGTGTGACGATAGCGGTCTACTGGCCGGTGCTGAACAACGGGTTTATCGACTACGATGACACCGATTATGTGACCGCAAACATGATGGTCCGCCAGGGTTTGACGCTGAAGGGTTTCATCTGGTCCTTCCTTGCGTTTCACGCAGGCAACTGGCATCCCCTTACCTGGCTTTCCCACATGCTCGATAGCCAGCTCTTCAACCTCAACCCGATGGGACATCATGCGGACAGCCTGCTGCTCCATTGCGCCAATGCCGTCCTGCTTTGCCTCGTCCTCCAGCGGCTTACCGGCCGTATCGGCAGGAGCATGATTGTGGCGTTGCTGTTCGCGCTCCACCCCCTGCACGTCGAGTCTGTCGCATGGATCGCCGAGCGCAAAGACGTCCTCTCCACACTGTTCTGGATCATGACCATGTCGGCCTATGCATGGTATGTCCGTAAACCTTCGCTGAAGCGGTATCTTCCTGTAGTGGGTCTGTTTGCACTCGGACTCATGGCGAAGCAGATGCTGGTGACCCTTCCCCTCATACTGCTGCTCATGGACTACTGGCCGCTTAACCGCCTCTTTCCCCGCCCTGCTCCGATACTGGCCGAAAAGATTCCGTTTCTCGCCATCTCCGCAATCGCCGCGCTCGTAACTCTCCGTGCCCAGGATTCCGCGGGCGCGCTGGCCCACGGCACTGACCAATTCAGCCTCATGTCTGCCGGAAATGCCATGATATCCTATGTGAAATACATCTGGAATATGTGCTGGCCTACCGATCTTGCCCTATTCTACCCGTTTGAGCCGACCGCGGTAACCATTCCCATGGTCGCGGCAGCCGCACTTCTCCTCGCGGGAATAACAGGATTTGTCATCGTACAGAGGAAAAGGCGCCCCTACCTGGTTTTCGGTTGGTTCTGGTACCTGATCTCGCTCCTTCCGGTTATCGGCCTCATCAGGGTCGGTTCGCAGGCCATGGCGGACCGGTATACTTATATCCCGCTGATCGGGTTGTTCGTTATAGTGGTGTGGGGGGTTGCAGAGGTTGCCGGACAATGGCGCGGAGGGCTTCAGGCCGCGGCGGGAATGGCGGCGGTCGTGCTTGCTCTCCTCTCCCTCCTGACTGTCGGCCAAATCCGCTACTGGCAAAACAGCTATGACCTGTACGCCCATGCCCTGTCCGTGGTCGAGCGGAACTGGCTGGCGCACAACAACATGGCGATACTGCTGGCCCAGCAGTATCGTTTCGAAGAAGCCATCAGCCATTTCCGGGAATCGTTGAGGATCTTTCCGAACCAGGCTGAAGGTTTTATGAATCTCGGGAATGCCTACCAGTCAACCGGAAATAATACCGCGGCGATTGATGCTTTTGTCGAGGCGGTCAGGTTGAGGCCCAACGATGTGGAAGGGCATTTCCGCCTCGGATATGCTTATCTCATTGCCGGCAATATAGATTTGGCCTACCAGGAATATTACCAGCTGGCGCGGTTGAATGAATCGTATGCCCGCCCCCTGCTCGATTCAATTAGAATGAGCCAGAAGCATTGAACGTCGGCATCACGGCATCGCGGGAAAATGGGTGTGAAGCATTAGGGCCGAGTCCCTTAGATATGGAATGAGAACGGCCGGGGAATTACCATCCCCGGCCGTTCTATCTTACGCCAATTCCCGCACAATACTTTCCCGATCCAATAAGGCCCTAAAAGTTAATCGCGTGCGGCATAGTCAGGCCGGAGCCCTCGAAATCGAAGTTATCACCATGGTCTCTCATCATATGCTTGAACGCGCTCATCATGTATCTGCGCTTGAAGCCGTCCTCTAGCGCGACTATTTCCTGGACCTTATCGCAGTAAAATTTCATGTAGCAAGTGCCGAGCGCCTGCGTTATTTCATCCATCGTCATCTCGTAAGGCTCGACGATGGGGGTCACCAGGTTGTATTTCGAGTAGTCGAATACCCTGATGCGATCCTTCATATCGGCATGTATCGGCGTGAAAGGCATGGGAGTGACTACGGGGAATACGGCGATGTCTGGGTTTAGATACTTGGCGGATTCGATAGTGTTCTCGATGGATTCCCATGTTTCGTTCGGGAAGCCGATCATGAAGGAAGCTTCGGTGATGATCTCAGCCTCGCGCAACAGGTCCAATGCCTGCTTGTTCATCTCGAAATCGGTCCCCTTGTTCAGGCTGTTCAAGG
>Ga0210377_10002860_pt1 | contig 14935 bp, 13 predicted proteins | sample PLM4_65_b1redo_FD_155480 | JGI IMG/M metagenome (GOLD analysis project Ga0210377, IMG submission 155480) | Groundwater sediment microbial communities from an aquifer in East River, Colorado, USA - PLM4_65_b1 redo | ecosystem: Environmental > Terrestrial > Soil > Riparian zone | place: USA: East...
TCGAGCGGCGCGGCACGATGCCGATTCTCGCAAATGTGCTGATCGAGGCGCGCGAGGACGGCCTGACGCTCGCGGCGACCGATCTCGAGGTCGCCGTGGTTGCAAATCATCCGGCGACCGTGAAAACGCCCGGCTCGGTCACGCTCGGTGCGAAGAAGCTCTACGAGATCGTCCGCGAGCTCGAGGGGCCAGAAGTGGTTCTCAGCACCGAGGACGGCGCCCGCGTAACGCTGACCTGCGGACCGGCCAAGTTCGCACTCCTCTCGACCTCGCCCGAGGACGTTCGCGGCTACCTCGCGCTCGGCGCCGTGCACGAGCGACAGGAGCAGCCCGCGCTCGCGGAGAAGACCTACCGGGCAGGGCTCGAGGTCGAGCCCGAGCAGACGGCGCTGTACGAGGCGATCGCGCGCCTGCGCCGCTCGCAGAAGGACACGAAGGGCGAGCTCGCGACGCTCCACGAGAAGCTCGCGGTCCTGCCGGGCGACCCGGCCGCGTTGATGCGAATCGCGCAGATCCACGAGGAGGCAGGCGAGCGCGCCGAAGCGATTCGCGCGCTCGAGGCACTCGCCGCGGAGCACCCCGAGCTCTCGGGCCCTCAGTTCCGGCTCGGGCTCTACTACTACGAAGCCGGCCGCTACGACGACGCGATCGCGCGCTTCGAGGCGGTCGCGCGCACCAGCGGCGACGGGAATCAGGAGCGCTACGAGAACGAGGTGCGCTACTTCATCGGCCTCGTGCACGAGGAAGCGGGGCGCAGCGACGAGGCGCTCGTCGAGCTCGAGCAGGTGCCGCCGGCCTCGCCCCGCTTCGTCGAAGCGCGCACCGCCATGGCGCGCATCTGGGAGCGGCGCAAGGACTGGGATCGCACGACCGCGGAGCTTGCGCGCGCGATCGCCGCCGCGCCCGACAAGCTCTCGCTGCAGGTCTACCTCGCCGGCGTGCAGCAGCGCCGCGGCGACCTGCCGGGCGCGGTCGCGATGATGGAGGCGCTGATCCAGGCGAACCCGGGCAAGGCCGAGCTCACCTACGATCTTGGCGTGCTGTACGGCGAGGCCGGCGATCGCGACCGGTCGCTCGAGCAGATGCACAAGGTGCTCGCGATCGAGCCCGAGAACGCCAGCGCCCTGAACTACATCGGCTACACCTGGGCGGAGCGGGGGGAACGCCTCGACGAGGCAGAGACCATGATCCGGCGCGCGATCGAGCTCAAGCCGGAGGACGGCTACATCACCGACAGCCTCGGCTGGCTCTTCTATCAGCGCGGACTGAAGCAGCAGGCCGCGGGCGAGCGCGACGCCGCGAAGAGCTCCTTCAACGCGGCGCGCACGCAGCTCGAGCACGCTCTCGAGCTGCTCGACAAGGACGATCCGGTGATCACCTGGCACCTCGGTGACGCCTACCGCTCACTCGCGCGCGACCAGGACGCGCTCGTCACCTATGAACGCGCGCTCTCGCTCGAGCCCGAGGACGACGACGCCGCGGTGATCCAGCGCGAGATCGAGCTGCTGCAGCAGAAGCTCCGCGGCGCCCGGCGCGAGTGACTGCGTTCCGCCAGGCGCTCCGCGCCGCGACCGCCCTCGCGTACCTGCTGCTCTCCGCGTGCGCGTTCTTCGCCGGCGAGCCGGCCTTCCGGCCGATCGAAGGCGAGGATGTCGCGATGCGCGCGCGCGTCGAACGCTCGATCGCGGAGGCCGCCGCGCGCCAGACGCTGCGCGCCGTCGGCAAGCTTCACGTCGCCGGCCCCGGCGGCTCGGGCTCGGTCCAGCAGGTGATCCTGGTCGAGCGGCCCGCGCAGCTGCGACTCGAGAGCCTGAACGTGCTCGGACAGGCCGCGACGATGCTCGTGACCGACGGGGAGCGCTACGCGTTCTTCGACGGGGCGACGCTCGACGATGGGGCCGTCTCGGCCGAGGTCCTGCGCGAGCGGCTCGGGCTGGCGTTCGCGCCCGGTGAAGCGGTGGCCGCGCTGCTCGCCTCGCCCCAGCCGGTCGCCTGGCCGCCGCGCGCGATCCTGGCGCGCGGGACGGAGCGCGCCGTCTTGTTCGCCGACCAGAGCTTGCGCTTCGGAGACGACGGCGAGCTCGCGGCGATCGAGTCGCTCGACGCCGGCGGCGCGGTCCGTTGGACCGCGGAGTACGCGACCTGGCGCGACGTGCCCGGGGGTCGCTACCCGTTCGAAGTGGTGCTCTCGTTCCCCGAGACGCGCTTGCGCGCCGAGCTCGACCTCGCGCAGGTCGAGCTGAACCCGACGCTCGACGCCGCGCTCTTTCGCGTCGCGCGCGGAGCGCTGCCGTGAGCGGGCCGGTGCTCGCGCTGCGCGGCTTGCGCACGAGCTTCGACACGCCGCGCGGGCGACTGCCCGCCGTCGACCGCGTCGACCTCGAGCTGTTCGCGGGCGAGACGCTCGGCGTCGTGGGCGAGTCGGGCTGCGGGAAGTCGGTCACGGCGCTGTCGATCCTGCGGCTTCTGCCGCAGCCCCCGGCCACGATCGAGGCGGGCGAGATCCTGTTCGAGGGCCGCGACCTGCTCCGGCTCTCCGACGAGGAGATGCGCCACATCCGCGGCAACCGCATCGCGATGATCTTCCAGGAGCCGATGACCTGCTTGAACCCGGTCTTCCGCGTCGGCGACCAGATCGCCGAAGCGATCGCGGTACACCGCTCGCTGTCGCGCACCGAGCGCGACGCGCGCGTGCTCGAGCTGCTCGAGCTCGTCGGCATCTCGGAGCCGCGCAAACGCGCGCGCGACTACCCGCACCAGCTCTCGGGCGGAATGCGCCAGCGCGTGATGATCGCGATGGCGCTGGCGAACGATCCCGCGGTGCTGATCGCGGACGAGCCGACCACCGCCCTCGACGTGACGATCCAGGCGCAGATCCTCGAGCTGCTGGAGCGGCTGCAGCGCCGCTTCGCGATGGCGGTGCTGCTGATCACGCACGATCTCGGGATCGTGGCCGAAAGCGCGGACCGCCTGGCGGTGCTGTACGCCGGTCGCGTGGTCGAGTCGGGTACGGTGCGCGAGATCTTCGCTGCGCCGCAGCACCCGTACACCGCGGGGCTGCTCGCGGCGCTGCCCTCGGCGCGCACGCGTCCCGGTGAGCGCCTGCACGTGATCGCGGGCCGCGTGCCGGACCTGGTCTCGCGGCCGGCGGGCTGTAGCTTCCGCGAGCGCTGCACGCGCGCGCTTGCGGTCTGCGCGGAAAGCGATCCCGCGCTCGAGCCCGCGCCAGAGGGTCAGCTCGTGGCCTGTCACAATCCGGTGTCGCAGGCGGAGGCACGGGCATGAGCGCCGCTCTGCTCGAGCTGCGCGATCTGCGCAAGAGCTTCCCGGTCGGTGGCAGCGGCTTTGGACGCCGCGCGCGCCTGCTCGCGGTCGACGGCGTCGATCTCGACGTTTCGAGCGGGGAGACCGTCGGGCTGGTCGGCGAATCGGGCTGCGGCAAGTCCACGCTCGCGCGGCTCGCGCTGCGGCTGCTCGAGCCGGACGCAGGGACGATCCGCTTCGAGGATCGCGACCTGCGCGCGCTCGGCCGCCGCGAGCTGCGGGGCATGCGCCGGCGCATGCAGATCGTCTTCCAGGATCCGTTCGCGTCGCTGAACCCGCGCATGACGGCGGGCGAGACGATCTCCGAGGGCCTGCGCGTGCACGGGCTCGCGCGCGGCGCCGAGCGCGAGCGCCGCGTCGCCGAGCTGCTGGAGATCGTCGGCCTCGCGCCCGACCACGCCTCGCGCTACCCGCACGAGTTCAGCGGCGGCCAGCGCCAGCGGATCGGGATCGCGCGTGCGCTCGCGCTCGAGCCACGGCTGATCGTCGCCGATGAGCCGGTCTCGTCGCTCGACGTTTCGATCCAGGCACAGATCCTGAATCTCCTGCTCGATCTGCAGCAGCGCTTCGGGCTCGCCTACCTGTTCATCTCGCACGATCTGCGCGTCGTTCGGCACCTGTCGCGGCGCGTCGCCGTGATGTACCTCGGGCGGATCGTCGAGTACGGTCCGGCCGACGCGCTCTACGGCCGGCCCCAGCACCCCTACACCGAGGCGTTGCTCTCGGCGGTGCCGGTTCCCGACCCGACCCAGCGCCACCAGCGGATCGTGCTCGCGGGCGACGTGCCGAGCCCGATCGCGCCGCCGCCCGGCTGCCCGTTCCACCCGCGCTGTCCGAAGGCCATCGCGCGCTGCGCGACGGATAGGCCCGCATTGCGCGAGGTCGCGCCGCGGCACGTCACGGCCTGTCACCTTGCACCGTTCTGACTCGAAGCCAACCGTAGGAGAAAGAAAAGATGCGCGTCGAATACACGTTTTCCGTGGAGAAGGTCGACATCCCGTACTTCTCGGTGGAGAGCATGGAGGGCCCGGAAAAGCTCTTCCGGCTCGTCACCCTGGTGATGAACGTGCTGTACATCCGTCCGCGCGTGGACGTGATCTTCCACAGCCCGAACAAGGACGACCTGCCGAAGAAGATCGCGGCGTTCGAGTCGATCGTGAAGAGCGCGCCGAACGCGCCGTCGCTCGAGTTTCGCGAGGGCTCGAGCGGGTCACTGGCGAGCTCGTACTACCGCTGGATCAGCATCCATGCCAGCGGTGGGAGCGGCGCAGGCTCTGTGCGGTGACGTCGCGGCGCAGGCGCGCACCGTCGTCCCCGTAGCCGCTTTCCGCCAAGTAGCGCGCCAGCGCCGCCTCGCGCAGCGCCGCCGGCACCTGGTCGGGGAGCGCGGCATTGAGCTGCGCGAGATTCTTCACGCGCCGGCGGCGTGAGACGCGGGCGCCGAAGCGCACACGGGCGTAGTCCAGAAGCTGAGGCGCGTGTCCGGGCGACCAGACGATGTTGTTCGCCTTCAGATCGGCGTGATAGACACCGCGCCGGTGCAGCGTCGCCAGGAGCGAGCCGAGTCGCGCCGCGAGCTCGTCGTGTGCCGCAGCGTCGGCGCGGCTGAAGTCGCTCTCCACCCAGGCGTCGAGCGGCGCGCCGCAGTCCTCCATCACGAGCCAGCGTCCGGTCCAGGCGAGCGCGCGCCCGGTCGCGAAGCCGCGGGCCTCGAGGCCATTGCCGCCGAGCCAGGCGCGGCGCGCAGCGCCGGCGCTCGCGTGTTGTTTCAGGACCCAGGCCCCGCTCCGGAAGAGCCGGCCGTTGGGCGCGTCCTTGAGCACGTGGGCGCACTCGAGCCGGCCAAGGGCGCCGTGCAGCGCCGCTTCGTCGGCATCGCGGCGGCGAAAGCCCCGCTCGCCCGCGAAGTGAAAGGCGGTGAACGCGCCGCTCTCCTTCACGCAGCGGCGCGTGCGGCTTCGCCAGTGCGTTCGGGCGCGGCGATCGCGCCAGAAGCGCACGCCCGCAAGCTCCGTGGGCAAGGGCTCGCCGAGCGAGTACGCCAGATAGCCGAGCTCGAGGCGGCGCACGAACGGCGGGACCCAGGGCAGGAGGCGCGCGCGCTGCAGGTCGAGGAAGACGATCTGGTCGCCGTCGACGAGCAGGTTGCCCAGGTGCAGGTCGCCGTGCACGAGCCCGCAGCGATGGGCCTGCGCCACGCTCTCGAGAATCGCCGCGAGATCGGCGCGCGTCGCCGGGCGGGCGTCCGCCAGGAAGCGCGTGGCGCTCCAGCCGGTTCCGCTGGCGAGTAGCTCGGGCACGTCGATCCCGCGCGCGCGCGCCCGCTCGAGATTCCGCGCCTCGCGCGCCGCGTTCGCCGGGCGCTCGAGAAAGACCTTCAGCAGCGCCGCGCCCGCGCGCGCGACGACGCGCGCGCGGTTGCGCTTCAGCACGACGACACCGGTCGGTGTCGTTCCGGCGCGCAGGCTCGCGGCGATCGCTTCGAGCTCGCTCATGCGCGCGGCCGGACCTTCTGCCAGAGCGCGAGCACGGCGTCGGCGTGCTCCGGCCAGCCGAAGCGCTCGGCGGCGACGCGCGCGGCCCGGCCGAGATCGCGCAGCTGCGCCGGGTTCTCGAGCGCGCGGAAGGCGGGGCTGAAGTCCTCCGCGCAGATGAAACCATTGGCGCCCGGCACCACGAGCTCGGCGGCGCCGTTGCGCGGTGTGGTCGCGACCGGCAGGCCCGCGGCCATCGCTTCGAGACAGACGTTGGCGAACGGGTCATAGCGCGTCGGCAGCACCAGGAGATCCGCAGCCGCGTAGAGCGCCGCCACGTCCCCGCGCGTCCCCAGGAAGTGCACGCGCGCAGCCACTCCGAGCGCCTCGGCCTGGCGATGGAACGCGCCCGGGTCTCCCGCGCCCGCGACGACCAGGTCGGCCTTGATTGCGCCGGCGGCGGCGAGCCCGGCGATCGCGCGGTCGAGGCCCTTGCGCGCGAAGCCGCTGCCGACGAAGAGCGCGACGGGCCCGGCGAGGCCGAGCTCGCCTCGCAGCCGCGCGCCGCTGCGCTCGCGCTCGCGCGGGTGGAAGCGCTCGAGGTCGACACCGTTGTAGATCACCGCGAGCCGCCCCGGCGGGATCGCGTAGCGAGAAGCGAGGTCGTTTGCGACGAGCTCGGAGTTGCAGAGCAGCGTCTGGCGCGCGTCCCGGAAGACCGCCTCCTCGATCGCGAGCAACACCCGATGCCGGGGCGAGAGCCAGCCGCGCAGGCGAGGCCAGGGAACCGTGCTCTCGAGGTACGCGGCATGGCTGCCCCCGCCGGCGCGATACACGTCCTGGTGACGCGTGCGCGAGAACGTCTGCACCACGTCGAAGCCACCCGCTCGGCTCGCACGCGCGGCGCGCCGCGAGAACTCGAGGACGCGCAGCGGCTGCCAGAACGCGGGCCCGCCGAGTGCCCGGACGCGCACACCCGGCGGTGCCTCCGGCGCGGCCTCGCGACACAGCACGGTGATGTCCAGGCCGCGGCGTCCGAGCTCGCGCGCGAGCTGCCAGGCGACGCCCTCGACGCCGCCAGGCCCGGGCCGAAAGGTCTCGATCGTGATCGCCGCGCGCACGGGCGGAGAGTAGCCTGGCGGCACAGCGCTTTCCCCGGTACCTGATCCTGCGATGGTGAGGGGCGGCGGCAGGGCAGCGGTGCTCGTGCTCTGCACGCTGTGCGCAGGCGTCGCGCAGAGCTGCGGCCGCGACGAGATGCGGCCGGCGCCGCGCGAGCTGCGCATCAATCTCGAGACGGAGCCGCCGTCGCTCGACTGGAGCCTGGCGACCGACGGCATCTCGATCATCGCGATCCAGCAGCTCATGCGCGGACTCACGCGCCTCTCGCGCGACCTGCGTCCCGAGCCCGACCTGGCCGAGCGCTGGTCGGTCTCGGCCGACGGTCGCACCTACACGTTCGCGCTTCGCCCGGGCGTCGTGTGGAGCGATGGCGAGCCGTTGCGCGCGCAGCAGTTCGTCGACAGCTGGCTGCGTCTGCTCGCGCCCGAAACCGCTGCCGAGTACGCCTATTTCCTGTTCCCGCTGAAGAACGCGCGCGCGTTCAACGCCGGGACGATCACGGACCCCGGTGCGGTGGGGGTGCGCGCGCGCGACGACGCCACGCTCGAGGTCGAGCTCGAGGCGCCGCTCGTCTACTTCCCGGCCTTGGTGAACTTCATGGTCACGTTCCCGCAGCGGCGCGAGCTGATCGAGCGCTACGGCGAGCGCTGGACCGAGCCGCCGAACCTGGTCACGCTCGGGCCGTTCACGCTCGAAGAGTGGCGGCACGAGTACCGGCTCGTGCTGCGCGCGAATCCGCGCTACTGGGCCGGCCGTCCGGCGCTCGATCGGATCACCGCCTACATGGTCGAGGAGGACAGCACGGCGCTGGTGCTCTTCGAGCAGGGCCTGCTCGATCTGGTGAAGCTCCCGCCGCTCGAGATCCGCCGCTACCGGGAGCGTCCCGAGTATCTCCGCCAGCCGCTCTTGCGCGGCTACTACTACGGCTTCGACCTGCGCACGCCGCCGTTCGACGATGCGCGCGTGCGGCGCGCCTTCGCGCACGCGATCGATCGCGCGGAATTTCCGCCGCTCCTGCAGGGCGGCGAGCAGCCCTGGCCCTCGTGGATTCCGCCGGGCATGCCGCACGCGAATCCGCAGCTCGGCCTCGCGTTCGATCCCGAGCGCGCGCGCGCGCTGCTGCGCGAGGCGGGCGTCGATCCCGCGACGCTCGCGCCCGTCCGCATCGTCTTCAACAGCGACCAGACGCACAAGCTCGTGGCCGAGAAGGTGCAGGCGATGTGGCGCGAGCATCTCGGCGTGCGGGTCGAGCTCGAGAATCGCGAGTGGAAGGTCTTCCTGAAGGAGCTCGCGACGAATCCGCCGCCCGTCTTCCGGCTGGGCTGGGGCGCGGATTTCCCCGACCCGGACAACTTCATGAATCTGTTCACGTCCTATAGCGAGAACAACCACACCGGCTTTGCGAATCCGCACTACGACGCGCTCGTCCTGCGCGCGGCGAGCGAGGTCGACCCGGCGACGCGTCAAAGTCTCTACGACGAGGCGCAGCGGATCCTGTGCGAGCAGGACGTGCCGATCGTGCCGCTGTTCGTGACCGCTTCGAATTTCGCGGTGGCGCGCCGCGTGCACGGCTTCGTGCCGTCACCGATGGACCTCTACTTCTTCGACCGGGTCTCGGCCGAGTGATCCGCTACGCCGCCGGCCGCGTGCTCGCGGGCGTGCCCGTGCTCTGGGTCGTCGCGACGCTGACCTTCGCGCTGCTGCGCTTCCTGCCCGGTGGACCGTTCGACAAGGAGAAGACGCTCCCGCCGGAGATCCTGCGCAATCTCGAGCGCCGCTACGCGCTCGACGGTACGCTCGCCGAGCAGTACGCCGACTACCTCGGCCGGCTCGTGCGCGGCGATCTCGGCCCGTCGTACAAGTACGTCGGCCGCGATGTCAGCGACATCCTGGCCGACGCGCTGCCTGTCTCGGTCGAGCTCGGCCTGCTCGCGCTCGCGATCGCGCTCGGCGGCGGGATCGCCCTCGGGCTCGCCGCCGGCACGCGCCGCGATAGCGCGCTCGATCGGATCGTCGGGATCGCGACGCTCGTCGGTGTCTCGGCGCCGAGCTTCGTGATCGGCGCCGGCTTGATTCTCGGCGTCGGGCTCGAGCTCGACTGGTTGCCCGCCGGACTCTGGGAGGGCCCGCGTTACGCGATCCTGCCCGCGCTCACGCTCGCGGCGCTGCCGCTTGCCTACATCGCGCAGCTGACGCGCGCGCAAGTGATCACGGTGATGCACCAGGACTACGTGCGGACCGCGCGTGCGAAGGGCGTGCCCGAGGGGCGCGTGCGCCGGCATCACGTCCTGCGCAACGCCTTGCTCGCGGTGCTCACGTACTTCGGTCCGCTGCTCGCGATCCTGCTCACGGGCTCGTTCGTGGTGGAGAAGATCTACGCCATTCCGGGGCTGGGCCGGTTCTTCGTCACCGCGGTCACGAACCGCGACTACCCGCTCGTGCTGGGGGTGACGCTCGTCTACGCGGCGCTCGTCGTGGCCGCGAATCTCGCGGTCGATCTGCTCTACGCCTGGCTCGACCCGCGCATTCGCGTCGGCGGCGCCGAGCGATGACGACCTCGCGCGCGACGGCCGCGCTCGGTGCGCTCGTGATCGCCGGGCTCGTGGGCCTCGCGCTCGCGGGCGACCGCGTGGCCGGCTACCGCTTCGACGCGCAGGACTCCGCGCACGCGCTCGAGTCGCCCTCGCGCGCGCACTGGCTCGGCACCGACGCGCTCGGCCGCGACCAGCTCGCGCGCCTGGCCGAGGGCGCGCGCGTCTCGCTCCTGATCGCGATCGGCGCGACCACGCTCGCGCTCGCGATCGGGCTCGGCTACGGGCTCCTGGCCGGCTGGCTCGGCGGGCGTGTCGATGGCGCGATGATGCGCGCGGTCGACGTGGTCTACGCGCTGCCCGACGTGCTCGTGATCGTGCTGCTGATCGAGATCCTGCAGGCGACGCTTCTCGGTGTTCCAGATGTCGCGCGCCGCGTTGCGGCCCTGGTCGCGGCGCTGGGCTTCGTGGGTTGGATCGGAATCGCGCGACTCGTGCGCGCGCTCGTTTTGCAGGCGCGCGAAGAGACGTGGGTCGAAGCCGCGCGCGCGCTCGGCCTGCGCGATCGCCGGATCCTCCTGCGCCACGTGCTGCCCAACATCGCCGGGCCGATCCTCGTCGCCGCCGCCTTCCAGATTCCCGCTGCGATCCTGGCCGAGTCGACGCTCTCGTTCATCGGGCTCGGCATCCAGCCGCCATTCTCGAGCTGGGGGACGCTGGCGAGCGACGGATTTGAAGCTATGCGCTCCTACCCCCATCTGATCTTCTTTCCATGTCTCGCGATCTTGCTCGCGCTGATCGGCTTCCACCTGCTCGGCGAGACCCTGCGCGCGAGCCTCGACCCACGCCGGCGCGCATAGAACGCCTTGCTCAAGTGTTCGCGCGGGATAAACTCCCGCCGCCCGACGCAAGCAGAAGGGAGTCAGGGACTTGATCAAGGCGGACGCACTGACCAAGCGTTACGGAGGACTCACCGCGATACGCGGCGTCTCCTTCGAGATCGCGAAGGGCGAGGTCGTCGGTTTCCTCGGCCCGAACGGCGCCGGCAAGACGACGACGATGCGGATCCTCACCGGCTATCTGCCGCCGAGCGAGGGCAGCGCCGTCGTCGGTGGCTTCGACCTGGCCCGTGATCCGAGCGCCGCCAAGCGCGTCACCGGCTATCTGCCCGAGACGCCGCCGCTCTATCCGGAGATGCGCGTGTGCGACTACGTGCGCTACGTCGCCACGCTTCACGACGTGCCCCGCGCGCAGCGCGGAGCCAAAGTCGAACGGGCGATCCACGCCTGCGGGCTCGACGCGGTCGCCGACCGCGTGATCCGCACGCTGTCGAAGGGCTTCCGGCAGCGCGTCGGTCTGGCGCAGGCGATCGTGCACGAGCCGGCGGTCCTGATCCTGGACGAGCCGACCTCGGGCCTCGATCCGATCCAGATCGCCGAGATCCGCGAGCTGATCCGCCGGCTCGCGACCGAGGAGGGGCGCACGGTCATCCTGTCGACGCACATCCTCGCGGAGGTCGAGGCGATCTGTCAGCGCGTGCTCTTGATCGCGTACGGCCAGCTGCGCGTCGACGCGCGGCTCGACGCGCTGCGCGAGCAGGGCTCGCTCGAGCAGGTCTTCGTGCGCGAAGTCCAGGCCGCCGCGAGTCGCGACGCCGATGCCGCAGCCGCGACGGCCGCGGCGGCCGCGGTCGTGGAGGCGGAGCCATGAGCCACGTTCTCGCCATCGCCGGCCGCGAGCTGCGCTCGATCTTCGCAACGCCTGTCGCTTACGTGCTGATCGCGGTGTACATGCTCTTCGCGGGCTTCGTCTTCTTCGCGAGCCTGGGCATGTTCCTGGTGCAGCTCGAGCAGATCCAGGCGATGGGCATGATGCAGCTGCTCGAGCGCTGGAACCTGCAGGACATCGTGATCGCCCAGTCGTTCTCGACCTTCGCGATCTTCCTCGCCTTCGTCGTGCCGCTGCTCGCGATGCGCGCGTTTGCCGAGGAGCGCGCCACCGGCTCGATCGAGCTCCTGCTCACGAGCCCGGTCAGCAGCACCGAAATCGTGCTCGGAAAGTATCTCGCGATCGCGGCCTTGCTGCTGCTCGTCACCGTGCTCACGGGCCTGTATCCATTGCTGCTCTTCGCCTACGGAGATCCCGAGCTCTGGCAGACGCTCTCGGGGCTGCAGACGCTCTTGCTCTACGCGCTCTCGCTCGCGGCGCTGTGCTGCTTCATCTCGGCGCTGACCCGCAGCCAGATCGTCGCGGGGCTCGTCGGGGTCGCGCTGGCGCTCATCTTGCTGCTGATCCCGTTCGCCGCCGAGAGCTCGCAGAGCGAGACGATGCGGGGCGTGCTTCGCTGGCTCGGCTCGAGCACGCACTACGAGCCCGGCCTCACCGGTGAGGTTCGCTCCGAGGACCTCGCGTACTTCGGCCTGGTGATCCTGGCCTCTCTGTCGATGGCGCGCGCGGCGGTCGACTCGCTGCGCTGGAGGTAAGGCGGCGATGGAGACGCTTCTCGCGATCCTCGGCACGATCCTCGCGGTCTTCGGTCTGTTCGGAATGTTCGCGGCCGCCTCGCCGTCACTCGTCGCCGCGCACCTCTTGATCGGCCTTGGCCTCTTGCTCTATGCCGGCATTCGCAGCGCGGGACGGATCGCCGAGCTCACCGGCTCGTCGACCGCCCGCGGCGGCGCCAACGTGCTGGTGCAGACGGCCATCCTGCTCGGGATCTCGGCCGTGCTGGCGTGGCTCTCGGTTCGCAATCCGGTGCACTGGGACTGGACCGAGTCCGAGCAGCATTCGCTCGCCCAGGGCACGCTCGACGTACTGGCCGCGATTCCCGCCGACGCCCTCGTCGAGGTCTACGCCTTCTACACGCGCGGCGCGGAGCGTCCGGCCAAGCAGGCGCTCGACAAGTACGAGTACGCGAGCCCGCGCGTAAAGGTGCGCTACTTCGACCCGAACGAGCGGCCCGATCTCGCGCAGAAGTTCGAGATCTCGAGCAAGGAAGGCGTGGTCGTCGTCTGCGACGGTCCCTGCGAGACGGCCAAGGGGACGGTCAAGGCGGTGGACACGAGCGAGCAGGCGCTGACGCGCGCCGTACGCCAGGCGGTGTCGGCCAAGAAGAAGATCTACTTCACGAAGGGCCACGGCGAAGCGGCCCCGAGCGACGACAAGGGCCCGGGCGCGTCCGCGGTGCGCGGAGGTCTCGAGGACGAGAACGTCAGCGTCGCGGAGCTCCTGCTCGCGAACGCGGAAGCGGTGCCGGCCGATGCCGATGCGGTGATCGTCGCCGGACCCGATCACGCTTTTCAGGACCGCGAGCTCGAGCTGCTCGATCAGTACATCCAGAAGGGCGGGTCCCTCCTGGTGATGGCCGACCCGACGATGAACACGAACCTCGAGGGCCAGCTCGCGCGCTGGGGGGTGGAGCTCGGTCCCGAGATCGTCGTCGAGCAGCAGCTGCAGCTCTTCGCCGGGCCACAGCTCGGTGTACAGCCGGTCGTCACCACGTACGGCGCGCATCCGACCACCGAGAAGCTCGCCGGCCAGCCGACCGTCTTCCGCCTGGCGCGGCCGGTGCGCAAGGTCGAAGGCAGCGACGTGACGCTTGTGGACCTCGCGACCACGAGCGCCGAGAGCTGGGGAGAGACGAACGTGCAGGGGCTGCTCGCGTCGCAGCCGGTCGCGCTCGATCCGGCGTCGGATCGAGCGGGGCCGCTCGCGATCGCCGTCGCGCGCGAGTGGGCGCCGCCCGAGGGCAAGACGCGCGGCGCCCGGCTCGTGGTCGTCGGGGATTCCGACTTCATGCGCAACCGCTACGTCACGCAGATGTACAACGGCGATCTGTTCCTGAACATCACCAGCTGGCTCACCGGCTCGGAGGAGTTCGCGACGATCGACCGCAAGCGCCCGCGCGTGGCGTCGGTGAACATGACGATCGAGCAGTTCGCCGACTTCCGCTTCCTCGCGCTCTTCGCGCTGCCGGAGGTGATCCTCCTGCTCGGTGTCGTCAACTGGTGGCGCCGGCGGACCTAGAATGAGGCTGCGCGGAACCGTCGTGCTCGCCGCCGTCGCGCTCGCGCTGGGCGTCTACGTCTGGCTGGTCGAGATCCGCGGCGCCGAGTCGAAGCAGGAGGCGGAGTCGGCGGCGCGAACCATCTTGGCGATCGCGCCGGCGAGCGTGACCTCGCTCTCGCTCGACACGTCCGACGCCGGGGCCGCGGTGCTCGTTCGCGCGGGCGAGAACGACTGGAAGCTGGAAGCGCCCGTCGCGTATCCCGCCGATGCCGACGCCGTCGACCGGGTGCTGCGCGCGCTCGAGAAGCTCGAGTCGACCGCGACGATCGCGGAGAAGCCCGCCGATCTCGCGCCCTTTGGCCTGGCCTCGGACGGCTCGGCCAAGTCACGGAAGACCGTCGAGCTGCGCGCGGGAGAGACTCCACCGCAAACGCTCTTTCTCGGCGGCAACACGCCGGTGGGCGGCGATCGCTACGTGGAGCTCGCCAGCGACCCCACGCGACTCTACACGGTGTCGGCCGGGTCGCTTTCGGATCTCACCCCGACGCTTCTCGAACTGCGCGACAAACGTCTCTTGCGGATGCCGGCGAGCGCGGCCGACGAGCTCACGGTGCGCGCCGGCGGGGAGCTCGTGGTGCGCGCCACGAAGGCCGATTCGGGCTGGATGCTCGTCGAGCCCGAGAGCGCGCCGGCCGATCCGGAGAAGATCCGGCGCGTGCTCGACGACCTCGCGCTCGGGCGCGCGAGCGCCTTCGAGGACGCGCCCAAGCCGCTCGAGAAGTACGGACTGGCGAAGCCGGAGATCGAACTGACGATGCGCGCAAAGGACGCCGAGGAACGGCTCGCGCTGGCCAGGGCCGACGGGCGGACGTGGCTCTCGCGTGCGGGCGACCCTGTGATCCTCGAGGTGAACGAGCGCGCGCTCGCGAACGTCCCGCGCGCGTTCTTCGACTACCGCGCAAAGCGCGTGCTGACGCTCGACGTCGCGCAGGTGCGCACGCTCGAGCTCGCGTTCCCGCGCGAGGGCAAGACGCAGCGCCTGAAGCGAGACGGGGAGACGTGGACGTCGGAGGAAGCCGGGGTCGAGCTGCAGTCGCAGAAGGTCGAGGATCTGGTTTATGCCCTGTCCGCGGTGGACGCGACGGGCCTCGAGGCCGTGAGCCTCGAGCGCGCGCAGATCGGTCTCGATCCGGCGCTCGCGATCGTCCGCGCCTTCGACGAGAAGGGCGCGCTGCTCGGCGAGGTCCGCTTCGGCGATCCGCATCCCGAGCGCGGCCTGCCGGCGTTGTCGTCGCAGAGTCCGCTCGTCTGGCGCGTGACGAACGACATCGGCCGCGACGTGCCGCTCTCGCCGGAGGCGTTCACGAACCTGCTCGCGAAGCCGGCCGCGCCCGCAACGCCCGCACCGGAGGCGCCGGCTAGCAGCCCGCCCCGAGAGTGACCGCCGAGGCGCACCGGATGGGGGTCGACGAAGCG
>Ga0210377_10002861_pt1 | contig 14934 bp, 10 predicted proteins | sample PLM4_65_b1redo_FD_155480 | JGI IMG/M metagenome (GOLD analysis project Ga0210377, IMG submission 155480) | Groundwater sediment microbial communities from an aquifer in East River, Colorado, USA - PLM4_65_b1 redo | ecosystem: Environmental > Terrestrial > Soil > Riparian zone | place: USA: East...
CTCGCCGGCCGGCGTCAGCGGCGGGTTTTGCGGCGGCTCGGCGGCCTTCTCGGCATGCCGGACGAGAATGACCAGCCGCGGCAGCCCCGCTTCGGACGCCGCCCGGTCGGCGGCGCGCAGGGCGGCAGGGGGGACGAGCAGCGCGAGCAGGGCGGCGAGCAGCGGCAACAGGGCGCGGCGGGTCATGGCGTCGTCGAGCGACAGCCTAGTGCATGTCGCGGCGCGTGGCCAGGGGTCTTAGGGCGCACGAGCCGGCCGGTGCGGGCGGACGTCGGTGCCCCCGGCGCGTCTGTCGATCCGGGCAACCGGGTGGTGACACCGGGGTCGTGGACCCGGAGGGCAATCACCGCGGTGAAGTAGAGGGTCAACAAACCGCTCAGCAGGCAGAAGCGGAAATCCAGGCCCTCGGACGCCCACGGGATGACCAGCACGGCGGCGACACAGATCCACAGGAGCGCCACGGGCGTCGCCCCCTCCCGCCGGCGCGGGTATATGAACGGGACAAGGGCGAGCATGGAATAGTAATAGTGCGCCAGGTGGAGCCAGGCGAAGATGACAACGAGGCCAGCGAACAGGCCGCCCTCCGGTCGTCCGCGGCGAAGAAGCACGAGGAGCACGGCCGCGAGCACGGCCATCGTCGTCAGGTACAAGGCACGGTTCGCGGCGAAGGTCCTGTCGGCCTCGACGACCCAGTCGACCCTCCGGCCCTGCTCCAAAGACCGGGTGATCTCCCGCACGTTGTGCGCTTCACTGTAGAAAAACAGGTAGCGAAGACTGACGACATTCGGCGAGATTCTCTCACCGTGGAGCGACAGCTTGTGCGCGAAACCGGCCCAGGGATTGCGCCCTTCGTGTGAGCGGATGAGCGAGGTGCCCGCCACGAGCACGAGCGCCGCGGCCGCCGCCGCGGCGAACAGCGGCGCATGACGTCTCAGCAGGGTCCGGCGGTCGCGGCTGCTGAGGTTCTGGGCCAGGAGGCCCGCGAGCAGCAGGACGGGATACCCGCGGAGGAGGCTCGCGACGGCGAACATGATGCCGCTCGCCACGAATCGGCCGCGCCGGTAGAAGAGCAGACCGGCGAGAAGTGCGAACAGGTCCAGGTAGCGCAGGTAGGCGCCGCCGATGTAGGCATGGTCGTTGAGAGGATTCACGGCCCAGAAGAAGAGGAACAGCAGCCCGGGCTCGGCGCCGAACCAGGCGCAGATGAGTGCGGTCGCCGCGATCACGAGCAGGACGTCGAACCACCGGGCGATCCGGATGAATGTCGGGGTCGGCAGGAACGGCTGCCGGGCGAGTCCGCCGAGAATCGCGGTGACCAGCGGCGATCCGTTGTAGCCGTGATCGCGCAGCGAATCGCCCATTCTCCAGAGGATGCCGTCGGTCTCGCGGAAGAAGCCGATGTCGCTCTTGAACTCCGCCCACCGCTCCTGGGAGAAGGGTGAGCGGATGGTCTCGGCCCGATCGAGAACGGCGTGTCGCGGCCCGACTTCGCAAGTCAGGAGCGATCGGACGCCGACCTCGGGAAGATCGAACGCGGCGGGGTCGTCCTCATAGTCGGCGACGACGGTCGCATCGTACAGGCTCGAATATCCGAGTTCGGGAAAGTACCTGGTGTTGACGTAGTAGTGGTAGAACTCATGGATATGAAAATGCTCGCCGGTCAGAAAATCCAGGTGAGCCACGAGCGCGACGAGGCCCAGCCCCCCCCCAGAATGACGAGAGCGCGCCGGCCAATCCCAGGGAAGCGTTCCTTCAGGGACTGAAGGGGGATGAAGAGAGTGAGAAGCGCGATCTGGGTAAGGTGACTCGCCGTCGTCAGCACGTGCTCTGCCGAGACGCCTCGGTGCTGGTTGACCTGCTGTCGGCGATCATACTGGCGTCTCGCGTAGACATTTGATGAGCCCGCGGTCGAAGTGGCGCGGAGTATGCCATTCCGAAACCGGGGGCCCAGAACGTCGTCGTGCTGGCCGCAGCGGAGCGCTATCGGCGTCCGTCACCGGCGGTCCATGGCCGCGCGCGGGCCTGCAGCCGACCGCCGGGCATCACCACCGCCATGCGCACGGGCCGGCTATTGCGCCCGAGCCGATCGAACGCGATCTCCCCGGTGACCCCGCCCCCGGGCACGGTGGTGTGCACCGCTTCGAGCAGCCGCCCCCGGTCGAGGCCGGCGCGGCCGGCCGCGTCGACCGTGACGCGGACCGCGTCATAGGCGGCGCCGGCGGTGAAGTCGGGTTCGGCGCCGAAGCGGGCGATGTAGGCGCGGGCGAAGACACGCCACCGCGGCGCCTCGGGATCGTGCATGAGCGGCACGATGGCGTCCTCGGCGGCCGCACCGGCGAGGCTGACGAAGCGCCGCCGTCCGAGGTTGGCGCCGCCGGTGATGACGCCGTCGTAGCCGGCGGCACGCAGGGCGGCGGCGAGACGTCCGGAGGCGGCGGCCGAGGCGAGAACGACAACGGTGCGTGGCGCCGCGGCGACGACCAACCCGGCGACGGCGGTGGCGTCGGCCGCGTCAGCGGCACACTCGAAGGCGGCATCGAAGGCGAGGCCGGCGGCGCGGAACGCCGCGCGAAACGCCGCGGCCGCGGCGCGGGCATCGTGGTCGGTGCCGGAGACGAGGGCAATCGGGCGACGGCCGGGGTCGGCGGCGAGATAACCGGTGACCGCGCGCGCCTGCACGTCGTCTCCCGGGAGCAGGCTGTACATCCAGGGCACGCCGGCGAGGTTGACGGTCGGGTCGGTGTTGCCCGGGCTCACCACCGCGACCAGTGCCTTGGCGGCGACCTGCTCGGCGAGATGCGTCGCGGCGCCGTCGATCGAGCCGATGACGGCGACGACGCCGTCGTCGTACACCATTCGGGCAACGCGGTTGACACCGCCCGCCCAGGGGTTCTCGCTCCATCCCGGTACGAGCCGAAGGGGCCGTCCGGCGACGCCGCCCGCGGCGTTGATCTCCTCGACGGCGAGGGTGGCGCCGTTCCAGAACATGCCGGCGTCCGGATCATTCGGATCGGAGGGGCCGAACCAGCCGAGGCGGACCTCGCCCGGCGCCGCGCCGGGCGCCACGGCCCCTCCGACCGCAGCCGCCGCCCCGCAGGTCGCGGCCGCCGCCCCGCCGGCCGCGCACATCGCCACGACGGCGAGGCATGCCGCGGTCAGCGCCCGCCGCAAGGTCATCGGGTCCCCGGATTGGCCTCGGCGAAATCGCGGTTCAGACGATCCTTCGGCGGGATGTACCCCTTCGGGATGCCGAGGTCGGCACGCGACAGGTAGGTCCAGCCGTTCGCATCGCGGCGGGCGAGGAACGTGTCGGCGACGTCGTCGAGCGCGGCCGACAGGACGATGTCGCCGGTGACGCCGGGCCACGGGCGCGGCAGGTAGGCGAGGACGTCGCGGATCTTGGCGCGGTTGAGCCCGGCCGCCTGGATCGCCCAGAGCATCATGTTCATGCCGTCGTAGGCGTGCGCCGCGTAGGTCTCCGGATCCATGCCGTAGCGCGCCCGGTACGCGCTGCGGAAGCGCTCGAGCTTGATGTCGCTGCGCGCCGGGTTCCAGGGATAGCCGAACATGGCACCCATGGCGTTATCGCCGGCGATTTTCACGAACTCGTCCGTGGCGCAGCGGTCGCAGCCGTAGTACGGCTGCGTCATTCCCATGGCCCGCATCTGGTTGAGGATGAGGGCGCACTCGCGCGCGTCGCCCCAGTGGACGACCGCGTCGACGCCGGCCTCTTTCATGCGACCAAGTTCGAGGGAGAAATCCCCCGCGCCGACCTTGTAGGCCATCTCGATCGGCACCGGGTGGCTGAGGCGGCGGCCGCCGTCGCGGACCTCGCGCACGCCGAAACGACCGTAGCGGTTCGAGGCGCGGATGATGCCGACCTTCTGGTAGTTCATCTTGCGGTACAGGTAATCGACCAGGAGATAAGCCTGCTGGCGGTCGTCGCCGATGACGCGCATCGTCCAGGGGATGTTGGTCTCGATGAAGGTCGGGTCGGTGTCGCCGGTGTTGATCATCACGACCTCGGCCTTGAGCGCGACGCGGATGGCGATGTGGCTGTTGGCTCCATCGATGGTCCCGAGGATGCCCCAGACCTGGTCCTGGTAGGCCATCTTCGTGATCTCGTTGCCGCTGCTGCCCCACAGGCCGTTGTCGTTGGTGACCAGGAGCTCGAACGGGATGCGGCGCTTGAGGTAGCCGCCGCGGGCGTTCCACTCCTCGACCGCGAGACGCGCGCCCTGCAGCATCGGGACGCCGAGCGCCTCCTCGTGGCTGCGGCCGCCGGTGGCGACCGAGACCGTCGACGTGATCGGCCCGATGAAGCCGACCTTGACGGTCGCGAGGTCGGCGGGTTCGGGGATGGCGCGGCCGGGGCCGGTGTACTCCATCTGCTCGAGGAAGTTCTCCTTCCAGACCGGCCGGCCGCTGAACGGCTCGAGATCCGCCGTCGTGCGCGCGTAGTTGGTCTCTTTCTTCACGCCGAGTTCGGGGACTTCGTAAGGACCAACGGCGTTGATCTTCTTGAGGACCTCGAGAAGGCGCGGGTCGTCCAGCGGGATCCAGTCGGTGCCGGGGGCGGGGACGTAGGCGGCCGCGGCAGCCGCCAGGTCGGTGGACTTCGCCGTGCCGGCCGCGTGTGCGGCGAGGCTCGAGGCGAGCGCCAGCGCCGTGCCGGCAGCGAGCAGAGTGCGGATGACGGCGGCGATCGTCGAGAGAGCGGTGCGGGGTCTCATGGCGTCACCTCTTCCTTCCGTCGGGTGGCGGGGGAGGCGGCGAGTTGGGGCCCTCCTCCGGCTCGGGTGCGCGGGCCTTGTACATCCCATCCGTGGGCGCCGGGCCGTAAGCCTGCAGCGGCCGCTCCCGCAGACCGGCGTAGTACCCCTCGCCGATGCCCCACGCCACCCCCTTGGCGGTGCCGACCCAGACGTCGTTGCCGTCGATGTCCATGTTGATCTGGAAGTTGTGCGGCACGTTGAGGCCGGTGCTGCTGACCTCGACGACCTTGCCGCTCTTTGTGATCGTGGCGCGCCCGGTGTCCTTTCCCGGGTCGCGGGTGTAGACGATCCAGGTGTCGCCGGGGCCGTCGATGATGACGCCGAGCCCCTTGTCGGAGCAGAACCAGGCCTCCTGGCCGCTTCTCGCCTTGAGATTGTTGAGGAAGTCCGACGGCAGGCCGCCTTCCTGCTTGGCATAGCCGCGCCAGTGGCGCCCGTCGTAGCGCGAGGCGCCGAAGTAGGACGAGGTCCAGAGGACGCCGTCGATGTATTGCGCCGCCGTGTCGATGACGTGGTTGATGCCGTCGTCGCGGAAGAGATCGATCTCCATCTCGCCGTCGGGGTCGAGGTACTCCTTCCAGCGGCCGGTCTTGAGGTCGTACTCGAGAACGCCGCTGCCCCAGACCGCCAGATGCACCTTGCCGTCGTTCACCGAGACGTTGTAGTTCCAGATCTCCTCCATCGGGGCGTTCTTCTCGTTGAACACGGTCCACTCGCCGGTGCGGGTGTTGAAGCGGTTGGCCCCGGCGGTGGTCGCGGCCCAGACGTTGTCCCCCTCGACCGCGACGCCGTAGACGACATCGTTGACCAGCCCGCTGTTGAGCTGGTGCCAGTGGTCGAAGCGGCCGCCCGACAGGCGCGCCAGGCCGCCGCCGAACAGACCCAGCCAGACGTCGCCGGTCTTCGGGTCGACGTCGATGGCGGTCACGACCCTGAAGGGCAGGCCGTCGGCCTCGCGCCAGATCTTCTTCACCTTGCCGGTCGCCTTGTCGAGCAGCGCAAGGCCATCCTCCGTTCCGATCCAGACACGCGGCCCGTCGGCCTTGACCGCGAAGATGTGGTCGTTCGGGAGGCCGTCCTTGACGGTGAACTGACGCCAGTGGGTGTAGACGTACGGCAGACCCGCGGCGGCCGCCGGGGCTGCCGGTGCGGCCGCGGCTGTCGGTGTGGCCGGGGCTGCCGGTGTGGCCGGAGCGGCGGCCAGGGCCGCCGTCGCCGCGGCGAGGGCTGTTGCCAACAGGAGCACGCGCATCGGTCTCACCTCGCTCTCTGTCATCAGAGCGTCTTCAGGTATTCGATCAGGTCGTTGAGCTGGTCCTTGGTCATGTCGTTGGTCACGCCGTGCGTGTCGTACGGGTTGAAGCGGGTCCAGATCTCCTCGAGGGTGTCGGCCATGCCGTTGTGCAGGTACGGCGCGCTGTCGTACACGTTGTTCAGGCTCGGGATATCGATGACGCCGCTGGTGTCGAGGGCCTGCTTGCTGCCGACATCGCGCTGGCTGCGGTCGGAGAAGTAGGGCGGGAAGTGGCAGGTCACGCAGCGGCCCAGGAGCGGGATCTCGCGGCCGTCGTTGGTGCGGGCGCGCTCGAACAGCGCCTTGCCGCGGCGCTGCGCCTCGGTGAGCGGGGCGCCGAGCGGGCGGTGGCGGTTGGGCGGCAGGGTGATGGTCACGGTGTAGTCGTTGAGATCGGACAGCTGCTCGGGCGTGAATGGCTGGATGCGGGTGAAGAACACCGCCAGGCGCGGCCCGCACTGGCGCGCGAGCGAGGCGTTCGTCCCGGCCCACTTGAACGGGTCGGTGTCGTAGATGCCGCGCAGCGTCCGGTTGTCCACCGGGCTCATACCGATGCCGTCGGCCTCGATGTCGTAGGTCAGCCCGTCGACGTGGCCGTCGGGATGGCATGTGTGGCACGACAGCTGGCGCTGGAAGCAGATGTTGGCGCTGTTGAACAGGCGCTCGCCGCGGCGCAGCTTGGTGATCACCGTCGGCCCGCCCAGGTCGATGCGCGCCACCGCTTCGAGGCGCATGAGGTCGATCACGCTCACCGAGTCGTCGAGCGCGTTGGCGACGTAGGCGAGCCGGCCGTCCGGCGCCACCGTGATCCCGCGCGGGCTGCCGTGCACCGCGATCTCCCGCTCGATGAAATCGAGCGACAGCCCGAGGTGGTTCGGGATCACATCGCGGCGGTCGCGTGGCGAGGCGGTGCCGAGCATCGCGGTCAGGCGTTCGAGGTCGACAACCGCCACCCGGTCGGTGCCGGCGCTCGTGACCAGGGCGCGGCTGCCGTCGGGGGTGATGGCGACATCGGTGGCATCGGCGAAATAGTGGTTCGGCGCGTCGAGCAGCACCTGGTCGACGGTGCCGTCCCTCCACACGACGCCAAGCCCGTTGGTGATCGTCCAGCCCTGCGACATACGGGTCATCGGCACGAGGTTCTTGGTGCGGTTCAGGGTGACGAGCGCGAACCGGCCCGAAGGGTCCCAGGCCGCCCCGAGGAGGAGGTTCGACTCGGGCAGGACGACGCGGTTGTCGACGCGCCGGCCGGCGACATCGAGGATGGTGGCCTCCGACATCGGCGCGGTGCGGAACGGCCCGAGGCGCGACAGGGCGTTGGTGACCAGCATCCGGGTGCCGTCGGGGGAGAGGGCGATCGACCAGGGCCGCCGGCTCGCCGGCAGGCGGCGGATCTCCTCGAGCGTCGCGGTGTCGACGATCGAGATGTCCTCGGTGAGGGCGTTGGCGACGAATAGTGTCTGTCCGCTGCGGTCGGTGAGCAGGCCGTGCGGCTCGTCGCCGACCGGCACGGCTTTCATGAGGCGCCGCGCCGCGGCGTCGAATACCGCCACCGAGTCGTCGAGGCGATTGCTGACGTAGGCCCGGGTGCCGTCGGGCGAGAAGGCGACGTCAGTCGGCTGGCCGCCCGACGCGACCTCGGCGATCACCTTCCGGGTGGTGATGTCGACGATGACCACCGTGCCCGACGCCTCGCACGCCACCCACAGCTCGCGCGCGCCGGGTCGCAGCGTCAGGTTGAGCGGGTTCTTGTAATGCACGTCGAGGCCCAAACCGAGGGGGTCGGAGGACTTCGTGACGGGCACGGCCGTGCCCGAGGTCCCGGCCCCGCTGCCGTGCGTGCCGCCCGCGACGCGCGCCGGGGGGCGCGTCGGGTGGGCGATGGCCGCGAGAGCGGCGGCGCGGTTGAAGGGTTTGCCATGCGCTTTCAGGTGGCAGCCGTCGCAGATGGCCGCCGGATTGACCGCGAGCCCGGCCGCGCGTGCCGCGGCGCGGTCACGCATCACCGCCTCGGCCATGTACCGGCTGCCGGCCCCGTGACAGGCCTCGCACCCGACCCCTTCGCGGTACGAGAACCCCGCGGCACCCGCGACGGCGCCGCCGCCCGTGGCGTGGCATTTCAGACAGGCGGGGGACGCCTGCGGGGCGCCGGCGACACCGGCCCGGCGAGCGATTGCGGCGGCGGCCGGCAGGGCGAGCGCGGCGAAGGCGTGCTCGTGCTGGCTCATCCGCCACTTGCTTGCCTGGTACCCCATGGCGACACCGGTGTGGCAGGCCTCGCACGCCAGGAAGCCGACGTAGGCGGGGCCCGAGGTCGGGGCGGGCGAGAGCGTCGGCGCCGGCGGCGCCGGCCAGTCGCGGCCGCGCGACTCCGTCGGGACCGGGTGCGCGATCCTCTTCCACGCCTCGTTGATGTCGAGCGGCGGCTGCTTGTGAACCGAGACGTGCGATCCCTTCACGTAATGGCACTTCTGGCAGATCTCCCTGGTGGGGTAGGTCAGGCCCGCCTTTCGCGACGCCACCGGGTCGCGCATGATCTCCGGGTCGCTGTACTCGCTGCCGGGGCCGTGGCATTTCTCGCACTGCACCCCGTCCTGCATGACGAAGCCGGGGTCCATCTCCCACGGCTCGTTGTCGGCGGCGGTGGCGTGGCAGCCGAGGCAGATCGGCGACTTCTCGGGGTCGTCGGGGATGCCGGAGAGGCGCGCCATCGACTTGGCCTCGGGCAGCGAGAGGGCGGCGTAGGCGTGCGCGTGCTTGGTCGTGAGCCAGGTGCTGTACTGGTTGCCGGCCGCCGGCCCGTCGTGGCATTCGGCGCAGGCCCGGGCGCCGATGTAGACCGGCTGCCGATCGGCGGCGATGGCGACGGCGGTCAAGGCGACGGTCCCCGCGGCCACGGCCACAGCCCCCGCGGCCACTGCGATGGCGGTGCGAGCGAAGCCGGCGGCGCCAATCCGCATCCTCATGTCAGCGCGCCTCCTGCGCGACGAGGTGCACCCGATCCGCGACCAGGCCGGTGAGGCTCTGTGTCCTGCCGTCGGGCCAGCGGATCGTGACGCTGTCGGCCCGATCGGCCGCACCGAGACCGAAGTGGACCCGCGGGTCGCCCTGCGACAGATAGCCGTTCACCGGCAGGACATCGCGGATCTGCTTCCGGCCCCCGGCCGTCATCGTCACGCGCGCGCCGATCGCCTGGCGTTTGCCGCCCGCGAGACGCGCATCGACGGCGATCCAGTGGTTGCCGGTGCCGCCTTCGTTGCGCAGCAAGTGCGGCGGACCGTTCAGGTCGATGACCAGGAGATCGAGGTCGCCGTCGTCGTCGAAGTCGAGCCAGGTCGAGCCGCGCGCCACCCACTTGTGCTGGAAGTAGTCCCCCGACTGCCGGGCGACGTCCGTGAAGTGACCCGCGCCGTCGCCGCGCGCCAGCACCGGGTCCTCGGCGTACTCGTGGTGGGCGTTGCCGTTCGACACGAAGAGATCGAGATGGCGGTCGTTGTCGTAGTCGAACAGGATGCCGCCCCAGCCGATGTACTGTCCGAGCATGACGGCGAGGCCGGAGTCCTCGATGGCGTCGACATACCCCGGGCCGTCGCGCAGGAGCAGGCTGCCGTAGTCCATATCGGGGATGAACAGGTCGAGGAAGCCGTCGTCGTTGACGTCGCCGAACACCGGACCCATCGACGACACGCCCTGCCCGTGCTGTCCCATGGCAAGCCCCTGCAGGAGACCCTTTTCGACGAAGGTCCCCTTGCCGGTGTTCTCGTAGAAGTAGTTCTGCATCGCGTCGTTGGCCTGGTACAGATCGATCCAACCGTCGTTGTTGAAGTCGGCGGCGACCGCGCTCATGCAGCGGCCGCCCGGGTTCGCGACCCCCGTCTTCGTGGTGACGTCGGCGAAGGTGCCATCGCCGTTGTTGCGGTAGAGGACGCTCGGCTGGCCGCTGTACGACAGCGGGCCGGGGTATCCGGCCGCCGGGTAGTAGGCGCGGAACTTCCCGTCGTCGTACAGCAGGTAGTTGCACACATAGACGTCGAGCCGGCCGTCGCGGTCGTAGTCGAACCAGGCCGCGTTGAGGCTCCAGCGCGGGTCGGCGAGCCCGGCCGCAGCGGCGACATCGGTGAAGGTGCCGTCGCCGTTGTTGCGGTAGAGATCGTCCGGCCCGTAGTTGAGGACGTGCAGGTCGAGGTCGCCGTCGCCGTCGTAGTCGGCGGCGGCGCAGCCGAACCCGAACCCGCTCCCTTCGACGCCGGCCTTCGCGGTGACGTCGGCGAAGGTCCCGTCGCCGTTGTTGCGGTACAGGACGTTCGCCAACCGGCCCTGCAGGGAGCGGCTGCGGTTGCTCGCCACCGCCTTGAGCCAGCGCCCGTTCGGGAAGTAGAGGTCGAGTCGCCCGTCGCCGTCGTAGTCTAGGACGCAGGCGCCCGAGCCGGTTCCCTCGACGATGTTGTCGAGATCGCTGTCGCCGAACGAGCGCGTGAAGCGGATGCCGGCACGCTCGGTGACGTCGGTGAAGGTGGGGAGCTTTGATGCGGTGGCCGGGGCGGCCGAAGCGGCCAGGGCCGCCGGCGCTCCGGTGGGTGTCTGGGCGAGGGCGGGGACGATCATCAGGGCCACGGCCGCGGCGAGGCCGATGGACTGCACGCACATCCGCTGAACTCTCATCGCTGCTCTCCCGGAGGAACCACGTCGGCGCGTGCATCCCAGGCGGCGCCGAAGTCGATCCACTCGACGAACAGGCGGCGCTCGTCGTCCGACAGGGGTGTGCCGGTCGCGGGGATCGGGCGCGCCGTCGCGGCCGCCGCCGCGCCATCCCAGGGGCGCGCGGTGTTGCGGCCGAAGAGGTGCCACACCAGGCGGCTGGCGCGCGCCCGCCCCGGCTCGACGTACGATGCAAGAAGCTCACGGTAGAGCGTGCGCGCCGCGGCGTCACCGGCGACGGCATCACCTGCGGCGGCCTCGCCGATGCCGGCGGTGTCGAGCCGCGGCGCGGCGCCCTTCTCCATGTGGCAGGCCACGCAGCGCGTGCGCATCACCGGCAGGATGTCGTTGCGGAAGTCGACCGTGCGCCGCTGCGCCTCGGGCGGCGTGAGCCGCGCGGCCGGGACCTGGATCGCCTTGACGAACCGGTTCGGCGGCGTGCGCTCGGGATCCTCGTGGCAGCCGACGCACCCCTGCTCGTAGTGATTGCGGGCCCAGATCCAGGCGCCGCTGCGCCGCGCGATGCCGTCGGCATCGACGACCTGAAGGATGACCGGCGTGTTCGCCGGCACGACGGCCTGCGCCGAGCCGTCGGCGGCGATCGGCGCCTCGCCGAGCAGGCGGCGGGCCGCCAGCGGCCCCTCGGCGGCGGTCGCGGCGCGCCGCGGCAGCCCTTCGAGAACGCGCATGCGTGCCGCGGTGCCGGCGGCGAGCGCGCCCTCCGGCAGATCATTGATCCCGATGTCGATGACGTAGAGCGTTCCTTCCGTGGCGTCGTCGCGCACCGGGCTCGAGCGGCCGTCGTGCGACGGCCGCGGCGCCAGTGCCTTCGCCTGCACGTCGTGCCATCCCGCCTGGTCGAAGACCATCGTCCGACGCCCGGTCGCGGGGTCGAGACGATAGACGCCGTGATCGCCGCTGCCGTCTGCCGGGCGCATCGACACCAGCACACCACCACCGTCGACGAGCGCCGCAGGCCAGGCGAACAGCCCGTCGTCCGGATTGGTGAGCGAGCGATACGAGTGCAGCGGCCGGCGCATCGACACCGACGCCAGGCTGCCGGCGCCATCGCCCGCGAGCGCATCGGCCTCGACGTAAACGACAACACCACTCTCTGTCGCCGTCGGCATCTGCCGGGCGCGGTGCCCCTCGGTGGTGACGTAGGGGACCATGTCGGTGCCGTCCATGTTGACGGCGAGCAGGGTGAACCGGCCGGCCGGGCCGCGTTCGAGATCGTGGCGCAGCCACGAGGCATACACGAGCCGTCCGTCCGGCAGCAGCGTCGGGTCGATGTCGCTCGACAGGTTGTAGGTCAGCCGCCGCATCGCCGTACCGTCGAGCCGGCAGGTGTAGAGGCTCTGCGTCTCGCCGACACCGGCCTCGTTGACCTCGTCCGGCCGCCCGCCGACGAAAGCAATCTGCGTCCAGGCGTCGGTCGACACCGGGTTCAACGTGTACATCGTCGTGAGATAGATCGGCCGGCGCGCCGACCCCGGGCCGCATGTGACCAGGCGCGCGCCGCTGCCATCCGCGCGCATCTCGTGGATGCACCATGGGTCGGTGGCGGCCTTCCGCCCGGCGAAGAGGATCCGCTTGGCGTCGAGCGAGACTTCGGGGTCGGCGGCGCTCGCGAAGCCGGTCGTCAGGACACGCGCCTTGCCGCCGGGAGGCACGATCACGAGGCGGCCGGCTTCGAGAAAGTCGCCGCGCAGCATTCCCCCGGCCTGGGCCGGCGGGATGGGAACGCGGGCGGGGATCTGGGTCAGGACGAGGGGAACGGTGGCGGTGGCGGAGGCGGTGGAAGCGCCGGGTCTGGCCGCCGGGGCGGGTGCCGCGGACACCGGGGCAGCCACATGCGTCGCCGATAACGTGGCCGCCAGCACAGCCGCCACACCGATGCTCCTCCGCCCGACAGAATTGCGGGAGGTCTTCATAAGGCGTATGGGTCGGCGGAGAAGTCTGCGCCCGTCGCTCACGTCAGCAGAACGCAGCCGGATGATGCGGTCCTCCTCCCCGGCGAAAACCAGCTCGTACGAAGGGTCCGGGGCGCTGAAACGCCAGCGTTATTGCACGTTCGGGGCCAGTGCAGAGGTGAGGGCCAGACCGGTGGGTTGTGGGGAGAGGGGTGACACACTCCTAGCCGCAGGTGTCCCCGCGTTCAGCCTCTCCAGCACCTTCGTGTCGACATCCGCGAGCCGCTTCATCAGCGGCTCGAGCCTGTCGAGGCTCAGTAGGCAATAGATGCTGAGGCTCCCCTTGCGCGGCGAGAACCCGGCCACGGGCCAGTCCCCCTCGCGGCCGCTCTCGTACACATAGTGACAGAGGCCGCACCCGACGATGCTCGGACCCCACATCGTCGGCGATGCGCCGGTGGCCTTCTTCATCATCGCCGTCAGAGTGCGGCAGTTGCGCCGCGTCTCCTCGTCGGTCCAGGTCCCTTCCACCGCGGAGACGGCGATCTCGATCGGGAGGGTGGCGGAGTTCCCAAGGTAACGGTCGAGCCGCCGTGTCGCAAGCGCCGCCGAGCGGGACGGGGCGAAGCGCAACTCGCCAAGGATCGGCCTGTTCCGCTCGAGACCGGTCGCGTAGTACAGGCGCTCGGTCTTCAACCCATCGAGGCGAGCCACCAGGTGGATGTGGTCTCGTTGTTTCCCGGTGGGAATGCGATATGCCATGTCGGGCCCATCACGGCCATGCTACAAGCCAGACCGGCCAGGTCGAAGGACATCACCGGCTCGTCCGCGCCAACGATGCTCACGGAACCTGTCATGGCGATGGGATGCGACTGATCCAGGGTCATACCCCCGGTCAGATCGAAGGCGACGATCCGATCGCGAAGCGATAGATCTCCCGGAGGAAGACATACGGTCTCGGGCGGCCAAGCGGCATCGCCGGGCCATTTGAACTGGATGCAACGACCCGCGCGCGGCGGGAAGATCACGGTCACGAGCTCCATGCTCCTGATCTCCAGAAAGCCGTCGATCTGGTCATCGGACATCACGACGCGCGGGAAGTCCGGCGGGAAGGTCACGAAAACGCTCTCAGCCATGGTCTCGGGACGGACGGAGCCCGGATAGCGCGTGACTTCCGCGCTGAAGCTCAACCGATGTGGGCCCTCGGTGAACGAACCCGGTCCCATCACTTCCAGCAGGCCGCGGGGCGTGCCACCCCGCTGCAAAACGGTGCTGTTCCATGGCACCTCCATGACTTTGACGGCTGGTTTGCCGTCGACGGACACGAGGATCTCCGCGTTCCAGACGATCCTCGCCCCTTTGGGAATGAGGAGAACCCGGGTCGCCACTGCGGCGCTCAGGTGGGCCGCCAGCGTCGGTGGGTCGGCCTCCCGGATCGCGCGCAGCAGATCGAGCACACCCTTCGGTCCCGGCTCCGCCAGGTCGAACGGGCGCGCCCCGGCCAGCAGCTCGTACAGCAGCGCCCCAGCGGGTGGACATCCGTCCGGGCATCCACTTCGAGCGCGGTCAGCCCCGCCTGCTCGGGGCTCATATATTCCGGTGTGCCGATGATCGCCCCCTGCACCGTGTGCAGGGTTCGTTCGGTCAGGCGCCGGCTGGTCGCCTTCGCCACCGGCCGCCCGTCAGTGGTCATGCCGGCCTCGAACCGGGCCAGCACGCCGGCCGAGTCGAGGCCCGGCTTGATCCGCTTCAGCGCCGCGCGCCGGTGTATCGGCTCCTCCTGCTCGACGAGGTACACCGTCCCCATGCCACCTTCGCCGGGGCGCTCGAGGATCCGATAGCGGCCGATGCGCGCGTTGATGTTCAGGGTCGGGTCCGGGGTGGTCGAGACCGCGCTCAAGCGACCCGGCCGATCCGGGCCGAGCGGATGCTGGCACTGCGGGCACGCGCTGACGACAGCGCCCCGGGGCAACTCGGTGCGGCAGGAAGGAGAGTGCTCAGGCTGGTCCATGCGGCGCCGGCGCCTCGCGGGTCTGGCGCGTGCCGGGCATCATGCCGCAGCCTGGCAGGGGTGCGTCAAACAGGGCAGCCCGCCCTTCGGCCAGCGTCGGATGAGCGATGCGCGGCCGGGCCTTCGCTCACCCCGCCGGTCTCAGGGCGCGCAAGAGCGGCGCCGTCGCGATCGTCGTCACCAGGGCCATCAGCACCAGCATCGAGAACAGCGTGGGCGAGATCACACCGAGGTCGAGGCCGA
>Ga0210377_10002862_pt1 | contig 14932 bp, 13 predicted proteins | sample PLM4_65_b1redo_FD_155480 | JGI IMG/M metagenome (GOLD analysis project Ga0210377, IMG submission 155480) | Groundwater sediment microbial communities from an aquifer in East River, Colorado, USA - PLM4_65_b1 redo | ecosystem: Environmental > Terrestrial > Soil > Riparian zone | place: USA: East...
GACCGAGCCAGGCACCGCCGCCGCCGCCGCCGAAGGCGAGCCGAGTCTCGATGAGATCATCTCTCGCGCCGAGGCCCAGGAGGCCCTCTTCCCCGACGCCTTTGAGGCCGGCACGCCAGCCAAGGAAAAGAAGTGACTTCGCGGGACGAGAAGAGAGCCTAGAACACGTACGCCAGGGCGAAGCCGACCTGGGCGAGCATCATCATCAGATACATGTGGGTCCACGAGGGGTGGTTCTCCGTGGACGCCAGCTCTTCCGGACGCCGCACCAGCAGATAGACCGTGTAGACCCCGTAGAGGATCAGGGCCGGACCCAGGATCATCAGCAGCGCAGGGTTGCCGGTCAGGATGCCGCGCCACGCCCCGACCGGTATCAGGAAGAAGGGCAAGACGAAGAACGGCGAGATCATCCAGGCTGCGGCTTTGACGCCGTAGAGGATCGGCAGTGTCTGGCAACCGTCGGCACGGTCCCCCTCGATGTCGGCGAAGTCCTTGGTCGACGACGCCCCCAAGACGAAAAGACCGAAGATGAACCCGATGTACCACGGCTCCACGCCGAGAATGGTCTTGACCGTCGACCAGCCTGCGACCTTGAGGAGCAGTCCCCGCGGAATCGCGATGGTGACGTTGGCCCAGACCCCGTGTCGCTTGGTGCGCAGCGGCGGGGCCGAGTACGCCCAAACCAGCACGCTCGTGAACAGGACGATCCAGAAGCACTCGCGGCGCCCTCGAGGCGCAGCCAGCCACGCCAAGAGCCAGGCGACGAGGAAGGACAGGGCCGTGAAGATCCAGGCCTCGGTCATGGTCATGGCCCCGCTCGGAAGAGGCCGCTTCGGTTTGTTCACTCGGTCGATGTTCACGTCGTAGATCTGGTTGATGCCGTTGCTGGCGGCATTGAGGACCGCGGCCATGAGAGCGCCGTAGATCACCGGAAGGACCAGCTCCCCGGTGACCGGGACCTTCGAGTGACCCGCTCCCCAGGCGGTCGCGGCGCCGGACAGCACGCCCAGCGCCGGGGGCAACAGCGTGAACGGACGTGCGAAGTCGAGGTAGAGCCTGAGCTTGCTCATCAGCCGAGGACGAAGAAGGCGTGGGTCGGCCAGATACGAGCGAGGAGCGTCAACAGCAACGCGCCTGTCGCTCCACCGATGGCCGTGTTGAGCGCGTTGAGCAGGTCGTTGTCCAGCCAGCCACGCCGCTCGGCGACCGTACCGATCGCGCTCTCCGCGAGGCTCCCCAGCAGGCCGGCAACGGTCACTGCGGCGGCCACTGGCCCCGTGCAGAGCCCCGCAGCCCAGCCGACGAAGGCCACGACCAACGCACCGACGAGACCTCCCAGCGTCCCTTCGACGCTTACCGCCCCCTCCGTTCCCGGCGGGACGGGCTCGAAGCTGGTCACCAGGAAAGTGCGTCGTCCGAATGCCTTCCCCACCTCCGAGGAGCAAGTGTCCGCTGCGGCCGTCGCTACCGAAGCAGCATAGGCGGCCGTGACCAGCCATCCGGCGTACCCGGCTGGACCGAGAGAGTTGCCTCGGCCAGCGTGTACGAGCGACCACGACTCCGCCCCGTATGCCCCCGCCACCAGTGCCAGGAGCGCGGGCACACCGCCGTTGGCCCACGCGTTGCGCCAACCGCGCGCACCCCCCTTCCCCTGCGCGATCCCCCGGGCCGCCTTCAAGGGGTAGCCGAGCTTCGTTGCGGCGCTGCCCAGGACGAAGAAGGCGATCATCAGCGCAAGCCCACCGAGTCCCAGGCCGGCCGTGATCGCCGTGCCGATGATGACCGCCGAGAAAGCGCCCGCGAGGTCGATCGAACGCGCCACGTACGCGCTTGCCGCGATCGCGACGTTCACGGCCAGTCCGGTCAGGACGCGCCGCGGAAGCTCTGCGTCGGTCAGGAACGGCCCGAAGTCCACGTCGGCGACGAGAGCGAGGAACACGCCCCCCACCAGTGGCACCGTGAGGTTGTCGTCGAGCGCCGTGGGAACGGACTCGACGAGGGCGCACAGCACCGCCAGAGCGACGGCGAGACCGAGGACACGGGCCGATCCTGTCGCGCTCGGCGGAAGGCCTCGCGTCCAAGCGATGAGCGCCGCCGACCCCATCGTCCCGAAGAGGACGAAGGCCAGGGAGCCGGCCCAACCCTTCCCGTCGTTCCATGGGAGCCGTGGGCCACCGATCGACTGGCCCACGAGCGAGGCCATGCCGTCGCCGAAGGCAAGGACGCCCCAGACCGCGCCGGCCTTCCAAAGGTCCCCGCGGAAGGCGAGGATCAGCCCCAGCACCGACAGCGGATAGAGCAGGATACCGAGGGGATACCCCTTCTCGCGGTCGGCGCCGCGCCACAGTCCCTCGCCTCCGATCCGCGGGAGCACCTTCCAGTTGAACAGGAAAGCCGCGACCGCCAACGCAGCGGCCTGCGGCCACGTCAGGAACCGGAGGAGGAACGCACAGCCCCCGACGCCGAGGTGGACCAGCTTGCGCCTCCGCTCGCTCACGCTCAGGCTCACGGTGCACCCCACGACCGGGCGGCGCCCCTCCGCGGCCGAGGCGGCGCCCACGGATCCGGCGCCATGCTACACACGGCCGGTCTCCCGTAGCCATGCCACCGTCCGCCTGAGCCCCTCCTCGAGGGGCGTCGGTCGGTATCCCAGCTCTCCGATGGCCTTGGCGCTGGAGTACGCCCAATGCTCGCGGAAGACCTTGACCACCTCGTGGGTGAGGACGGGTGGCTGACCGGTCAGCTCGGCCCAGCCGACGAGCGCGAGGCCGAGGAGCGACGCAACGGCATAGGGAACGTGGAGCCGCGGCGGTGGAACGGCGGTGATACGGGAGAGGGTGGCGAAGAAGCCGTTCATGTCCACGTTCTCGCCGCCGAGGAAGTAGCGCTCTCCCTTCCGCCCACCCTCGACGGCCGCGACGTGCCCTGCCGCGACGTCCTCGACGAAGGCGTAGGACCAAAGCCGGTCTCCCGGCCCGATGATCGCCGTGAAACGCCCGGCGAGGTGATCGGCCACCATCCGGACGACGAGGTTTCCGTCGGTCATCTCGCCCGGGCCGTAGACGACACCAGGGTAGAGCATGACCACGTCCTGCCCCCCGGCCGCAGCTTCACGGGCAACGGCGTCGGCCAGGGCCTTGGTCCGCTCGTAGTCGTTTCGATAGCGGCCGCCCGGGTGGAGACTCGTCTCGTCGGCGGGCTCCGGCCCTGCGGGCCCGATTGCGATGAAGCTCGACGTGTAGACGAGGCGGGCGCCGCTCCCACGTGCGGCCGTCAGGGCGTTGCGAAGTCCGCCGACGTTGACGTCGTCGAAGCGGCGTCGATCGGGGACCCACGCTTTCACGAGGCCCGCCATGTGGCAGACCGCCTCGCACCCCGAGGCGGCCCGAGCCATCGAGTCCGCGTCGGTCACGTCGCCACGGGCGATCTCGGCATCTTCCGGGAGCCCTTGGAGGTGGCTGCCCTCTCGTGCCAGGACGCGAAGGGCGTGGCCGGCGCTGCGGAGGCGCCGGGCCACGTTCTTCCCCAGGAACCCGGTTCCGCCCGTCAGAAGGACCTTCAACGCTGGCGCGGCGCCGTCTTGGACGCCGTGGCTGCCGTTCTCTCGCGCCAGTACCGGAGCAGGTCGCGCAGTGTGTGGTCCAGGGGAACTCGTGGCTCCCAACCCGTGGCCTTGCGGAGCCGGCTCGGGTCCCCCACGAGAGCGGGGATGTCCGAAGGGCGGAGGTGCTGGGGATCCACGCGCACCTCGACGTCGACGCCCGCAGACTCGATCAGCGTCCGGAGGAGGTCGCGAATCCTCACTCCCTTCCCGCTGCAGACGTTGTACACCTCTCCGGCGTTGCCGTGATCGAGGAGCGCCCAATACGCGCGGACGACGTCGCCCACGTCGGAGAAGTCACGGACCGCCTCCAGGTTCCCCACGGCGAGCACTGCCGGGCGACGCCCCACCTCGATCTCGGCGATCTGGCGCGCGAAGGAGCTCTCGGCGAAGGATTCGCCACGCCCCGGCCCGGTGTGATGGAAGGTGCGGGTCCGGACGATCCCCATCTGGAACGCCAACGTGTACTGCAGCGCGAGATACCCCTGCGCCACCTTGCTCACGGCGTAGGGAGTCGCCGGCCGCAGCGGAGTGTCCTCGTCGACGGGGAGCTCGCGGGCGTCCACCATCCCGTATTCCTCCGCGCTCCCCACCACCAGAATGCGGGGAGAGAGGGCCTCCTTCCGCACGGCCTCGAGCACGTTCAGGAGGCCCAGGACGTTGGTGCGCAGGGTCCCCGCCGGGTCGCTCCACGAGGCCTGAGGGCTCGACTGTGCAGCCAGGTGGACGACGCGGTCGGGCCTGACGAGGTCGAGAGCGGCCGCCACCGCGGGAGCGTCCTCGAGATCGGCTTCGATGATCGCGACCCGCCCCGGCAGGGCCCTCTCACCCGTGCCGTGGGGTTTCACGATCCCGAAGACTTCGACACCGGGATGTTCCGCCCGCAGGAATTCGGCCATGTGGCCGCCCACGAAGCCCGCGACGCCCGTGATCAGGACCTTCATCGGAGCCCTCCGACCGCGCCGGCCCCCTGGCGACCCGGCGTCTCGTCGCCCATGAAGTTCCCCATCGACCCGAGGTTGGCGAGCTCGATCGAGAAGCGGAACTGGCGCTCCTCACGGCCGTTGTAGTTGTACTGGACCGTCTCCACGCTGAAGCCGCAGCACTGGACCTCCCAGCGGAGGCGCGCGACGGACTGGAGCAGCGTCTTCTGCACGAAGTCGTAGTTTGCCGAGCCCTCCAGCGTGAGGCGGTTCGGAAGCACTTGAAAGCTCAGCCCGGCACGGATGAAGTCACGAATGGTCGTGCGCTCGGTCGGATCCTCCGCGACGCGCTTCGCCCGGTTCCAGTTCGCCGTGAGGGAGCCGCGTTCGCCGGACACGCCGCCCCCCAGGCTCAGGTTCCGGACCTGGCTGAAGTTCACGTCGTACTCGAGGTCGAAGGTGCCCGACACGCTCTGGGTCGGGCGCACCTTGACCCTGGACCGTATGGGCGAGTTGTGGTCGGCCACGCCGCCCGGGCCGAAGATGTTCGAGGAGTAGTTGGGGTCGAACTCGTTCTGACCGTCCGCGATCTGGACGTAGTAGGTCTGGTAGAGGCTCCACGACAGGAATTCCCAGGGCACTTGTTTGCCCCCCGCTCCGGGGCGGCGGGCATACAGCCGCTGAACGATGCCGTAGTCCACCTGGTCGGTCCCGAGCTGCTGGTCGATGCCGTCGAACTTCGGTATGAGGTCGAAGTCGTCGATGGCCGTTCGATAGGACCAGGTCACTTCGGGGCCGATGACGTGCTTGAACTTGTCCGTGTAGGCCCCTCCCGGCGTGTTGAAAACCCGGGAGAAGGTCGGACCCGCGATCGAAACGGCTCCTTCCAGGTACCTGCGATCGATCGCCGGACCCGTGACGTCGACGCTGCCGTCGGAGAGGGAGGCGCCGTAGCGGGTGTACCGGGCGCGGACCCGCGGGTTCACCCGCAGAAAGGTGGTCGAGAGAGGGGCGGACAGCTCGGGCGAGAAGTCGACGCGCGCGTAGTCGTCGATCCTCTGCTCGTTACCTCGGCCGAGGTCCTCGGCCCGCGCCTCGAAGGCCAGTACCAGCGGGCCCTTGCCGAGCTTCTTCGGCTGCCGGTTGAGGCGCAGGCTCGGCAGCCGTCGATTGACGCGGGTCTGGTCGGAGAAGAACGTCCTGTTGTCCTCGGCGCTGACCTGCAGGTTCGCGAAGGACAGGTTCTGCTGGAAGTTGACCAGGACGCGCTCCGTTCGCGACGTGGCCAGGCTGAAGTTGTCCTGGTAGCGGTTCTGGAAGCGCGTGCTGCTGTAACGGCGCACGAGGAGGCTGAGCCGGCCTCGCCAAGGGAGCACCTGGAGGGCGTTCCAGTCGAAGTCGTAGTCCCAGCTGTTGCCGTCCTTGGGGCTGAAGGCGTAGGTCTTCAGCTCGCCCCGCGACGGCGCGCCCAGGGCCCATCGCAGCTCATGGCCCAGGCCGTAGCCCGCCTTCGAGTAGCGGTCTGCGTAGAAGGTCTGATCGGCGCTGCGGCCCATGGCCCAGAAGAAGCCGGTGCCGACGTCGAAGCCCCTGACCGAAGAGCTGCCGAAGTGAGGGAAGAGGAAGCCGGTGGCGCGCTGGCTCTCTTTGATGGGGTAGATCATGTAAGGGAGGTAGAAGGCCGGCACCGCCCTCACTTTGAAGACGACGTTCTTCGCCACCACCTTGTCGTTCACCAGAAGCTTCGCCGACGTCGCCGTGAAGCCCCACCGCGGGTCGGGCTGAGTGCACGCCGTGAACTTCCCCCCTGTGACCCGGTACGTGGTGGCGTCAACGCGCTCGATGGTTCGACCCTCCACCATGATCCCTGGCTGTACGTAGCCCTGGGCATTCTCGAAGACGCCGGTGCCTGCGTCGAGGTCCATCGTGGCGCGGTCCCCCGCAAGTCGCTCGTCCTCGTGGAGAAAGACGACGTTCCCCACCGCGATCGCCTTCTTTCCCCTGGTGCCGTCGGGCCGCTCGATCTCGTAGATGTCCACCTGGTCCGCCTGGATGCGCAGGTCTCCGGAGTGAAGGTCGACGTTCCCGCGGGCCTGATAGTGTCCCTTCTCCAGGCTCTGCTGGACTTCGGCCCGCAAGCGGGTCTCGCCGGGGGCGAGCTTGTCGGGATCTTTCTCGACCCCTCCGGCCGCAGCCTCTGGGGGCGACTCCTGGGCCCTCAGGAGGCCGGCGTTCAAGCTCAAGAGGATCACCAGGGCGAGGGAACGGTGAGGTCGCACGCGAGTGTCAGATTACCACGGGGGTGCCGGGACCTATCACTCCGCCATCGCCATGACGTGAAAGCCGTTGTCCGCATGGATGACCTCCCCCGTCACGCCCCGGGACAGGGAGGAGACCAGGAAAAGGGCCACGTCTCCGACCTCGGCCTGCTCCGTGTTCTTCCGGAGGGGCGCGTGAGTCCGGTGGTACTCGAGCATCTTGGAGAGCCCGTGGACTCCCGAGGCCGCGAGGGTCTTGATGGGCCCCGCGGAGATGGCGTTCACCCGGATCCCCTTCGGGCCCAGGTCGCTCGCCAGGTAGCGGACCGACATCTCGAGGGCCGCCTTGGCGACGCCCATGACGTTGTAGTGCGGGACGACGCGCTCCCCACCGAGGTAGGTGAGGGTGACGACGCTGCCGCCACGGCTCTCCATGAGAGGCACCATCCGCCGCGTCACCGCCGTCAAGGAGTACGCAGAGACGTCCTGGGCGATGCGATAGCCCTCCCGCGAGGTGTTCAGGAACTCCCCGTCCAGTTCCTCGCGCAGGGCGAAGGCCACGGCATGGACGACGAAATCGAGGCCGCCGAAGCCGCTCAGGATGGCGTCCGCGAGGGCTTCGAGGTCGCCGTCCTTCGACACGTCGCAAGGGAGGATCAGCGGGTCGTTCAGGCTTTCGGCCAGCTCCCTGACGTTCTCTTCGAGGCGCTCTCCCTGATACGTGACGGCGAGGCGGGCCCCCTCCCGCGACACCGCCTGGGCGATGCCCCAGGCGATCGAGCGCTTGTTGGCAATTCCCAGGACGAGCCCCTTCTTCCCCTCGAGCAGCATCTTCGTCTCCTTCAAGCCGGACTATATCAAAGGCCAGCCTGTCCCCACTCCCCCGCGGCGGATCAGCTCCGCCCGCTCTCGAGGCGGGCCACGATCGTCGCCGTGACCATGTATGGAGACCGGCCGTACGGAGGTCAGACCTGGACGAGGTCCGCGACGGTCCGGCCACGAAGGGCCAGGATGCGCTCGACCACCTCACCCACCACGTTGTTGGGGGTGGAAGCGCCGGCGGTGAGGCCCACGGTGACGGGGCCGGCGGGGAGCCATGACGTCGACGTGGCCTCCTCGTGATGAACGCCCGGCGGACGGTGGCGGATCGAGCCTCCGGGATCGATCCCCTCGGGGCCCTTGATGTGATACGCCGGCAGGCGCTCGGCGCAGATCCGGGCGAGCGCCTGGGTGTTGCTGCTGTTGTAACCGCCGATCACGACCATCACGTCCAGGCCCCCTTCCTGGAGCATCTTGAAGACCGCGTCCTGGCGGTCCTGGGTGGCCGAGCAGATCGTGTCCATGGCGCGGAAGCGCTCCTGCAGATCCTCTTCGCCGTAGCGCTCCTGCATCGCCGCGCGGAGCATCTCCTGGATCTCGAAGCTCTCGCTCATGAGCATCGTCGTCTGGTTGGCGACGCCGATCCGGGCGAGGTCCCGCGTGGGCTCGAAGCCGGGGCCCGCGGCGTGGGCGAAGCGAGCGCGCAGCGCGTCGGCCGGCGAGCGCCCCCGGATGAAGTCGCAGACCGCTTGGGCTTCGGGCCGGTCGCGGATGCAGAGGTACTGCCCCCCTTCGTGGGTCAGCGCCTGAGAGGCGGTGGCCTTGGTTTCCTCGTGGTAGTGCTTGCCGTGGATCACGGCGGTGAAGCCGTCCCGGGCATACATGTGGACGTTCTTCCACACGTTGAGGACGCTGCCGCAAGTCGTGTCGACGAGGACGCACGCCTTGCCGCGAAGGTGCTCCATTTCGGCGACCGGAACGCCGAAGGCGGGCAGGATCACGACGTCCCCGCTCCCGACGTCGGCGTATCGCACTGCGGGATCGGCGCCTTCGGGCAGAATCCGGATCCCCATCTCGGCGAGCCGGCCGTTCACGTCGGGGTTGTGGATGATCTCCCCGGACAGAAAGATGCGTCGATCGGGGAACCGCTCGCGGGTCTCGTAGGCGTATTCGACCGCTCGGTCGACACCGTAGCAGAAGCCGAACTCGCGAGCCAGCTTGAGGACGAGGTCTCCGGCCCGCGCGGCGTGGTCCAGCCCACGGAGGCGGTCTACCACGCGGCTGTGGTAGTTCTGCGCCAGGACGGGGCCGACGGCGGCCTTGAGACCGAAGCCCTTCTGGAAATACGTCTGGCCCACAGCGAAGCAGCATAGCCCACTCGGCGGGGAGAGGCCAACCACGTGACCCGTCTCACAGTGCTGGCCGCGACGTGAGGACCGTCACCGTCGCCGAGGCCCCGCCGTGGTGTACTCGACCTCCCTCCGAGGCGACCTCGTGCCCTCCCCTCCAGGGCACGAGGGGCGCCGGCCTCTCCCGGGCGCTCTTCCTCGTTCCCTCGCCGAGCCGCAGCTCCGTCAGGCCTCGAGGAGTCTTCCGCGCCGATGACGGCGCTGAGCTACCGAAGGTAGTCCCGCAGGCCGTCCTCGAGACGACGAAAGGGAAAGCCGAAGTACTCCACGGCAGGCTTCGGGTCCATCTCCACTTCCTGCAGGATGAAGTCGATGGCGGTGGGCGAGAGGATCGGCTCCGGCAGCAGGGCCATCGGGCGCACGAGCAGCTTCATGAGTGCCGCGGGGTGGTGGAGGAGCGGCCGGCGCTTGCCGAGGACGCGCTGCACCGTCAAGAGGATCTCGTCCATCGTCAGGCGCTCGGGACCACCGAGCTCGAGGGCTTTGTCCTTGGCGTCCTCGCGTCGCACGGCCTCGACAACGCACCGGGCCACGTCCTTGACGTAGATCGGGTACACGGGCGTCCGGCCGTCGCCGATGACGGGCACCAGGGGAAGGTACCGGCAGAAGGTCACGAACCGGCTCATGCTCCGGTCTCCCTGGCCGTAGATCCAGGACGGGCGGAGGAGGGCGTGCTCCATGCCGGTCTCGCGGATCGCCGCCTCGGCCATGTCCTTCGCCCGGAACCAGGGCTGCGGGCGCCCCTGGCCCGCCCCGGCTCCCGAGAGGTACACGAAGCGCCGGACGCCCATGCTCTTCGCGACGCGGGCGGCGACCTGGGTCCCCCTCCCGTCGACTTCCAGGTAGGTCCTCCCGCGGCCCTTGTCCTCGACGGGGTGGTTCGGGAACTGGATGGCGTGGACCACGACGTCGGCTCGGGCGAAGGCCTTGCCGAGAGAGGTGGGGTCCCCGGCGAAGGCCTGGAGAAGCTCGACACGTCCCCGCCAGGGATCGCTGCGCCCGGGGTCCCGTGTGGTGACAGCGACGCGGTCGCCACCGCTTTCGAGCAGGAGGCCAACGATCTCGCGACCGATGAAGCCGGTCCCGCCGGTGACCACGATCTTCATAGGCCTCTTCTTATACGCCAACCCGCCCTCTGAACCAACGAGCCACGGTATCCTTGACGCAGATGACCCGACGTGCACTCGTCGTCGAGGACGACCCCGACATCGTCGAGCTGCTCGTACACTACCTTTCGGCCGAGGGGTGGGCCATCGACGCCCTGGGGGACGGGCGGAAGGCCCTCGAGCGAATCCGGGCCGAGAGCTACCAGCTCCTGATCCTGGACCTGCAGCTTCCTGGGCTCGATGGGCTGTCCGTCTGCGCCGAGGTCCGTCGCGACAAGCGGACCCGGGAGATCCCGGTGGTGATGCTGACGGCTCGAGGCGACGAGGCCGACCGGATCGTGGGCCTCGAGATGGGCGCCGATGACTACGTCGTGAAGCCCTTCAGTCCGAAGGAGCTCGTCGCCCGGGTGCGGGCTTTGTTCCGCCGCCTCGAGCGCAAGCACGAGGGAGACGCGCCTCTCATCTTCGGTCGCCTCGAGGTGGACCGGCCACGCCACACGGTGACGTGGGGCGGACAGCCCGTACACCTCACCGCCAAGGAGTTCGCCCTCCTCGCCGCCCTCCTCGAGGCGGGGGGGCGGGTGCTCTCCCGCCAGGCGCTCCTCGAGAATGTCTGGGGCTACTCCTATGCGGAGGGCACGCGCACGGTCGACGTCCACGTGCGCCGGCTGCGGGAGAAGCTCCCGGAGCTGGCGCCGTCCATCGTGACGGTCAAGTCCCTCGGCTACCGGCTGACCCACGAGGAGGAACCTTGACTCTCGGCCTGCGGGCCCGCATGGCTGTCACGGCCCTCGCCGCCACGGCGGCAGCTCTCGTCTCGGTGCTCCTGCTGGTGACGCCGGGTTTCCGCCGGCTCGCCATGGAACGCAGCCGCGAGACGCTCCTCGACGAGGCGCGCCTCCTCGCGCGGGCGGTGGAGGAACCCCTCACGCGCAGGGCGGGGCCGGAGGAAGTCGACCCCCTGGTCGACGCGGCAGCTCGCGGCGTCGGAGCGAGGCTCACGGTCATCGCACCGGACGGACGGGTCCTGGGCGATTCCGCCGAGTCGGACGAGGCCCTCGCCGCCATGGAGAACCACGCCGGGCGACCCGAGGTCCGCAGCGCCTTCGGGTCCGGGGCCGGGACGTCGGTCCGCCACAGCGCCACCGTGAAGGAGAACCTCCTCTACGGCGCAGCGGTCATTCGACACGACGGCCGCGTCGTGGGCGTTGCGCGGATCGCCCGCTCTCTGGCGAGCGTGGAAGCGCAGGCGGCGGAGCTGAGGCGGGGCGTCGCCGTCGCTCTCCTCGTCGCGTTCCTGCTGACGGCCGCCCTCTCCGCGGTCCTTTCGGCTCCGCTCGCGGGCCCGCTCGGCGAGATCATGGAAGCGGCGCGCCAGTTCGCCGCGGGGAACCTCGCCGCGCGCATCCGGGGGAGCCGCAGCGACGAGCTCGGGGAGCTGGCGCGGATCCTCAACCATTCGGCGGACCAGCTCCAGCAGCGCCTCACCGAGAACACCCGCGAACGGGCCCGGACCGAGGCGATCCTCTCGGCGATGGACGACGGCGTGCTGGCCGTCGACCATCGGGGCGTCGTGCTGCTTGCGAACGACACGCTGCGCCGGCACCTCGACCTCCGGGACCCGGTGGGGCGCCACTACGTGGAGGTCGTGCGCCAGCGGGAGGTCGGCGATGTGCTGCAGGAGGTCCTGCGCACCGGCGAACGTCGCGCCGTGGAGGTGGAGCTGATGCATCTCCGGCACGACTTCTCGCTGATCGCCGTCCCCTTCCCCGGCGCCGAGGGGATGCCCCACGGAGCGGTCCTGACGTTCCACGACATCACCGAGCGCCGGCGCCTGGAGCGTATCCGCCGCGACTTCGTGGCGAACGCGTCCCACGAGCTGCGGACTCCCCTCACGTCGATCCGCGGCTTCGTCGAGGCCCTGGAGGACGGCGCCGTCGCCGAGCCGGCGACGGCGGAGCGGTTCCTCGGCAAGATCCGGACCCACGCCGACCGCATGGCCGCCCTCGTCGAGGACCTCCTCGAGCTGTCGCGCCTCGAAGCGGGGGAACGGCCGCCGCTCTGGGAGCAGGTCCCGCCTGCCGAGATCGCCCGGGACGTGGCCGCCTCGTTCGCGGAGCGGGCGGCTCGCAAGGGGATCTCGTTGACGCGCACCGACACCGGCGTGCCGACGGTGATGACGGACGCCGATCGGCTGCGACGCGTCGTCGAGAACCTGGTGGACAACGCGATCAAGTACACGGCAAAGGGCGGCCTTGTCGAGATCGCCACGTCGGCAGGACCCGACGGCGGCGCGGTCCTCCAGGTGCACGACGACGGCCCGGGCATCCCGGCCGAGCACCTGCCGCGGATCTTCGAGCGATTCTACCGAGTGGACAAGGCGCGCAGCCGGGAGATGGGGGGTACGGGTCTCGGTCTTGCGATCGTCAAGCACCTGGCCGAGGGAATGGGCGCCACCGTCAGCGTGGCGAGCGAAGTCGGGAAGGGGACCACCTTCACCGTCGTCGTCCCAGCGGGCCGGCAACACCTCGGGGGCTGAGGCCTCCGGAGACCCCACGACCATCCGGGATTCGCCAAGGGCTCGGTGGAGGACCGTGTTACCATCCCGTCCCGTCACACAAGCGCCTTACGAGGGTCACAGGAACGTCAGGAGGGCTGGGACGTGAAGCTGGACGCCGTCATCAAGTGGTTCATGCCGAAGGAAGAGCGCTTCCACGTGCTCCTTTCCAGGGACACCGAGAATCTCTCCCGCGCCGCCCGGCTGTTCTCGGAGATTGCACACAGCGGAAGCCTCGAGGAGAGGCGGATCAAGGTGGTGCAGCTGAAGGCCCTCGAACACGAGGGCGACCAGATCACGCGTCAGGTCTTCGAGGCGCTCAACTCTACGTTCATCACGCCCCTCGACCGCGAGGACATCCGGTCCCTGGCGTCCAACCTGGACGATATCCTCGACTACCTCGAGGGTGTGGCTCAGTACCTCATCCTCTTCGAGCTGGACGACTCGCCCGAAGGGCTCCGGCAGTTCGCCGAGATCATCGTCCAGATGGTCGAGGAGATCGGCCGCCTCACAGGCATGATCTGGGACCTCTCCCACGCCAAAGAGATTCACGATTCCGTCGTTCGGATCTCCGAGCTGGAGAATCAGGGAGACGCCCTCTTCAACACGGTCATCGCCGACCTATTCCGGAGCGACGGGCGCAGCCCCGTCCAGATCCTGAAGTGGAAAGAGGTCTACGACGGGCTCGAAGCCGCCTGCGACGAGTGCAAGAACTTCACCCACACCCTCGGCAACGTGGTCATCAAGAACGCCTGAGGCGCCTCGGCTCTTGCCCCACGACACCGCCGTCCTCATCTTCATCGTTCTCGTCGCGCTCATCTTCGACTTCCTGAACGGCTTTCACGACGCGGCGAACTCCATCGCTACCGTCGTGTCGACGCGTGTTCTCTCGCCCCAGAAGGCGGTCCTCTGGGCGGCTTTCTTCAACTTCGTGGCCGCCTTCGTCCTGGGCACCCACGTGGCCAAGACCATCGGCAAAGGGATGATCGACCTCTCGGTCGTGACCCAGGAGGTCGTACTGGCGGGCCTCATCGGCGCGATCGTCTGGAACCTCATCACCTGGTACTACGGAATACCGGTGTCGTCGTCCCACGCCCTGATGGGCGGCTACGCCGGAGCAGCGGTGGCGAAGGCGGGGATGGGGGCGATCTTGTTCTCCGGCTGGGTGAAGACCCTCGAGTTCATCGTGCTCGCGCCGGTGATCGGGGCCGTCCTCAGCTTCATCCTGATGATCGCGGTGACCTGGATCTTCCGGCGGTGGAACCCGTTCCGCCTCGACCAGCTCTTCCGGCGCCTGCAGCTCCTCTCGGCCGGGTTCTACAGCCTGGGCCACGGCGGCAACGACGCCCAGAAGACCATGGGCATCATCACCGGCACACTGGTGGCCTCGGGACACCTTTCGAAGTTCGAAGTGCCCCTCTGGGTCATCCTCATCAGCCATGCGGCCATCGCCTTCGGAACGATGTTCGGTGGATGGCGGATCGTGAAGACCATGGGGACCAAGATCACGAAGCTCCAGCCCTTCGGCGGCTTCTGTGCCGAGACCTCGGGAGCCCTCACCCTGATCGGCGCCACGCTGTCGGGGATTCCGGTATCGACCACCCACACGATCACGGGGGCCATCATCGGCGTCGGCGCGACGCGCCGGCTCTCGGCGGTCAAGTGGGGCGTCGCGGGCCGGATCGTCTGGGCATGGGTGCTCACCATCCCCCTCGCCGCCGCCATGTCGGCGGTCTCGTATCTGATCATCGCCACGTACTTCTAACTGGGGCCCCGTCCCCGTCGGTGTCGGCGACAGGGGCACCCGGGTCGCGGACGGCTACGAGCTCGCGTCCTCGACCGACGTCACGTAGATCTTCGTCAGGTCCCCGGCGCCGGACTGGTCGCGGCATTCGCGCAGGCACTCGAGGGTGTCGTCGAGCTCTTCGTCCTGAACGACGGTGAACAGGAGGCTGGAGCCACCTGGGTGGACCCTGTCGCCGGTCCTCAGACCTCTGCGCCCCTTCCCCCACACGGTGGGGATGATCGTGAACCCGCGCCCCGGCATCGCCAGGCAGGTCCGCTCGAACTCCCGCAGGGCTTCCGAGTCGGTGACGACGACGACGGCCTTCACGGGCGTGCCCCCGGTTTCAACGTCGCCCCGCCGCGTCCTCGAGCCCCATCCACCGGAAGACGGCCATGGCGGGGCATGTCCCGGTGAAGGCGGACTGGAAGAGGTTCCCCCCCACGAAAGCGGTGAACAGGAAGAAGCCGGGGTGG
>Ga0210377_10002863_pt1 | contig 14931 bp, 13 predicted proteins | sample PLM4_65_b1redo_FD_155480 | JGI IMG/M metagenome (GOLD analysis project Ga0210377, IMG submission 155480) | Groundwater sediment microbial communities from an aquifer in East River, Colorado, USA - PLM4_65_b1 redo | ecosystem: Environmental > Terrestrial > Soil > Riparian zone | place: USA: East...
GGCACGCCTCCCGCGGGCGCGAATGATCTCGCGGACGCGTTCCTCCAGTCGGAGCACATGCAGCTCACGTTCAAGGAGGGCTTCAGCGACGAAGAGGCGCGCACCTTCGCGCAAGACACCGTCGGCGCGCGCGTGTCACTCGAGCCGTGGATGGTCGAAGCGTGCCGCCGCGCCGACGGCCGCTTCCGCCCGCTCATGCTGCAATCGGCGACGGCAGGCCGCGACCTCGACGGTCGCGAGATCGCCGCGACCTCTCCCCTGCCCCTGGCCGTCGTCTCCGGCGAGAAGGAGCCGTTCGTCAACAACGCGTTCCTGACCTCGCTCACGTATCGCAACCTCTGGGACGGGAAGGTGCACATCCTCGCGGGGCTCGAGCACATGCCGTTCTGGGAGGCGCCTGAACGGATCAATCCACTGCTCGCACGCTTTCTCGCGGAGGCGTAAGCTCGCGCTTCGCACGAGCAGGCGGCCCTGCTCCTGGAGGACGACGATGATCGGCTACACGACGTTTGGAACGAACGACATCCAGCGGGCGGCACGCTTCTACGACGCGCTGCTCGCGGAGCTCGGCGGGAAGCGCGCGATGGAGATGCCGACCTTCATCGCGTGGGCGTCCGCGCCCGGCGGACCGATGGTCGCGGTGATCAAGCCCAACGACGGCAAGGCCGCGACGGTGGGCAACGGCGTGATGATCGCGCTCGCCGCCAGCAGCAAGGCGCAGGTCGACAAGGTGTACGCGAAGGCGATGGAGCTCGGCGGCAAGGACGAGGGCAAGCCCGGTCCGCGCGGCGACGGCTTCTACGCGGCCTACTTCCGCGATCTCGACGGGAACAAGCTGAACGCGTTCTTCATGGGCTGAGCCGCGGGCCGGATCGGCTGCGCCGCTACGTGCGCGTCTCGTACGCGTCGAGTCGCGGCGCGGCCATCTCCTCGCGGAAGCGATCGAAGCTCCACGGCCAGCTCGCGGGGATGCCGCGGTGGTCGAGGTACCAGCTCCGACAGCCCGTCGTCCAGATCGTCGACTTCGCCGCGTCAGAGCGCTCGACGTCGAAGCGGGTCGTCGCGGCCTCGGTCGCGCTGATCTCGCGGCAGTGTCCTTGCCGGACGCGCTCGATCAGCGCGCCGATGTACGCGATCTGCAGCTCCGCCACTTCGATCAGCGAGAAGTTCCCGACGGGACCGTTCGGCCCGTTCAGCATGAACAGGTTCGGGAAGCCGGGAATCGAGATCGACAGGTACGCGATCGGCCGCTCGGACCAGACGTCCTCGAGCCGCGCGCCGTCTCGCCCGACCACCTCGATCGGACGCAGGAAGCGGTCGGCCCGAAAGCCGGTCGCGAGCACGAGCACGTCGAGCTCGTGCAGCCGCCCGTCTCCGGTGCGGACGCCCGCGGGCTCGATCCGCGTGATGGGATCGGTGACGAGCTCGGCGTTCGGCTTCTGGATCGCCTGATAGAAGTCGGGCGAGACGATCAGCCGTTTGCAGGCCGCGCGATAGTTCGGGCGGAGCCGCTCGCGCAGCACGGGGTCGACCACGCTGCCCTCGAGGTTCGCGCGGCAGACGTCCTCGATCAGCTTCATGCCCGGCGAGCTCGCGTCGACCACCGCGTTCGAGAAGTTCTCGATGAAGAGCCGCGACATCTCGCCGTGGATGTTCCGGAGCACGTTCGGATCGCTGCGGAACGTGGCCTTCTCGTCTTCGCCGTAGGCCGGATTCGCCTGCGGCATGATCCACTGCGCCGTGCGTTGGAAGAGCGAGAGCTTCGCCACGCGATCGACCAGCGCCGAGACGATCTGCACGGCCGTCGAGCCGGTTCCGATCACGCCGATCCGCTTCCCGTCGAGCGGGACGTCGTGGTTCCAGCGCGCGCTGTGGAAGAGGGCGCCCGCGAACGAGTCGGCGCCCTCGATCACCGGGATGTTGGGATGGTGCAGCACGCCCGTCGCCGCGATCACGAAGTCGACTTCGTCGCGCAGCCCGCTTCGCATCTCGAGCCGCCAGCGACCTCCGGTGAACTCCGCGCGCACGACCTCCTCGCCGTAGCGGATGCGCTCGTCCATGCCGTGGCTGCGCGCCACGCCCTCGAAGTAGGTCTGGATCTCGCGGCCCGGCGAGTAGTGGTGGCTCCACTCTGGATTCGGCGCGAACGAGTAGCTGTAGAGATGCGACGGAACGTCACACGCGATTCCGGGGTACGTGTTCTCGCGCCACGTCCCGCCCGGGCGATCCGCCTTCTCGTAGATCGTGAAGTTCCCGAGCCCGGCTTCGGCGAGCTTGATGCCCGAGAGGATCCCCGACATCCCCGCCCCGATGATCGCGAAGCGCAATTCCGACATGCCGCCGATCGTATCGGAGGCGCGCGCTGAGCGCTCAATCAGCCGGGCGCGCGTTCCGCCTCGAGCAGGCGCTCGACCGTCTGCCTCATGCGCACGCGCGCGACGTCGGCCTTGAGGTTGACCAGGCCGTCCTGGCCCAGCTCCAGCAGCCGGGCCTGCTGCGCTTCGACCAGCACCTTGTCCTGGTCGAAGGCGCGACTGATCTCGAGGAAGAGCTGCTCGGTGGCGTCGGGCTCGTCCTGCCGGTAGCCGTTCGCCGCCGACCAGAAGTAGAAGCACGACGTCTCGGTCTCCGGCGTGACGCCGTGGAAGAGGCGCAGCGAGAATCCGCCGTCGCGCTTGCCCTCGTAGGCTCCGGTGCCCGCGTCCGTGGCGCCGCTCCACTGGATGATGGAGCCGGGCGCGATGTACTCGAACTCCTGCCAGCGATCCACCCTGCCCTTGAAGGGAACCGCCTTGGTGTAGGTGGGCGGCGGGTCGGAGTCGAGCATCCAGCGCGTGAACTTCAGCCCGCGCGGCGTCGGGTGCGTCTCCATCTTGGCTTCGACGTGCGTCGTCGGGTTGCCGCCGATCGTCCCGCCGTGCACGTAGCCGAGATGCGTCAGGTCCATCAGGTTGTCGACGAGCAGCATGTAGTTCGCAGCGATCGGGTAGAGGCTGTGCCGGTGCGGCCAGCGCGCGCGGTCGGCGTGGAAGGGGTAGTCGACGATCTGCGCGGGATCGGCGGCCCGCGGGTCGCCCATCCAGATCCAGACGAAGCCGTCCTTCTCGACGATCGGGTAGCTCCGGACCCGCGCGCTCGGCGGAACGCGATCCTGCCCCGGCACCCGCACGCACGCGCCGTCGCGGCCGAACACGAGCCCGTGATAGCCGCACTCGAGCCCTTCGTGCGTGACCCGGCCGAGGCTGAGGGGCGTGCCGCGGTGACAGCAGCGGTCGACGAGCGCCGCCGCGCGATTCTCCGCGTCGCGGTACAGGACCACGGGCTCGTCGCAGATGCGCCGCGCGAGCGGCTCGCGTCGCAGGTCGTCGGCCCAGCTCGCGATGTACCAGGCGTTCCGCACGAACATGGCGGAAACGACGGTACACCGAGCCGGAATTTCTGGCACGATCGGTGCGTGGAGCTCGACCCGCCGCTCGACTCGCCCGCATATCGCTCGACCGCGCTGCGGGCGCCGAAGCTCGCGCCGCTGCGTGTCGTGCCCGGACGCCTCGAACGGTCTGGCCCGGTGTTCGGCGAAGGCGAGGTTCGCGACGGCGAGCACGACCTGACGTGCACCGGACGCGGCGAGGCGCTCGGCGAGCGGATCATCGTCGCGGGCCGCGTGCTCGACGCCAACGGCCGCCCGGTCCGGTGCAGCCTGATCGAGATCTGGCAGGCCAACGCGGCGGGCCGCTACGCGCACGACGCCGATCGACACCCCGCGCCGCTCGATCCCGCGTTCAGCGGCGGCGGTCGCTGTCTCACCGACGACGACGGCCGCTACCGCTTCGTCACCATCAAGCCCGGCGCGTATCCGTGGGGCAATCACGCGAATGCCTGGCGCCCCGCGCACATCCACTTCTCGCTGTACGGGAACGCGTTCTCGGAGCGCCTGATCACGCAGATGTACTTCCCGGGCGATCCACTGCTCGCGCTCGATCCGATCTTCCAGTCCGTGCCCGCGGTCGGCCGGCCGCTGCTGGTCTCGTCGTTCGACCTCACGCTCACCGAGCCCGAGTACGCGCTCGGCTATCGCTGGAACATCACCCTGCGCGGGCCGGCGGCGACGCCGATGGAGAAGTGAGTCGTGTCGCGCCTGCACACGCCGTCGCAGACGATCGGGCCTTTCTTCCACGTGGCGCTCTCGTTTCCCGCGCCGCAGCGATTCACGCTGTCGGGGTCCGTGCTCGATGGCGCGGGGGCGGGTGTGTCGGACGCGCTGGTCGAGGTGTGGGACGGACGCGCTCTCGCGCGCTGTCACACCGATGCGGCGGGCCGCTTCGCGCTCGCGCTCCCGGTGGAGGCGATCGTCGCCGCTACACCAGCGAACGAGGCGCCGCACGTGGCGGTGTCGCTGTTCGCGCGCGGCCTGCTCGGACGCGTCACCACGCGCTGCTACCTGCCCGGCGACGCTCGCCGGCTCGCCGCCGACGCCTTTCTCGCCTCGGTTCCCGCGGACCGGCGCGCGACGCTCGTGGCCGTGGTCACGGACGAAGGGCTCCACTTCGACCTGCGGCTGCAGGGCGAGCACGAGACCGTCTTCCATGTCTGGTGACTCGAGTCTCTGGCCGGGTCCGCCGGAGGCGATGCGGAAGGTCCTCGGCGCTTCGGCGTGGATCGAGGCGATGCTCGAGGTGGAGTGCGCACTCGCGGCGGCGGAGGAGGAGGCCGGCGTGATCGGTCGCGGCGCGGCGCGCGCGATCGCGGACGCTGCCGCGTCGTTGAAGATCGATCTCGAGGCGCTGCGGGCGGAGGCCGCGCTCGCCGGCACGCCGGTGATTCCGCTGGTCTCCGCGCTCTCCGCCGCGGCCGGCCCTGCGGGCGGCTTCGTGCACTTCGGCGCGACCAGTCAGGACGTGGTCGATACCGCGCTCGCGCTCGTGGCGCGGCGGGCGGCGAGCGTGCTGACCGCGGAGCTCGCGCAGGTGGGTCGATTGCTTGCTGCGCTCGCGTCGGATCACCGGCACAGCGTCATGCCGGGCCGCACGTTGCTGCAGCAGGGGTCGCCGACGACGTTCGGTCTGAAGGCCGCCGGCTGGCTGGTCGCGGTCGTCGATGCGCACGGCGAGCTCCTCGGCGCGGTGCGTTCGCTCCCGATCCAGCTCGGCGGCGCGGTCGGCACGCTCGCGGTTCTCGGCGAGCGCGCGCACGCGGTCGTAGCGGACGTCGCGGCTCGGCTCGGTCTCCCGATTCCCACCCTGCCCTGGCACGCGAACCGCATTCCCGTGGCGCGACTCGGCGCCGCGCTCGGCGTCGCGGCGGGAACGCTCGGGAAGATCGCCGGCGATCTGGTGCTGCTCGCGCAGACGGAGGTCGCCGAGATCGCGGAGCGCGGCGAGCCGGGTCGCGGCATCTCGTCCGCGATGCCGCAGAAGCGCAATCCAGCGGCGTCGATTGCCGCGATCGCCGCTGCGCGGAGGGCGGCGCCCGTCGCGGCTGCGCTGCTCTCTGGTCTCGATCACGAGCACGAGCGCGCAGCCGGGGCGTGGCAGGCGGAGGCGCCGCTCGTCGTCGACGTGTTCGGTCACGTCGCGCTGGCGTCGGCGGAGCTGCGGCGCGCGTTCGAAGGGATCGAGGTCGACGGGGCCCGCATGCGCGCGAACCTGGATCCGTCCGGCGCGTGGGCGGCGGATGCGATCACCGCGATGCTCGCACCCACGCTTGGCCGCGACGCAGCTCGAGATCAGATACGTGAGGCGATCGCGCGCGGAGCTCTGCGCTCGGATCCGCGCTTCGCCGCGCTGCTCGCCGATCCGCTCGCGGCGGCCGGACCGGTCGATGCGCTGATCGACGCCGCCCTCGCGCGCCACGCGGACTCGGAGCTCGCTGAATCATGAGCGCCCCGCTCCCTCACTATCGCCTCGACGGACCCGCGGGAGCGCCCGTGGTCGTGCTTTCGAACTCGCTCGGCACCGACCTCGGGCTCTGGGACCCGCAGCTTCCCGTTCTGACCCGGCACTTCCGGGTGTTGCGCTACGACCCGCGCGGCCACGGATCCACGCCCTGGACCGACGGTGCCCTCGCGATCGACGACCTCGCGCGCGACCTCGGCGCGCTGCTCGACCACGTGGGCGTCGAGCGCGCATCGATCGTCGGCGTGTCGCTGGGCGGCATGACGGCGATGGCGTTCGCGCGCCTCGCGCCGCAGCGCGTCGATCGCCTCGTGCTCTGCTGTACGTCCGCGCGGCTGGGCCCGCCCGAAGCCTGGCACGAGCGTGCGGCGCTGGTGCGCGCCGGCGGCATGGCGGCCGTCGCCGAGAGGGTGCTCGCGCGCTGGTTTACACCCGGCTTTGCGGCCGCACATCCGGCCGTGGTCGAGAGGATCGCCGCGATGCTCCGCGCCACCGACCCGCGCGCTTACGCCGCGTGCTGCGAGGCGATCGCGGCGATGAACCTCCTGCCCTCGCTTCCGAGCCTGACCGCGCCCGCGCTCGTGATCGCCGCGGCCGACGATCCGGCCACGCCCCCCGAGCACGGCGCCGCGATCGCCGAAGCGATTCCCGGCGCGCGCCTGGTGGTGATCGCGAACGCCGCGCACCTTGCGAACGTCGAGCAGCCCGACGCCGTCACCGCGGCCATCCTCTCGCACCTCGCGCCCGACGCGATCGTGCGCGACGCCGCGCTGCGCAGCACGGGCGAGCGGATCCGCCGCGAGGTGCTCGGCGACGCCCACGTCGATGCCGCGGCCGGCCGCGCGACGCCGTTCACCGCGGACTTCCAGGACTACATCACGCGCGCCGCGTGGGGCGCGATCTGGTCGCGTCCCGGCCTCGACCGCCGCACGCGCAGCGCGATCACCGTGGCCATGCTCGTCGCACTCGGCCGCGACGACGAGCTGACCCTGCACGTGCGCGCCGCCCGCACGAACGGCCTCAGCGTCGCCGAGCTGCGCGAGATCCTGCTGCAGACCGCCGTCTACTGCGGCGTGCCCGCCGCGAATCACGCCTTCGCGGTGGCGTCGGCCGCGCTCGGCGTCGACGTGCAGAGCGCGTGAGGCGCACGCGCACGCAGGTCGGGATCATCGGCGCGGGTCCGGCCGGCCTCGTGCTCGGCCACCTGCTCGCGCGCGAGGGCATCGACGCGGTGATCCTCGAAGCGAAGGGCCGCGAGTACTGCGAGCAGCGCCAGCGCGCGGGCGTGCTCGAGCACGACGTCGCGCGCCTGCTCCGCGACGTCGGCCTCGGCAAGCGCCTCGACGCGATCGGCCTGACCCACGACGGCATCTACCTGCAGTTCGCCGGCGAGCGACACCACCTCGACTTCCGCGCGCTCTGCGGCCGCACCGTGACGGTGTACGCGCAGACCGACATCGTGAAGGACGTGGTCGCCGACCGGATCGGGCGCGGTCTGTCGCTCGAGTTCGAGGTCGCCGACCTGGCGCTCCACGACGTCGCGAGCGTGCAGCCGCGCATCACGTACCGCTCGGCGGATGGCGAAGCGCGCGAGCTCGTCTGCGACGCGATCGCGGGCTGCGACGGGTTCCACGGACCGAGCCGGTCGCAGATCCCCGGTGCGACCCAGAAGGTCTGGGAGCGAGCCTACCCGTATGCCTGGCTCGGGATCCTCGCCGACGTCACGCCGAGCACCGACGAGCTGATCTACGCGCATCACCCCGAAGGCTTCGCGCTCCACAGCATGCGCTCGCCCACGGTGAGCCGGCTGTACATCCAGGTCGCCGAGGAGGAGTCGCTCGAGCGCTGGCCCGACGCGCGCGTCTGGGACGCGCTCGACCTACGCTTCGCGCTGCCGGGATGGAAGCTCGAGCGCGGCCCGATTCGCGAGAAGGGAATCACCGCGATGCGCAGCTTCGTGAGCGCACCGATGCGCCACGGGCGGCTCTTCCTCGCCGGCGACGCGGCGCACATCGTCCCGCCGACCGGGGCGAAGGGGCTGAACCTCGCGATCGCCGACGTGGTGCTGCTCGCGCAAGCGCTCACCGCGTGGCTGCAGGGCGGCGACGACTCACTCGCCGATCGGTACGCCGACGCGTGCCTCGCACGCGTCTGGGCTTGCACGTACTTCTCCTCGTGGATGACCTCGATGCTGCACACGCCGCCGGGTCAGGAAGCGTTCGGCGCGGAGCTCCAGCTCGCGCAGCTTCGCCAGGTCACGTCGTCCACGGCAGCGGCGACGGCCCTGGCGGAGAGCTACACGGGAGCGGCCCTGCCCAGGATGGCTTGAGCCCGGAAGCGCTCTACAGATACCGCCCGCCCAGAATCGGCAACCGCCCCGTCGCCTTCTTGAAGCGGTCGACCTCCGCCATCAGGTCTTCGGTCGTCACGAGTCCGGGCTTGTCGTCGGCGGCATCGCAGCGCGCCTTGCGGCGCAGGACGGCGTGCATCAGGCGCACCCAGTTCCCGATCGACGACTCGCGGTTCTGCTCGATCGCGCGCTGCCAGTCCATGCGCTCGAAGAGCTTGTGGCCCGCGCGCTTCTCGGCGGCGGCGGCGTGGATGAGGAGCGCGGCGATCACGTCGCCGGGGACGATCGGGATGACCGAGACGATGCGCTCGAAGCGCCCGGGCTCGAAGAAGACGGGCGAGAGCGTGTCGGGGCGGCTGGTCGAGGCGAGCATCAGGGTGGAGGTCACACCGATCGTCGAGTCGATCAGCTCGAGCAGGAAGTCACCGAGCTGTGTCGTGGGCAGGTCGAGGCGCGGGCCGCCGAGCGACGGGTCGTGCGCGAAGTCGAGCTCGTCGAAGAAGACGGTGATGCGCTTGATCTCCGCGAGCGTCTCCTGCCAGCCCTGGAGCAGGTCGCCGACCTTCACGCCCGCGTGCAGGATCTGCAGCGCCAGGCGGGGGCTGCGGATGTGCAGGAACGGCGTCTCCGTGCGCGCCGCGAGCGCGGTCGCGAGCAAGGTCTTGCCGGAGTTCCCCGGGCCGATCAGGAGCAGCCCCGAGGGCGAGAACGTGCCCCAACGCGCGTACACCTCGGGGTCGGTCTCGGCGCAGGCGTAGGTGAGCAGCTCGTCCTTCGCATCCTCGAGCCCGCCGATGTCCGCGAAGCCGATCTCGGGCGAGGCGGTGAACGCGCACGACTTCGCCACGGGCGGAAACTTGCGCGAGAACGGCTCCCACAGATTCGCGGCCCGCTTGCGCTCGAGCTCGTTCATCGCGCCGGCCTCCACTCGAGCATTGTAATCCGAGCGGGCGAGCCTTGTGCGCTTCATCCGCGTGGGGCACGGTCCAGCCATGGCAGATCCCGCGCCCGCGACCCTCGCACTGCTCGTTGGCGGAGGCCCCGCACCCGGCATCAACGGCGTGATCTCCGCGGCGACGATCGAGGCGCGCAACCGCGGCGTTCCGGTGATCGGCGTGCTCGACGGCTTCCAGTGGCTCTCCGAGGGCAACACCCAGAAGGTGGTGCCGCTCGAGATCCGCGACGTCTCGCGCATCCACTTCCGCGGCGGCTCGATCCTGCGCACCTCGCGCGCGAACCCGACCAAGGATCCGACGAAGCTCGCGAACGTCGTCACCGCCCTGAAGACGCTCGGCGTGAAGTACCTGATGACGATCGGCGGCGACGACACCGCGTTCTCGGCCAGCCGCGTGGCCGCGCAAGCCGGCGGCGCGCTCTCGGTCGTGCACGTGCCCAAGACGATCGACAACGACCTGCCGCTCCCCGGGGGGATCGTGACGTTCGGCTTCGAGACCGCGCGACACGTCGGTGTGTCGCTGGTCGAGACGATCATGGAGGATGCCCGCGCCACCAGCCGCTGGTACCTGCTGGTCGCCATGGGCCGCAAGGCGGGGCACCTGGCGCTCGGCATCGGCAAGGCCGCCGGCGCGACCCTGACCTTGATCCCGGAGGAGTTCTCCGGCGAGAAGCTCCGGCTCGCGAAGCTCGCCGACGTGATCGAGGGCTCGATCATCAAACGCCGCGCGATGGGCGACGAGAACGGCACGGTCGTGCTCGCGGAGGGGATCGCGGAGCTGCTCGACCCCGCGGACCTCGAGGACATCGAGGCGGCCGAGCGCGACGACCACGGCCACGTGCGGCTCTCCGAGCTCCCGCTCGGAAACGTGCTCAAGAACGAGCTGAAGCGGCGCTTCGCCAGCCGCGGCATCTCCGTGAAGCTCGTCGCGAAGGACATCGGCTACGAGCTGCGCTGCGCGGACCCGATCCCGTTCGACAGCGAGTACACGCGCGACCTCGGCTACGGCGCGGCGCGCACGATCCTCGAGGGCGGCAGCGGCTGCATGATCACGCGCCAGAACGGCAAGATCGTCGCCATGCCGTTCGCCGACATCATGGACCCGAAGACCGGCCGCACGCGTGTGCGCCTGGTCGACGTCAGCTCCGAGTCCTACACCGTCGCGCGCCAGTACATGATCCGGATCGGCGCGGCGGACCTCGGTGACCCGCTCTGGCTGCAGACGCTCGCCGACGCGGGCAAGACCACCGCCGCGGATCTTCGCGCGCGCTTCGGGGGATGATCCGCCGCCCCCACGTGCTCGGCATCGACGAGGGCCCGTTCGTGAAGGGTCAGTCCGCGCGCGTGCCGGTCGTCGGCGCGCTCTGCGAGGGCGCGAGCATTCTCGAAGCGGTCGCGCGCACGGACTTCCCCGTGGACGGCGCGGGCGCGACGGAGTTCCTGATCGAGTGGATCGGCGGGCTCCGCGCGCTGTCGAGCCTGCAGGGCGTGGCGCTCGGCGGGATCACCTTCGCGGGGCTCGGCATCGTCGACGTGCGCGCGCTCTCCGAAGCGCTGCGCGTGCCGGTTCTGGTGGTGACCCGGCGGCCACCCGACAACGCGCGGCTCCGCGAGGCGCTCGAAGCCGCGGGGCTGCTCGAGCGCTTCGCGGTCGCCGAGCGGTCGCCCGCGCCCTTTCGGACCGACGACGGCGTCTGGCTGGGCTGGGCCGGCGCGGAACGCGAGGAGGCGCTCGCCCTCCTGCGCGCGACGCAGGGCAAGGCCAAGCTGCCCGAGCCGCTGCGCATCGCGCATCTGATCGCCACGGCCTACGTGCGCGGCGAGTCACACGGGCGGGTCTGACTCCGCGCGCGCGTAGTAGCGACCCGGCGTCGTGCCGAGCACCTGACGGAAGCGCGCGATGAACGCGCTCGTGCTCTCGTAGCCGACCGAGAGCGCGACGTTGGTGACGGGCTCGCCGGCCGCGAGCAGCGGCAGCGCCTGCAACAAGCGGAGCTGCTGGCGCCAGGCGCCGAAGGAGAGGCCCGTCTCGTTCTGGAACAGCCGCTCGAGCGTGCGCTTGCTCGCGCCGACTCGCCGCGCGATGCGCTCGAGGCTCGCACCCTCGCCGGGGTGCGCGCGCAGCCACTCCGCCGCGCGCTGCGCGCGCGGATCGCGCGGCGCGGGAATGCGCAGCGGCACCGCCGCGATCGCCGCGAGCTGGTCGACGATCACTCCGATCAGCCGGGCGTGCGCGGGCTGGTGCGCGTCGAGCGGCCCCAGCTCGACCGCGTGCAGGATCAGCTCGCGCAGGAGCGGCGACACGTTCACGACCGCGCACGCGTCTCCGGCAACGCGCGCAAGTCCGCGCACGAGATAGAGCGTGCGCATCGCCACCTCGCCCGACATCTCGATGCGGTGCACGACCTCGGCGGGAACCCAGACCGCGCGGTGCGTCGGCACGACCCACGCGCCGGTCGCGGTGTACACGCTCATCACCCCGCGCGACGCGTAGATGAGCTGGTCCCAGTCGTGACGGTGCTCGCGCAGGATGTGCCCGCTCGAGTAGGTGACCGCGAGGCTGCGGATCTGCAGGTCGGGCTCGGGGGGTTGTCGCATTCGAGGCATCAGGTGGCACGATACCGCAAGCGCGCCAATCGTGTCTGCGGGTACGCTGCCGGCATGCCCAACAACATCTCCCACTTCAACGTCGAGGCCGACGACCTCGCCCGCGCGCGGCGGTTCTACGAGCGGGTCTTCGGCTGGCAGTTCCGGGCCTGGGGCCCCCCGGACTTCTTCATGATCCAGACCGGGCCAGACGCCGAGCCGGGCATTCACGGGTCGCTGTCCCGGCGCGACGAGCCGGTCCCCAAGGAGGGGATGAACGGCTTCGAGTGCACGATCTCGGTCGACGACATCGACGCGACGGTGGCCGCGATCGAGAAGAACGGCGGCGCGATCGTCCTGCCCAAGAGCGTGATCCACGGCGTCGGGACCCACATCCGCTTCCTGGACACCGAGGGCAACACCCTGGCCGCCATGCAATACGACACCGCCGTGTGAAGCCCTCCACAGCCTGATCCTCCTCCGAGGCCCAGAATCGCCCCATGCCTGTTCCCGGCGCGGACTCTCTGTCAGAATCCGCGGACCGGCGATCGGGCTTCGAGGGTGGTTGATGCGGATGCGAACTCGTGCGGCGGTTCTCGGGGTGCTCGGACCCTGCCTCGTGGTCGGACTCTGCCTGGCTGACGTCTGTCGAGCGGTGGTCTTCACGCAGCCGGCGTGGAAGATGCAGAACAACGCGTCGGCCTCGCAGTTCGGCTGGGCGGTGAACTCCGCCGGCGACGTGAACAACGATGGCTTCGACGACGTGATCGTCGGCGCGCCGCACTTCCGCACCAATCTGTCGGTGCCGACCAACGACGGCCAGGTGCAGATCTTCCACGGCTCGGCGACGGGACTCTCGCTGACCGCGGCGCGAACGTTCGTCGGTGCGGTAGGCGCGCGCAAGGGAATCTCGGTCGCGAGCGCCGGCGACGTGAACAACGACGGCTTCGACGACGTGATCATCGGCAGCGACTTCGTCGGCAGCGGCGTGAACGGGCCGCGCTTCGAGGTCTACCACGGCTCTCCCACGGGAATCGGGCCGACGCCCGCGCGCACGGTCACGGGGCCTCTCCTCTCGGAGCTCGGCTACTCCGTGAACTGCGCCGGCGACGTGAACAACGACGGCTTCGACGACGTGATCGTGGGTCAGCACGACTACAACAGCGGTGGCCAGACGGGAGAAGGACGCGCGTCGGTGTACCTCGGCTCCGCGACGGGCATCGCGGCCGCGCCGGTCTGGGCGGTCGAGAGCAACTTGCCGAACACGCTCTTCGGCGTCTCGGTGGATGGCGCGGGCGACGTGAACGGCGACGGCTTCGACGACGTGATCGTCGGGCACTACCGCTTCGGTGCCGGCGGCCAGCAGCGCGAGGGTCGCGCGCTCGTCTATCTCGGCTCGGCATCGGGCCCTGCACTGACGCCGGCATGGACGGTCGAGAGCAATCAGGCCTTCGCGGAGTATGGCGTCACCGTCGCCGGCGCGGGCGACGTGAACAACGACGGCTTCGACGATGTGACCGTGGGCGCATGGCAGTGGGACGGCGCCTTCGCGGACTCGGGACACGCCTGGGTGTACCTGGGATCGCCGGCGGGCCTTTCGGGCACGGCGACCTGGCAGTTCGACGGCGAGAACGTCATCGCTGGGCTGGGCTGGACCGTCGCGGGCGTGGGCGACATGAACAACGACGGCTTCGACGACGTCGCCGCCGGCTCGTCGAGCTACGGCACCTCGTCGGCGCCCCCGCAGTTCCAGGGGCGCGCGTATGTGTTCTACGGCCGCGCGTCCGGAGTCGAGCCAACCCCGAGCCGCATCTACCAGAGCGACCAGGCAGACGCGTACGCGGGCCGCGGCCTGGGCGCAGCGGGCGACGTGGACAACGACGGCTTCGGCGACCTGGCGATGGGCGCGTACTTCTACAACGGCGGACAGGGGCGTGCGTACGTGCATCGCGGCTCGGCGACCTTGCCGACGTACACCTTCCAGCCGCTGGCCAGCTACCCGAACCAGTTCTTCTCCAACAGGCACGCGGTACCGAACGAGCGGCTCGAGCTCGGCTTGTCCGAGGACACTTTCCTCTACTACCAATTCAGGGGCAAGACGATCTTCGCCGACGGCTCGGGCAGCGGTGCCGGGCAGTTCTCGAATCCCGTGCTGCGTGGAATCGATGCGAACGGAACGCTCATGTTCCACGGCTTCTACGACTCGGCCGATCCGCGCTCGTCGGGCATCGAGCTCTGGCACCGCCTCACCGGCACCAAGGAGATCTTCTCGCGGCTGACCGCGGCGGGAGGCTACCTCGAAAATCCGGCGATCAACGATCTCGGCGACGTCGCCTTCGTCGATCAAGACGGCAGCACCGGAAACCTGCGGCTCTTCCGAAACTTCACGCTCGAGCCGAGCCTCGCGGCCTGCACGCAGATGACGCAAGCGGTGCTGAACGACGCGGGCGCGCTGGCCTTCTCGTGCGGGAACTTCTCGACCCAGTCGATCCACCTGGGGACCGCGTCGCCCTTCCCGGTCGCGGTCGACGCAAACAGCTTCTCGCCGGCCGATCCCGGCGGCAACACCGCGCTCGGCATCGACGCGTCGGGCACGCTCGCGTTCGTCCACTTCGGCAATGCGCTGGGTGGGCTCTTTCTCAAGCACCCCGCGACGCCTCCCGTCCTGCTCGACCCGATCGAGGCCTGCTTCTCGTACGTCGGCTTCAACGACCAGGGACGCGTGCTCTGCACCCACGATGACTCGGTGAGGGTCCTGGCCGAGCCCTCGGTCGTGCAGTCCCATGAGGTCGCGAACAAGGGGATGCTGCTCGACGGAGTGGCGATCTCCTCGACGGACTTCAACAGCTCGTTCATCAACGACCTCGGCCAGGTCACGTTCACCGCGAGGCTCAGTGACGGAAAGGCCGCCATCTACCTGGCCACGCCCACGAGCTGCGACGCGGACCTCGACGGCCTCTGCGACGTGCAGGACAACTGCACCGCGACGCCGAACCGCGATCAGCGCGACTTCGACGGCGACGGCATCGGCAACGCCTGCGACAACTGCCCGCTGGTGAAGAACGCCGATCAGCTCGACTCGAACGGCGACAGCCGCGGCGATGCGTGCCTGCCGTGCAACACCAGCGGCACCACGTTGCCGCTCTGCG
>Ga0210377_10002864_pt1 | contig 14929 bp, 17 predicted proteins | sample PLM4_65_b1redo_FD_155480 | JGI IMG/M metagenome (GOLD analysis project Ga0210377, IMG submission 155480) | Groundwater sediment microbial communities from an aquifer in East River, Colorado, USA - PLM4_65_b1 redo | ecosystem: Environmental > Terrestrial > Soil > Riparian zone | place: USA: East...
TGTGGATGAGCCACCGTGACGCCAGCTTCGGGCCCGAGGTGACCGGGCGCGCGGCCGTCGCCGCCGCGCTGGGTCTCGACGAGGGCGATCTGCGCCCGCGGGCGCCGATCTGCACCGGCTCGACCGGCTCGCTGTTCCTCTACGTGGCGCTGCGCGACCGCGCCGCGGTCGACCGCGCCGTGCTCGACGTGGCCGCCATGCGCTGCGCCTTCGGCGACGCGCCGCTGCCCGGCGTGTTCGTCTTCGCGGCCGAGCGGCCGGACGGCGCCTACTCGCGGATGTTCGCGCCGCACACCTCCGGCGTCCCGGAAGACCCGGCCACCGGCTCGGCCAGCGGCCCGCTCGGCGCCTACCTGGTCACGCACGGCCTGGTCGCGCCCGGCGAGACGGTGCGGCTCGTCAGCGAGCAGGGCACGAAGATGGGGCGGCCGAGCCTCGTGCACATCCGCCTGCGCGTACGTGAGGGTAGCGCCACCGACATCCGCGTGGGCGGCGGCGTGGTGCCGGTGCTCGAGGGGCGGCTGCGCGTTCCCTGAGGTACAATTCCCTCCCCATGACGCTTCGCTGGGACGCGTATCGCACCGCGCTGTCGTCGATCGCCGAGGCCGTCGGACGCACGCCGCTGGTGAAGCTCAATCGCCTGACGTCCGGCGTGCGGCCCGCGGTCTATCTGAAGGTCGAGTGGTTCGGGCCCAGCGGCAGCCTCAAGGACCGCATCTATCTCTGGATGTTCGAGCGCGCCGAGGCACGCGGCGACCTCAAGCCGGGCATGCGCGTGCTCGAGTGCTCGACCGGCAACGCCGGCATCGCCTGCGCGTTCGTGGCGGCGGTGAAGGGCTATCGCTGCACGATCGTCATGCCGGCGGGGATGAGCGAGGAGCGCAAGAAGATCATGCGCGCCTACGGCGCCGACCTCGTCTTCACGGCCGGCGGCGAGAGCGACGTCGATCTCTCGCTGAAGCGGCTGGCCGAGATTCGCGCCGGCGACCCGGCCGGCTACTGGGTGCCCGGGCAGTTCGACAACGCCGACAACGTCGCGGCCCACTACCGCACGACTGGCCCCGAGATCTGGGAGCAGACCGGCGGCGTGATCGGCGCGTTCGTCGCCTCGCAGGGCAGCGGCGGCACGCTCACCGGCGTCGGCCGCTTCCTGCGCGAGCGCGATCCGCGCGTGCGCCTCTACGCCGTCGAGCCCGAGGAGTGCGCGCTGCTGGCGCGCCGCGAGTGGGGCCCGCACGGCATCGAGGGCATCGGCGACGGCTTCATCCCCGACAACCTCGACGTCGCGCAGCTCTCCGGTGTCATCACGACGACGACCGACGAGAGCCTGATGACGGCCCGCCGCCTCGCCGCCGAGGAAGGGCTCTTCTGCGGCATCTCCACCGGGTGCAACGTGGCCGCCGCGCTGAAGCTGGCCGCGCGCCACCCCGAGCTGGCGTCGATCGTGACGATGGCCAACGACACCGGCCAGCGCTACTTCACGACGCCGCTGTGCGGCGAGGACAAGAAGGTGGACGTGCCCGAGCGCGAGCACCCGATGGATCCCAAGACGCGGCGCGAGCTCGACCGCTACCAGGCCGCCTGGGAGATCCTCACCTGAACCCGATCGAGTACGACTTCGTCGCCGCCCGCCGCCGGCTGGAGGCCAAGGCGAAGTCCGCGGGCGACAAGCTCACCAGCCTGGATGACGCCGCCACCCGCGTGAAGGACGGCGACCACGTCGTGGCCGGCGGCTGCCTGTTCACGCGCACCCCGATGGCGCTGGTGCGCGAGATCCTCCGCCAGCGCCGCACCGGGCTGACGCTCTCCCGCAACCTCATGTGCACCGAGGGCGAGCTGATGATGGCCGCCGGCGCCGTCCAGCGCGTCGTCACCGCCTGGATGTCGATCGGCCTGCCGTGGGGCGTGTCGAAGGTCATGCGCCACTACGTCGAGACCGGAAAGGTGGCGTTCGAGGAGTGGAGCCATCTGGCGTTCGGCCTGCGCTTCCGCGCCGCCGGCATGGGCGTGCCGTTCCTTCCCGCCCTGACGATGCTCGGCTCGGACCTGATGGGCGTCGGCGGCATGAAGACGATCCTGGACCCGTACACGGGCGAGACCCTGGCCGCCGTGCCCGCGCTCTTTCCCGACGTGGCGCTGCTGCACGTGAGCCGGGCCGACCGCTTCGGCAACTGCCAGATCGACGGCTACCCGCACATGGACGTCGACATGGCGCGGGCGGCGACGACGGTGATCGTGACGACGGAAGAGCTGGTGACCGAGGAGGAGATCCGGCGCCGGCCCGATCGCACGGTGATCCCCGGGTTCCTCGTGGACGCGCTGGTGCTGGCGCCGTTCGGCGCCTATCCGCACGAGGTGTGGGGCCGCTACCACGCCGACTTCGAGCACTTCGCCGAGTACACGGCCGACATCGACGCCCGCGGCGTGACGACCGCGGTGAGCGACTATCTCGCGCGCTACGTCCACGCGCCGGCGACCTTCGAGGACTACCTCGATCTGTTCGGCGGCGAGCGCCTCAAGCGCGCCCAGGATGCCGCGAAGGAGCTGGTGCCCGGACTGTGAGCGATCACGTCACCCCGGCCGAGCTGCTGGCCGTCATGGGCTCGCGCCAGCTCAAGGACGACACGACCGTCTTCGCCGGCGTCGGGGTGCCGTTGCTGGCCGCCGCGCTCGCCCAGCAGCGGCACGCGCCGAGGCTGACGATGGTGATCGAGGGCGGCATCATCGGCCCGCAGATCCGGCCGGGACGCCTGCCGGTCTCGACCAACGAGATGCGCGCGGCCCACCGCGCCCAGATGCTGCCGGGCATCACCGACACGTTCCTCTTCGCCCAGCGCGGCTTCCTGGACTACGGCTTCATGGGCGGAGCGCAGATCGACCAGTACGGCAACATCAACACGAGCGTGGTCGGCACCGACTACTGGAAGCCGAAGGTCCGACTGCCCGGCACCGGCGGCGCCAACGACATCGCGTCCCTGTGTCGCGAGGTCTTCATCCTCACGGCGCACGAGAAGCGGCGGTTCGTCCCCCGCGTGGATTTCATCACCAGCCCAGCCTGGCTGGACGGTGACGGCGCCCGGCGGCGCGCCGGCCTGCTGTTCGGCGGTGTGTCGCGGGTGGTGACCACGCTCGGTATCTTCGGCTTCCATCCCGACAGCAAGCGGATGCGGGTGGAGGCTCTGCACCCGGGCGTGACGCTCGACCAGGTGCGGGCCGAGACCGGCTTCGAGCTCCTGACGGCGCCCGACGTCGGCGTCACCGAGCCGCCCGCCGACGACGAGCTCGCGATGCTTCGCGCCCTGGACCCCGAGCGCCGCTTCCTGGGATAGCGCCATGCCCGTGCACGTCGGTCTCGCCATCAAGAACTTCGTCGGCCCCACCGAGACGCCCGACATCGACGAGCTGTACCGGTACTCCGCGCGCGCGGAGGCGCTGGGCTTCGAGTCGCTGTGGGCGTGGGACCACGTCATCCTCGGCGTCGAGCCGTCCTTCCCCATCCTCGACGCCGTCGGCACCCTGACCGCCATCGCCGCCCGGACGTCGACGATCAAGCTCGGCACCGGCGTGCTGGTGCTGCCGCTGCGCAACCCCACGGTGGCCGCCAAGGCCATCGGCACGCTCGACGTCATCAGCAAGGGCCGCCTGATCCTGGGCGTCGCCGCCGGCTGGTACGCGCGCGAGTTCGACGCCGTCGGCGTCCCGTTCAAGCAGCGCGGACGCTTGTTCGAGCGCAACCTCGAGATCCTCACCCGCCTGTGGACCGAGGACCGGGTGACGCTGCAGGCCGACGAGTTCAACCTGCGCGAGGCCGTCATGCGCCCCAAGACCGCGCAGCGCCCGCGCCCGCCCATCCTCATCGGCGGCTACGTCGACGCCGTTCTCAAGCGCGTGGCCACGAAGGGCGACGGCTGGCTGACGTACTTCTACACGCCGGAGAGCTATCAGCGCGGGTGGGAGAAGATCGTGGGCTTCGCGCGCGAGGCCGGGCGTGATCCGAAGACGCTGACCGGCACCAACCAGCTCGCGATCCTGGTCGGCACGTCGCGTGCCGAGACCGAGGCGCCGATGCGCCAGTGGCTGCAGACGGAGTGGGACGTGGCCGCCTGGAGCGAATCGACGATCGAGCACGCGATCCGCGGCAGCGCGAAGGAGTGCGTCGAGCAGCTCCGCGCCCATGTGGCCTCCGGCGTGCACCGCATCATCCTGATCCCCTACCGCTACCAGCCCGAGCAGGTCGAGATCATCGCCAAGGAGATCCTTCCCGCGCTGCGCTGACGTCGCGCTTGCGCCCCGGCGCACCAACGAGATGTGTTCCAGGCGACTTTGTCTCGGGTACGCTTGGTGCCCATGGCCGACACTTGGTTGATCACTGGTATCCCCGGGGCCGGCAAGACCACGGTGGCGCGGCTCCTCGCCGAGCGACTCGAGCGCGCAGTGGTCATCGAGGGCGATCTGCTCCAGGGCTGGATCGTCTCGGGCAACGTGTGGCCCGGCCAGGAACCCGCGGCTGAGTCAGCCCGCCAAATCCACCTCAACATGCGCAACCAATGTCTCCTCGCTCAGTCCTACGCTGCCGCCAGCTTTACGCCGATCATTGATTACGTCATCATCAGCCAGGCCGACCTCCGCGAGTATCGACAACAGCTTCGAGGATTGGAAGTCCATCTGGTGGTGCTGCATCCCGGCAAAGGTGTTGTGATCGCAAGGGAGTCGGCGCGAGAGAAGAGCCAGCGGCACAAACACACGCATGGCCTCACCATCGGGGAACACTTTGCCCACCTCGAAAGGCCTCTGGTCGAACAACTGAGCGGCGTCGGGTTCTGGATCGACAACGCTGCGCTCGAGCCGGTCGCGACGGTTGATCTCATACTTACCAACCGCGACCGGGCGCGCCTCGAGTAAGGAGACTGAGGTGGTACCCACACTCGAACGACTCTCAGTCCATCGCATACCCGCAGCACATCGGACACCTGTGGGGTGATGTCTTGGCGCTGTTTGTCGTAGCGGCCGCCCTTACGTCTCTGACGCCGCGCTCCGACGGAGCGGCGGGATGACGCGCCATGACATCGAAGGATCGGATGAGCGACACGCCTGGAAGCCGGCTCGCGCCAAGAGGTGATGCCGTGCGGGGACAGGCGGAGACGTTGATGTTCCTGCCGGGCGCGTCCGGCAACACCCAGTTCTGGAGGCCCGTCGGAGCGCAGCTTCGGCATCCGGGCGCTCGCCGCTTCCTGGCTTGGCCCGGGTTTGGTGGAGTGCCGTCCCAGCCTACCGGCAGCCGGGATTCACGCGCACCGGTGAAACTGATACTCACGCTTGGATGGAATGGGGCTCATAAGAGGATGAAGGTTCTCATCAAGAGCGCGTGGGGGTCAGCTGATCCGACGCAGGCGTCGTTCCCATTCCATCATGCCAACGCCTTCGCTGAGGCGGGTCATGCGGTGCAGATCTTCCTTCTGGGGGAGGCGGTATCGCTCATGCGGGCGGTCGTGGCCGGCTCAGTGATTCCCGTCGGATGGGCACCTCTTTCGGACGCGCTGGCGAAGGTGGTCGACCATCGAGTCCCGATCCACGTCTGAGGGGCTTGCTCACGGGCTCGTGGGGTCCTGGATGCCGACCTGCTCGGCAAGAATGCAGTCTTCTCCGACCCAGCAGGATTCGTTGGCCTGGTCGAGTGGGCGGATAGGGTCATCACGGAGTAGGCAATGCTCGGATTCGACAAGGAGGCGGAACGCCCCGGCGGCTATACTCCGCTTGCAAAGGGCTCGGTCCGCATCGCATTGAACCTTTGCTCGGAGTTGGACGAGGACCATCCGATTCGAATGGCTGCCCACGAGCGGCCTGGCCGAGGCGTCGAGATCGTGCTGGAAGTGCGTGAGATCGAGGCCATGTACCAGCACGTAGTTTCGGAGAAGTGGCCACGGTCCGCGGAACTGAGGCGTCAGCCGTGGGGACTGACGGACTTTCGCGTGTTAGATCCAGACGGGTACTACTGGCGGGTCACCTCGCGGGGGTAGACGTCGCAACGATGAGCACACCTGAGCGCGGGTTCTTCCGGTCCGTCAACGTCGATGACCTGCCCTGGCGGCCATCGACAATGGCATCCCAGGTCTTCGTGAAGGACATCGCTGTCACGGACGGCTGGGAGATGCAGATCGTGCGGTTTGAACCGGGGGCGCGGTTTCCAGTTCACACCCACGAGAGCCCCGAGTTCCTCTTCATTCTGGAGGGCGAGCTCGTGCAAGCTGGACGCCGCCTGGGCCCCGGATGGGCGAGTGTCGCCGGTGCAGGGACGGTCGACGACGATGTATATTCGGAAACGGGCTGTGTCTTTGTCCTCGTCGATCGTGCGTGAGACGCGTCAAGTCGTTGGGTCAGCATTCGAAACGGAGGTAACGTGCCGTGCCATCCCCCGAACTCGCGGAGTACTTCACCGCTGAACGGCAGGGTGGCTTCCTCCTGATCGCGCTGGCGCTGGCGGGCTTCGGCTTCGCTGTCTGCCGAAACTCAGCGCATGAGCACGATCAACAGGAATTTTCGCGTCGTCAAGGTGGCTGAGGTTGCGTTCATTGTTCTCGGCCTCTTGCTGGCCGTATTCTTTCCGCATCCAGGCACCTGGGCTGCGGTTGGCTTGGGCCTGCTCGTGGAGGCTGTAGTGTTACTGGCCTTCGATGCATTTGCTCATCAGCGTGCGCTGGTCTACACGCAATGGCTGCGGGGGCTCGCCTCGTGAGCCAGAAGAGATGGTCGTGTTGCTTGCACCCCGGGCCACCGTGTGCGGTTTCGTTGGGTGGAGAGGAGGATCCAACCCGTCCGCCACGGACGAGGAAATCCGAGCATCTTCACTGCAGTTCGTCCGAAAGCTCAGCGGCTTCCCGAGGCCGTCCCGAGCCAACGAGCACGCCTTCACTCGGGCGGTGGACCACGTAGCGCAGGCGGCCCGGGAGCTGCTCGATTCTCTCGTGACGACCGCGCCGCCTCGCGATCGCGCAGTTGAAGGTGCAAAAGCCCGCGCCAAGGCCGCGGGCCGCTTCGCTCGTCCGTGGGAGGTCACGAAGCCCTGACAGCGGCGACTTCACGATCTTCCTTCAGGAGGTCCCGTCGCCCGTCGAGCCGAACGGGTGCGCCCTCTGGTTTCAGGTCGCCGACGTCGACGCGACGTTTGCCGAGTGGGTAGGGCGCGGTATCAAGTTTGCGCACGGTCCGCGCAAGTCGTACTGGGGCTACGGGGCTGAGCTCGAAGACCCCGACGGATGCCTCGTTCGTCTCTGGGACGAGCGATCGATGAAGGAGAATTGAGGGGCGACGGATGCGAGGACTCCGGGCGATCTTCGCCACGATCCTGTTGGGACCGCTCATGCTGATGCTCGCCGCTCCCGATGCCCAGGAACGCCTCGTCAACCGGCGCGATGCTGACCGGATCTTCGGGATGAACCGGTCTCAATGGGAAGCGGAGGCCCGGCAGTTCGTGCCGCCCCAGGGCTGGACCGTCCGACTCAGCCCAGCGGCCGCCGGCACGGGCGTGATCGCCATGGATCTCAACACCGGTATGGGTCTCGGCATTCAGCCGTCGTTTCGAGACGTGCAGGGCCCGGCACCGACCTCGGCAAGGCCTACGCCGTCAGCGTCGCGTTCACGAGTGTGGCGTCACCGCCCCCCGGGTTCGATGTCGTCGAAGTCATCATCACCCGCGCCAGGCGCTAGGCCAGGGGTGGTCACACCCGACGAACCGAGGGTCTTGCCGAACGAGGCGCCGCGCGGGTATCGTGGTGACCCGCACGGCGGGACGAGCGCCAGGATGGGAGGCCGAGGATGAAGAAGAAGAGCGCGAAGGGCAAGAAGAAGGTTCGGGACCTCGCGGTGAAGTCGAAGGGCGGCTCCGTGAAGGGTGGGCTGAGCTCCATCAAGATGCGGCAGTGACGATGTAGGGTCAGGCGCCACCCGTGCCCGCGGGACGTGTGACGCCTGACCCCCTCGCCGTGGCGCGCGCGCTGCAGCGACTGCGTCGCGATCTCGCCGGCATCCGCACCATCGGCGTCACCGGCACCAAGGGCAAGACCTCCACCGCCGCATTCATCGCTCAGCTGATGGAGGCGGGCGGGCTCCGAACGGCGGTCTCCACGACCGAGTCCGCCCGGATCGGCACCAGGAGCGTCGAGGCGTGTGAGCACCTCGCGGACTTCTGCGCGTTCGTGGCCCGGTGTCGGCGCGCCCGCATCGAGTGCCTCGTGGTCGAGCTGTGCTCCTCCGCCCTGCGCTGGGACGTGCATCGGGGGCTCGACCTGGACGCCGCCGTGCTGACCAACATCGGCACCGACCACATCTCCGACCACGGCAACATCCGCAACTACGTGGCGGTGAAGCGGCGCATGTTCCGCGACCTGAGCGCGGGACCGGCCAGCCCCGCGCCGGTCGCGATCGTGAACGCCGACGACGCCTGGGCCACCGACTTCGGGAACAGCCTCGCGCCCGGTGTGCGGCGGGGCACGTTCAGCCTCCGCGCGCACCGGGCCCCGGACGTCGCGCGGCCGCGACTCCGGGCCGCCGACGCCGCCCACGGCGCCGACGGCACGGCCTTCACGATTCATGGCCTGGTCGATGACCCCCTGTCCTGCCGCACGCGTTTGCACGGCGACTTCAACGTGGCCAACGTCCTGGCCGCCATCGCGTGTACGGTGGCTCTCGGCGGCGACGCGCGCCAGACGGTCGCCGCCGCCGGCGCGCTGGTGCCGCCCCCCGGGCGCTTCACGATCGTCGCCGCCGCCTCCGGCGACGCCCCGGCCGTCGTCGTCGACTACGCGCACACGCCGGAGAGCCTCGGCTGCGCGCTGGCGGCGGCGCGCGATCTCTCCCCGGGTGGCCGCGTCCACGCCGTGTTCGGCTGCGGTGGCGACTGCTACAAGGGCAAGCGTCCACTGATGGGCGCCATCGCCGCGCGCGAGGCCGATGCGATCATCGTGACCAGCGACAACCCGCGCACCGAGGATCCTCGGGCCATCGCCCGGGCGATTCTGAGCGGCATCCCCGCCGCCCGACGTCGACACGTCCGCGTCGAGCTCGATCGCGCGCGGGCGATCCACCAGGCGGTCGCCGAGGCCAATGCGGGAGACGTCGTCGCGCTCCTCGGCAAGGGCGCCGAGCGTACCCAGGAGATCGACGGCACCACGCATCCCTTCTCGGATGCCCGGGTCGCGCGGAGAGCGCTCGACCGCCGCCGCCGCCTCCGCTAGAATCCCCACGACTGCAGGACACGCGGGCCTGCGCTCACTCCCCGGCACTGTCGGACCCTCGGGCCGACGTCAGACGACTCGACGTGGAGGGTGCCATGGCTGAGATCCGCTGGGCGGTACCGACCCATGCCTGACCTGACCTATCGCTCGCCGAAGACCGAGGTACGGGAGAGCCCCATTCATGGTCGGGGCCTCTTCGCGACGCACGCGATCGCGATGGGGGAGATCGTCGCTGTCAACGGCGGCCACATCCTCACGAAGGCGGCGTGGACGGCGCTGGAGCGTGAGCTCGGCGCCGCCGACATCCAGATCGCGGACGACCTCTTCATCGCGCCGGTGCGGCAGGATCAACGACACGGAGGGATGCTGTACACCAACCACTCGTGTGACCCCAACCTGGCGATCCAGGGGCAGATCGTCCTCGTCGCGATGAAGGACATCGCCGCGGGTGAAGAGCTGACCATCGACTGGGCGACGACCGACGACGTGGACTATGCGATGCAGTGCACGTGCGCGAGCCCGCGCTGCCGCGGTACCGTCACCGGCAAGGACTGGATGAAGCGCGAGCTGCAGGAGAAGTACAGAGGATGGTTCTGCTGGTTTCTCCAGCGCAAGATCGACGCGTTGCGGTGACACGGCTGGCCCCGGCCCGGCGGCCCTTCCTCACGGCCGAGTGGCGCCACCTCGTGATGTTGAACTTCGACGTCGAGCGGGCCGTGCTGCGACCGCTGGTGCCGGCCGGCACGGCGCTGGATCTGTGGCAGGATCGGGCGCTGGTCAGCGTCGTCGGCTTCAAGTTCCTGAGCACCAGGGTGCTTGGTGTAGCGGTCCCGTTTCACCGGAACTTCGAGGAGGTGAACCTGCGCTTCTACGTCCGGCGCGACGTGCCCGGAGCCGACGCGCGCCGTGGCGTCGTGTTCGTGCGCGAGCTCGTGCCACGCGCGGCGATTGCGAGCCTGGCGCGCCTGGCGTACAACGAGCCCTACCGCGCCGTCCCGATGCGAAGCGTCGTCCCCGCCGCGCGGGTCGACACGCCGGGGCGGGTCACGTACGAGTGGCGCACCGGCGCGGCCTGGCAGCGTCTGGCGGCCACGGCGACCGGAGCGCCGGCCGTGCCCGAGCCGGAGTCGGAGGCCACATTCATCACCGAGCACCACTGGGGCTACACGCGCCAGCGGGATGGCTCCACGGTCGAGTACGAGGTCACGCACCCGGTGTGGCGCGTGTGGTCGGCCACGGATCCGGTTCTCGACGCCGACGTGGTCGAGCTGTACGGCCCGGCGTTCGCCCCGGCCCTCGCGCGGCCGCCGGCTTCGGCCCTGATCGCCGAGGGCTCGCCGGTCGCCGTCTATCCGCCCCACCGGCTGGCCTGACGTGAATGTCACGGCTCGCGCACGCAGCCTTGCGGCGGCTGCTCTCCTCGGCGCCAGGTGATCGCTTTCCTGACCGCCCACGGGCTGATCTCCGGGAGCTCGAGCCGATGACGAGATTGCCGGCGTCGCCGCGGGTGCGCCTGGCGAAGCCTTCAGCGAGGTGGCTGCGCGCGTTCGTCGCGGCGGTACGCCGGAGTCGAAGGCTCCATGCTCCCTGGGTCTCGCCCCCGGCCACCCCGGCCGCCTATCGCGCATATCTGCGGCGCCTGCGGCGGGCGAGCCACGTTGGCTATCTCATATGCATGCGCGGCTCGGGCGAGCTGGTCGGCGTCGTGAACATCGGCGAGATCGTCCACGGGGCGTTCCGGAGCGGATATCTCGGCTACTACGCGTTCACGCCGCACGCACGCCAGGGTCTCATGACCGAAGGCGTCGCTCGCGTCATCGACACGGCCTTTCGCCGCCTCGGCCTACACCGGTTGGAGGCGAACGTGCGGTCGGGCAACCGAGCGTCACTTCGCCTGATCCGGCGGCTCGGTTTCCGCAAGGAGGGATACTCGCCTCGGTACCTCAAGATCCGGGGTCGGTGGCGCGATCACGAGCGCTGGGCGATCCTGGCTGACGAGGGCCCGAGGAGCGCATGAGCATCCACGAGTTCGGCGCGTACCCTGTCCTGCTCGGCTACTCGCTGCTGGCCGCGGCGGGGTCGGTGCCCACGGCGACGCTACGCAACCGATAGTCGTCCCGCCGAGGGAGGCATGGCCCGCAACGTCGAGATCAAGGCCGCCGTGAAAGACTTCGCGCGGATCACCGCCGCGCTGGCGGCGCTGTCCGCGGCCGCGCCGACGCGGCTCGTGCAGGAGGACACGTTCTTCCGCAGCCCGCGCGGGCGCCTCAAGCTTCGCAAGCTCACGGCGACCTCCGGCGAGCTGATCTACTACGAGCGGCCCGATGGCACGGCGCCCCGGGAGTCCAACTACGTCCTGGTGCCGACGGCCGAGTCCGACCGCTTGCGCGACATGCTGGCCGCCGCGTATGGGATCATCGGGGTCGTGCGCAAGCGGCGGACGGTCAGGATGGTCGATCGCACACGCGTGCACCTCGACGACGTGGAGGGCCTGGGCACGTTCGTCGAGCTGGAGGTCGTGCTCGGCGATGGCGAGCCCGCCGAGTCGGGCGTCGTCGAGGCCCGCCGGCTGATGGCGGCGCTCGGCATTCAGGAAGACCAGCTCGTGAGCCGCGCCTACATCGACTTGCTACAATCCAGGGACGTCCTCGGCACGACTTCGAGCGGGTGAGGGAGACGACGATGCGCGAGCCGTTGCGATTCTCGGGCGTGATGCCGGCGAACATCCTGCCGTTCAAGACCGACCTGTCCATCGACGAGCCGGCCTATCGCGGGCACCTGCGCTGGCTCGCCGACACCCGCGGGGTGACGGGCATCGTCGCCAACGGTCACGCGAGCGAGGTGTCGTCGCTCAGCCGCGAGGAACGCAAGCGCTCGCTGGCGATCGCGCTCGACGAGGTCGCCGGCCGGTGCCCGGTGATCGCCGGCGTGTACACCGACGGCACCGCCGAGGCGGTCGAGCTCGCGCGGGACGCCAGGGCGGCGGGCGCCGCCGGCATCCTGCTCTTCCCGCCGACGCTGTTCATGTGGGGCGCGCAGCTGAAGCCCGACATGGTGATCCGCCACTATCAGGAGGTCGCCGCCGTCGGAATCCCGATCGTCGTGTTCGAGTATCCCCCGGCCTCGGGCATCGGCTACGCCCCGGAGACGCTGGCGCGGCTGGCCGAGATCCCCCAGGTGGCCGCCGTCAAGGACTGGTCCAACGACATCGTCGCCTACGAGCGCAACCTCCGCGCGCTCCGCGCCACCGGCCGCCCGGTCGCGCTGCTCTCGTCGTTCACGATGTCGCTGATGGCGACGTTCCTGCTGGGCGCCGACGGCGCCATCTCGGGGATGGGCAGCGTCACCGCCGATCTGCAGGCCGAGCTGTTCGAGGCGTGCGGCAAGGGCGATCTCGACGGCGCCCGGCGGATCAACGACCGGCTCGATCCGCTGGTGCGGGTCTTCTACGCGCCGCCGTTCGTGGACATGCACAACCGGATGAAGGAGGCGCTGGTCCTGCTGGGCCGCATCCCGGCCGCCCACGTGCGGCCGCCGCTCACGCCGGTGTCGCCGGCCGAGCGCGAGGCCATCCGCCGTGGCCTGGTGGAGTCCGGCCTGCTGGGCCGGTAGTTACATGGGGGGCCCCGAAATGGCCCCCCCATACCCCCCACACGCTCGTCACGCCCCGGCTGCGCCGGGGCGTGACGAGCGCGCGGCCTGTACCGAGCCGGGGGAGCCGTGCCGGCCCCTGATGCGGCGCAGCAACCCTTGCATGGTCTGACCCGTTGGTGATAAGTAGGGGCACACTTTTCCCCGACCGTGCCCGGTTCGCGGGCAACGACAGGAGGTCGTTGATGGCCGAACGGTGGCAGGACGAAGCCTGGGCGAAGGGTCTGTGGTGGAGCGGCAAGACGACTCGACGGAAGTTCCTCGGCCTCGGGGCGACGGCGGCGGGCGCCGTGGGCGCCACGATGCTGGTGCCGGCGCCGTGGCGGGAGGCCTTCGGGCAGGCCAAACCCTACAAGATCGGCGTGCTGCAGCCGCTGACGGGGGTGGCGGCAGCCGGTGGCAAGAGCGCGCTGGTCGGCACCCAGATGGCGGCCGAGCGGATCAACAAGGCGGGCGGCATCAACGGCCGGCCCGTGGAGCTGGTGGTGGCCGACTACGAGTCCAAGCCGGACGTCGGGCGCCGAAAGGCCGAGAAGCTTCTGCTCGAGGACAAGGTCGACATCGGCGAGGGCGGGTATCTCTCGAACGTCTGTATCGCGTGCATGCCGGTGTTCGAGGAGCACAAGACGGTGTTCATGATCGGGGTGTGCCTGGACACGACGATCACGACGTCGAAGTGCAGCCGCTACGTGTTCCGGCCGTTCGACTACGCCCCGTCACAGGCGGTGGCCTTCGCGCCCTATCTCGTCAGCAAGCTCGCCAAGAAGTGGCACATCGTCTACCTGGACTACGCGTGGGGCCAAACCACCAAGGACGCGTACGTCGAGCAGATCAAGAAGCAGGGCGGCGAGATCGTGGGGACCACCGGCATCCCGCTCGGCGTCGCGGCCGACGCCGTCACGGCGTTCGTCTCGAACATCAAGGGCAACCACGAGGGCGTCTTTGCGATCATGTTCGGCGCCAACGCCGTGACCTTCACCAACGCGGCGTACGACCTCGGGCTGTTCAGGAAAGCCAAGTACGCGGGCGACGGTGCCGTCGCCGAGTCCACGCATCTCGTGACGCTCGGCCAGAAGATCGAGGGCTTCACCGGCGTCAACCGCTACATCCCCGTGCTCACCAAGCCGCTGGACACGCCGCATCACAAGAGGTTCTTCGAGGAAGCCCGGGTGAAGCTGAAGCAGATCGATCCCTCGGGCCCGGACCCGGATCGCTACGTGCAGTCCAACTTCGAGGCGATGAACTTCCTCAAGCTGGGTATCCAGAAGTCGGGTTTCCGCGGGCGCGAGGACACGATGAAGCTCATCGAGGCCCTGGAAGGCATGGAGGTCAAGGAGGGCGACGACTTCCCGCAGGGTGACAAGATCCTCCGCCGGGAAGACCACCAGGCGATCCTCCGGCAGTTCATCTTCGACATCAAGGACAACAAGCACCGGTTGCTCGAAGTCATCGCCAGGGAGAAGGCCGTCGTCCCGCCCGCCTGTACGTTCCCGAAGGCGTGACACCCGCGCGACAGGACGCTCCGCGGGCCCCGGCCGGCAGCGGCCGGGGCCCGTCGTCCGCGGAGCAGCCCATTCTTCGAACCGAGGCGCTCTCCATGCGGTTCGGTGGGTTGGCCGCGCTCAACCAGGTCTCCATCACCGTGGCCCGCGGCGAGATCCGGGCCGTCATCGGTCCCAACGGCGCCGGCAAGTCGACGTTCTTCAACTGCATCACCGGCGTCCTCACGCCGACCGGGGGCCGCATCGTCCTCGACGGCGAGGACATCACCGGGCTGCCGCCCCACCGGATCTCCCAGAAGGCCATCGCGCGCTCCTACCAGATCACCAACATCCTGCCCGGCGCCACCGTGCTCGAGAACGTCCGCATCGCTGCGCAGTCCCGCCACCACTCCTGGAGCCTCCTGCGCCACCACCGCTCCTACGACGACCTGATCGAGCGGTCGCGGGCGGTGCTGGCCGCGGTGGGCCTCGCCGACAAGGAGGAGGAGCTGGCCGCCAACCTCTCGCACGGCGAGCAACGCAACCTCGAGATCGGGATCGCGCTGG
>Ga0210377_10002865_pt1 | contig 14928 bp, 14 predicted proteins | sample PLM4_65_b1redo_FD_155480 | JGI IMG/M metagenome (GOLD analysis project Ga0210377, IMG submission 155480) | Groundwater sediment microbial communities from an aquifer in East River, Colorado, USA - PLM4_65_b1 redo | ecosystem: Environmental > Terrestrial > Soil > Riparian zone | place: USA: East...
CCGCCATCTCCGCCCAGAACTTCTCGGGGTCGTCCACCGACCGCTTGTAGAGCTGCTCGTACTCCTTCATGCTCCTGATGTGCGCTTTTTGACTGAATTCCTTTGACGGAGGAAACGTCCGTTTCTCCGTCGACAGGACTTGGATGCTTTCTTCTGACATGATTGTTTCTCCTTATCTGGATGACCGTATCGTTGAGCCGTTACACCATGAATAGAGCACACACAAGAAGACATGAAACGCAAACACCGTCAGGAAACGTGTCAGGAAACGATTCATACGCGCGATGGCCGGCAGCTTCATGACTCTTGCCTGCGTGCAGCGACCGGACAGCAGGCTTGAACAGATAACTACTTCCCGAACTTCTTCCGCAACTTCTGGACCACCACCTTCGGCACAAGGCTGGAAATGTCGCCGCCGTAGCTCGCGGCCTCCCTCACAATGGTGGATGTGATAAAGGAATATTCTTCACTCGGCATCATGAAAACCGTTTCGATCGTGTTGTCAAGCCTGCGGTTCATAAGGGCCATCTGCATTTCATACTCAAAATCTGATACCGCCCGCAACCCCCGGACAATGCCGACCGCCCTCTTCTTCCTGACATAATCAACCAGCAGACCGTCAAAACCCTCGATCACTACGTTCTTATACTTAGCCGTTGATTTCGTGAGCATGGCGATGCGCTCTTCAGAAGAAAAAAGCGGCGCCTTCCTGGGGTTCTCCGCAACAGCGACGATAACGTTATCGAATATTCTGAGGCTTCGTTCAACGAGGTCGATATGCCCGTTCGTGACAGGATCAAAGGTTCCCGGGTAAACCGCAATGCGTTTCATGGCATCTCCTTTATAAAGTAGTCAACAGTCAGGGGTCAGAATCCAGAAGGAATCCAACCTCATGATGAAAAACCTGACTACTGATTCCATATCCATTCCTAATTCCGTTCTACTGTCTCCTGACTTCTGTCTCCTGGCCCCTGAACTTATAAAACGCCAGCACTGTATCACCATACTTTGCTTCACGATAGAGCTCCAAACCACCCGCACACTCAGGAGACGGTTGCTTCTTAAAGTGTTCGGCGATCACTATCGCGTCAGGTTTCAAAATCCTTGCCCCTGCGATCTGTTCGAGCAAGGGCTGCAATCCCGTTGCGTACGGCGGATCCAGGAATACGATATCATACGGTCCTGACGGTTTGTTGAGGAATGATTCTGCCTTCGACAGCATGGCCTGCGACCGTTCTTCGAAGCCGGTCTTCTCGATATTCTGCTTCACTATATTGAAAGAATCACGCGACTCGTCCACGAACACAACGCGCGCTGCATCCCTGCTGAGAGCTTCGATGCCGATGCCGCCCGCGCCGGCAAAAAGGTCGAGAAAGACAGCGTCAACCACCCGATCGCCGAGAATGTTGAACAAGGCCTGCTTCACCTTGTCCGACGTGGGCCTCACGCGGTCTCCTGCCGGGACCTTCAACCGTTGTCCCCTGCCACTGCCTCCGGTAACTCTCATCGCCTGTCCACCCCTGCGATGCTACAGAAAAACCCATTCTGAGTCAAGCACTTCTTGACACACAAGGACAATGTGGATATACTTTTTCATATTCAGGGAGATATCTATATGCGTTTGACAGCACGATCGACCTTTCTCTTCTCTCTCGTCCTGATCATTGCCGGAGCGTTCGTTCTCACGGCGGCCGCTGATGCGAAGCAGGTGAACAAACCAGCTCCTCCCGCTGAGGCTGCATCGGTTCCTTCCTCAAAAAAGATCCACCTGATCGAGATCGACGCGCCCATCACGCCCGTGGTTGCCGAGTACATCATTAAATCCGTTGACCGTGCTGCAAAGGCCAATGTTGAAGCCCTGATTATCCAGCTGAACACCCCCGGCGGCCTTGTGGACTCCACCCAGCAGATCGTGATGAAGATGATGGCCTCCGAAGTGCCTACCGTGGTCTATGTGGCGCCGAGCGGAGGTCGTGCCGCCTCTGCCGGCGTGTTCATCACGCTTGCGGCCAACATCGCGGCCATGGCGCCGACCACGCACATAGGCGCGGCCCACCCTGTCCAGATGCAGGGCAAGATGGACGAAACCATGGAGAAGAAGGCCGTGAACGACCTTGCTGCCATGATGCGGGGCATCGCGGAAAAACGCGGCAGGAACGCGAAGTGGGCAGAAGACGCTGTGCGGAACAGCGTTTCCATCACCGAGACCGAAGCGCTCCAGAACAAGGTCATCGACCTCGTTGCACCGGATATCCCGGCGCTCGTCAAGGCAATGGACGGCAGGACAGTGGAAATGGTCATCGGAACGAGGACGCTCAGGACCGCCGGCGCCGAGGTTGAAAAGATCACGATGGGGTTCCGTGACAAGGTCCTCGGCATTATCAGCAATCCCAACGTCGCTTATATCCTCATGATCCTCGGGTTCTACGGCTTATACTTCGAGCTCTCGAATCCGGGCGCCATCTTCCCCGGCGTGGCCGGCGCCATCTGCCTGATCCTCGCCTTCTACGCTCTCCATACCCTGCCGATCAACTATGCGGGGCTCATGCTCATCATCCTTGCAATGGCGCTGTTCATTGCCGAGGCCTTCATCACAAGCCACGGTATCCTCGGCGTCGGCGGGACCATCTCCATGCTCCTGGGCTCCGTAATGCTCATCGACTCTCCTGTGCCGGCGCTCCAGATCTCCTGGGCCGTGATCATCCCGGTCGTGGCCATATCCGCGTTATTGTTCATCATCACCGTCACCGTCGCGGTCCGGGTACACCGGGAAAAGACCGATACAGGCCAGGAAGGGCTCATCGGAAAGCAGGCGGAGGCGAGATCGGACCTCAATCCTACGGGCCAGATATTCGTCCACGGCGAATACTGGAACGCACGCAGCAATCAGCCCGTTCATAAAGGTGAAAAGGTGACCATCGTCAGCATCGAAGGACTTACCCTCATCGTGAAAAAATCGTAATTACTCGGGTTGTAACATAGAGGTAACAAGAGTAATCAAAATCCAAATTTTCGCGCAAAGTCGCAAAGCACACAAAGAACGTCAGAAGCATTGGAATTTTGAGTTAGAATAAGAACAGGACCTGATTTCCTTTGCGACTTTGTTTATGGCCGCGTTTTGGCAACAGCAGGCTACGGCTTTGCGCGAGATATAATTGAATAGTTGAATAAATTGAAGTAACACATTCCCAATGAATCCACATTCTGCAAAGGAGGGGTAAAATGCAAGCATACGGGCTCGGTTTATTGATATTTATCTTTTTAGGCGGCTGGTTCCTATTCAACACCCTCAAGATCCTTAAACAGTACGAGCGGGGCCTTATCTTCACCCTCGGCAAGGTCAGCCTGGAACACGGCGTGAAAGGACCGGGTCTGATCGTGCTTCTTCCGGGCATCCAGAAAATGGTACGGGTAAGCCTGCGGACCGTTACCATGGACGTCCCGTCGCAGGACGTGATCACCAAGGACAACGTGACCGTGAAAGTGAATGCAGTGGTCTACTTCCGCGTCATTGACCCGCGCAAGGCCATTGTCGAGGTCGAGGACTTCTACTATGCCACGTCGCTCATTGCCCAGACCACGCTCCGGAGCATCCTCGGCCAGAATACCCTTGACGACCTGCTCTCGAACCGCGAGGCCATCAATGTCGAGCTCCAGAAGGTGATCGATGAACAGACCGAGCCTTGGGGGGTCAAGGTCACGACCGTGGAAGTGAAGAACGTTGACCTGCCGGCCGAGATGCAGCGCGCTATAGCGATCCAGGCGCAGGCAGAGCGGGAACGCCGGGCCAAGATCATCCATGCCGAAGGCGAGCTCCAGGCATCGGCGAAGCTGGGAGAAGCCGCGGCGGTCATCAGCCAGAACCCGATCGCGCTTCAGCTTCGGTACCTCCAGACCCTTACCGAGATCGGCACCGAGAAAAATACGACCATCGTATTTCCCCTGCCGATAGATATTTTCTCGGCGTTCTTGAAGCTGGTGGAAAAAAATAAGGATTAGATGCGAAAAGAGCTGCTTTAAGAGATCAACGCAGGGCGGCCTTCTCTGGCCGCCTTTTTTTGTGCGCAATAGAATACGCCCGAAGCGCTAGACAAGCTTTCTGATTTGGAATCAAGAAAAAATGACGAGACTCCCCTTCATGTTAGTGGAGCTTTGTCAATGGCTCAACGGTGAGATCCCATGGCACCCCTTGGTTTCAGCGTGAATAAATAACCCTGAAAAAAGCATGTGGACACTGAAGTGGCGGATTAACGTATTATAAATACAGATGAAAATCAAATGGAAGGACTTCACCTTATGGGTGAAATAAAATCCAAAGAAAGCTTCGATTTTATCCGGTCCTTGTCCGAATTAATCCGTGTCAACTGCCGTTTTTAGTCAGTTGCGAATCAATTTCTTCTTAACAATACAAAAGAAAATTTCTCGCAAAGGTGCAGAGAGCGCAGAGAAAGAATAAACTTTTCAAAACTCTACGCGTCATCCGTTTATGCCCGCGCTATGGCAACAGCAGAGTACGTGCTCTGCTAGTGCCCGCATTATCGCAAGAGCAGGGTATGAGAAACATTTTTTGCTTACAGCCTGTCCGCGTTAGGATAATGCAACAAAATGATATTGTTTGCGCTTTCCTCGACAATTATGTTTTTCTTTGCTATAGTTCAAAAAAAGCACGATTGCAACCTTCCTTCGTTTATTAATAAATTTTGATGCGCACTTTGTATTACTTCAATTCCAGATGAAGCATGTCCTTTTCCTTTCCAGAAGTTGTTATGAAGATTTAAACTTTATGAATGCAGAGCATTTAATTCCATGGAGGTGCTGATATGGCTGTATCAAGACGGGACTTTATCAAGATTTCGGGCAGCACCGTTTTACTCGGTTCTCTTGGCATTAACCTTGATCCGGCCCGGGCATATGCCCAGGGCCTCAGGATTAAAAATGCCAAAGAGACCAAAACGATTTGTCCGTATTGCGCCGTGGGATGCGGCATCATCGTCCACACGGCAGACGGCAAAGTCATCAACACCGAAGGAGATCCGGACCATCCCATCAACGAAGGCACCCTCTGCTCCAAAGGCTCCTCGCTCTACCAGATCATCAATAACCCGCAGCGGCTCACAAAGCCAAAATACCGCGCAGCCGGCGCAACGGAATTCAAGGAAGTGGAATGGGACTGGGCACTCGACGAGATCGCCAAGCGGGTCAAAGACACGCGCGACCGAACCTTTAAGATCACTTCGAAATCCAAGGTAAAAGAAAAAGCCGCTGACGGCACGGAAACGACGGTGGAAAAGGACTTTGTGGTCAACCGGACCGACGGCATCGCCCATGTGGGAAGTGCGGCCCTTGACAACGAAGAGTGCTACCTGCTCCAGAAGATGCTCCGCTCCTGGGGTCTGGTCTACATAGAGCATCAGGCGCGTATTTGACACTCCGCAACTGTAGCGGCTCTGGGAGAGTCGTTCGGGCGCGGCGCAATGACAAATCACTGGATCGATATCAAGAATGCTGATGTAATTCTCGTCATGGGGAGCAACCCGGCATCGAACCATCCCATTTCCATGAAATGGGTCATGAAGGCAAAAGAAAAAGGCGCGAAGCTGATCGTCGTGGACCCCCGCTTCACCCAGACCGCTGCCAAGGCCGATGTGTACGCAGCTATGCGTTCCGGCACGGACATAGCCTTCCTCGGCGGGATGATCAAGTACATCCTCGACAAGAATCTCATTTTTTCGGAATACGTGGTCAAATACACCAATGCACCGTTCCTCATTAATCCCGAATTCAAGGGGCCTGCCGATTTGAACGGTCTGTATTCCGGCTACGATGAAAAAACCAGGAAATACGATAAAAAGACCTGGTCGTTCCAGATGGACGAGAACGGGATCCCGAAGATAGACCCGACGCTCAAGGATCCCAACTGCGTGTACCAGCAAATGAAGAAACATTACTCCCGCTACACTCTCGACAAGGTCTCGAGCATCACGGGTACTCCGAAGGAAAAGCTGGTCGAGGTGTACGAACTCTACGCCTGGACAGGGAAACCAAACCGCGTCGGGACCGAACTCTATGCCATGGGCTGGACCCAGCACACCATCGGCACCCAGAATATACGTGCCATGACCATCATCCAGCTTCTGCTCGGCAACATGGGGATGGCGGGCGGCGGCATCAATGCCTTGCGCGGCGAGAGCAATGTCCAGGGCTCGACGGACTACGGGCTGCTGTTCCATATTCTGCCGGGCTATCTGCCCACGCCCTCGGCGGCTGTCACTACCCTTCCGGCCTACATCGAAAAATTCACGCCCAAGACCAAAGAACCGAAAAGCGTGAACTGGTGGGCCAACCGGGGCAAGTACATCACCAGTTACCTCAAGGCCATTTATGGGAGCAACGCCAAGAAAGAAAATGATTTTGGATACGCCTTGTTGCCCAAAATCGATGAAGGCATGAACGCTTCGTGGCTTATGCTGTTCGACCAGATGCGCAACGGAAAGTTCGAAGGGTTCTTTGCCTGGGGCCAGAACCCGGCCTGTTCCGGCGCTAATGCGAACAAGACCCGGCAGGCGCTCGCAAAGCTCAAGTGGATGGTGAACATCAACCTCTTCGACAACGAGACCGGGTCGTTCTGGAAAGGCCCGGGTATGAATCCCAAGGATATCCAGACAGAGGTGTTCCTGCTTCCCGCCTCATCATCCGTTGAAAAGGAAGGCAGCCTTTCGAACTCCGGCAGGTGGGCGCAATGGCGATATAAGGCCATAGATCCCATCGGCCAGTCCAAGCCGGATTCTGAGATCATGAACGAGCTTTACTTCAGGGTAAAGAGCTTATACCGGAAACAGGGCGGGAAATTCCCGGAGCCGATCATGAACCTGACTTGGAACTATGGGGAAAAGGACGCACTTGGCAAGGTCAAGAGCATCAATATCCATAATGTGGCCAAGGAGATCAACGGCTACTACCTTGAAGATGTCTATGATAAGACCGCAACTCCGCCAAAGCTTCTTGGCAAGAAAGGCGACCTTTGCGCTTCCTTCGTCCATTTACAGGCTGACGGCTCCACCTCGTGCGGGTGCTGGATCTACTCTCAGAGCTACACCCAGAAAGAGGGAAAGATCATTAATATGATGGCGAGAAGGGGCAAAACCGATCCCACAGGCCTCGGTTTGTACCCTGAATGGGCCTGGGCCTGGCCGGTAAACCGCAGGATCATCTATAACCGCGCTTCCGTTGACCCAAACGGCAAACCCTGGGACCCGAAGCGTGCTGTCGTCAAATGGGACCCGCTTAAAGTGGATCCGGCAAGCAAGAAACCGGGGATGTGGGTGGGCGATGTACCGGACGGCCCGGCCCCTCCCATGGCAACGGAAAAAGGCAAGCTGCCCTTTATCATGATGGCCACCGGCGTAGGCGCCCTTTTCGGTCCGGGACTTGCCGACGGCCCCTTCCCCGAGCACTATGAAGCCCTTGAATGCCCACTCGAGGAAAACTCAATGTCCAAGCAGCGTATCAATCCCACGATCAAGCTGTTCGGGGACAAGGAAGATGCCTACTTCTCCTGCGATACCCGGTACCCCTTCGTGGCAACGACCTACCGGACATCCGAGCACTGGCAGACCGGCGTTATGACAAGGCATGCGCCCTGGCAGCTTGAAATGCAGCCGCAGCAGTTTGTGGAGTTGAGCGAAGAGCTGGCAAAAGAAAAGAACATCGGGAATGGAGATAAGGTGATGGTGAAATCGGGCCGCGGCGAGATATGGGCAATTGCCATGGTCACAAGCCGGTTTAAGCCTTTCAAGATAGCCGGATCAACTGTCCACCAGATAGGGCTCCCTTGGTGCTTCGGCTGGCAATATCCTGAGGGCGGCGGAGGCGGCGACAGCGCGAACCTGCTCACGCCGACCGTCGGTGATGCCAATACCATGATACCCGAATCCAAGGCCTTTATGGTCAACATCGTGAAGGCATAGGGGGAAGACTATGACGACAAAAGATAATAGAAAAGCATTGCTCGTTTCTCCGGAGCTTTGTATCGGGTGCAGGGGTTGCCAGACCGCGTGCAAGTCCTGGAACCAGTTGCCCGGCCAGGCCACAAAAAATACGGGAACAATGCAGAATCCGCCCGACATATCCGCTTCGGCATTCAACATCATCCGCTTCAGCGAAGTGCCGTCCCAGACCAATGCAGTACGCTGGCTTTTTGTCAGCCGCAGATGCATGCACTGCGACGATGCGGGGTGCATGAAGATCTGTCCCGCCCCGGGCGCTCTTTTCAAGACCCCGGAAGGGGCGGTGGCGTTCAATAAGGACAAATGCATCGGTTGCAAGCTTTGCGTTGCCGGATGCCCCTTCGATGTGCCGAGGTATGACGCGAATGACAAAATAGGCAAATGCGATCTCTGCGCCAGCAGGATAGCCGAAGGCATGTCCCCTGCCTGCACAAAGACCTGCCCCACCGGCGCGCTCCAGTTCGGGGACCGCGATGGACTGATAGCAGCGGCTAAAAAAGCAGGTTATGGAAAAGTATACGGAGAGGCAGACCTCGGCGGCCTTGGAGCGCTTTATGCCTTTAAAGATGCTCCGATGATCTACGGCATGAACGAGAACCCCGCGATCCCGGAAAGCGTCGTCTTCTGGCACAAGGTCCTTAAACCCTTGTCAGTCATAGGCCTCGGCGGCGTTGTTGCCGTCGCGCTGATCCACTATGCTGCAGTCGGACCGCACAAAGATGATGAGGAGGTGAAATAAAATGGCTGAGATGGTGAGAAAAGCTACAACCGAAGAGATCATTAATCACTGGATCATGGCGATCAGCTGTATCGTGCTGATCATTACGGGGTATGGTTTCCTGTTCAAGATCGAGCAGGTCTATGCTCTCTTTGGAAGTAATATAATCATGAAAGTTGTTCACAACTGGGCTGGCGTTGTGTTCATCCTTTCCCTCTTCGCCACCATGTTCAATTATCTTGGTGAAGCATTGACCTACGATGCCGATGACTGGCAATGGATCAAGGTCGGCGGAGGATATCTTTCCAAGGGGCACGTCAAAAGCCCGCCCATGGGAAAATTGAACACCGGTCAGAAGTTCTTTTATCTGGCGATCCTGATCGCAGGGTTCGGAATTGCGGCTTCCGGCTTTGCCATCTGGCTGATGCCGGGCACGCGGACGCTGACGCTCGCCTCCCACTTGGTGCATAATCTGGCCTTTATTCTCTTCGTCGTTGCCGTGCCGGCCCATATCTACCTCGGCACGCTCGCAAACCCGGGGACCTTCAGGATCATGCTCGATGGCATGGTCCCGATCGAACTCGCAAAAAAGAGATATCCGAAATGGATGAAACAGATCGGGAAGAAGTAAGAGTATCCTCCATCTCCCCTCAAGGGTGATGGAGGGCGAGAAGCTTCCAAAAATGCAAAACCCTGTCTTTAACTGTGGAGACAGGGTTTTTGTTTGAACGTTTTCTGTATGGCGCACGCTGTTTTTGTTTGAAAACCAGTGGATATCATCAGGGATATTGATGTTGGACGATCACCATGTCAATATGGATGGATTACTTGCACACTGAGTATTAATATCCTCGAGTTTTCAATACAGAACATTCACAATATTGTCACAGGAGAACTGCTATAAGTATACGCCTGATGCTACCGGTTCTCTTCTGTCTTTCCCACTTCTGACTATTCTCTGTCTCCGTTCGCGAGATCTATCTTCCGGCTCATTGAATCTTCTTCGATTATCGTCTGATCTTCTATCTGTTCGGACCCTGCGCTCACTACTCAGTAATTCAAAGATGTCCTCGATCATCTCGTGTCTTTTTTCCATAAGGATACTTTCATGCGCCGTTTCGGCGCGCATGTTCCTTGCCTTCAATTCAAAGTGATAACCCGAAATGAGTGAGACAAGGACCTGCTCGACCTGTGTGAAGAGCTCGCTGTCCTCCTCGAAACTTCTCTTCTTTCTGATTTCCATCCCCGCCAGCCAAATGTCAAGCTCGTGTACAATTCTCTTTGTTTGGTCGTAAATGGCTTCGTACAAACCCGCCAGGGCATACAAGTCTTCCCTTACGAGAACCGACATTTCACTGGTAAGCATACTGAGATCCTGCTTTACGGTATCGAGGTACTGCCCGGCGACCGGACCTTGATGCATGACATCCTCGAGCTGCTCCCTGAAGTCTTCTTTGATCTCCTCGATCAGCCGGCCTGCCATTTTCCCTGACATCTGGAGCTCCATGAGAATAACGATCGACGCTTCGCAAAGTTTCCCTATTTTCAACAGATTGGACCTGACATACCTGGCGATGCTGCCCAGTTCTTTCGCTAACGCTGCCCTGCGTTTCTCGTATGTTTTGAGCGTTCGCTTTCGCTCCTCAACCATGCCTTCCAGTCTGTGAAGCTTACCCGCGTCTTGCTTCCTCTTCGGGTTAAGCGTGCTCATTTCTTCTTCGGCGGCCTTGATGAACACCGCCGGTTTTTTGAAGTCGAGCAAAGTAAACCCGTACACTTGGTATTTGTAAAGCTCCACCTCGCGTTTGAGCACTGGATTGACAAAGTGAGAAAGGCTGAGAACACCATAGAACATTCTTTCCCGGAAATTATACAGCGAAGCGTTTTTTTGCTGTTGACGCTCGAACGCTGTAACGCGTGCGAGCAAGTCACGATACGCGGCCAGGTTGTCGTTGTGCCGTCCACGCTCGCCTTTCTTATTCGGGATCTCGAGAAATACCTTTAGATCCGTTAGTGTCGGATACAGCGTTTCATCCGCCCCAAAACGCAGTCCAAAAATAGTTTTGTCTAATGCCATAGAAATACCTGCTGTGGTTACGCTTTGTATAAATCATGCGAAGCCAAATCGGTGTACTTTTTAGTAGTATATCATATATCTTGTATGTTTCAACATTCTTCTCGCCGAAGTAAATAAATTTAAGTAACACGGGGCAAGGGGCAAAGGGTATGAGCGCAAGCGGGAAAATCGGCATAAATTAGGCGGTTGGCGTAAAACGCTTGCAAGACGAAAAAAAATAAGGGGACCGGTTTTAACCGGTCCCCTTGTTCATGAGTTGTTGATGAAAAAGCTATATCTCGGTGACTGTAATAGCCTGAGGCGGGCAATTCTCAACGCAGGTCAGGCAGTTGATGCACTCGGACATATTTACCGGCTCGGACTTTTCAGCTTGCAGCGCGAACACCTGCTGCGGGCAGACAGTCACACAGGTGCCGCATCCGTCGCACTTGCTCTTGTCCACTGTTACCATGTACATATGGTTTGATACCTCCTTCAGAAAAAGTTTATTTCCAGAAACGCGACATATTACCCGCCCGGTTTAATAAAATCAAGTGAGAAATAGCTCTCAAGACAAAAAAAGGCTCACCCTGTCGGGGTGAGCCTTGAATGAATCGCATTGAATAATTGATCTATTAATGCTCTATCTCTATCCCGGCGGTCTCTTCCCTGACCGTGATCGCGATCTTGTAGAGCATGGACAGGACCAGGAACCCGATGGCCCAGATCCCAATAGTGATCATGGTCTCCGGCACGGTCGGCCAGTAGGTGTGTACCTCCTCAAAGGGGTTAGGCACGAAACCACCGATGATCAGTCCGAAACCCTTATCGATCCAAAGGGAGATAAAGAGCATGATGCACGCTAAGACCAAGGTGACTTCGTTCTTCCGTATTGCGGGAACCCATAGCATGAAGAGCGAAATCGCCGCAAAGACCGTTGAGGTCCACATGAGCGGAACAAGTTCGCTATGGCCTTCAAGCCCCGTATACAGGTAGAGGAACGATTCTGCATGGCCTGGAATACCGCTGTAGAATGCCGTAAAGAATTCCAGTCCCAGGAAAAACACGTTCGCAAACATTGCATAGGCAACGATCCTGCCGACTGCCTGGATGGCCTCCTTGCCCACATCGAACTTGCTGATCTTGCGGACGATCAGAGCGAGGATGATAAGCAAAGCCGGACCGCCGGCAAATGCCGAGGCCAAAAACCGGGCTGCCATGATGGCACTAAGCCAGAAATGACGTCCCGGGATACCGGCATAGAGGAATGCCGTAACCGTGTGAATGCTGATGGCCCAGGGAATCGAAAGATATATCCAGGGCTTGATCCACTTCGGCGGGGCAATGCCCTTCCGGTCTGAGCCGAGGGTCACCCAGCCGACCAGGAGGTTAATGAACAGGTAACCGTTCAGAACAACCGTGTCCCAGAACACCATTGCGGTCGGCGATGGGTGCAGGAATATGTTCACGACCCTCATAGGCTGACCCATATCCGCCATGATGAAGAGGATGCACATGATCACCGCCGAAATGGCGAGAAACTCACCCAGGATCACGATCTTCGTAAAGGTCTTATAATCGTGCAAATAGTGCGGGATGACCAGCATTACGGCCGAAGCCGCAACACCAACCAGGAACGTGAACTGGCCGATATACAGGCCCCACGTTACATCCCGGTGAAGTCCGGTAAGCCCCAACCCGTAGGTAAACTGCTGGTAATAATAATACGCCCCCACCATCGCCAGGGCACCGAGAAACATGAGCCATGCCCAGTATGTTTTACTTCCTTCTAATGCCTTCTCAAGCATGGTCGCTCCCTCCTACGATATAGTAAATAGCCGGGCCCGTGCCCAGGTCGGATTTGCGCCGGATCGTGTACTGGTTCGTTACGATCTTCCTGATCTCAGAATTGGGATCCTCGATGTCGCCGAAGAGCATGCCGCCTTTGGGCGCCGCCTCGACGCATGCCGGCAGTTTACCCACGGCAAGCCGCTCGGTGCAGAAGGTGCATTTTTCCACAACGCCTTTTGTCCGCGTTGGGTATTCCTTGTTCTCGTTCTTGATGGCAGTCCGGGGGTCTCGCCAGTTGAAACTCCGCGCTCCGTAGGGACAGGCAGCCATGCAGAAACGGCAACCGATGCAGCGGTGCTCATCCTGCATCGTGATCCCGTTTGGGAGTTTGAACGTTGCCTTGGTGGGACAGACCCGGACACAGGGTGGGTTTTCGCAGTGGTTGCATGCAACGATGAACGGCATGTCCTTGATATGCTCGCTCATGTATTTATTGTCCTGACCCGGGAATGCCTTTTCGTATGGTGCTTCCCAGATCCACTTGATCTCGTCCTTCTTGTTGACGCTACCGTCGGCATTCCGGAAGTCGGGAACGTTATGCGTCAAGTGGCAGGCCTCGAAGACCTTCTTGAAGTCATCCTCGGTCTTGAACTTGCTCATATCCACGACCATGGCCCAGCGCTTCGCAAGCAACGCTTCCTTGTTCTTGTCCACCTCCTCAGGGCTCAGACCTTTTGTCCAGATACTATGGGTGGCTGAAGCTGCCGTTGCGCCGAGGCCCAGAACAGAGGAGATACCGGCTATTTTGAGAAACTGTCTCCTGTCCATGCTCATGATTTATTCTCCTCCTTCTCCTTCGGCTGAATATGGCAGTCCCAGCAGTACGGTTTTACCGACATGTAATTATGGCATTCGTCGCAGAACTTTTTCTTGTTGGAGTGGCAGTTCATGCAGCCGTTCTGCAGGCTCATGTTAAACCGTTTGTGGCTTGAATTGCTGATGTAACCCCGCTTGTCTTCGCGCACCACCATGTCCCGCCAGTTATTCAGTAGCTGCATGTGCTCCGTTCGCATGAATTCCTTGGATTCCACACACTCTTTCTTGCCGTTCAGCTTCTCCCATTCCTGGATCGCCGGTGTATCGACTTTCGGCTCAGGCTTGGCATTAACCTTTCCGATGTTGAAATAAAACGGGAAAGTAGCAAATGCCAGGAAAACAATCAAGCCGATGAATATTTTACCGCCATCATAGAGTTTCATTAGGCTTTATCCTCCTTCACCTGGGCTGACGGAAGAGGCTCGCCCCGCAAATCGGTCGTCCGTTCTTTCTCGCCTGTCATGATGAGAGCGTTGGCCACGAGCTCATGGAGACCGCACACCCCCACGCTGGGGACCCAGTATTCCATCAGGGCCTTGAGCGTAGCCCGGTCAATGGCGCAAACGTTGCCGAGCATATTCACCCCATAGTGGTCCGCAACAAACTTGACCGCGTTCGCCCGGGGGAACCCGCCCTTCATCCTGAGATCCATGTCTTCCGATGCGTTCAAGCCCGTTCCGCTGCCGCAGCAGAATGTCTTCTCGCGGATCGTGTCTTCCGGCATTTCGGTGAAATGGTTGACCACGCTCTTGAGCACATACCGCGGCTCCTCGAGCATGCCCATGCCACGCGCGGTGTTACAGGAGTCGTGCCAGGTGAGGTGCAGGTGATCGTTGCGCTTTGGATCCAGTTTGAGTTTGTTGTTCTTGATCAGGTCGGCCGTAAATTCGGCAACATGTACCATCTTCATCGATTTCGCGTTCTCGAAAACCGTGCCGGTGATCGGGGACTTCGGGACTTCCAGAAAATCAGCCGGACCGTTCCAGGTGTCCATATACTGGGAAAGAACCCGCCACATGTGACCGCACTCTCCGCCAAGGATCCACTTCACACCGAGACGCTTGGCTTCGGCATAGATCTTGGAATTAAGCCGCTTTCCCATTTCGTTCGACGTGAAGAACCCGAAGTTGCCTCCCTCGGAAGCGTAGGTGCTCCAGGTATAGTCAAGCCCCAGTTCCTCGAACAGCATCATATAACCCATTGCGGTATAGGTGCCCGGATCGGCAAACAGGTCGCCCGACGGTGTCACGAACAGGATCTCTGCGCCCTTCCGGTTGAACGTGGGCTTGATCTTTTTGCCCGTAATGGTCTCGATGTCGTCAAGCATGTATTCGAGGTTGCCGACGATCGTGTGTGGTTCGAGGCCCAAATGGTTGCCCTTCATGTAGCAGTTCGAGACCGGCCCCGCGATCCACTCGATGTTCAGGCCGAGCAGATTGAGGAGTTCTCGCCCGATTATGGTGATTTCCGCCTGGTCGATG
>Ga0210377_10002866_pt1 | contig 14926 bp, 14 predicted proteins | sample PLM4_65_b1redo_FD_155480 | JGI IMG/M metagenome (GOLD analysis project Ga0210377, IMG submission 155480) | Groundwater sediment microbial communities from an aquifer in East River, Colorado, USA - PLM4_65_b1 redo | ecosystem: Environmental > Terrestrial > Soil > Riparian zone | place: USA: East...
CGACGAGATGTAGCTGCGCGTCATGAGGCTGCGGATCTCGTACAGCGATCCGAGTTGCGTCAGCGCGCGGCAGTTCTCATCGCGATCGATGGCAATGAGCGGCATCGCAAAGGCGAGGATCGCCAGAACAATCGTGCGTTTCATCGGTGGACCCTCCGATCCGCGCGATTGTAAGGCATCGCGCGCTCGTGATTTCGCGCGGAGTTGACGGTGGACGGTTGGCGGTGGACGGTGGACAAGGCCCTGCATGGTGACCGCATCTGTCCCGCTGCGTGGCCTGGTTTCGTTGACCGTTGACCGTTGGCCGTTGTCAAGGCGGAGCAGTGCATGAACCTGATGCTTCGCACTCGCGATGCGCCGCCCTGACAACGGTCAACAGTCAACGATCAACGAAGCCGCGCCACACCGCGGGAATCGCGCATTCGCGAATGCAGGGCCTTGTCCACCGTCCACCGTCAACCAGCTTTGACGCCCGCCCGCTCCAGCGCCTTGCGCAGATACTGCCCCGTCGCGCTGCCTTTGACCTTCGCGATCTCCTCGGGTGTACCGGTGGCGAGGATCTTCCCGCCCTCGTCCCCTCCCTCGGGCCCGAGGTCGATGACGTGATCGGCGGTCTTGATGACGTCCAGGTTGTGCTCGATCACCACGACCGTGTTGCCGCGATCGACGAGACCGTGCATCAGGTGCAGCAGCTTCGCCACGTCATCGAAGTGCAGGCCGGTCGTCGGCTCGTCCAGGATGTAGAGCGTCCTTCCGGTGGCGCGCTTCGCGAGCTCCTTGGCCAGCTTCACGCGCTGCGCTTCACCGCCGGAGAGCGTCGTCGATGACTGACCGAGCCTGATGTAGCCGAGGCCGACTTCGTCGAGCGTCCGGAGGATGTTGAAGATCTTCGGAATGTTGCGGAACACTTCGAGCGCCTGCTCGACGGTCATGTCGAGGATTTCCGCGATCGACGAGCCCTTGTACGTCACCTGCAGCGTCTCGCGGTTGTAGCGCTTGCCGCCGCAGACATCACACGTGACGTAGATGTCGGGGAGGAAGTGCATCTCGATCTTGATCTGCCCGTCGCCCTTGCACGCCTCGCAGCGTCCGCCCTTCACGTTGAACGAGAACCGCCCCGGCCCGTAGCCGCGCATGCGCGCCTCGGGGGTCTGCGCCATGAGATTGCGGATCTCGGTGAAGAGCTGCGTATACGTCGCCGGATTCGAACGCGGCGTGCGGCCGATCGGCGACTGATCGATGTCGATGACCTTATCGATGAGCTCCAGCCCTTCGATGCGATCGTGCTCACCGGGTGTGTCCGGCGAGTCGTAGAAATGCCGCGACAGCGCTTTGTACAGAATGTCGTTCACGAGCGTCGACTTGCCGCTGCCGCTCACACCGGTGACGGCGACGAACAGACCGACCGGAATCGTGACGTCGATGTTCTTCAGGTTGTTCTGTTTCGCGCCGCGGATGACGAGCTTGTTGATGCCGAGCGTGCGGCGCCGCGGCGGGATGTCGATGCGCGCGTCGCCGCGCAGGTACTTCGCGGTCAGCGAGCTCGGGAACGTCTCGATCTCCTTCACCGATCCCTCGGCTACGATCTCGCCGCCGTGCACTCCGGCACGCGGGCCGAGGTCGATCACGTGGTCGGCGGTCTCGATCGTCTCCTGGTCGTGCTCGACGACGATGACGGTGTTGCCGAGGTCGCGCAGCTCGAGGAGGGATTCGATGAGCTTGCGGTTGTCGCGCTGATGCAGTCCGATCGACGGCTCATCCAGAACGTAGAGAACGCCCATCAGCTTCGAGCCGATCTGCGTCGCCAGACGGATGCGCTGCCCCTCGCCGCCGGCGAGCGTCGCGCCGTTGCGATCGAGTGTGAGATAGCCGACGCCGACCGCGTTGAGAAAGCCGAGGCGGTCGCGCACTTCCTTCAGGATCTTCCCGGCGATGACTTCTTCGCGCTCGGTGAGAGCGATCGTGCGGAAGAACGGCTCCGCTTCCTTGAGCTGCAACGCCACGACTTTGTCGATCGAGCGGCCGGCCACCGTCACCGCGAGCGCTTCCGGCTTCAGACGCTTGCCGCCGCAGTCCGGACACTTCTTCGGCGTCATGAAACGCTCGATCTCTTCGCGCATGTCGTCGGAGTCGGACTCCGTGTAACGGCGCTGGAGCATCGGCACGAGGCCTTCGTACTTGCCGCTGTAGTGGTACGAGCTGTCGCTGCCCTGGAACTCGAACCGGATCTTGTCTTCGGATCCGTACAGGATGCAGTTCCGCGCTTTTTCCGGCAGCTTCTCCCACGGCGTCGTCAGCGAGAACTTGTAGTGCTTCGCGAGCGTGTTGATCTGCTTGAGGCGCCAGTTCTCGGCGCCCTCCTTCCAGATCGCGATCGCGCCGCCTTCGATCGATTTCGTCGGATCGGGAACGATCTTCTTCTCGTCGATCTCCAGCAGAACGCCGAGACCGGAGCAGCGCTGGCAGGCGCCGTACGGTGAGTTGAAAGAGAAGAGGCGCGGCGTGATCTCGCCGATGGAGATGCCGCAATCAGGGCAGGCGTAGTTCTGCGAGAGGAGCTCCTCGCGGTTGTCCTGCGCGTAGAGGATCTTCACGAGCCCCTTCGCGACGCGCGTGGCGGTCTCGAGCGAATCGGCCAGGCGCTGCACGATCCCCTCTTTCGCAACCAGTCGATCGATGACCACGTCGATCGTGTGCTTCTTCTGCTTGTCGAGCGTCGGCGGATCCGCAAGCTCGATCATCTCCCCGTCGACGACGGCGCGGGTGAAGCCTTCCTTCACCATCTGCAGCATCTGCTTGCGGTACTCGCCCTTCTTGCCGCGGATGTACGGCGCGAGCACGGTGAACTTCGTGCCGGCCGGAAGCTTCGCCAGGCGGTCGACCATCTGCTGAATCGTCTGCGGCCGGATCTCCTGGCCGCAGCTCGTGCAGTGAGGCACGCCGATCGACGCGTACAGCAGGCGCAGATAGTCGTAGATTTCGGTGACGGTTCCCACCGTCGATCGCGGATTGCGCGAAGTCGTCCGCTGCTCGATCGAGATCGCCGGCGACAGCCCCTCGATCGAGTCGACGTCCGGCTTCTCCATCTGCTCGAGGAACTGGCGTGCGTACGCCGACAGCGACTCGACGTAGCGCCGCTGCCCCTCGGCGAAGATCGTGTCGAAAGCCAGCGACGACTTGCCGGACCCGCTCACGCCGGTGATGACGACGAACTTGTTTCGGGGGACGACGACGTCGATGTTCTTGAGATTGTGCTCACGGGCACCGCGGATGACGATGGAATCCATGGACGAGGAATGCTAACGCCGGGAGGGATGCGGGGTGTTCCCTTCTACGTGGGGTAGAGGGCCACCACACTCCCGCCGTCGAGACGGACGGCGGACCAGCCGCCGAGACGGCGGCGTTACTTGACGGCGTCGAGCAGCCATTCCCGGTACGGGCCCTCGATCCGATCGATCGGAATGACGACGAATTCCGGGGCCTCGTATGGATGCTGCGCGAAGAGCGCCTCGCGCAACTCGCTCAGCCGGGCATCGGTCGTCTTCATGATGAGAAGGAGCTCGCGGTCTTCGGTGACCCGGCCCTCCCACGCATAAACCGACCGCACGCCTTCGACGATGTTCACGCACGCGACGAGCCGTCGCTCGACGAGATCGTGGACGATCGCGCGCACGTCGAATTCGGCACCGACCGTGGTCAGGACGATGACCGGCTTCATCGCCCGTGTGTGCCGGCGGCGATTCGTTCAGCCGCATCACGCGCGACGTCGTGCGCCGCGGCGCGATACTGCGCGCGTTGCACGAACGGAAGCGCAATCCACCCGAAGAACGGACGCGAGCCGATTCCGATCCCTGTCGGCGCAACCGTCGTACGCCGCTGCTGCAGGTCGAACCGGTCGATCAGCTCGAGCGTCCTGCCGTCGTACAGCCGCATCTCGGCCGCGACGTGGGCCACGACGACTCCGATCTCCGCGCCGATCGGTCCGCCGCCGACGCCGACCGCGCCCATCAGGTTCGCATCGCCATGGCTCGAGACGATCTCGACGTAGTAGTCGGCGTTCGCCCGGTCGTCGCGGCGCAGCTCGTCATAAGTCTCGCCGGTGCGAAACGCGTCGAAGCCGCGATCGCTCAGCTCCTGACGGAGGTAGTTCTGGACGGCTTCGGCGATGCGGCGCTCCGCGTCGTAGCCGTGGCGCTCGGAGATCGTCAGGACGCCGATCCGATCGCCGCGTTTCACGTTCACGTTGATCGCGAAAGCCGAGGCGGAAACGGCCAAACAGAGAGCGAGGGGGATGAAATGCCGCTTCATGGACTCTAGTCTAGGTAGAATCGCCCGCCGTGTTCAAACGCATCCTCCTCGGCATCCTGATCGCGGCGGTCGCCTACGTTCTGTACGCATGGATCACCTTCCCGGACGTGTCGCGTCTGGAAAAGGAAGCGCCGAAGACCACCGCCTTCATGGAACGGCGCCGCGCCGAGCTGCGGCGCGAGGGAAAAGACGACCACCTCGAGTACCAGTGGGTGCCGTACTCGCGCATCTCGCCGAATCTGCGCCGCGCGGTCCTGGTGGCCGAAGACGACACGTTCTACGAGCACGGCGGCATCGACGTCGAAGCGATGCGCGATGCTCTGCGCCGCGACTGGAAACGCAAGAAGATCACTCACGGCGGCTCGACGATCACCCAGCAGCTCGCGAAGAACCTCTATCTGTCGCCTTCGCGTAATCCGATCCGGAAGATCAAGGAGTACTTCCTCGCCCGCTCGCTCGAGAATCATCTGTCGAAGAAGCGCATTCTCGAGCTGTACCTCAACGTCGTGGAAATGGGCGAGCGCGTGTACGGCGCGGAAGCGGCATCGCGCCTTTATTTCGGCGTGCCCGCCTCCGCGCTCTCGCCGGACCAGGCCGCGCTGCTCGCCGGATCGCTACCCAATCCGCGCCTGATGAGTCCCGCGGATCCGAACCGCCGGCTGCGCGGGCGACAACGGATGATCCTCGCCCGGCTGCGGCGGTGGGGATACCTCGCTGAAGAGGAGACGCTCGTGGAGAAGAAGCCGGAGGCTGAGGCGGCGCCGCCGGCTGACGAAACGACCGCGACGGAGACGACCGCGACAGAAACGACCGCGACAGAAACGACGGAGACGACCGCCACGACGGAGACAACAGCAACCGAGCAAACGAACACCGCCCCGCCGCCGCCGCCGTAGACTGTGTGTCATCCCGAGCGTAGCGAGGGACCTGGGGGCTGGGTGGCTCGAAGATCATTCCTCGCGCCGCCCGCTCCCCCAGATCCCTCGCTCACGCTCGGGATGACACATGAGGAGCTCTCATGGAACAGCACGTCCGCACCCTCGGCATCATCTACGTGATCCTCGGCATCCTGGGGATCCTGCTCGGCATCGGGCTGCTGGTGCTGATGGTCGGCATCGGTGCAGCATCCGGCGACAAAGAGGCGGCCTGGATCGTCAGCGGCGTCGGGTTTTTCGTCGCGTTCATCATCGCGGTGCTGTCGATTCCGACGATCATCGCCGGCATCGGACTGCAGCGATTCCGGCCGTGGGCGCGCATCCTCGCGCTGATCCTGGCGGTGCTGAACCTCTTCAGCTTTCCGATTGGAACGGCCGTCGGAATCTACGCCCTGTGGGTTCTGCTGAACGAGAGGACACAGCCGCTGTTCGTCCGAGCCTGATTCGACCCGTCGAAATTTGCATCGATCACAAACGGTTCATCGTGATCCTGCGGTCTTTGCGATCAGCCCAGGCTCTCTGCGCGAACGATGGCAGCGTGATGAGAATCACGATGACGATTGCACGCCAATTCACGCGCGCAAGCTCGGCAATCGTGATGCCGGTCGCAACTCCGTGACTCCTGTCACGGTCGGCCCGGCAGATCCAATCCAATAGTGCTCTCGAGCACGTAATCGTCCTGATGTCCACGCTCTAATAGGGGGTTGAGGCATCGGCGAGCACCGCGTTTCACGAATTCGAAGGAGCGAAGTTGAGTAAGATGTCGATAAACATCAGGAAGTTGGTTGCATTAGAAGCAAACTGGTCCGCGTTTTGCCCTCAGGCGTGTCGGGTATGAGGAACAAACGGCGCGGCGCGGCCCCGCATTGGCGGAACGGAGCGGACTACACGCTCGTATGCGATTGCCAGCGGCACGCGCGTCGCGAGCGGATGCTGTGGCGCCGCACTCTGCGCGCGGCGAATCGCGCTGCACGACACCTCGGACGCGGCGGCATCGCATTGCTCGTCGGAGTGCCGCTCGCATTCGGAGCCATCGGCATCCCGATCGAAGCGATGAACCTCTCGCTCCTGACCACGACTCTCGAGGTCGTGCAGCCGGACGCGCAGGATCTGCCCATCTTCACATCGCCAGCGGTGCAGAACGACTTCCTCTCGGACCAGCGTCCGCGCGTCTTCACGCTCGATGTCGCGAAGGAAGAGTTCTTCCGGACCCAGGTCCCGTACGGCTCGATCATCTATCGCGAAGCGATCAGGAACCGGCTGTCGCCGGAGCTCGTGGCCGCGGTCATCGAATCGGAATCTGATTTCCGCGAGCGTCTCGTCTCGGAGAAGGACGCCCGCGGGCTGATGCAGATCATCCCGAGCACCGGACGCCTCATGGGAGCCGAGGATCTTTTCAATCCGTCGGAGAACATCGCGGCCGGGACGCGATACCTGCGATATTTGTTCGATCGCTTCGGCGACCAGAGGATCGTTCTCGCTGCCTACAACGCCGGCGAAGGCAACATCGAGAAATTCGGCGGCGTGCCGCCGTTCCCGGAGACGGTCAATTACCTTCAGAAGGTGAACACCCGCACCCACCTGTACCGGCAGCGCATCCGCGGCAACTACGTCGCATCACTCCGCATGCGGCCGACGTTCACGCAGTAAGTAACGTCCTGCCCTGAATCGGCACGTGCTCGCCTTACAATTGGGGCATGCAACGCGGCGAGGAGCGGCGCGAGTTCCAGCGTCTCCAGCTCGATCCTCCGATCCCGGGCACGCTGGGCACCACCGCGGTTTCCATCGTCGAGATCGGCGTCCTCGGCGCGCGGCTGCATCACGGTGAGGCGGTCGTGGAGACTTACTCGGAGCTCCGCTTCTCACATCGCGGTGAAGAGATCGCACTCCGCTGCGAAGTCGTCCGCACGATGGAGAGCCAGAACGCACGCTACCCGGCGAGCGGACTCGAGTCCGGCGTGCGCTTCCTGGCGGCCGTCGGTGAGTCGGGCGACCGGCTGCGCAACATGCTGGCCGAGCACGTGACGAAGACCATCGAGGCGCGGCGGCGCGGGCCGATGAAATCGACGAGGGAGACCACCATTGACGGCGACCGCACCGTGCGCGGCGCCGACGCCGCGTTTCTCTGCTACCGGCTCGACAACGGCGTGTGGCGCCGTCGCCGCGTCTTCCTCCCCGAACAGCCCTCCAGCGGATTCACCGTCGCGCGCGGCGAAGATCACGCCGAGATGCAGCGGCTCTGTCGCGTCTACGAAGCATCGGACGAAGAAGGACGCCGTCTCATTCGACTGTTTGCGGAGCTGAGCGTCAGCGAAGAGCTGGAGATTCCGCCGAAGGTGTGAGACGTAGGCCGGGCTTCAGCCCGGCCAGACGGCCCGTCCTACGCCACCCCCGCCATTCCCGCTTCCTTCACCTTTCTCGCCACGGGCAGAGTGAAGTAGAACGTGGTGCCCGCACCCTTCTCGCTCTCCACCCAGATCCGTCCTCCGTGACTCTCGACGATGCCTTTGGCAATCGGAAGTCCGAGGCCGGCGCCCATGCGCTCGGCGCGCTTGGCCTGCCAGTACGGATTGAAGATGTCCGTGAGATGCTCTTTCGGAATGCCCGGCCCGTTGTCCGACACGCGGAAGAGCACGGACTCGTCCTTCCTCTCCGCACTGAATCGGATCGTGCCGCCCGGCGGCGTGAACTTGAGCGAGTTGCCGATCAGGTTCGACAGGACCTGTGTGATGCGGTGCCGGTCCGCGTAGATCTTCGGCACTCCATCCACGATCGTCGATTCGACTTGAACGTCGCTGGCAGCCGCCTGCGGCTTGAACATCTCCTGAGCCTCGTGGAAAAACGACTGCACGTCGATCGGTTCGGGCTGGATGGGCAATCGTTTGCCGCCTTCGAGCCTCGTCACGTCCAGGAGATCGGCAATGAGACGGCTCATGCGCTTCGCCGACATGACGATCGTCCCGATCTGTTCCTGGTCTTCAGGCGACAGGCTCTCGGACATCTGCATGAGTGACGCTGCGAGCGTGACGGCGTTGAGAGGATTGCGCAGGTCGTGCGAGACGATGGCGAGCACCTCCTCGCGCGCGCGGACGGCCTGCTGCGACTTGGAGTAGAGCGTGGCGTTATCGATGGCCAGGGAGCCGTGGCGCACGAGATCGGCGAACAGCGCGACGTCGGCCGACGTGAACGGCTTTCCTTCCGGCGCCGTCGCGGCCACGACGCCGAGCGTCTCTCCGCGGCTGACCATCGGGATGATGATGATCGACGCGTGCGCCTCGCCGTCCGCGATGCCGAGGTAAGCGGCGATGTTCGCTGAGCGGCCGAAAACCTTCGGTTGCCGCTCTTTCATCGCCGCGACGACGATCTCGGGAACGCTGCTGATCGTTTCGGCGTCGTGCGCGGCGCCGGTCTTCACGCCATCGCGCTTGTCCGCGACGGCCATCCGTCTCAACACGCCCGCGCTGTCGAGGCGATCGATCACCGCGCGGTCCGCGAGATTCGGCACGACGAGGCGCGCGAGCGTCGACACGGTCTGTTGCTGATCGAGTGAAGTGGAAAGCTCCTGACCTGCCGCGGCCAGAAACGCGGCGCGGCGCTCCTCGCGCTCCGCGGCGGCGCGGGCGTTCTTCGCTTCCACGGCCTCATGCTCGGCCTCGCCACGACGCTTCACCGCTTCGGCCGCCAGCAGCCGCATCTGCCTGCCCAGCCCCGCGACCAGCATGGCCGAGGTGAGCGCGAGCAGGGTGAGGATGATCGTGAGCGATGTGTTGATTCGCTCGACATCACGGATGCGTTTCAACCGATCCTCGATGCCCGACTGGATGGCAATCTCGAGGTTCGAAGCGGCGCGCAGCGACTTCTCGTATGTCGGATGTCGCTCGTAGAGGCGGGTGAGAAAGATTTCCTGCGGAAGCTGCCGCTGCAGAAACTCCGCGCTTCGCGCGTCATCGTGCCACCGGCTCGTCTGGACGAACAGGTCCTGCAACTCATCGTCGACATCACCGCCCAGGCCCGGCGCGAGGCGCTGCAGCGCGCTCCGGTTCTGCTCCTGATCCCGAACCAGTCGCTCGTAGTCGCTTCCGTATTGCGGCTGACCGGTCACCTGAAAAGCGATGACCTTGTCGAGCTCCGCGGAGAGATCGATCTGGATCTCATTCGCCGCGCGCCGCGCCGGCTCCGCGATGATCGAGATCTCCCCGCGCATCTTCGCCGTATGCCGCGAGACGACGATCGGCAGCGCGACCAGCGAGACGAGAGAGATGATGATGAACGCGACCGGCAGGACGGTCGTCCATCTGCTGTCCGGGCCGACTCGCAGCAGGCTTCGCCGCTCGCGTCGCAGAAGATCGTGATTTCCGTGCCGCAGCTCGTTTTCTCTGGTTTCGTCACCCATCGCGTCGCCCGGATTTGGAGCAATATGCTTGCCGTGGCGGCCCCGACAGCTCAAACTGCGGCATAGTGTCCATCATCCGACTATGACGTCCAATGATCGTCGCGAGTTTCAGCGACTGAAGCTCGCCAAACCGCTCCTGGCTCTGCTCGACGGGCATAACGCGCTCGTCCTCGATATCGGAATCGGAGGCGCGTTCATCGAGCACCACGGGCGCCTGCAACCCGGCGCGCGCGTTCGACTCACCTTCCGGTGGCAGGGATCGGATGTCGAGTTTGTCTGCAGCGCGATTCGATCGGATGCGGTCCGCGACGACGGAAACGCGCGGAATATCGTCTCGCAGACCGGCCTCCGCTTCGTCGAGGCGGTCGGCAGTGCCGAAGAGCGACTGCAGGAAATGATGGCCACGTTCGTGGGTCGCATCCTCGCCGCGCAGAAGGCAAATGCGTCGGCCAAGAGCGCGGACCACGCCGACACGCTGTTGCCGAAGATCGGCGAGGCCCGCCGGACACGGAGCAGCGGATACGCCGCATATCGTTTCGACGGGAGCTCCTGGTCGCGCTCGATCACGAAGTCGCCGGCACAGGCGCCGAATGGCTTCACGGTAGCGGCGTACGAGGACGAGGACGAGCTCGAGGTGCTCTGCCGCGCTTACGAGAGCGCGGACGCTTCGGGGCGCCAGATGATTCGCGTCATCGCGGAGCTGAGCGCGATGACGGTCAAGACGAAATGACGCGAGGCCGTTGGAGCGGGGATGACCCACGTCATCCTGAGCGAAGCGAAGGATCTCAAAATGCAGAGCCGTCGCCGCCGAGACCCTTCGCTGCGCTCAGGGTGACGTGGGCGCGACCCCGCTCGGAATGACGTGCCCTACATCACCCAACCCAAGTCGAAGTCCTCGAACGAATCGAGCACCAGGTCCGCCGCGGAGAGATCCTGAAACGTCTGCGCGTTCGGGTTGCGCACGGCGATGCAGTACATGCCCGCTGCTTTCGCGGCGAGCACGCCGACGCTCGCGTCTTCGAACACGATCGCATGCCTCGGATCGAGACCGAGGCGTCTCGCCGTCAGGAGATACGGCTCCGCGTCCGGCTTGCCTTTCGCAACGTCCTGGCCCTCGATGATGAGGTCGAAACAGTCCCGGATGCGGAAACGGCGGAGGATTTCGTCGATCGCGTCGCCGACGGCCGACGACGTGACCGCGAGCGTAACGCCGCGCTCGTGCAGCTCACGGACGACACGAATGACGTCGGGCCGCAGCTCGAGATCGGCCGAGCGGCAGGCCTCCAGAAAATGCCGATGGCGGCGCGCGAAGAGATCTTCCACCGAGTCCTGCCAGCCGAAGGACTGCCGCATCTCGCGAATGTCGTCGATGACGCGGCGGCCGGAGCCGCTGCGGAAGCTCTCCGGCATCGCGTCGTAGTCGGACCCCATATCGCGGCAGAGCGCCGCATAGGCCGCGGTGTGCTGCGTCTCGAGGTCGATCATGGTCTCGTCGAAATCGAAGATCGCCGCATCAACGCGCGAGGGAAACCCTGCCGGCGGTGTCGTGGTAGTGTCGGTCACGGTGGATCCGGAGTTTCAGCGCGTCCTGTTCCGCGTCCTCGCCCTCGGCGGCATCATCGGCGTGATCGGCGGCGCCGGCGTGTACTTCGCGTTCCGCAGCTTCGGCGAGCGGACGTCGGACAGCCGCTTTCGCGGACCGATCATGTTTCTGCTGCTCGGCTTCATCGCGGTCTGCTGCCTCATTCTGCTGAAGCTCTCGTTCGTCAAATGATCCCGTCGCTGCGCGGCGACGGCGGACCCACCGGCGCGTCAGCAGAGCGGGCCTGCGAGAACGCGGGAGAAATCGGCAACGAGGATGCCTTCTAGTGGAGTGTATTGGTCAAATTGGTACCACCTGGCTTGGTCTCGACGCCGTGAGCGTTGTTGCGCCTCCTCAGCATAGTCACCGCTATGCTTGCGTCGGCGCGCCTAGCCCACGTCGCCGATCCCTGCGCCATCTGGTACCAATTCAACCAATACACTCCACTAGTGGGCGCCGCTGCGACCTGCTCACCGGTACGACTGCTTCAGGAAGTCGAGATCGGCGAGCGCGCGGCGGAGGATGTTGACGACCTTGTGGATCTCGGTGCCGTAGAGTTTGAGCTCGGCGTCGCAGTCGGTCATGGTGTAGACCGCCTCGTCCTTCTCCAGGCGCTCGCGCTCGAAGCGCAGGCGCTCGGTCAGCTCCTCGATCTCGGTGAGAAGGATGAAGTTGATGTCTTTCTCACCGAGGTAGCGCTTGCACTGAGGGCAATAGATGGAGCGATCGACGGAAGATTCGACCAGTTCGAAGACGAACTGTCGCTGGCATTGGGGGCATTCGAAGACTTCCGGCAGCACGATCGCATTCCTTCAAAAACGTGAATTGATTGTCGCACTGAAACGCGTCTGCGCAGCCGGAATTCCATGCTTGACCAGTGGGTTAGCCGCCGTGTAGCATCCAAATCCCACCTGCGTGCGGAGTCCTCGCGCGCCCTCTTTGCTGGGAGGTCGTTCAATGGTAGGACAGCTGGCTCTGGACCAGCATATCGGGGTTCGACTCCCTGCCTCCCAGCCACGGTCGGTCGGAATCTAACTCGCTGCGGTCGTGAATCTGCGTTTCTCTATCTTCAGCTGCTTGATCTTCGACTCGAGCGTTGAAGCGGGAATCCCGAGTTTGGCGGCGGCCCCATTTGCGCCCGACACTTTCCCCTTACTTTCGGCCAGAGCTGCCTCGATCATTTCCTTCTCCTGACCTTGCAACGTTCGGGTTAACGGCGCGGACGAATCGCCAAATTCGTCCTGCAGCGGCAGCCACGCGTCATCGACGAAGAACGTGTCGCCCGTGCAGAGGATCAGCGATCGCTCGACGATGTTCTGCAGCTCACGTACGTTGCCTGGCCATCCGTATCGGTGGCAGCGTTCGAGCGTGCGTTTGTCGATGTTGCGGATGGACTTTCCCATCTTCTCCGCATATCGCTTGACGAAGTACTCGATGAGAATCGGAATATCGTCTTTGCGTTTGCGCAGCGGCGGCATTTCGATGGGAAAGACATTCAACCGGTAGAAGAGATCGGTGCGGAATGTTCCAGTGGCGATTGCATCCGTCAAGTTGCGGTTCGTCGCGGCGATGACGCGTACGTCTGCTGGAATCGCGTGACTACCGCCTACGCGTTCGAATTGCCGCTCCTGGAGTACGCGGAGTAGTGCGATCTGCGTCTCAATGGGAATCTCGCCGATCTCGTCGAGGAAGATCGTGCCACCGTGTGCCAGTTCAAAGCGTCCGCGTCGTTGCTGCGCGGCGCCGGTAAATGCCCCTTTTTCGTGGCCAAAAAGTTCGGAAGCGATCAGCGAGGGAGGAATCGCTGCGCAATTCACGCTGATAAATACCTGGTCGGATCGTTGTGAACGTTTGTGAATGGCGCGAGCGATGAGTTCTTTGCCCGTCCCGGTCTCGCCAAGGATCAAAACGGTGGAGTCGGTCGGAGCCACCTTTGCGACGTTCGACAGAACACTCTTGAGCGCAGCTGATGATCCGACGACCTCCTCGAACATGAACGCATGATCGATCTCTTGCCGCAGCGCGAGGTTTTCATCGTGGAGGCGGTCTTTGAGACGTTTGATTTCTTCAAAAGCGTTCTCGAGTCGTTCTGTGGACTGTCGCTGCTCGGTGACGTCGATCCCTGTGCCGACAAACTCGATGACTTCGCCCGCCGCGTTCAAAACAGGGTGCCCAATTGTGTGGAGGTGCTTGATCGTGCCGTCAGGTACTACGATGCGATAGTCAGCGACGAATTCGGTTTTGGTTTTTTGCGCTGTTTCGTACTCTTTTCTGACCCTCGCCTTGTCATCTGGATGCATCGTGTCGAAAAAGAACTCGATGGTTCTCGGCTGGGTATCGGCGCTCACGCCGCGCATTCGAAGTACTCCTGGCGAAACCGTGAGCAGTCCTGATACGAGATTGTGCCGAAAACTTCCCGTGCGGCTCATCTGCTGCGCTTCGAGGAGATCTGCCTCGCTCCGCCGGAGCCTCTCCTCCGTTTGCTTGCGGTCATCGATATTGGTAAGCAGGTTGTACCAACGAACGACTTGACCGTCCGCATCGCGTAGCGGGAAGCCGCGGGATTGAAACCAACGATAGGCGCCATCGGCGCGGCGAAGGCGGTGCTCGAATTCGTATGCCGTTCCGGTTTCGACGGCGTGCTTCCAGGCGGCGACTGCATGCGGAAGGTCGTCAGGATGAACCGCGTCGGTCGTGCCCCACTGCTTCAGATCCGCCAGTGTCCTGCCGAAGTAATCGAGGATCTGGGGGTTGACATATTCGAGTTGCCCATCGGCCGTCATGGTGGCGATGAACCCGGGAATCGTGTCGACGATGAGTTGAAAGTTCTGCTCGCTGATGCGCAGAGCATCCTGGGCGCGCGTGCGATCCTCGAGATCGATATTCGTTCCGTACCATTTGATGATCGTTCCCGCGGCGTCGCGCACCGGGGTAGCGCGGAAGAGGAACCGGCGGAATTCTCCGTCGAATCGACGAAGGCGTCCTTCGATCTCGAAAGGCTGTCCTGCCTCCAGCGATTGGCCAAATACCTTGACCATGCCTGGGAGGTCGTCCGGATGGACGGCAACCTTCCAGCCGGAACCTCGCGCCGTTTCCTCGCTTAGGCCGGTGTAGTCCAGCCAGCGACGATTGAAGGAGTCGGCGAAGCCATCGGGTGCGGCTGACCAGGCCAGGGTGGGAATCGAGTCGATGAAGTCTCGAAGCTGGTCGGTCGAGTGGTTCACACGAAACCTCGGTTGTGGCGCTGCGATACAGAACTATCGAATATTCCACAATCTCGAATCAAGTCGAACGCGACGGGCTGCTGTTCTAACTCGCGGACCGTCGCGAGCCATGTCGCGAAAAACCGTTACCGCGAACGGCACAACACGCGTAAATACAATGGCTTAGCAGTGGCATGGGCGTTGCGCTAAGGGCCGCGGTATGACTCCCGAGCAGAGTGCTCGGCGAGTGAACTCTAAGGAGGTTCACGATGCGAGAAGAAGTACTGGGGCAGCTCACCGCAGGTCGGATTCTGGGGCTCATGACGTTGCTAACGATGACGTTGGGTTTTGGAGGTGTTCTCATGGCGCAAACCTCGACCAGTGCCAGAACGGTTGTTCTTGTTCATGGCGGCTTCGTCGACGGGTCGGGGTGGAAGGGTGTCTACAAGGCGCTTCGAAAGCAGGGTTACAAAGTCGCGATCGTCCAGAATCCGACGATCTCGCT
>Ga0210377_10002867_pt1 | contig 14925 bp, 13 predicted proteins | sample PLM4_65_b1redo_FD_155480 | JGI IMG/M metagenome (GOLD analysis project Ga0210377, IMG submission 155480) | Groundwater sediment microbial communities from an aquifer in East River, Colorado, USA - PLM4_65_b1 redo | ecosystem: Environmental > Terrestrial > Soil > Riparian zone | place: USA: East...
AGTGTCGACTTGCCCGCGTTGGTGTAACCGACGATCGAGAGCACGGGCAGGCCTTCGCTCTTGCGCCGCGCGCGTCGCGTCTCGCGCTGGCGCGTGACCTCCTTCAGGTTGCGCTCGAGCAAGGTGATCCGATCGCGCACGCGCCGGCGGTCGGTCTCGAGCTTCGTCTCGCCCGGTCCGCGCCCGCCGATCCCGCCCTGCAGCCGGCTCATGCCTTCGCTCTGCCCGGCCAGGCGCGGCAGCCGGTACTTCTGCTGCGCCAGCTCGACCTGCAGCTTCGCCTCCTTGGTGCGCGCGTTCTGCGCGAAGATGTCGAGGATGAGCTGCGTGCGATCGACGATGCGCGCTTCGACGATGTCGGTGATGCCGCGCAGCTGTCCCGCGGTGAGATCGCGGTCGAAGAGCACGAGCGTCGCGCCTTTCTGCCACGCGCGCGTGACCAGGTCCTTGATCTTGCCCGGGCCGATCAGATAGCGCGGATCGGGCTTCGGCCGACGCTGGCGGACCACGTCGACGATCTGGAGACCCGCCGTGCGCGCGAGCTCGCGCATCTCGTCGCAGCGCTCGTCGGCGTACGGATCGTTGCCGAGATCCACGCACACGAGCACCACGCGCTCGCCCTTGCCGTCGACCGCGACGCCGGACTGCGCCTCGCCGAAGCGCGCCTCGAGCTCGTCGATCCACTCGAGGAAGTCGAAGTCGAGCAGGCTCGGCGCGATCAAGTCGTGGTGCGTCACCGCCTCGCCTTCGGCGTCGGGCGGCTGGAGCGACGCGTAGTCGACCTTGCCGGGCAGCCCTTGCTCGTCGACGAGCACCGCCGCGACGGCGTCGAGCCGGAGCAGCGCGAGATCGGTCAGATCGTCGCGCGTGAGCCGCTCGCCGCGCAGGTGCGTGTGCAACAGGCGCAGGCCGCGGAAGCGCCCCGCGCCGGCGCGCACGCGCTTGAAGTCGGGCAGCGTGATCGAGAGCGCATCGCCCACCATCACGTACTCGACCTTCCCGCCGCGGCCGACGAGCACGCCGATCTGCCGCCCGCACTCGAACGAGAGCTCCGAGAGCTGGCGCGCGAACTCCTGCGTGACCAGGCGATCGCGCGGGAGCTTGCGCTTGTACAGATTCTCGAGGCGCCGGAGCTGGCTGGCCTTCAGGCCGTAGGTCTGACCGTAGAGCTCGGAGATCTCGCGTTCCTTTTATCCGACGCTGCGCGCGAGCTCGGCGTAGCGATCGAGAAGGGGTAGCACCTTCTCGGCCGGCTCGGGCGGGAGGCCGAAGATCACGCGCGTGATGCCCGCGGCGCGCGCCTTCTCGAGCTCGGCCGGGAGCGGACCCATGCCGAAGATCGTGACCTCGAAGGCCTTCGGATCGCGGCCCGCGGCCTCGAGCATGCTCCGCAGCTCGGGCAGCTTCGAGGTGATCTCGTTGCGGCCGAAGATCGGCATCCACCCGTCGCCGTACTCGATCGCGCGCTTCGCCGCGGCAGGGAAGCCGCCACCGACGTGGATCGGCGGGTGCGGCTGCTGCACGGGCTTGGGCCAGGTCATGATCGGATCGAAGTCGACGTGCTTGCCGTGGAACTCGGCCTTGGACTTCGTCCAGATCTCCTTCATCGCGAGCACCCGCTCGCGCATGACGCCGAGGCGCTGCTTGAAGTCGGTGCCGTGGTTGCGCATCTCCTCGGCGTTCCAGCCCGCGCCGATGCCGAACAGGAAGCGGCCGTTCGATACGCGATCGAGCGTCGCGACGTTCTTCGCGAGCTGGATCGGATCGCGCTGCACGACCAGGCAGATGCCCGTCGCGAGCTTCAAGGTCTTCGTCACGGCCGCGGCGGATGCGAGCGCGACGAACGGCTCGAGCACGTCGTAGTACATCTTCGGAAGCTCGGGCCCGCCCGGCCACGGCGACTCGCGCCTGGCCGGGATGTGCGAGTGCTCGGGGAACCAGAGCGACTCGAAGCCGCGCGCCTCCGCCGCCTGCGCGATCTCGGCTGGCGTGATCGACGCGTCGGTCGGAAAGATCGTGAGCCCGTACTTCATGGCCGCATTCTAGTCCGGGCGCGCGGCCGCGTTCACGGGAATACGCGGTACCAGAACCAGCGGGTGCCGGGGTCGAAGTCCAGGCGCGCGACCGGCACCGGAACCAGATCGAGCGTCAGCCCGTCGAGCGCGAGCGCGCGCGGCTCATCGGGCCAGTCGAGCGTCGGGAAGCGCAGCCAGAGCTCCCCCTGCCCGAAGACCGCGAGCTCCGCGCCTTCGACGGGCGCGCGCGGCTCGACCTCCCGCGAGCAGGGCTCGCTCGACTCGTCGAGGTCCTTCGTCGCGAGCCGATAGCGATCGGGCACGGCGCGCCGGCCCTCCGGGCCCTCGAGCGTGATCCGCGACAGGTCGGCCCGCCACGTGCCGGGCCCGGCGAGAGCGACGCGCACCACCGTGGTTCCGGGAACGCCCAGCGCCGGATCGAGAGACAAGAGCGGGATCGGAATCGGCGGGAACACGATGAACCAGGCGCCCGCGTCCCAATCGCAGACGGCCGCGGTCACGCTCGCGCTCGGCCCGAAGCTCGAGCGAGCGAGCGACGGGTCGTGCCCGAGCACGTGGCCCGCGCGCCCGGGTGAGACCTCGATCTGGTCGGCCGGCGTGACGGGCACGGCCCCCGGCCCACGCAGAGACGTGTAGGTCTCGCGCGCGAGCGCGATGCAGCCCGCGCTCGAGAGCACGAGACCGAGCGAGAGCAGAAGCGCGCGCATGCGGATTTCCATGGGCCGGGCGGGTTGGATTCTCTGCTACGATCGCGCACATGTCACTGGCCAGGCGCGGGCGAGCGACCGGCAAAGCCCGCGCCGCGAAGTGAGCCCCGCGCCCGACGTCTCCGTGGTGCTGCCCGTGCGCGACGCGGCGGAAACACTCGCGCAGGCGCTCGACTCGACGCTCGCAAGCTCTGGCGTGAGCTTCGAGGTCGTCTGCGTCGATGACGGCTCGGTCGACGGCAGCGGCGCGCTTCTCGACACGTACGCACGGAGGGACGCGCGCGTGCGCGTGCTGCACCGCCCGGCGTGCGGGCTCGTCGCGGCGCTGAACGCGGGCGTCGAGCACGCGCGTGCGCCGCTGATCGCTCGCATGGATGCGGACGACGAGATGCATCCCGAGCGGCTCGGCGCGCAGCGTGCGCTGCTCGAGGCACGGCCCGACACGGCGCTCGCAGGCTGCCTGATCGAGTCGTTTCGCGCGGGTGGTCTGCGCGAGGGCTTCCGGCTCTACACGGACTGGGCGAACGCGCGGGTCGCGCATGCCGAGATCGCGCGCGAGGCGTTCGTCGATTGCCCCGTGCCGCACCCGACCTGGATGCTGCGTCGCACCGCGCTGGAGAAGACCGGCCCCTACCGCGATCCCGGCTGGGCCGAGGACGTCGACCTGCTCTTCCGCATCCTCGCGGCCGGCCTGCGAATCGAGAAGGTGCCGCGGGTGCTGCTGCGCTTCCGCGACCACGACGGGCGCCTGTCGCGCGTCGACCCGCGCTACGGACGCGAGGCGATGGCCCGTGCGAAGGCGCACTTCCTGCCCAGGATCCGGCCGGCGTCGGCCGCCATCCTGCTCGGCGCAGGCCGGACGGCCCGCCGCTACGCGCGCCTGCTCGCCGCGGAGGGCCTGCCGGTCCGCGCGTTCGTCGGCCCGGAGCCGCCGGCCGCCAGGGCGAGCCGGCGGGGCCTCCCGATCCTGGGGCCCGAAGACCTCGCTCGAGAGGTGGAGGGCTGGCGCCGCGAGGGTCTGGTGCTGCTCGGGGCCTCCGCGCTGCGTGGCGCACGCGAGCGCATCCGGCACATCCTCACGGGTCTGGGCCTGCGCGAAGGCCGCGACTTTCTCATGCTCGCTTAGGAGGCGATGATCCAAGGCCGATCATCGCGGAATCAGGAGTGAATCCATGGCTCGGGGCGATCTGGCGCTGGTCTTGATGGCGGCGGGAAAGGGCACGCGAATGCGTTCGCGTCTGCCCAAGGTCCTGCACCCGATCTGCGGTCGTCCCATCCTGATGCACGCGCTCGAGCTGGGCCGCGAGCTCGGCGCGAGGCGGCGGGTGGTGATCGTGGGCAGCGGCGAGGCGGAGGTGCGCGCGGCCCTCGCGGGCCAGGACGTCGAGCTCGTTCGCCAGGCGGAGCCGCTCGGTACGGCGCACGCGGCGCTGCAGGCGCAGGCGGCGCTCGCGGACCACGAGGGTCCGGTGATCGTGATGAACGGAGATCATCCGCTCTATCGCGCGCGCACGTTCGCGGGCCTGCGCGAGACGTGGGAGTCCAAGAAGGCGGGGCTCGCGATCCTCGTCACGGAGATGCCCAACCCCGAGGGCTACGGCCGCGTGCTGCGCGATTCGTCGGGTCGCGTCGCGCGCGTGGTCGAAGAGAGCGAGTGCTCGGAGACCTTGCGGCGCGTGCGCGAGGTGAACCTCGGCGCGTACATCGCCGACGCGCGCACGCTCTTCGAGCTGCTCGCGCGCGTCGCGAACGACAACGCCAAGGGCGAGTACTTCATCACCGACCTGATCGAGATCGCGCTCGCGACGGGACGCACGGTGGAAACCGCGCGCGCCGACGACTGGTGCGAGTCGCTCGGCGTGAACACGCGGCAAGAGCTGGCGCGCGCCGAAGCGCTGATGCGAGAGCGCATCGTCGACCGGCTGATGCTGGACGGTGTCACGCTCAAGGACCCGGAGACGACCTACGTCGAAGTCGACGTGCAGATCGGCGAGGACACCGTGCTCGCGGCCGGCGTCACGATCCGCGCGGGCTCGCGCATCGGCTCGGGCTGCCGCATCGATCCGGGCGTGGTGATCGAGGAATCGACGATCGGCAACGACGTCTGGGTGAAGCCCGGCTGCTTCTTCGAGCGCGCGCGCGTCGCGAACGGCTGCGAGATCGGCCCGAATGCGCACCTCCGGCCCGGCGCCGACCTGCGCGACGACGTGCGCGTCGGCAACTACGTGGAGATCAAGAACTCCGTGCTCGGCGCCGGCACCAAGGCGGATCACCTGTCCTACATCGGCGACGCGGACGTGGGCGAGGGCGTCACGATCGGCTGCGGCGCGATCACCGTGAACTACGACGGGGCGAAGAAGACGCGAACCACGATCGGCGACCGCGCCTTCATCGGCTGCAATTCGAATCTGATCGCACCCGTTACCATCGAACCGGAAGCCTACGTCGCGGCGGGATCGACGATCACGAAGTCGGTGCCCGGCGGGGCGCTCGCGGTGGCACGCGGCCACCAGCGGGTGATCGAGGGCTGGCGCAAGAAGCGGTTCGGGGACGGCGAGCACGAGTAGAGCGTGCTCGGGTCGCGGAGGGAGTGAGAAATGTGCGGGATCGTCGGCTACGTGGGACACAGTGACCGCGCGCAGGACGTGATTCTCGACGGCTTGCGCCGCCTCGAGTATCGCGGGTATGACTCGGCCGGGATCGCGGTGCTGGTGGACGGGAAGCTCCGCGTGATTCGCGCGCAGGGCAAGCTCGTGAACCTCGAGGGCGCGCTGCGCGACGTGCCGCTCGCGGGCTCGATCGGCATCGGGCACACGCGCTGGGCCACCCACGGCAAGCCCAGCGAGCGCAACGCACACCCCCACGTGGCCGGAACGGTCGCGGTGATCGGGAACGGCATCGTCGAGAACTTCCGCGAGCTGCGCGACGAGCTCGAGAAGGTCGGCTGCGTGTTCAAGAGCGACACGGACACCGAGATCATCTCGCACCTCGTGTACGAGGGGCGCAAGCGCGGCGAGTCGCTCACGGAAGCGGTGCGCGCGGCGGTCGAGCGGCTCGAGGGCTCGTGCGCGATCGCGGTCATCGACGAGTCGTCGCCCGACGAGATCCTGATCGCGAAGAACGGCGGCAATCCGATCGTGGTCGGGCACGGCAAGGGCGAGAACTTCGTCGCCAGCGACATCCCGACCCTGATCCCGTACACGCGCGAGATCCAGATCCTGCACGACCGCGAGCTCGCGCGCGTGACGCGGCAGGGCATCACCATCACGACGTTCGACGGCGCCCCCGTCGAGCGCGAGCGCAAGCAGATCCAGTGGGACCCGGTGCAGGCGGAGAAGGGCGGCTACGACCGCTTCATGCAGAAGGAGATCTTCGAGCAGCCGCGCGCGATCGGCGACACGATCGGTGCGCGCGTGCTCGAGGCCGAGGGCGACATCGACCTCGACGGGATCACGTTGGATCCCGCCTGGGTGCGCGACCTCCTGGGCGTGCACCTGGTGGCGTGCGGAGGGGCCTGGCACGCGAGCTTGATCGGCCGCGCGATGATCGAGCGGCTGGCGCGCATCCCGTGCGACGTCGACCTGGCGAGCGAGTATCGCTACCGCGAGCCGATCGTCTCGAGCCGGCACCTGGTCGTGCCGGTGTCGCAGTCGGGCGAGACCGCGGACACGATCGCCGCGCTGCGCGAGGCAATGGAACGCGGCGCGAAGTCGCTCGCGATCTGCAACGTGCACGAGAGCACGATCGCGCGCGCCGCGAACTGGGTGCTCTACACGCACTCCGGCCCCGAGATCGGCGTCGCGTCCACGAAGTGCTTCGTGACGCAGATCGTCGCGCTCTACCTGCTCGCGCTTAAGCTCGGCATCTTGCGCGGCACGCTCACGCGGGACGACGTGCGCCGCCACGGCAAGGAGCTGCGCCGGCTGCCGCGTCTGGTCGAGCAGGCGCTCGGCCTGTGGTCCCACACCGAGGCGATCGCGCGCCGCCACCAGCACGCGCGCGACTTCCTGTACCTGGGCAAAGGCTACGGCTTCCCGATCGCGCTCGAGGGCGCGCTCAAGCTCAAGGAGATCGCCTACATCCACGCCGAGGGCTACGCCTCGGGCGAGATGAAGCACGGGCCGATCGCGTTGATCGACGAGAACATGCCCGTGGTACTGGTCGCGAATCAGCCCTCGGTCTACGCGAAGGTCGTCTCGAACGCCGAGGAGGCGCGCGCGCGCGGCGCGACCGTGATCGCGGTCGTGGACGAGGCCAACAAGGACGTCGACCGCTTCGCGGATGACGTGATCCGCGTGCCGACGACCTGGAGCGAGCCGATGTCGGCGCTGCTCGCGACCATCCCGCTGCAGATGCTCGCCTACCACGTCGCCACCCTGAAGGGCACCGACGTCGACCAGCCGCGCAACCTCGCGAAGAGCGTCACGGTCGAGTAGCTGTACTGCGGGACCCGGCGCGGCATAGCCGCGCCACCCGCTCTTCGTTCGCCTTCGGCTCACTGCGCGCTTCGCTTGCAGCCTGGGAGCCCATCGGCGACTCTCGCGCGCGCATGTCCAGGGTGGACGAGATCGTCGCGGGGTTGAACCCCGAACAGCGCGAGGCGGTGGAGCACGTCGAAGGGCCGATGCTCGTGCTCGCGGGCGCGGGCAGCGGCAAGACGCGCATGCTGACGCACCGCATCGCGCACCTGATCGAGAGCGGCGCGGCGCGGCCGTGGGAGATCCTCGCGGTCACCTTCACGAACAAGGCCGCGCGCGAGATGCGCGAGCGCGTCGAGCGGCTGGTGGGCGGTCGCGAGGGCGACACGCGCGGCGTGTGGGTCTCCACCTTCCACTCGACCTGCGTGCGCATCCTGCGCCGCGACGGCTCGCACCTCGGCTACGAGCCGAACTTCGCGATCTACGATCAGGACGATTCGCTCGCGCTGGTGAAGCGCGTGCTGAAGGCGCTCGGCGCCGACGAGAAGGCGTGGCCGCCGCGCGGCATCCGCAGCGCGATCGACCGCATGAAGAACCGCGGCCTGCTCCCGGCCGACCTCACGCACGAGGACTCGCTCGAGGCGAAGCGCCTGCGCGACGTCTACCAGCGCTACCAGACGGAGCTCCGGCGCGCGAACGCGCTCGACTTCGGCGATCTGATCCTGTTGACCGCGAAGCTCTTCGAGAACCACCCGGGCGTGCTCGCCAGCTATCAGCGGCGCTGGCGCTACGTGCTCGTCGACGAGTACCAGGACACGAACCCGATCCAGTACCGGCTGTTGCGCCTGCTCACCGCCGCGCACCGCAACCTGTGCGTCGTCGGCGACGAGGATCAGTCGATCTACCGCTTCCGCGAAGCGGACATCCGCAACATCCTCGACTTCGAGAAGGACTTCCCCGGCGCCAAGGTCGTGCGGCTCGAGCGCAACTACCGCTCGACGCAGCCGATCCTCAGCGCCGCCAGCGCGGTGGTTGCGAACAACGTCGAGCGCAAGGGCAAGCGCCTCTACACCGAGCGCAGCGGCGGCGAGCCGGTGCGCTTCTTCGAAGCGGCCGACGAGCGCGGCGAGGCGGCGTACGTCGTCGGCGAGCTGCTGCGCCTGCGCGAGAAGGACGAGCTCGGCGAGGTCGCGATCTTCTACCGCACGCACGCGCAGTCGCGGCCGCTCGAGGAGGAGCTGCTCAAGTACAACCTGCCCTACGTCGTCGTGGGCGGGACGCGCTTCTACGACCGCGCCGAGGTGAAGGACGCCCTCGCCTACCTGCGCGTGCTGCGAAATCCGGCCGACACCGAGAGCCTGCTGCGCATCGTGAACACGCCCGCGCGCGGGATCGGACGCACGACCATCGAGCGCGTCCTGCTCGCGGCCGAGCAGTCGGGCACGACGCTCTGGGACGCGCTCGAGCGCGGACTCGGCGGCTTGCCGACCGCGGCCGCGAAGCGCATCGCCGAGTTCGTCGCGCTGATGCGCGGCTTCGCGCCGCTCTTCTCGGGCGACGCGATCGCGCAGCCGCTCGCCGCCGTGCTCGATCGCACCGGCTACCTGCGCGCGCTCGAGGCCGAGAACACGGTCGAAGCGGAGGCCCGGCTCGAGAACCTGAAGGAGCTCCTCGCCGCCGTGGAGGAGTTCGAGCGCCAGAATCGCGGCGTGCCGGGCGCCGACGACGAGCCGCGCGATCTGGTCGACCTCTTCCTCGAGCAGGTGACCCTGCTCGCGGACGCCGACCAGGTCGATCAAACGAGCGAGCGCGTGCCGCTGATGACGGTGCACGTGGCGAAGGGGCTCGAGTTCAAGCACGTGTTCGTGGTCGGCGTCGAGGAAGGGATCTTTCCGCACTTCGCGTCGCTCGACGATCCGTCGGCGATCGAGGAGGAGCGGCGGCTCTGCTACGTGGCGATGACGCGCGCGATGGAGCGGCTCACGCTCACGAACGCGACCATGCGCCGCATGTACGGGTCGGTGCGCTACAACGCGCCGAGCCGGTTCCTCGCCGAGATCCCCGAAGAGCTGCTGAGCGGCCGGCGCCGTCGCCCGACTCGCGGCTCGGAGCCGACCTTCGAGCCCGGCCCGCGCGTCGACTACAGCGACGCGCAGTGGGCGGCCGACGATCTGCCGGTGATCCGCGAAGGCATGCGCGTCGAGCACCCGATCTTCGGCCTGGGCCGGATCACCGAGGTCGCCGGCGCGGGGCAGGCCGCGAAGGTCACGATCCGCTTCGAGCGCGCGGGCGTGAAGGTGATCAAGCTGAAGTACGCGCAGCTGAGAATCCTCGCGTGATCGAGCTCGCGCCGACCGAGCTCGTGACCAAGCGACTCCGGCTGCGCGCGCTTCGCCGATCCGACGCCCTGCCGCTCCACGAGGCGATCGAGGAGACGCTCAGCGACCTCGTGCCCTGGCTTCCATGGGCGCGGCCCGGACACACGCGCACGGAGACGCGGCGCTACCTGCGCGCCGCGCGGGTCGCCTGGTCGCGGCACACCGCCTTCGAATTCGTGCTCGAGGAGCAGACCAGCGGTCGCGTGATCGGCGTGACGAGCCTGCACAGGATCGACTGGGCGCGCCGCTGCGCGGGGATCGGATACTGGGTCCGGCGCAGCCGCGCCCGCCAGGGGTTCGCGACCGAAGGCGTCGAAGCGGTGGCCGGCCACGCCTTCGCGACGCTCTCGATCCACCGCCTCGAGGCGCTGGTCGCGCTCGACAACGTGCCGAGCCAGCGCGTCGTCGAGAAGCTCGGCTTCACGCGCGAGGGCGTGGCCCGCGAGGTCGAGTTCATCGAGGGGCGGTTTCTCGATCACTTCCAGTACAGCCTGCTCGACGGCGACCCACCCAGGCCGCTGCGGGGTGCCGCGTGACTCTGCGCTACGCACTTCTCTCCGACACCGGCAGGGAGCGGACGAACAACGAGGACTGCGCCCTCGCGGACGCGGAGCTCGGCCTGTTCATCGTCGCCGACGGCATGGGCGGACACGCCGCTGGCGAGGTTGCGAGCCGCGTGGCCGTCGATGCGACCGTCGCGGCGATGCGCGCGCGCCCGCGCGCGCCGCGCAGCAGCGAGGAGGCCGAGCACCTGCTCCAGGCGCTGCACGACGCGAACGCGGCGGTCGTGCGCGAAGCCGAGGAGCGCGGCACGCACGGCATGGGCACGACGCTCTCCGCGGTGCTCATGCGCAAGCGCGCGGCGGTGATCGCGAACGTCGGTGACTCGCGCGTCTACCTGGTCTCGCGAAAGGGCATCACCCAGCTCACCACCGATCACACGCTGGTGATGCAGATGGTCGAGCGGGGGCTCCTCACGCTCGAGGCGTCGCGCATCCATCCGGACAAGCACGTGCTGACGATGGCCATCGGCACGCCCGGCGTGCTCGAGCCGCAGCTCCTGCACGCGAAGGTCCCCGCGCGCGGCCGTCTGCTCCTGTGCAGCGACGGCCTGCACGACCTTCTGCCCGAGAGCGAGATCGAAGCGCTCGCGAAGATCGAGGATCTCGATGCGGCGGCGCGCGGGCTCGTCGAGCGCGCGAACGAGCGCGGCGGCTTCGACAACGTCACGGTGCTGTTGATCGAGCCGTGACCCGGTCGGCTCAGGCGGCCTTGCCGCTCGCGACCTGCGCCGCGAGCTCGAGCGCCTGTTCGAGGCTCTCGCAGTCGTAGGTGATCATGCCCTGGTCGCTCGCGCTCTTCGTCCAGCGACGCGCGCCCAGCTTCGCCAGCGCGCTCCCGCCGTGAACGTTGATGCAGGCGATGATGCCCTTGCTGAGCGCGTTCCCGACGTTGAAGGTCTCGACCCACTTCAGGTCTTCCTGCGACGGGACACCGGGGCCGGCGGTCAGGTCGACGACCCAGGACTTCGCGCCCAGCCGCGCGCCCTCGTCCATCGCGCGCATCAGCGCCTCACGGAACTGCGGAGTGCAGAGCGACGCCCACTCGCCCACCAGCGCCTTCTGCGCCGCGTAGTACCTGACGGTGATCGTCTTCTCGACCGTGAATACGTGCGCTCCGACACTCTTGGCCATGGTTCCTCCTACTCGACCTTGCCGCTCGCGACCTTCGCCGCGATCTCGAGCGCGTCCTCGAGGGTTCCGCACTCGAACGTCTGCATGCCGTTGTTGCTCGCGCTCTTGAGCCAGCGCTTCGCTCCGAGCCTGGAGAGCGCGCTCGCGCCGTGCAGGTTGATGCACGCGCGGACGCCGTTCCGGACGCTCTCGCCTACACCCTGGTCTTCGATCCACTTCTGATCGTCTTGCGAGGGCACGCCGGGATCGCGCCGGAGATCGGCGATCCACGACCTCGTGCCGAGCCGCTGCGCCTCGACGGCGGCGCGCTGGAGCGCCTCGCGAAAGTGCTCGGTGCAGAGCGACTCCCAATCACCGACGAGTGTCTTCTGCTCCGGATAGTGGGTCACCGTGATCGTCTTCTCGATCGTGAACAGGTGCACGCTCGTCTTCACTGCCATTTCCGCCGACCTCGCGCGCACCGTTGGAGGGCGCCCGGTGGTGCAATCGGATTCGGGCGGGCGGAGCTTCAGTCCGTTCCTTCGAGCACGCCCAGCCAGTCGAGCTCGCGATACGCACCGTCGAGATCCATGCCGTAGCCGACGATCCAGCCGCTCCCGACTTCGAAGCCGACGTGGTCGAGCGTGACGGGAACGCGCCGGCGAACGGGCTTGCTCACCAGCACCGCCACCCGCACGGTACGTGGGGCGCCCGAGCGGACCAGCGCGCCGACGGCTTCCAGGGTGCGGCCCTCGTCCGCGATGTCGTCGGTGATGATCACGTCGCGCCCGCGGAAGACGGCCGGGTCGCGGTCCTCGAGCACGACTTCGCGAAGCTCGGTGCCGTGACTGCGCTGCGCGCGCACCTCCGTCCGCTCGGGTGCGAAGCCTCGCGCTTCGAGCCCGGTCGCGAGCCTGGCCGCGAAGCGCCGTGCGCCTTCGGCAATCACGACGATGAGCGGCGCGCGCCCGTCCAGCGAGCTCGCGAGCTCCGCGGCCAGCGCGTCGATGCGTTCGTCCACCGCGCGCGCCGAGTGAAGCAGGGCGACGCGGCGCCCCTTCACGTCTTCAGGCGACACGGGTGCGGATGCTATCATCGGCCGCGTGCCGGTCGTTCCCGTCCCCGCTGCAACGGTGATCCTGCTGCGCGACTCGGCGGCCGGCCCGGAAGTCCTGATGCTCGCGCGGCACGCGAAGAGCGAGTTCCTGCCCGACATGTACGTCTTCCCCGGCGGACGGGTCGAGGACGAGGATCACGAGCTCGCGGAGCGCGTCGCCGGTCTGTCGCGCGGCGAGGCCAGCGCGCGGCTCGGCACGGTTCCTCCGGAGCAGGCGCTCGGCTTCTTCGTCGCGGGCGTGCGCGAGACCTTCGAGGAATCGGGCATCCTGCTCGCGCGCCGGCGCGGCAGCCCCGACCTGCTCGACGCGGCAAGCGCCGCGGCGCTCGCGCCCCACCGGCTGGGCGTGCAGCAGGGAGACGCGTCGTTCAAGGACCTCGTGCTCGGCGAGGACCTGGTGCTCGCCGCCGAGCTCCTGTCGGTCCACGCGCACTGGATCACGCCCGAGGACTCACCGCGTCGCTTCGACACGATCTTCTTCGCGACCGAGACCCCGCCCGGCCAGAAGGCGCTGCACGACGGGGTGGAGCTCACCGACCACGTCTGGCTCCGCCCGGAGCAGGCGCTCGCCGACTTCCGCGCGGGCCGCCGACAGATGATCATCCCGACCTGGGCGAATCTCGAGACGCTCTCGGGATTCCCGACCTCGGCGGCGACGCTCGCCGCGTCGCGGCTCCGGCCGATCGTCCCGATCCTGCCGGTGATGGTCGAGCGCGACGGCCGGCGCTCCGTGGTGATCCCGGAGGACGTCGGCTACCCGACCACCGAGGAGCGGATCGGCGAGGTGCGGGGCTAGACTCCATCGCGCTGATGCGCGCCGTCGTCGTTCTGGGGGGATATGGCCGGCTCGGGCGGCTCTGCGTCCACGAGCTGGCGGGTCGCACGCACGCGCCGCTCGTGGTCGCGGGGCGGAACCTGCAGCGCGCGGAGTCGCTCGCGCTCTCGTTCGGCGACCGGGCGCGCGGGGTCTACGCGAACGCCCACGACGCGCGAACGCTGGCGCGTGCGATCGAGGGCGCGGGCGCGCTCATCGGTTGCTGCGGCGGCGATCAGCTGGTCGCGCTGCAGACCGCGCTGGAGCTGCGCGTGCCGTTCGTCGGTCTGTCGCCGGTCGCGCTCGAGCCGCGCAGCCGCGCGCACCTGGCCGAGCTCGCCTGGCGCGCGCAGGTTCCCGTCGTGATCTTCGCGGGCGCGCTGCCGGGACTGCCCGGCATCCTGGCCGAGGCGCTGGTGCGCAGGCTTCCCGCGATCCACCGTCTGCGCGTCGCGTCGACCGGCGCCTACGCCGAGACGGAGACCGCGCGCCGCGATCTGCCCGCGCTCCCGACACCGCCCGGTGACGTGTCGGCGCTCGCGCGTTGGGTGCCGGAGCTCTGGCGCTTCGCCGCGCCGATCGGCAGGCGCCCGGTCGTGCCGTCGATGTCGTTCGACCTCGAGGGCTTCGCCGCGAGTCACTGCGTCGGTGAGCTCGTCTACCTGGAGGCGCCGCGCGGCGTGCTCGGACGCTCGCTGCGCCGGCTCGTCGCTCGCCAACCCGACGCCGGCTTCGGGCTCGCGGCCACGGCGAGCTGTGACGCCGACCCGGCGCGCGCGCCTACGGCCGGAATCGAGCTCTTCGCGCAGAGCCCGCTGATCCCCGCGGCGGCACTCGCCGGCTCGCTCGTCGCCGCGATTCTCGAAGGGCGCGTTTCCGCCGGGTTGTCGACGCCGCGCGAGGCGCTGAATCCGGTCGTCGCGCTCGCGGAGCTCGAGAAGCGCGGCGTGCGGGTCAGCGCAACTTCGCCGTGAGGTGATCGCGCAGCGCGCGCATGCCGGTCGTGCGCACGCCGCGGCTCGAGAGCGCCTTCGCCATGGAGCCGTCGCTGTAGATGCGGTGCTCCTCGTCGCGCTGCCGCCAGTCGTGCGTGATCGCCTCGAGCTCCGGGCCACCCTCCGCGCAATGCGTGATCAGGTACGCGAGACCCGGACCCAGGCGATCGATGCGCGCGCTGTTGTGCGCGAGACCCGTGCCGGGCGCGAACGAGAGCGAGTCGGCTTCGAAGTGATCGAAGATCGGAAAGCCGGCCGCCTCGGCCGCGCCGATGCGCCGCTCGTACTCCGCGAGCCGCCCGCCGAGGTTCAGCACGCGCGCCTCCTGCTTGCGCAGGCGCGGGATGAACGCGGGCAGCTTGAACTCGTGCGCGAGCCGGAAGTACACGTCGACGAACTTCAGATCGAAGACGGTGCCCATGTGGGAGTCGATGTGGGTCACGTCGATGCCGGCCTCGAGCGCGCGGTGGATCTGCGCGCGCAGCTCGCGATCGACCTCTTCGGGGTCCGCGTGCTCGACCGTCTCGCGCACCGTCCGCCACATGCCGCCGTCGGGCGCGACCAGGCTCGGAACGTCGCTCCGCACCGGCCCCCAGCGGTGGCCCTCGTACTCGCAGTTCAAGGTGAGGTGCACGCCCAGGTCGAGCTCCGGCCGCTCGCACGCGATGCCCGCCATCTCGGCGAAGCCCGGACAGGGCGCCATGATGCTCCCGCAGGTTGCGGTGGCATCGAGCGCCCGCAGCCCGCCCGCGTTCGCGGCGCGCGACATGCCGAGGTCGTCGACGTG
>Ga0210377_10002868_pt1 | contig 14919 bp, 20 predicted proteins | sample PLM4_65_b1redo_FD_155480 | JGI IMG/M metagenome (GOLD analysis project Ga0210377, IMG submission 155480) | Groundwater sediment microbial communities from an aquifer in East River, Colorado, USA - PLM4_65_b1 redo | ecosystem: Environmental > Terrestrial > Soil > Riparian zone | place: USA: East...
TTCGCCGCGTTGATGGGGATGGCGAATCCGATGCCCACCGAGCCCCCGGACTGGGAGGCGATGGCGGTGTTGATCCCCACGACCTGCCCGGCCGCATTCACCAGCGGGCCCCCCGAGTTCCCGAGGTTGATGGAGGCGTCCGTCTGGATGAAGTCATCATACGGACCCTCGCCGATGACCCGACCCTTGGCCGAGACGATGCCGGTGGTCACGGTCCCCTCGAGACCAAAGGGATTCCCGATGGCCATGATCGGCTCGCCGACCTGCAATTTGTCCGAGTCGCCGAAGGCGAGGACGGGAAGGCCCCTGGCTTCGATCTTCAGCAGGGCCAGGTCGGTCTTCTCGTCGCGGCCGACGACCCTGGCCGGGAACTCGCGCCCATCCGGAAGCTTGACTTTGATATCACTCGCCGCGCCCACCAGGTGGTGATTGGTGACGATGTAGCCATCCGCGCGGATGACGAACCCCGAGCCGAGGCTATGGGCCCGGAGGGTCTGCGGGATGTCGCCCAAGAACTGACGGCGAGAGTCCTGAGACGGGCCGCCGGGTCCAAGCTGGGCCAAGGGATTCCGGACGACCTGTGTCGTGCTGATGTTCACCACGGCCGGGGTGTCTTCCTCCGCCACCTCCACCCACGGGGGATTGCCGGATGGCACCGTCTGATTGCTCTCGGTCCATAACGATGGGCTCGCGGCGCGCGATCGCCATACGGCGAAGGTGAGACCTCCGCCGATTGCCAGCGCGGAGACGAATACGAACAGCCATAGCTTCAGCCAGGGAGACTTTCGCATGGCCGACCCTCCTTGTTCCTTCCTGAAGCTGGAGCATCCCCTGGCTCGGGAGCCTCCAGCAGATGTGCCGAGTACTCGAAGGAACTACCCTTGTTCATCCTGCACGGCCTGAAAACAAATGGGCTCCGCCGGAGGATTCCTTGCATCCAACAGGACTACTCTCTCCCTACCTTCCCAGCTTCGAACTGGGAGGCACCCTCCTCTATTCGTCGAAGAAAATCCAACGTTCGCCCCATCATGACCGGGCTATCAAGGTCGCCGCAGTGGATGGTATGGCCCGGGGATGATCTCTCGCCCGGCCCTCACTTGAACCGTTGGAAGGCGCTTTCGACGGCCCCTTGACCTCCCGCCAGGCCTTTTCCACTCCTCCCCGGAGGTCCTGCCACGCCCTCTACGTCGGCAACCCCCCGGTCACCTGAGGGCGGTATTCGCCGCCGCGCTGGACATAGCTCTTGATGAACTCTTCGGCGTTCTCTTCCAAAACGCCATCAATCTCGTCCATGAGCCGGTCCAGATCCTCCTTCTTCAGTGTCTTCCCCTTCTCCATGATCTTGGCATTCGGTTGTCCGCCCTCACCCGAGGGCGGCCCGTCGGTCCGTTTCTGTTTCCGCACCTGCACCGCCATCGTTTTCCTCCTTCCCCCCAATACATCTCCGGGTTATCAAGTCCAGGCGGGTCCGCCCCGGCTTAAATGAACGGACCGTGCACGGAAGCCTTGGATCGCAGGTACCCCTTCCGGAATTTGGCAACCAATTCCTCCAGGGATTCCGGACCCCCGGCGACGAACCGCCCAGACGCCTTGCCGATCTCCGCGAAGCCATCGTCCAGAAAGGCTTGCTGGACCGTGCTCGGGTCGGCGAAGAGCACCAGGAACACTGGCGCATCTTCGCGACCGGACCAAGTCTCCTTGCCATTCTGCACATCCAGGATCACGAGGATAAATTGCGGGAAGCCTTCCGCCTGGTTGGCCAGAAGGAGGAACGGGAAATCGGGATCGTCTGCCACGCGGCCGACGCCCACAGGGACGAAGGCGCTGAGGGTGGCCGAATCGGGCAAATCCGGGACGCCCTCGGAAGGGCCTGGCTCTGCGGTTGCCATGCCGATCGGGGCGAACATTCCGACAACGGCAACGACCACCAGAAGAAGTCGATGTGATTTCATGACACCCTCCCTCGTAAAGTCAGCATGGCTGACAAATAGCTTCAGCGGATCGGAGGGCCTTTAGCGATACCCCTTCATCTCTCCTGCCGTAGATCCCTGGCAATGGTCGTGCCGCCGGAGGGTGCGGGCGGAACCGATTAGATCTGACGCGGAGTTAGAAACGTGGAGTTCGCAGGGTCGAGAGTGGTTCGCAGCCCGGGTTCCAGGTAAGAATTACATTCCACTGGGCGCACGCCCTGCTATTGCCGTCGCAATTGTTCGGGAGTCGACCAGCGTAATTCTTACACGGGTCCACACAGTTATACGCAATGAAACCAACACGGGATGTGTTGCCGTCATCGGAGTTGGATCCCATCGATGGTACGTGAGGACACCAGCGTCGTGCAATAAGGCCGCCCGCCCCCTCGCGGCCGCGATCGCCTACACGCCGAGCGTATCTGAGATTTCTCCGATACGCTGTGCAAACAGCGGTCAGTGCGTCCATGCAAGCCAGGATGCGATCGGGTGGACCTGGCAGCCGCCCCTCAGGGTGCGCCGCCGACCCCCACTGCCGCACAGCCTCTAATCTCGACCCCCTCCTGCCGGAGCCGGCGGAGGATCCGCATCCACAGCTCGCGCTGGGCCAGTTGCTGGTCCACGAATGTCCGGGCCGGGACGATCAGGGTGAAGGCCGAGCCGGCCTCGCCTACCCCGGGCAGGAAGCGAACAAGGGGGGTCGGCTCGATGAGCAAGCCAGGGACCACCTCTGCGGCCCGTTTCGCCTCCTCCACCAGGATTTTTTCGACGGCCTCCGGGTCCGCCTCGGGACCAACGGAGACGGGGAAGAGCAGACTCAGCCGTTGTCTCCCGAAGGAGTAGTTAAGGAGAACGCTCTGGGCGAGCCTGGTATTGGGGACGACGGCCAGCGTATTGGACGGCATCCGGATCCGAGTGGTTCGCCACCCGATGTCGAGCACGGTGCCTTCTTGGCCCGTCTCGAGCCGCACGTAGTCCCCCACCCGCAGGGGCTTGTCCACCAGGAGGTGGATGCCAGCGAACAGATTGGATAGGGTATCCTGTAGGGCCAGGCCCACGGCCAGACCGCCGATCCCGAGCGCAGCCAGCAGAGGGGTGACGGCGACCCCCAGGGCGCTCAGCACCATGAGGCTGCCCAGGGCGAAGGTGAGAGCTCGGACGGAGGCGATGCCGAGGCCTGTGGTAGCTGTCTCGATCTCCGCCCGCTCGCCAAGAAGGCGAAGGGCTCGGGTCGCGGCCCCCGCCACCCCCAGGGTAATGGCGAGGATAACGAGGACTGCGACTCCGCTGTTGCCCCAGGCCGCCAGCCGCGTGGGAAGTGGCGCGCCTTCCAGTGCGGCCGCCAGGCCGCCCGCTATGCTCCCGAGGAGGGTGGGTGTCGCGAGGGCTTCAATCAGCTGCCCGTGAAACGAGCTCGAGGTCCTCTCCGTACGTCCACGCAGGCAGACCAGGAGGGCGCGTCGACCGAGTAGGAGGACGAGCGTTACCCCCAGGCCGACACCCGCTGCTGCTCCAAAGTCGATCAACGTGGCTTCCAAATTCCTCACTCCCTCTCCCTTCCCGTAATGCATGCGAGGGAGGGCACGCCGCGGCGCGACGTCCATTCCTCCCGCCAGACTACCCTACGCAATGGTCGTGCCATCGCAGGGAGAGGGGAGAACCGAGAAGATCTGGCAGAATGTTAGGAACATGGTGTCAGGAGGCCCAAACCCGTGCGGAGCCCGGTTTCCAGGTAGGAATTGCATTCCTCTGGGTGCGTTTCCTATGCTTTTGCCTTGGGGTTCATTCAGGCGCCCATCCGCGTAATTCCTACACGGATCCTCTTCTTGTTCTTGGCCGCAGGCACAAAGGGACCAATTCTGGAAGTCTTGCCGTCATACGGCCAATGCAATGCCAAGCCGGACGGCCAGCCGCTACTGGCGCTGCCCGGCCTTACCGTACCTTGATCTTATCGGAGATTAGCCCGGGATCCCGTACCGCGAGAGAGCCAACTCGACGATCTCCAAGATCGTCCGTGGATATGTTCGGCCCGAAGCACGGGCTCCCCGTATGAATTCGGTGCGGGAATAGAGGTAGGGGTTGGGATTAGCCTCGATCAGGTAGGCCTTGTGGTCCTGCGTCACGCGGAAATCGAAGCGGGCATAGTCCCGGAGCTGCAGGGCCTGAAAGCTGGTCAGTGCGGCGGCATGGATCTCCTCCGCTACCTTCTCTGGCAGGTCCGTGGGGATAGAGTACTTGCTCCCCCGATAGGCGCGTGTCCCTTCCTGCCACTTCACCTCTGTTCCGGCGATCCGGGGCGTCCCCTCCGGCAGGTGGGACAAATCGAGCTCCACCGGAGGGAAGGTCTCGGGTTTCAGGTTGCCGATCACCCCTACAGAGATCTCACGCCCGTCTATGTACTGCTCGATCAGCACGGGGTGGTCGAACCCGGCGTGCAGCTCGTCGATCCGCTCCATCAGGTCCTTGACGCTGCCCACGAGGGCCTTGAACCCAATGCCGATGGAGCCGTCCTCGCGGACCGGCTTGACGATCACCGGGAACTCGACGTCGTGCGCCCAATCCAGGCGACCGCGGAAATGAGTCACAAACCTCGGCGTGAGCACCCCGTGGAAGTGGAGGACCTTCTTGGTCAACGCCTTGTCCATGGCGAGGGAGAGGCCGCGCGGCCCCGACCCTGTATAACGGAATCCGAGGAGCTCGTAGTAGGCCGCCACATTCGGTTCCTTTGTGTCATCCGAGCCGTAGGCCTCCACCAAGTTAAAGATGAGGTCGGCCTGCACGGCGGCCAGCTTGCCCAAACACTCCCGGCTCCCGTCCACCACGACAGAGAATACGTCGTGGTCCGCCCGGGTCAACGCCTCGGCGACCTCCCGGATGTCGCTCTTCCGCCGCGTTCGCTTTCCGGGGACTGGCGCCTCGGGCCAGTCTTCAGGGCCGTGGGCGATCCCGATCCGGAGTTTCGCCATCGGTAGCCTCCTCCTTTCGCACCAGAACCTTCCTCCGGCTACGGGCGACACCTTTGGCCGGGCGGATCCGTGGGACAAAGCTCCCGCGGGTGAGGAAGTTCATGCTCAGCGTTGTGGCGTAGGTCGTGAGCTCCACCAAGGCGGTGGCTTCGCGCGAGACGTCCGCGGAGAGCTGGAGGCGCTCGGCGGCCCGCTCGATGCTCTCCACCAGCGCGCGGACGACGGTTCGGTTCACGCCGGTCCAATACTCGATCTTGTTGATGAGGTCCGTGCGGTGTTCCCGGATCATCTCCCAGGCGGGCCGAATGCCCCGCTTCCGGCGGCCTTTTCGGATGAAGAAATCCGGGAGATCGTTCTCGAGCGCCACGTCCACCGGCGCCAACTTTGGCTGGGAGGCCCGGAGGAACTCCTCCACCGTCATGTGCATCTCCTCCGCCGTGATGTCGGTGGAGGCCAGGCGGACCGGCGGCTCGGTGTCCGCCAGGGTGCGGGCCTGTTGGTCCACATAGCGGAGTTTGCGAATTGCCGGCCAGTCGCGGTAGCGAGCGCGCCAGCGCGAGCCGGGCGTCAGCCAGACCGCAAAGGTTTCCGCGAAGTCCTCATCCGGGTGCTTTTGGGCGTACCAGCCCTCGATATGGCGCACGAAGTTCCTGTCGAACGGAACTGGTCGGTACCGGTCCCGGTACGGTCGATGGAACGGGCCAAAGAGGTCGCGCCACTCCGAGGTCTCGTAGAGCTTGTAGGCATAGTTGAACGCATGTCCCGCTTCGTGGCGCAGGTACATGCGGATCTCGCGTTCATCCTCCAGGCCATCGATCTCCTTCTCGAGTTGGGCCAACTTCGCGTCGGCCAAGTAGAACGGGATCCCGATGATGGGCTCACCCGAGGGGCACCCCCACTCGTCGGTCAGATAGCATGGTGGCCGAAAATGCCTTAACCCTTTCCGCTCCAGTTCCCGATGGAGCCTCTTCACGTACTTCTCCATCGGCGAGCCCTCGAGCTTGAGGCCGAGCTCGTTGATGCGCCGAGAAAGCAGCGGGCGGAGTTCGGCAGGGGCGGTTTCAAACGCAGGCATACTTTCCGATGCTGCCGCCGCTGTTCTCGAGTGAACAAGCAGTCTCTTGAGCAGAGTCGTGCATCTTCCACGATCCAATGAAGGACTAGAGCTTTCTTTCTTTGCCCTGTGCCCTCACCTCTCTTCAGGGGGGCACCGTGCTGATCAGGGCATCGGGTTCATGTGGGGCCCACAAGAGGCTGGAAGGGCGCGACGGCGACCACCGACCGTTGGGGCTCTCACCCTGCCAATCACGAAGCGGATTGTTTGCAGTTCGGATTCGATCTGAGCTTCGCCTCGACTCGGTCCCCGACCTTGAAGTCCTGGAGTGCCTCCTTCGACGTTTGAAATTCGTAGGAATCTCCATTGGGCCCCCGCAAAGTCAATTTGCCCTGCTCAGGGTCGATCTTGATCACCTGGCCTTCCACTTTCTCCGGCGCGCTGCCCTTATCACACCCGGCCGGCTTGTCCGGCGCCAGGGCAGTCCCACCCAGGAAAATGATGCTGGCAGCTAATCCAGCCGAGAGGCGTGTCCAATTCTCCATCGAAGCCTCCATGCGCTATTGTCCTTTGGCCCGGGAATGCCAGCAACGACCGGACACCCGGGCCATGGATCACGGGAGGTCTTCCTCTGCCCAACCCGCGAGCAGCCCTGTGCCCGTCAACAACAACAGGATGGCAGGTCCAAGAGTGCTCCGTGATTCCGTTCTGGAGCCGCCTTCCACAAGCAGGCCCGATCCCGCGAGCATTAGCAAGAGCCCAAATCCACGATACATTGATTCCCTCCCGCATGACGGCATGCTGATCTGAATTCATTCGAATCCGATCATTATTTGCCGTCGTTCACCAACATGACCACATCCCCTGTCGTGTCCGGCGCCCCTGGCCCGCGCCTGGTGCTGGGGCAGCCTGGACTCCGTGGGATTCACTGTGCAGTCCTGTATGAGCAACGCCTGTGCCAAGGCGAGATTCAGATTCAGCCAACGGGTCAAGGCTTGATTGTAGGCCGGTTACTTCGCCGCCCCCTTGACGACTGCCTGGATCAGGCCGGACGCCTGTGGGTTGCTCGCCGTCCGTTTGATGAGGATGTCCGTGGGTGTGACCTCGTGGCCGTAATAGGCCTTGTTCAAGGCCCCCCGGACGGCCACAACCGCCCCCTGAACCGACACGCCTCCGTAGACCCCCTTGGACCGGGCGAAGCTGATGATATCCGCGCTGAGGTTGGCGGTCGCAGCCGACGCGCCTCCCCCGACGGGGCCCACGGCAATGTTGGCATCGGCGCCAAGCTTGGTGCTGGTCGAGAGCAAGGCAGAGACACCCCGATCCGTCAAGGCAACAAGGATGACCTCCGAGGCCTCGCCCCCGATCTGGAGGCCGAAGCTCGCCTCCCCGATGGTGTAGAAGGCCGGGCCGCTCCACTGCTTCGACTGCCCATCATATGCCATCGCTACCCCGGTCCCGCCGGACGCCCCGAAGATGAACGCCCCCCGGAGGACCGACGGGTAGATGACCACACCCTTGGCCCGCTTCACGAGGGCGAAGAGGCCCTCCATCTCCTTGGCGGCAGCGAAGCTCTCAAAGGTCAACCGGGCCTTCTCCACGAGTTGCTGGGCTTCTTGGGCATCGTCGGCGAGGGCGGGCTTCGGGCTAGCGGTGAGGACGGCGATCGTCAGCAGACCCACGACGATGGCTCCGATACCGGATGGCAGGTGCGTCCAGCTCTTGCCCTTGTGTCGCTTATGCCTCATGGCTCTCTTCCTTCTCGTCCCAGTACAACGGCTTTCCGTTATGCTGTATAGCATGGCCAGATCCTCCTGGCGACACACCGGAAAAGCTGCGTCTCGCCGGGCCTGCATCTTCCGAAACGAAACCTCCGGTGACACGCCTCCCCGCGTAGAATGGTATCAGCCTGCTGCTGGCGCCGCAGTTATCGAGCATGCGCTACCCGTGCGTCTTCCCGTTCTCGACGGTCAACTCGTTGTGGACGGCGCGGACGCCCGACACCCGCCGGGCCATCTCCGAAGCGCGCAAGCTGGTCTCGAGCGACGGAACGTCGCCCGTCAGGGTCACGATCCCGTTGTCCGAGTGGACGTCGATACTAGCCTTCTTCAAACTGGAATCCTTCTTGATTCGCTCTGCGACGTCATTCACAATCTGGTCATCCTTCCGCTCGACTGCCCTCTGCTCCGCCTTCGGCATGACCACGAGGTGGTTTACCACCTTCTTCGCCCCGTCGATCTTCAACGCGTCCGCTTCGGCGGCCTGCCTGGCCTCGTCGGTCGCCACCTTCCCCCGCAGGGTGATCACGCCCCCTTTGGTGGTGACGTGCACATCCGTGCTGGTCACCTTCTCATCGGCCAAGAGGGCGAGCTTGGCCTTCAGGGTGATCCAGGAATCGCTGAGCTCCTTCCCGGCGCTCTTTGCGGTCTCCTTTGTCTTCTCCGCGGCCTTGTTCGCGGTATCTTTCATTTTCTCGGTGGCGGTATTCGCGGCATCCTTCATCTTGTCGGTAGCCGACTGGTTATCGGTGGCCGACTGGTTGGTTTTATACCCCGGGGTCGTCGATTGATCGGCCGCGCGCGCGACCGCAGGCACGAGGCCCAGGGCGATAATCGTGAGAGCAAGCATCATTCGACGCAGCATAGTTCGTTCCTCCTTATGTATAGGGTCTCCGGCTCCTCATCTGCCGGTGACCATCACGCCGGGCCGCCGCCGGGCGACCTGGCGGGTGCTGGAGATCTCCTGCTACGGCGCGCGACGCCAGCGGGATCTCCGTTCCTGGCGACGCCCCCATCGGGCTCGCTTTCTGGCGGGGCTGGGCCTGACTACCGACCCAGGACCCCGATGAGCCCGATGAGGATCAGATAGAGGGCAACCACATAGTTCAAGAATCGCGGTATGACCAGGATCAAGATCCCGGCAATCAAAGCCGCGAGAGGGGAAATATGACTGGCACTGATCGCAACCATCGGAGTACTCCCGTTCTTTCTTGCGAGACTCAAAGAGCCGGTGGGACGCGGTGGCCCGAGACAAGATGGATCACGATCAGCACGACCCCAATCAGGAACAAGATCCACGCGATCTGTCCCGCCAGCGCGGCAACGCCAACCAGACCGAGGGCCCCGGCGATCAGCCCCACGACCAGGAACACCAGCGCGTAGTGCAACATATTGAGCCTCCTTGTCCTTTTGCCATCGAAAGCCTGGAAGAATAACAAGCCCTCCCCATTTGATCCGGAAGGGAATTCATCTTGCCGGCCTCGTCGACGTCTCGGATCTCTTTTCGAAGCCGGGCAGGAGGGGCCTGATGAAAGCATTCTTCAGTAGACCTCCCACAGCTTCCCAGGAGCTGTACTGCGGACTGTCCAGTGTTCCTGAAATGGTGACTGTTGTGGCGATCTCATGTCGAGGCCGATTCTTGAGGATCCAGGAGACTCCACTGAGGACCACTTCTTTCACCTTCTGCGTAAACCCCTTCTCGCCTTCTTTGAACGGGTCGGAGATCTCGATGTCTTTGAACAGCGGCTTGATGTACCCATTGATATTCCCCTGGCGGATGTTGACTTCGGAGTAGAACGAAAACTGACCTCCACCCACGTCGAAGCCCCCATAGGAACGCAACAGATCATTCATCGCTGTCAGGTCCGTTGCATCGATTCGGACGTTAAGATCGAGATCGGGCTGCTTGCCCACCGGCAGGAATTTCAGTTGGATATTCGTATCACCACTGCCCAAGAATTTTCCCTTCACGGTGCCGGTCGCCGTTCCCTCGGCGCGTTGATTGCTGACGTTGGCGAGACGAATCTCCGCATCAGACAAGAAGAGCCGGTACGGCGTGTCTGCGGCTTCATTGCGGAAACGAAAGGTACTTTGAAGGATGCTCACCTTGTCCAGCCGCAGGAGGATTTCAGGACTGTTACTCACCTGCTTGGCGGCCCGCTCGATCTGCTTCGCAGTCTCCTTCTCGGTCGCAGCCGTATCCGACTTGTGGACATACTCAATATCGGCGTTCCGGATCGAAATCTCTTGAAGGTCAAGTGCCTTGGTCTTCGGTGCGTATTCGAAAACGCCAAGCGTCGAGAGACTCCCTCTCCGCACGGTGACGTTGTAGCGTCTGGTGATCGGCTTGAAATAATCCAGATCGATGCCTTCGAGTTCCATGGACCCCTGGAGGCCCACATGGGGCTCTGCGAGAAAATCCGCATTCCCGTCTACCACAATCTTGCCGGAATCGAACACGACGCCCTCGAGATGAATCTCGGAAGGATACACGTGGTCTGGCGACTTGATATTCCGGATGTTGTCAGCCCGGAGATTCACCCGAGAGAATTGAAGCGGACGGAACGGACCCTGATCCACATATGTAAGCTCGGCGTCCCGCACCTGAAACGCGTTGACCTTCAGCGGGTAGATGGCCTCCAGGGCCTCTTGCCAGCCACGCTCCCCAATGGGGGTTGGATCCTTGATCTCTGCCCTCGCTTGGGTGAGGTTGAGATACAGCTTTGGGCGCTCGATCAGAAAATCTCCAACCAGACGCCGGTACAAGAGGGCGCGCCAGTGGACGCTGGCGTGGAGCCGAGGGATCTGCATCACGGGAGGGTCGGGATGCGCGCTCTGGACAGCCGTGGTGTCCAACAGGTCGAGAGAGAAGCCGATGGGATGGAAGCTCACCGCGCGAATGTGGACGGTATACCCTGTTAAGCGGCGGTTGATCTCACGTTCTATGGATGCTCGCAGAATACTGTCCAGATAGAACGAGATGCCGCCAACGAGGAGGACGATCAGTCCGAAGCTAATCCACAGCCACTTCTTCCACATTGGACATCCCCGCGCAACCCGGAACGAGACCCCGCGGCGTTTGCCGCCGGTCCGTACGGGCCAGTAGTTTCACCCCTTGTCCCTCGTGGAGAAATCCCGCGCCCGGCGTTGCGCGTGGCTCCACGTGGACGCTCTTTCAATCCGTCTCGGTTCGCTCGCCGCTCCCGGCCTCATGCCATCCTGCGCAATCGCTCGATCCGGTCTCCCGTGGCGGGATGCGTGGAGAAGAACCCGCTCCCGCTCGGCCCGGCAGCCTGCATCAGCCATGTGAGCGTCTCGATCATGACCTCTTTCGGACGGCCGAGCCGTTGCAGAAGCTCCACGCCGTGCCGATCCGCCTCGTACTCCTCGGTCCGTCCGTAGGCGCGGGCCACAAGCGTTCCGCGATGGGTGTGAACTGACCGCTGCCCGGGAAAACCTGGTCGAGCAAGATCGTGGCAACGCCCAGCCCCGCCCCGAGAGCCTGGGCCCGGGCCACGTGACCGAGGTCATCGTGAGCCACCTCGTGCGCGAGGACAGCTAACGCCTTGCTACCATAGCAACCCCGCCGAGGATTCAGGCGAGCCGCACCTCAGGGCGGCCCGTATCCCTGTGGTCCCTCCTTAGCTCTTCCCGTGCCTTCCGTGCCAGCTCCTCGTACCGCGCTTTGATACGGTCAAGCTCGCTCTCGGTCAGTTCTTCAAGGTCCAGGAGAGCGTTGTGCGCTCCCTCGACAGCGCGGATGAGTTCATCCAACTTCAGGTGCATCGCCTCGCTGTCCCGGTTCTGCGTGTTCTGGATGAGGAACACCATCAGAAAGGTTACGATGGTGGTCGCTGTGTTTATGAAGAGTTGCCACGTGTCGCTGAAACGGAAGATCGGCCCCGTCACCCCTCAGGCCAGGATGACCAACAGGGCTACCGCAAAGGCCTCGGGATGACCTACCCTTCGTGCCGCCCATTTCGCAAACCAGTCGAACAGATGTGAGGCGTCCACGGCGTCCCTCCTCCACGCAGACTCTGCAATGGCGCAGGTAGTTGCGCCACTTTTATCCCTTCGTTTCCTCCACGCTCAGTTCGTTCGATGCGGCAACTTCGTTCCTCCTATCTTCCATCTTGTGCAAGGTTCCCGCCTCGTCGGACGAGCCGGTGATCGACCCGCCGGATCCGCGGCGCTCCAGGACTCGCCCCTACGGCGCTGGGCACTGCTACCGACCCAAGATCCCGATCAGACCGATGAGGATCAGGTAGATGGCCACCACGTAGTTCAAGAGCCTGGGCATGATCAGAATCAAGATGCCGGCAATCAGGGCGGCAAGTGGAGAGAGTACTGGCACCGATAGCTACCATCGAACGACTCCCGTGACCAATTCCACTTTGTTGCCTGCTCCGGGGACAGCCCGAAGTTAACCCGATCCCCTGCCATGCGTGCCCGCCGCTTTTGGTGCTTTCTGTCGTGGACGGCGCCCGTGCCAGGATGCTTGGCTCCTATCGTCAGAGAGCCGGCGGGACGCGACGCCCCGAGGCGAGATGAATCACGAGCAACACCAAACCGCTGAGGAACAGAATCCAGGCGATCTGTCCCGCGATCGCCGCAATTCCCGCCAGGCCGAGGGCCCCGGCGATCAGCCCCACGATCAGGAACACCAGCGGGTGGTACAGCATCGTCTGCCCTCCTTGTGCCCCCGCCACCCCGCTGGTGGAGGTGCCGGTCGGCCGCCTGAACGCGATCTTCGAATCGGCCACCAGCACACGGTCCCAGGCACCTCCCTGGTTCGGCTGCTGTGCTATGACCGTCGCGATCCCACGACGACCAGGACGAGCCCGGCTGCCACCGCCGCTGCGCCGACGATCGGGGAAAGCCGGAAGGATTTCTCCTTCTCGGCCGTGACCTGGACCGGTCCAATCTCAACGACCTTTTCCCGAGTCGTGTAGCTGATCCCCTGGTAGGCCAGCGCCGCCAGGCCAACCACGATGAGGACGATTCCCACGATCACAATGGGCTTCATACTGCCAGGTCCCTCCGTCGCCTTCGGCGCTGATGCGAAGCCATCCTCCGGACCGGCTGGCTGCTGCCAACTCAGGAGTCCGAGGAGACCTACGAGAAGGTAAGGATTCCCCTCCGGCGCCAAGAAGCCTCCGCCCCTGGTCAACGGCAGGCCCGGAAGCGGCGGGTCTACTTGGCGGACTTCTCGATATTGCGGCCGAGCGACTGCACGTCCTGCCCGAAACCTCGCGAAGTCGCGCAGCCCGAGGGCAGGAGTGCCGTCAACCCGCACAACAAGAGGGCGCTGACCAGCAGGCCCTTCCTGATTTTCTGGACCATCACTTTGCCTCCAGTCGCCAAGGAGCCCGCCACGGCGGGCCCGCGCGCGTAACCCGCCCCAACGACCATTCTGCCGCCAGGACGGGTTGTCCTTTTCCATTCGTGAGCGCACAGTTTCCCCGCCGCTCAGGGGAATCAGGCGGCCTTCTTGAGCGGCTCCCGCTCGGCCGCACGGGATGGCTCCTCTTGAAGCCAGCCGTACACGACAGCAGTGATCACCATCGCCAGGAGTAAGCCACCCGCGATCAGCGAACCCATACCCGAAAGGTACTCCGGACCCAGGAACATCCCTTCCATGTTTGTCACCTCCTCCCGAGGCCACGAAGGATGTAAAGAGCAACCGACATGCCAAGAAGGTTGAAAAGTTCGAGAACCTGCCGTGAGCCTTGAAAGACGGCCACCTACGGGCGATGTTAGGGATTCGGAATCGGCAGAGGGAATCTCACTATCCTTCCTAATCGAGCAGGCATGTAAGAAATACAAGATCACAGAAGCTCCAATGATCTTGCGACCTGAGCCTGCCTCGATTGTCAGTTCTTTGCCCTCCCGGTTTCGGCAGGCTGCGCGGAAGCGAGCTGCCGGTACGTCCGCCGCCCCTTCAGGTACGCGTAGTACGTAGAAACGCGGGCCACGTATTGGTCCGACTCGCGCCCCTTGCCACTCCGAACCCCGGAGCCTCCATGATAGGCACGCAGGGCCTCACGGAGGTCCCCGCTCGCGTCATCCATGAGCTGCCGAAGGTGGAGCGCGGTGGTGTGGAGATTCCGGGGGACATCATGCAGATCCTCCGGTCCGCGCACTTCCTGCGGGGCGACAGACCGGGCCGTCCTGAACATCATCTGACCCAAGCCCCGGGCCCCCTTGGGCGAGACTGCCTTGCTGTCGAATCTCGACTCCGCTGCAATGAGAGCGAACAAGAGGTCCGGGTCCACGTGATGCTCGGCCGAGGCGGCCAGCACCTCGGCCGTGAGATACCGCCGGCGCACCGCGTCCCCGCGCAGCCGCTTGAACCCCCCCAGGAATTCATCGTACAGCGGGTCTTGGTGGCCCGGGAGCATAGCCTCCTTTCCATGGAGACTTTCGGCGCTGGTGGCCTCCGCACGGCGCATCTCGCTGGAGAGCGGGACTTCCGCTGTCGGGCCAGCGATCGCGACCGCCAGGGTGATCGCGAGACACGATAGCGCCCAGATACCCCAACGGAGTCGTCGTTGCGAGGTCTCCAGTGCCTCCACGCGGTGGATCCAGATCAATGACTCAGGCTCCGGCATGGCCGAGGTCCTCTTTCAACGGAAAGAGATTACAGGAAGTGATGGTCGAAGGGGACGGATTTGGAAACTTGGTCGTGAGAGGAATTGACCATCTGGTTTTTCTTGCCGCAGATCCCACAAACGAGGGTGCTTCCGTCCTCCGACATTTGCCAGTGATGCCACCGACAGGCGTTCTGCTTGTTGTATTCCATTCCCAGACGGTCCAGGCGGTTTAGCAGTCGCAGGCCTGTACCCACAATCAGGACACCCAGCGAGAGAACACATAGCGACGCTGCGATATTTAGCGCCATGACTCAACGTTCCTTAGGCCGGATAGCCCCTCGAAGGCCACCAAGCCAAGATGCTACGGCCCGGAGAAAGCTTCGATTTCGGACACAGGCCACCTCCCAAGATCCTCCCATGCGTCTAGGCTGCCACGATCCTCGGGAGGAGCCTTGGCTCGACACGCCAATACAGCTTCCTCCAGTTCGTCCACGTACGAACTTCGGTGTGTCCGCCCACAGAATGGGCAGTCCCGAATCATCAAGAGATTCTCGGTGCCTG
>Ga0210377_10002869_pt1 | contig 14918 bp, 13 predicted proteins | sample PLM4_65_b1redo_FD_155480 | JGI IMG/M metagenome (GOLD analysis project Ga0210377, IMG submission 155480) | Groundwater sediment microbial communities from an aquifer in East River, Colorado, USA - PLM4_65_b1 redo | ecosystem: Environmental > Terrestrial > Soil > Riparian zone | place: USA: East...
TTCCCGACGCCGACTACCCGTTCGTGCTCAACACGGGCCGGCTGCTCTACCACTGGCACGGCGGCACGCTCACCCGGCGCGTGCAGGGCCTGCTGGAGCTGGCGCCGCGCCTGGAGATCGCGATCCATCCGAGCGACGCCCGACGGCTCGGGGTGGACGCCGGCGCGCGGATCCGGGTCGAGTCCCGGCGCGGCGAGCTGACCGGCTATGCCCTGGTGACCGAGGCCGTGCGCGCCGGCGCGATCTTCATTCCGTTCGTCAAGCTGTCGGACTCGGCCGCCAACTTCCTGACGAACTCGGCCGCCGATCCCGTCTCGAAGATCCCCGAGTACAAGGTCTGCGCCGTCCGCCTCGAACGCCTGCCCTAGAGGAGGTCGTCGATGGCCCGTCCCGCGATGTTCGTCGTCAAGGCCACGATCGCCCCCGACCGGGAGGCGGCGTTCAACGAGTGGTACGACACCGTGCGCTCGGCGGAGGCGGCGCGGGTGCCGGGCTGCACCGGCATGCGTCGCTACGCCGCCGTGGCGCTGGACAGTGCCCACGCCGGCGCCGAGCCCTGGCAGTACATGGTCTGCTACGACTTCGACTCCGAAGAGGCGCTGCAGGCCTTCACCCGCTCGGACACGTTGCGGGCGATGACGAAGGACTACGACGCGCGCTTCGGCGCCGCCGGCGACCGCGCCCGCTTCGCCTACCGGCAGGTCTTTCCTTAGCGCCCCCCCAGGAACTCGGCGAGCGCGGTGGTGAACTCCGCCGGGGCATCGAGAGTGAGGTGGTGGTAGGCGTTGGAGATCGTGACGAGCGAGGCGCGCGGGATGCTCGCGCGGAGGCGCTCGGCCATCTCCGCGGTGAGGACCGGTGACAGCCCCCCGCGCACGATGAGGGTGGGCGCGGTGATTTGCCCCAGCAGCGGCCAGGCGTCGACCGGCTTCCGCTCGCCGTGGGTGGCCGGATCGAAGCGCCAGCCCCAGCCGCCGTTGCGCCGGGCCACGGCCGCCCGGCCCATGTGCGCGAGCAGGGCCGGATCGGCGAGCGTCTCACGGGGCAGCAGCCGGAACGTCGCCGCCGCGGCCTCCGCGGTCGGGTGCAGACGCGGCGAGCGCAGCCCACGCGCGTGCATGACGTTGAGGCGCTCGGTCGGGATGACCGGGCGCGAGTCGACGATGACCAGCCCCGCGGTGCGCTCGGGGTGCCAGGCCGCGAAGGCCATGGCGTTATGGCCACCCATCGAGTGACCGACCAGCGTCACGCGCGACCAGCCCAGAGCATCCATCAGCTCCCGCAGGTCGCCGGCGAAATCCTCCGTCCCGTAGGCCGGCGGCACCGCCCACTGGCTCTCACCGTGACCGCGCTGGTCGAGCGAGACCACGTGGAAGCGGTCCGTGAAGGCGGGGGTGACGGCATCGAACCAGTGGGCGTGGGCGGCGCCGCCGTGCAGGAAGCACAGCCCCGGCGCGCCCACGGTTCCCGACTCGAGAAAATGCAATCGCAATCCGTTGATCGTCTCTGCGCGCGGGCGCGCGCGCTCGCAGCCGAGGGAAGAATTCATGGCCGCGATTGTACGTCGGTTGCAACTTTTTTTTGCTTTGGCGACTCGTGACGGAGCCGCTATTGTCGAAAGGACCCATGGACGAAATCCTGCCCGAGCGCAATACGCGTCGCAATCTCGCCGACGGCGGCTACACGGTGCTGCTGCTCACGCTCGCGATCTCCATCGGGTACGGAGTGCTCGCCCCGTCCGCGCGCGCCAAGCCGGCACCCGCGGCGGCCACGGTCGGCGCCGCCACGATGGTGCCGACGGCCGAGACGCCCGTCACGCCGTCGCTGCCGCCGCTCGAGTGGGAAGTGGCGAAGCCCGCGAGCACGCCGGCCATCGCCGCTCGCCCGACGCCGGCCGCGGTGGAGCCGGCCAGGCCGCGACCCGGGGTCAGCCCGCCGGCGGTAGAGCCGAAGCCCGCCAAGCCGGTCGAGCCCGTTGTCGAGCATCCGTGGCCCTCACCGACCGTGAGCGGACGGGTGCTGGACGGCGAGCGCAAGCCGATGGCCGGCGCCTCGGTGGTCGTCCGCGGCGTCGAGACGCGCACCGACGCCGACGGCGCCTTCAAGCTCGAGCACGTCCCGCCGGAGGCGTCACTGCTCGTCAAGCTTCCCGGCTTCGAGAAGGTCCGAGTCGCGCCGACCCGGGGCACGGTGGAAGCGGTGCTACGGCCGCACGCCATCAAGGCCGCCTATCTCACCTACTACGGCGTGGGCGATCGCGGGATCCGCACCCGCGTGCTGGACCTCACCTCCCGGACCGAGCTGAATGCGGTGGTGATCGACGTCAAGGGGGATCGCGGGTGGATCCTCTACCGCACCGAGGTGGAGCTGGCCCTGGCCATCGGTGCTCAGGGTCCGGGGACGCTGAAGGACTTCGACGGGCTCATGGCCGACTTCAAGGCCCGCGGCATCTACACGATCGCGCGCATCGTCGCGTTCAAGGACAACATCCTGGCCACCGCCCGGCCGGATCTGGCGATCATCGACACCCGCACCGGCAAGCCGTGGATCGACAACGAGAAGCTGGCCTGGGTGGATCCCTTCCGCGAGGAGGTCTGGGCTTACAACATCGCGATCGCCCAGGAGGCCGTCCGGCGCGGCTTCGACGAGGTCCAGTTCGACTACGTGCGCTTCCCGACCGACGGCAAGCTGGGCGCTGCCCGCTACGCCAAGCCCAACAGCAAGGAGACGCGGCTGCCGGCCGTCGTCGCCTTCCTGGAGAAGGCCCGCCGGGAGGTGGGCGCCTCCGGCGCCTTCGTGGGCGCCGACGTGTTCGGCTACACGGCGTTCAACGAGAACGACACCGACATCGGCCAGCGAATCGAGGAGCTGGCGCCCCACCTCGACTACATCTGCCCGATGGTCTATCCCTCCGGCTACCACAAGGGCATCCCCGGCCACCTGAACCCGATCCTCGTGCCCTACAAGGTGGTCCACGAGAGCGTGCGGCTGATCCGCAAGCGGTCGGGCGGCACGGTGGCGCGCGTGCGGCCGTGGCTGCAGGACTTCAAGGACTACGCCTTCGACCGGCGGATCTTCGGCGTCCCCGAGGTCCAGGCGCAGATCCGAGGCTCGGAGGAGGCCGGCGGCTCCGGCTGGATGCTCTGGAACCCGCGCAACGACTACACCGGCTCCGCGCTGCGGGCCAAGAGCGAGCTGGCGGCGCGATGAGAGGCGCCCTCGTCGGCTTCCTGCTGGCGGCCGCCGCGCTCATCCTCGCCTCGTACGGGCTGGCGGTCCGATGAGGGGCGCGCTCGTCGGCTTCCTGCTGGCGGCCGCCGCGCTCATCCTCGCCTCGTTCGCCGTCGCCGATGCGCCGGCCGCCAACGAGCTCGGCCGCGTGATGATCCTCGAGTATCACAAGATCGACTACCCGGAGGAGCGCTGGACGCGCACCCCCGAGAACTTCCGGCGCGATCTGGAGACGCTCTACGCCCGCGGGTACCGCCTGCAGAGCCTCAACGGGCTGATCGAGGGGCGTATCACCGTGCCGGCCGGCACGACCCCGGTCGTGCTGACCTTCGACGACTCCTCGGCGGGCCAGTTCCGCTACATCGACCGCAACGGCACCCTGGAGATCGATCCCAAGTCGGGCGTCGGCGTCCTGGAGGCGTTCATCCGCGAGAAGCCGGACTTCGGCCGGGCGGCGACGTTCTTCGTGCTGCCGGGCGCCAAGCCGCCGAACAACCTGTTCAACCAGCCGGAGCACGAGGGCCGCAAGCTACGCTGGCTCGTCGAGCAGGGCTACGAGCTGGGCAATCACACGCTGTGGCACGCCAACCTCGGCAAGTACGACGAGGCCACCGTGCGCCAGCAGCTGGCCGAAGCCCAGGTGTGGGTGCAGCGCCACGTCCCCGAGTACCGCTTCCGCAGCCTCGCGCTTCCCCACGGCGTCTACCCGAAAGAGGTCGGCTGGGCATTGACCGGCACCGCCAAGGGCACCAGCTACCGCCACGAGGCGATCCTGATGGTCGCGGGCGGTGCGGCGCCGTCGCCGTTCGCCAAGACCTTCGACCCCCTCCACCTGCCGCGCATCCAGGCCGTCGAACAGGACCTGCGGCACTGGCTCAACCACTTCGACCGCACGCCCGCCGACCGCTTCATCAGCGACGGAAACTCCGATACCGTAACGGTCCCCGCCGCCCACAAAGACCGCCTCCGCGACCCGTTGCCGAAGAACCTGAAGGTCGTCGAACGCTAGACCCGGAGGCCGCGCCGAGCGCACGGCTGGAGCGAACCCTGAACCGGGAAGGCTAGCGGTAGATGAGGTACGACGCGCGACGGTTCAAGAAGCTGGTGCGGGCCATCTCGGCCCAGGCGGCGACCCGGGGAAGAGGCTCCCCGCGCAGGAAGGCCCACATGGTCGACCGGTTCACGAGGAGGTTCTGGATCCCCTCGGGCCTGAACTGGTCGCGGTAACGCTCGCGAAGGACGCGCCCGACCGATAGCCCCACCATCACCGGCCGGATCGTCTCGCGATCGGTGACGACGAGCCGCACGCCACCGCACGCGACGCGCGCATACACGTCGGCGGTCGGGGTGAAGGTCACCGGCTCGAACCGCACGCCGGCCAGACGAAGGTCGTTCAGCGCGCCGGCGAGGCCGTTCGGCTCGATCCACGGGGCGCCGATCACCTCGAACGGCGTGTCCGTCCCCCGCCCCACCGACAGGTTCGTCGCTTCGAGCAGACCGATGCCCGAATAGAGCAGGGCCTGGGTGACCGAGCGGATGTTGGGCGACGGATTCACCCACGGCAGCCCGGTCTCGTCGTACCAGCGGCTCCGCTCCCACCCCTCGAGCGGGATGACCGTCAGCGCGACCGGGATCCGGCGCTCGGCGGCCGCCATGCGCCCGAACTCGCCGATCGTCATGCCGGTCCGTAGGGGGATCGGGTGCGGCGCGGTGAACGAGGCCAGATCGAGGTCCATCAACGGCCCCTCGACGTAGCGGCCGGTGATCGGGTTCGGGCGGTCGAGGACGAGGACCGGAATGCGCAGCCTGGCCGCCTCTTCCATGACGTACACCAGCGTCGTCAGGTAGGTGTAGTAGCGAGCGCCGACGTCCTGGATGTCGAACAGCAGCAGCGTGACGTCCCTGAGCATCGCCGACGTCGGTCGCTTCACCGAGCCGTAGAGGCTCCAGACCGGCACGCCGGTGATGGGGTCGCGCCCGTGGGGGACGTCGGCGTTGGCGTCGCCGCTGAGGCCGTGCTCGGGCGAGAAGATTGCCGCGAGCCGCACGCCCGGGGCCGCGGCCAGCAGGTCGACGGCGCGCCGGCCCTGCACGTCACGGCCCGTCTGGTTGGTCACCAGACCGACCGAGTAGCCGGCCAGCGGCGCGAAGTTCTGGCGCGCGAGCACGTCCAGCCCCGTGCGGACCGGCTCCGTCGTGGGCACGGGCCGTGGCTCGGCGAGATCGTCGGCCGCCGGTGACGCCGAATCGCCCTCGACCACGGGGAGCTCGTCGACGCTGAAGAGCGCGGCGCCCACCGCCGCCGCCACCCGGACCCGCAGCTCGCGGATCTTGGCGGCACCGCCGCCGTTAGGATGGACGCGGTTGGTCAACAGGACGACGTAGCTGCCGGTGCGCGGGTCGATCTGCACGGAGGTGCCGGTGAAGCCCGTGTGGCTCGGCGACTCCGACGGGAAGAAGGGCAGCATGGCGCGCGCGAACACGGAGGCGACGTCCCAGCCGAGCGCCCGACTGCCGCTGCCCTCCGCGCTGCGCGCCCACATGGTCTGCACCGTGGCCGGCTTGAGCACGCGCACGCCGCCCAGCTCCCCACCCTCCACCAGCATGCGGCACAGGCGGCCGAGGTCGGCGGCCGTCGAGAACATCCCGGCGTGGCCGGCGACGCCGCCCAGCAGGCGGGCGCGCGGGTCGTGGACCTCGCCCAGGAGCATGTGGCCGTTGGCCCACTCGGTCGGCGCGATGCGATCGCGGTGGGTCGTGGCCGGGTTGAACGTCGTGTCGCGCAGCCCGAGCGGCTTGAAGATCGTCTGCGCGAGATAGCGGTCCAGGGGCTGCCCGCTCACCCGTCGCACCATCTCGCCCAGCAGGATGAACCCGACGTCGCTGTACTGCGTGCCCGACCCCGGCGGGTAGTCGAACGCCAGCCGCGCCAAGGTCTTGACCGTCTCCGAGGCGGCGGGCCTCACCGAGCCCGGCGGCGGGATGGCCGGGAATCCGGCGGTGTGCGTGAGCAGGCGCTGGATGGTGACGTGCGCGAACGCCGGCTTGCGGAACTCCGGCAGGTAGCGTCCGAGCGGCGCGTCGAGCTTCACCGCGCCGCGCTCGACGAGCGCCATCACCGCCAGCGTCGTGCCGAACGGCTTGGTCAGCGAGGCGATGTCGAAGATCGTGTCGGTCGTCATCGGCACCGGATCGGGGACGAGGCGACGCCAGCCGTAGGCGCGCAACAGCAGGACGTCGTCGCCGCGCCCGACCAGCACCACCACCCCCGGGATTTCGCCGGACTGCACGGCGTCGCGGGCGGCATCGTCCACGGCCGTGAGGTCGACCGTCTGCGCCGAGACGTGGCTGGCTCCAAGGAGCACCACGGCCAGCGCGAGCAGGATTGGCACCGGACCGAGCCGGTGGACGAGGCGAACCACGTGTCGATCTTAGCAGGCAGGGCTTGCCGGACGGCGAAGATTGATATCCTAGGGGCGATGACTGTGACGCGTCGGATCTTCGTGACCGGCGCCACCGGCTTCGTCGGCCGCGCGGTGATCTCGGCGCTTCGTGCGCACGGGTACGCGGTGCGCTGCCTGGTCCGGCGTGGCTCGGAGCTCGACCTGCGCGGATTGGAGGCCATCGAGCGCGTCGAGGGCGACGTGCTGTCGCCGGCGGCGCTCGAGCGCGACATGGCCGGCTGCGACACGGTCGTCCACCTGGTCGGCATCATCCGCGAGGAGCCGGCGACGCTCAGCACCTTCGAGCGCATCCACACTCAGGGCACCATCAATGTGCTGGAGGCCGCCGCCGCCACCGGCGTGCGCCGCTACCTGCACATGAGCGCGCTGGGCGTCCGGCCCGGCGCTCAGGCCCGCTACCACCGCAGCAAGTGGGCGGCCGAGCAGGCGGTGCGCGCCAGTCCCATCCCGTGGACGATTTTTCGGCCGTCCATCATCTACGGGCGGAGCGATCAGTTCGTGAACATGCTGGCCGCCATGATCCGCCGCTACCCGATGGTCCCGGTCATCGGCAGCGGGCAGCAGCGCCTGCAGCCGGTGCCCGTCGAGCACGTGGCGGAGGCGTTCGCGCGCGCCGTGGAGCTGGAGACGACCGTCAAGCAGACCTACGAGGTCGGCGGCGCCAACGCGGTGACCATGGTTCAGCTCGTGGATCTCATCGGCGCGGCGCTCGGCCGGCCGCGGGTGCGCAAGGCGCACGTGCCGATCGGCCTCGTGCGTCCCCTCACCAGGTTGATGCATCGTCTCCCCGGCTTCCCGCTCACGCCCGACCAGCTCGTGATGCTCGAGGAGGACAACGTCTGCGATCCGCAGCCCTTCTACTCGGCGTTCGGCCTGCCGCCCGTTCCGCTGGCCGTCGGGTTGCGGGCGATGCTCGGCTGATCGCGGTGCCCTTCCGCCATCCCGATCGCTCGCACGACCTCGGCACGCGCATCGAGTTGGAGGTGCGGGAGCGCCTCGAGGAGGCCGTGGACTACGTCTGCCTGGACGCGCTGGTCCGCTCGCGCCGGGCGCACGGCCTGTCGCCGCCGGCGGCCGACAATCCGGACGACCGGCGGGCGTACACGGCGAATGTCCTGGCCTTCCTCGAGTCGCTTCGGCGGGAGCTCGTGGGGGGATTGAGCGCAGAGGAACAGCGCAAGGTCCTCAACGCCACCCCAGCGGGGGGCGATGAGCAGGCGCAGCTACTCGCGGTACAGGTGGCGCTGGCCCGGTTGCTTCCGGACTACTGGCAGCGCTTCGACGCCGTGCAGGCGCGGTACCTGGCCACGCCTGCGGAGAGCGATGGCGCTCCTGCCAGCGTCCCGTCAGGCAGCGAGGGCCGCGGCCTGCTCGCTCGCCTCTTCGGCCGCGGCTGAGCGACGCCAGGCCGCCAGCGCCCACAGGTTCTCCACGTCTTCGAGCGCGCGGAGCCAGCGGCCATACCCGTCGAGCAGCGAGGCGCGCGCCGCGGCCAGCTGCGCATCAGCCTCGTCGAGCCGGGTGCGGAGCAGCGGATTGGCGGCAGCGGCCTGGGCAAGGCTGCCGTTCGGGACGGACGTCGCCAGGCGGTCGATCAAGTGGGTGAGCTCTTCGTACAGTACGCGATCCACCGGATTCATCGGGGCACCTCCGGCCTTGTCGGCCTCCATGTCGATATACTCAACATCAGTTGAGCTTCAGTCAAGCCCCAACATGTCGTCTCTCTCCTTGATACTGGCCACAACATGAGCGGGTTCCGTGCCAAGGCGGACGTCGGGGTCGTGTTTCTCGCGAAAAGCGTCCGTACCTTTTGTTACGGGTACTTGGGAATCCTGTTGCCGCTGTACCTGGCCGATCTCGGGCTTTCCGCCGCGGGCATCGGCGTGTTCGTGACCGCGACCCTCGCAGGAAGTGCCGGGTTGACGTGGGCAATTCGTGCGCCCTCCGAGCGGTTCGGCGCCCGCGTCGCGCTACTGTCGCTCGCCGGACTCTCGGTGGTGGCCGCGGCGCTCCTGCTGCTCACGCGCGAGCCGTGGATGGTGGTCGTGGCCGCGATGCTCGGCAACGTCGCCGTCGGCGCCGGCGAGACCGGCCCGTTCCTGTCGATCGAGCAGGTCGTCATCGCCCGCGCCGTCGACCCGGGCCATCGCACGACCGTGCTCAGCCTCTACAATCTGCTGGGCTACGGCGCCGCCGCCGCCGGAGCGGCGACGACCGCGGCCGGGGCGCCGCGCACGCTGTTCGCCGGGTTCCTGGCCGGGGCGCTCCTGCAGGTCTTCGCCTACGCCGCGCTCGGCGGTCTGCGATTGGCGCCGCGCCGGGCGGGCGTCGCGCTCCGTTCCACGCCTGTCATCCGGCGCATCGCGGCCCTCTTCGCGCTCGATTCCTTCGCGGGCGGCTTCGTCGTGCAGTCACTCGTCGCCTATTTCCTGCACGTGCGATTCGGCCTCGGCGTGGAGGCACTGGGCCGGGTGTTCTTCGTCGCGCAGCTCCTGACCGCCGCCTCCCTGCTGCTGGCGCCGCGGCTGGCCCGAGGGTTCGGCCTGCTCCCGACGATGGTCGTGACGCACCTGGTATCGAACCTGTTCTTGATCGGCATCGCCGCCGCGCCGTCCGCCGCGGTGGCAATCGCCCTGCTCTGCGCCCGCCAGCTCCTGTCCCAGATCGACGTCCCCACCCGCCAGGCCTGGGTCATGCTCGTCGTTCCCGACCACGAGCGCGAAGCCGCGGCCACCACGACCACGCTCTGGCGGACCTCGGCCCAGGCCATCAGCCCCCTGGCGACCGGCTGGATCATGCAATCGCTGGCGCTCTCGGCTCCGTTCGTCCTCGGCGGCACCCTGAAGATCGTCTACGACGTTCTGTTGTGGAGGACGTTCAAGGACCTCGAGCTTCACGACGCCCCGAGCAGTGGGCAGGAGAACGAGCAGGACGCTACTTGATGGCGACCGCTTTGACTTGCTTGAGGTCGGTGAGCCCGTCGAGCACCTTGAGGATGCCGTCCTGGACGAGCGTCGTCATCCCCTCGTCCTTGGCCACCTTCACCATCTCGACGACGCGCGCCTTGGACTGGATGAGCTTCTTCATGGCGTCGGTGGCCACCAGCAGCTCGTGGATGCCGAGGCGCCCGCGGTAGCCGGAGCTCTCGCAGGACTCGCAGCCCTTGCCGCGATAGAGGACGAAGTCGCCGTCGTACTTCACCCCCAGCTTGTGGGACTCGTCGACCCCGTACGCGAGGACCAGCTCGTCGAACTCGTCCTGCTCCGGGTGGTACTCCTCCCGGCAGTCCACGCAGATGCGCCGCACGAGTCGCTGGGCGACCACGGTCAGCAGCGCGTCGGCGAAGTTGAACGGGTCCAGCCCCATGTCGAGCAGGCGGACGACCGTCTCCACCGCGCTGTTGGTGTGCAGGGTGGAGAAGACGAGGTGACCGGTCAGCGAGGCCTCGATGCCGGTCGCGGCCGTCTCCTCGTCGCGCATCTCACCGACCATGATGACGTCGGGGTCGGCGCGGAGGAACGACCGCATGGCGGCGGCGAACGTGAAGCCGATCTTGGGTTGCACCTGTACCTGCCGCAGGCCGTACTGCGTGATCTCGACCGGATCCTCGGCCGTCCAGATCTTCCGCTCGGGCTTGTTGATGTGGGCGAGCACCGAGTGCAGCGTGGTGGTCTTGCCGGAGCCGGTCGGACCCACGACGAGAATGAGGCCGTACGGCTTCTCGGCGGCGGTCCGGATCTCTCTGAGGTTGCGATCCGTCATGCCCAGCTTGTCGAGCACCATGGGCTCGCTCGAGGCGAGCAGGCGCATGACGACGTCTTCGTTGCCGCCCTGGGTCGGCACGGTCGCCACCCGGAGCTCCATGTCCCGCCCGTCCGGCATCCGGAACTTGATCTTGCCGTCCTGCGGCTTGCGGCGCTCGGCGATGTCGAGCTGGGCCATGATCTTGAGCCGCGCCGCCAAGGCCCGCCGGTACCCCCCCGGGATGCGCTGGTATTCGCGGCACTGCCCGTCGATGCGCAGCCGGATCATCGTGTCCTTCTGGCCGCCGTACGGCTCGACGTGGATGTCCGATGCCCGCGCCTTGAACGCATCGATGATGATCTGGTTGGCGAGCCGGATGACGGCGCTGTCGTTCTCGTCGATGTCGGAGCCGGCCAGCTCCTCGCGCTCTACCGCCGTCTCGTTGCCGAGGTCGCTGATGATGTTGCCGATGTTGTCGCGCGACTGCAGCTCGCCCCCGGCCGCCGCCAGGAACATGTTGAGGTCCTTGCGCAGACCCACCGCCAGCTTGATCTGCTGGCCGCGCAGGAGCTGGTAGATCGCGTCCACCCGCTGCAGGTCCTGAGGATTGTCGATGAGGACGAGGATCGCGTTGTCCTCGCGCCGGATCGGCAGCCAGAGGTTCCGCTTGAGGAACTCCAGCTTGAGGTCCTTCATGAGGTCCGGCGGCGGGATGATCTTGACGTCGAACTCGACGAACGGCACCCGGTAGAACTGGCTGAGCGAGGCGCCGAGCTCCACCTTCGGCACCTTGAACTGCTCCAGCAGCACCGTCTCGACGTCGACGTTGCGCTGGCGCGCGACGCCGATGGCCTGGTTGACCTCGTCCTGGCTGAGCAGCCCCTGCGCGACCAGGTAGTCGAACTTCGTGCCGCGCCGCTGGGCGCCGAGCTGGGCCTGATTGTTGAACGCGATCCCGAGCGTCTTGGCGATGCGGGCAACGCTGACCTCGTCCTCCTTGGTGAAGCGCGGGCCGCGCTTCTTGTTGAGGATCTGCACGACGCCCAGCACCTTGCCGTCGTGCAGGACAGGCATGCACAGGATCTGGGTCGTCCGAAACCCCGTGCGCTTGTCGAACGAGCTGTCGAAGTGCAGCTCGGGCGACAGCCGCCGGAGCTCGGCCGCGTCGTAGGCGTCGGCGATGTTGACGGTCTGCTTGCTCAGCGCGACGAAGCCGGCGACCGACTTGGCGCTGATGGGGACCCGGATCTCCTTGACCGCGTCGAGGGCCAGGAACTTGGAGTAGATCTCCTTCTTGTCCTGATCGAGCGCGTACAGGGTCATGCGGTCGGCGTCGAAGAAGGTGAGGATCTCGCCCTGGACCTCGATGAAGATGGTGTCGAGCGTGCGGGCCGAATGAATGCGGTCGATCAGGTGGACGAGCCGCTGCTCATTGGCCAGCCGTTCTTGAAGCGCGAGCACGGATTCTTGAACCGCCACTGGGCCTCCCGCGTGGAGCTGCTCAACCAGAATAGCAAAGCCGCCACTCCACCCATACGAGGCCTTGTGAAGCCCAGAACATCAGCCGCTCCGGCGTAGGACCCCCAGATGTTGCGTAGCCGCACCCCGGTCTCCCCCACGGACACCCTCCCCCGAACCAGCTCGAAGGGTGCCGGCGCCTCAAGCGCTTGGGGGTTGTGGCCATATCGGGCCCCGTCAGCAACGAGAGGTCGAGGAGCACCCCGGCTTTGCCGGGGGGCGACGAGCGTTGGGGGGTTTGGGGGCCGCATCGGGGCCCCGCCAGCAACGAGAGGTCGAGGAGCACCCCCGGCTTTGCCGGGGGGCGACGAGCGTTGGGGGGGTTGGGGGCCGCATCGGGGCCCCGCCAGCAACGAGACGTCGAGGAGCACCCCGGCTTTGCCGGGGGGCGACGAGCGTTGGGGGGTTTGGGGGCCATGTCGGGGCCCCCATGTATTTAGGGCGTCCGCCCCGCCGCGCGCCCGGGCCGCCGCGACGGCTCCAGGCCGAGATCGCGACATCGCTTGCGCAGCGTGTTGCGGTTGACGCCGAGCAGGCGGGCGGCGCGGAGCTGGTTACCGCCGGTGAGGCTGAGCGCGTGCAGGAGCAGTGGCCGCTCCATCATGGCCATCACCTCGCGGTACACCCGGCGCGGATGCGTGCTGGCGAGCTGATCGACCATCATCGGCACGGCGCCGGCGACGACGCGGGCCAGGCTGGTGAGCTGGCCTCGCGTCGCGCCGTCGTCCGCCGTGCCGTTGACCGACATCACATCCTCAGAAGAAGAGGTAGTGCAGCGCCAGGGTGATGGTGTCCTGACTCTTGCTCGTCGGCACCAGGCCCGGTCTGCGGTTCTTGAAGACCTTTTCGTCGCCCTGGTCGTGCCGGAACTCCACCCGGCCCACCAGCCCCTTCCAGATCTTGTACTGCACCGTCGCCGTGAGCTCCCACAGCGACACCGGCGAGCCGGGGGCGATCGCCAGGGTACGGGCGCCGTCGGCGTCCCGGAAGTACTCGCCGCGGAACGCGGTGCGAAGCTGCTCGGTCCAGTCGTAGGCGACGTAGCCGGCGTAGCCCCACCACACGGCGTTGGTCGAGGTGCTGCGGGTGGCGGCCAGCGACGGCTCGTCCACCTCCCAGCCGTAGTCGAAGTTGGCGCCGAGGGTCAGGTTCTTGATCCCGGTGTAGTTGGCCGTCAGGTCGATGACCGTGCGCGGGTTCGTCTTCTTGTCGAACTGCTCGGGCCCGGTGATGAAGTTGACCGCCGTCGTCAGGTCCTTCACGCCGGTGAAGGCGATCTGGCCCATCACCGACATGGCGTCGTTGTTGTCGTCGGCGACGTCCCAGCCCACGACCGGCCCCGCGGTGACCGACAGCCACTCGACCGGCGAGTAGCTGGCCAGCGCGCCGACGTGGGTCAGCGGGATGGCGAGGCCGAACAGGAACGAGCGGGAGAAGTTCAGGTTGTTGGGCGACTCGATCACCTCGTAGCCCAGCAGCGTGACGAACTTCCCGGCCTTGAGGGTCAGCCCGCTACCCACGTCGAACTTGTAGGAGCCGTACGCCTCCTGCAGGTCGACCTTGGTGGTGTTACGGAAGGGGAACGCGTCATTGTCGTCGCGGAAGATGCCGATCGCGTGGTTCTTCTGCGCGTCGAGACCGCCGGTGACGACGAGGCCGAAGCCCCACGGCCGCAGGTCGGTCGGGTCCTTCTTGATGCTGAACTCGGCCATGTTGAACGAGTAGCCGGCGTCGAAGTCGTAGAACCGCAGCTCGTTGACGTCGTCGCGGGCCGTGTGGCCGAGGTTCCACACGTAGCTGTTCTCGATGTAACCGAACAGCGTGATCTCCTCCCACAGCGTCTTGGGCTTCTCCTCGGGCTTGGCGGCCGGCTTGTCCTCCGGCTTCGCCGGAGCCGGCGTCGGAGCCGGCGTCTGCACCAGCCACTGGGCGTTGGCCGACGCCGCCAGCCCGAGCACCGCGACCACCACCACGAGCCGCCTCAGCCATGAAGTCATCGGAGTCCTCTCCCTCCTCGCGTCGTTCATCGGTCGCATATCTGAGAGACAACGCACGACGCGAGGAAGACGAAAACTCGCGGTCTGCCTGCGATGTGGGCACGTCGGTCGCCCGGCATCGAGCGTCACGATGCAATCGATGGCGAGAGGATGCCGTCGCCGAACAGCTTCTGGCATCGCTCGCGCAGCGCATCGCCGTGGTAGGGGACGGACTGCGAGCCGACGCCGTGTGCGATGGCCGGCGGCATCGGCGACGGCACGTGAGTGGCGTCGGTCTCGGTGTCGCGGATCATCTCTGGCCCGCCTGGTTGGCTGGGCATCCTCGTCGCCTCCTGGCCGAACAACGGCATCATTTCGATCGCCGTTGATCGCGGAGCTGCGACGTCGCTGTCGCGTGCCGCAGGGGGAGCAAGCGTCATGCCGCAGGTGCGCGAGAGCACAGCGTATTTCCGGCGCGGATTTGGCGCTCGGCCGGGCGCACGTCGATTGCCGCTCTTGCGGGCACGCCCGCAATGGATGCCTGTTCCGCAAGCAGACGACGCATCGAGCCCTGTTCTCGAGCGCGCGAAATCGCTGAGACGCACCTTCGGCACAGGCCTTGCCACCCCCGCGCCCAATGCCCCCGGCCGATCCGTGGGTATCCGCGCCCGTCGCCTGAAGAGTCCGTGCGCTATGCGACCGGGACGTCGGACGCCGATCCCAGGGCGCGAGCGAGCAGTTCGTACTTCGCCAGGGTCTCGGCGGCACGCTCGTCCGGCCAGCGTCCGCCGTCGATCGTCCGGAGGAACTCGTCGAGCACGAGCGGAAACTGCCCCTCGTGCCCCGTCACGAGACCGGGGGGGATCTCGATCTCGAATCCCTCCGGCGTGGTGACGGCGGCGAGTCCCGGGTAGTCGGGCTGCCACGCGGTCATCGCCCTCTGCAGCGCGGCACCGAGACGCGATCGATTCCCGCGCGGCTCGAC
>Ga0210377_10002870_pt1 | contig 14916 bp, 11 predicted proteins | sample PLM4_65_b1redo_FD_155480 | JGI IMG/M metagenome (GOLD analysis project Ga0210377, IMG submission 155480) | Groundwater sediment microbial communities from an aquifer in East River, Colorado, USA - PLM4_65_b1 redo | ecosystem: Environmental > Terrestrial > Soil > Riparian zone | place: USA: East...
AGATTTCGTCCTCACACCACCCTCCCCTTCAGTAGTCACACCGCGCGCGATTCCGTGATACTACGGACTGGATAAAAGCTACCGGCGCTTGGTGAAGGGGGCGTTAAGAAGGACTGAAGTCAAGAGTGTATGTGATAAGCTATTTGAAGACAACAACTTAGCGTTCAAATGCCGGATGAAGCCCGCCCCAGACGCGCCCAATACAGGGCGGTTTCGACCGCGCGGGTCCACTCGCGGTACTGGGCGGTCGGCGCGATCCCCGGTTCGAACGTCCGGTAGTGACGGGTCGCGGTGAACGCCGCCGCGTCCGGCCACACGCCGACCGCGAGCCCGGCGAGCCCCGCGGCTCCCAGCGCCGTCGTCTCCACGACGTCGGGCCGCCGGACCGGAACGCCCAAGACCCGGGCCTGAAACTCCATCAGCCAGTCGTTGGCCGCCGCCCCGCCGTCCACCTTCAGCTCCCGAAGCGCCACGCCTGTGGCCCGCCCCATGGCCTCGGCCACGTCCCGCGTCCCGAACGCCATGGCCTCGAGCGCCGCGCGGGCCAGCTGCGCCCGTCCGGTGCCGCGGGTGAGCCCCACGATGGTCCCGCGGGCGTCGGCTTCCCAGTGCGGGGCGCCCAGGCCCACGAGCGCGGGCACGAAGTACACCCCGCCGGTGTCCTCCACCGACCGGGCCAGGCCCTCGGTCTCGGCGGCGGTCGCGAGCAGGCCCAGTCCGTCGCGCAGCCACTGGACCGCGGCGCCCGCGATGAAGATGGCGCCTTCCACGGCCAGGGTCGGCCCGCCCCGGGCATCGCACGCCACCGTGGTGAGGACGCCGCCGCCCGTGCCCTCGATCCGATCGCCCGCCAGCATGAGGAGAAACGCGCCGGTGCCGTAGGTGTTCTTGGCCTCGCCCGGCGCGTGACACCCCTGGCCGAAGAGCGCCGCCTGCTGGTCGCCCGCGATCCCCGCGACGGGGATCTCCACTCCGAACAGCGCGCGCGGGGTGGTCCCCACGACGCCGCTGGACGACACCAGCGCCGGCAGTCCCTCGCGCGGCACGCCGAACAGCTCCAGCAGCTCGGGATCCCAGGCGCGGCGGCGGATGTCGTAGAGCAGGGTCCGCGAGGCGTTGGTGTGATCCGTGACGTGCGCCCCCGTGAGGCGGAAGGCGAGCCAGCTGTCCACCGTGCCGACGGCGACCTGTCCCTCCGCCATGCGTCGCGGCAGGTCCGGATACTCGTGCAGCAGCCACTCGATCTTGGTGGCCGAGAAGTACGGATCCCACACCAGCCCGGTCCGCTCGGCCAGGTAGGCGTCGCCCAGCTCCGCCCGGAGCGCGCGACAACGCTCGGCCGTGCGGCGGTCCTGCCAGACGATGGCCCGATGCACCGGGCGGCCGCCAGCCCGTTCCCAGGCCACGACCGTTTCGCGCTGATTGGTGAGGCCGATGGCGCTGGGGCGCTCCCGCCCCATGGCGTCCCGGGCGGCCGCGAGGGTAGCCTCGAGGATCTCTTCGGGATCGTGCTCCACCCACCCCGGCCGCGGGAAGTGCTGGCCGATCTCGCGGTACCCGCGACCCAGCACCCGGCCGTCATCCGCCACCAGAATGGCCGTGGAGCCGGTGGTGCCCTGATCCAGCGCCAGTACGGTTCGCATGCGGGAGGAATCTATGACGAAGGCGGTTGGCGGTTAGCGCGTCAGCTCGTAGATCAGCAGCGCGGGAGCCGGCGGGTTCTTGGCCGCGAAGGCGTACCGGCGGCCGCCGATGTCCGCCAGCGTCGCGGTGTGCACCCCTTCGGGAAACATCACGGAGGCCAGGGGCGCGGGACGCTCGGGATCGGCCAGCGAATACAGGTACAAGCCGGCCGCGGGTCCCCGCTCGGTCGCCAGCAGCAGGACCGCCCCGTCCGCGCTCACCTCCACGTCGCCCACCGTACCGACATTGTCGAGCGCCAGTTCACCCAGGTGGTCGGGACGCCCGTTGTCGTCCAGCCGCCAGACATTCACCACGTTGCCGGCACTCACCCGCGAGCCCCAGGTGCCGGTGTAGGCATAGTCGCCGTGGACCCAGAGGTCCGAGGCAAACCGGTCCGAGGTGAGGCCGTCGCCGGCCGCCGCGATCGTGAACGAGGTTCCGGTGAACCGGAGCTGGAACAGCCCGCTCAGCATGTCCGTGGCATACACGCTGCCGGCGTGCCGCTGAACCCCCCAGACGTACGTGCTGTCGCCCCCCGGACGGATCCGGGCCAGCTCGCGCGACGCCAGGTCGCCCTGCAGCGTCCCGGAGACGTCGAGCGCCACCACGCCTCCGTTGTAATACGCGGCGTACAGGATCTCGGCGGCCTCGTCCATCCAGAAGTTGTGGGTCCCGGCCGGAAGCGACGTGCCGCTCATGCGATAGCTGGCCACTTCCATCGGCGCCGCGAGATTCGACACGTCCACCACGTGGATGTCGCCGCTGGCGCTGGCGCCGAGCTGTCCCGGGCCTTCCTGGCCGACGAAGAGATATCGGCGCTGGCTGCTGTTGGGATTGTGGAACCACCAGGCGTTGTGCGCCCGGGCGCCGCCCGTGTTTCCGGGGTCGGTCACGATCCGCCCGACCTCGCGGGGGGCGCCGGGCGTCCCGCCCACGACCCCGTTGCCCACGTCGTAGATGATGACCCCGGTGTTCCACGCGCACACGAAGGCGAGCCCGTCGCGCACGAACGCGTCATGGATGCCGTAGTTGGCCGGCACGTCCACCGAGGCCACCGCCGTGAGCCCGACCGCGGCGGCGGGAGACGGCGGCGGGGTGCTGCCGTCCCCGCAGGCCGCGAGCGCCAGCGCCACGACCGCGAGCCGTCCGCGCGCCGTGTCAGTGCCCCTCATGCCGCTCCGATCCCGGGTCCGCATCCAGTACCCCGTAGCGGCCCATCCGGTGCGGCTGCCCCGCCGCGAGGCGTATCCCCAGGGTGAGCGACCAGATCACGTCGCTCCCGTAGAAGACCTCGGGGCGGAACAGTCCGGGGCCGACGGCCGCGACGCCGGCGCGCGCCACCTCGACCATGGGCTCAACCCGCAGGCCCCGCACGGCCGGCAGCCGAACGGCAAACCCGAGCGTGTGCACGGTCCACCGGGTGATCCCCAGGATGGCGTCGTCCGTGGGCGGGCGGCGGGTGCGGAACGGATCGGCGGTCCGCTCCTCTTCGGGTCGCTCGGTCCGCTCGAACCGGTAGTACGGCCGGTGGGGGCCTAACCGGAGCTCGGACTCGAGCAGCAGCGCGTCGAAGCGGAAGAACCCGCCCTCCACGGTGCGGGCCCATTCGACCAGTCCGTACACCCGGCCGGCGCGCAGCGGCCGGTCGAGTCGGGCCGACCCGCTCCACTTGGCCGCCCGGGGCCCCGCGCCGCCACGATGCTCCGGCGACACCACCTGGGCGTGGGACGCCTGCAACTCGAGGAGCGGCCCCACCCGCACCGTTCCCCGGAGCGCCCAGGAGTCGCCGAACCGGGAGAGGTTCGGGGCCTGCCACGGACGTTCCGGCTCGTCGCCGTTGAAGAGGCTGGCCTCGAGACTCACGGCCCCCCGGCGGGCGCCGGCGATCACCACCGCGCGTTCGAGCACCTGGGCCCAATGATGGTTGACGGGATAACGGAGCACCGGGCGGTTCATCGGATCGTCGGAGCCGAACGCGACGAATCCCTTCCCCACGGTGACGGCCAGCTCGCCGGTTCCCCGCTCGTCGAGCGGCTGCCGCACGGTCGCGACCATCTCGTGCAGGTAGGTGTGGGGGTGCCGGCGGTCCACGAACCCCTCGCCCACCGCGCCGGGCGTGAGCACCCCGCCGGGAATGGTGGCTCCCTCGAGACTGACCGTGGCCGCCAGCGTGACGCGCCCGCCCGCCAGGGCCGCGCGCGCCATGAGCGTCGTGAGGTCGAGGGCGAAATCGGTGCGGGCGTCGCCGCCGGGCGCGGGATCCATGCGCGTGACCGCGGCGACCGCGGTCGCGGCCACGTGCACCGGCGGCCGCTGCGCGGCGGCGGGCGCGGCGGTCGCCAGCGCGGCGACCACGGCGACCAGGCCCGGCGGGTGCCGCGGCCGGCCGGTCACGCCACCTGTTTGGCCAGTTCCTCGAGATTGCGGGAGCGACGCAGGAGTCCGAGCAGGTCGGTCATCGCCGCCACCGGATCCTGGGCGGCCAGCCGGTTGCGCAGGGCATGCGAGAGGGCCAGGGCTTCGGGCGGCAGCAGCAGCTCTTCGCGGCGCGTGGCGCTGGCAGTGACGTCGAGCGCCGGGAAGATCCGCCGGTCCGCCAGCTCCCGGCTCAGCACCAGCTCGCTGTTCCCCGTTCCCTTGAACTCCTCGAAGATCACCGTGTCCATGCGCGAACCGGTGTCCACCAGGGCGGTGCCGATGATGGTGAGGGACCCGCCCCCCCGCGACGGATCGAGCCGGCGCGCGCTCCCCAGGAACCGCTTGGGGTGCTCCATGGCCGAGGCATCGAGCCCGCCGGAGAGCGTGCGGCCGGTGCCGCGCTCCACCGTGTTGTAGGCGCGCGCCAGCCGCGTGATGGAATCGAGCACGATCACCACGTCCTGCCCCAGCTCCACCCGGCGCCGGGCGCGCTCCAGCGTGAGCTCGGCCAGCGTGATGTGCCGGTCCGGCGGGAAGTCGAAGCTCGAGGCAATCACTTCCCCGAACCCGCACAGCTCCATCTCCGTGACTTCTTCCGGCCGCTCGTCCACCAGCAGGATGTACAGCGTCTCCTCCGGGTGGTTGCGCACGATCCCCTCGGCGATGGCCTGGAGGACCATGGTCTTCCCCGCCTTGGCCGGCGCCACGATCAGCGCGCGCTGGCCTTTGCCGAAGGGACACAGGAGGTCGATGATGCGGTTGGTGGGGTCGTTCTGCCCGCCCCGGATGGGGCCGCAGTCCAGCACGAGGCGCTCGGAGGGATGCACGGCGCCCATCTCGTGGAAGTGCGGGCGCTCACGCGCGGACTCGGGCGGCTGGCCGTTCACCGAGGCCACGTGGGACACCGTCGGGCGGCGGCCGCGGCCCGGAGGGTGGTCGACCTCGCCCGCGAGCTCGTCGCCGGTCCGCAGGCCGAACCGATCGATGTGTTTCTGGCCTACGTGGATGTCGTCTTTGGTGGGGAGGTAGCCGGCTTCCCGGCGCCGCATGAAGCCCATGCCCTTGCCGGTCAGCTCCAGCACGCCCAGAGGTGTCGGATCAGTCACGAATCGCCGATGTTCAATAGCTCCGCAGTGCCGGGCGCTGCGTGCATGGGGTGGGGTACGGTGGCCGGAGGCCCGGCCCGATCGGGGGGCGACCGCAAGATAGCGGGAGGCGCCGCCCGGTCAACTGCGGCCCGCGGGAGCCGCCACGGCACGGGCTGTGATGCCCCAACCGGGGCCGGGGCGCCCGTGGCACCCACACCTACCGCGAGCGGGTTAGCTTTCGACCCGATGGTCCGGCGATTCCCTTCCCCTTCCCGGCCTCGACCGGGGTTCCTGCTCGCGGCGCTCGCCGCGGTGGGAGCGGCTGTGGTGCCCGGGTGCACGCCGGAGCGGCTGCGCCCCGGCCCGCCGAGCCTGGTCATTGAGGGACCCCAGGGCAGTACGGCGTTCAGCCCGGACACCATCCCGATCTCCGTCTTCGCGCGGGATGACAACGGCCTGGATTCGGTCACCGTGACGGTCCTGGGGCAAACCGAGGAACTGAGCGCGTTCGACCGGGTCGAGATCTCCGACGTGTTCTTCTGGCCCATCCCGGAGGGGCTCACGCCGGGCGAGCTGGTCGAGATCGTGGGCTATGCCAAGGACCTCGTGGGCGAACGCACCACGGACACCACGTCCGTCACCATCGTGGCCCGGCCGGCGGGCGCCGCGCGCTGAGCGGCGGCCGCGCACATGGAGCTTCGCGGGCTCACCGTCCGGCAGTTCCGCAATCTGGCCTCGCTCGACCTCGAGCTCTCGCCGCACGGCGTGGTCATCATCGGCGACAACGGCCAGGGCAAGACCAACCTGCTCGAGGCCATCTACTATCTCGTGCTGTTCCGATCCCTGCGCGGCGTGAAGGACCGGGAACTGGTCCGATTCGGGGAGGCCGGCTTCTTCGTCGCGGGGACGGCCGGCTGCCGGGTGACGGCGGGCTATGAGGCGGCGGGCCGCCGCAAGAAGGTCACGGTGGACGGGACCGCGGTGACCAAGCTGGGAGACGCCGTGGGGCGGCTGCTGGCGGTGAGCTTTTCGCCCGCGGACCGGGCGCTGGTGGCGGGCGGGCCGGGCGAGCGGCGCCGCTACCTGGACGTGCTCCTCTCCCTCAGCGACCGCCGGTTCCTGGATACGCTCACCGCGTTTCGCGCCGCCCTGCGCCAGCGGAACGCCGCCCTGCGCCGGGGCCAGGCCGAGACGGCGTGGGCCTTCGACGGTCCGTTCGCCCAGGCGGCCGCGACGGTGGTCGCCGCGCGGACCACCTGGGTGGCCACCCACGGCGACCGGTTCGGCGAGCTGTGCGAGGCCCTGGGAGAATGCGGGCGCGCGGCCCTGGCCTACCACGTGCACCGGGGCGGCGGCGCGACGCCGGACGACGTGCTCCGCGGCCTCGCCGCCGCGCGGGACCGGGACGCGCGCCGGGGCCTGAGCACGGTGGGACCGCAGCGGGACGCCCTGCATCTGACCCTCGACGGCCGCGATATCCGCCGCGTGGGCTCGAGCGGCCAGCACCGGACGGCGGCCCTCGCGCTGCGGCTGCTGGAGGCCGAAGCCCTGAGCCGGGCCCGCGGCACCACCCCCATCGCCCTATTCGATGACGCGTTCGCCGAGCTCGACCCCGAGCGGCAGCGGCGCCTGCTCGACCTCATCGCCGGGACCCTGCCGGGCCAGGCCATCGTCACGGCGCCGCGGGACGCCGAAGTCCCGGCGTCCCTGCTGGACCGGCCGCGCTGGCGGATGATCGGGGGACGCCTTGCGGCGTGACGACCAGGTCATAGGCCTCGACGAAGCCCTGGAGGCGTACCTCCGCCGCACCGGCCTCAAGTCCCGCCTGGATCAGGCCAGCGTGATCGGCGAATGGGCCGCGCTCGTCGGCCCGCAGATCGCCCAGGCCGCGACGGCCGAAGGGGTGGCCGAGAATGGCGTGCTGTTCGTGCGGGTGGCGAGCGCCGCCTGGATGCAGGAGCTGCAACTCATGTCGCCGGAGATCCTGCGGAGGCTCGGCGCCAAGGGGAAGAAGATCCGCAGAATTGTCTGGAGACTCGGTTCCGAGGAGCTCCGGTAACTCGTTGTAGCACGGTCAGTTACCATCGTAGCGGGCGATTGATTTCTGACCGGCGTCCCGGTATATTTGGGGGACCCTTCCGGGGGTCGCTCGCGGCCCCTTTTTTTGTACGAATCACCCCGGTACGACATGACGGCTTCCAAGCCCCCGAACCAGTACAGCGCCGATGCCATCCAGGTCCTCAAGGGGCTCGAAGCGGTCCGCCGCCGCCCCGGGATGTACATCGGTTCCACCGCCGCCCGCGGGCTGCACCACCTGGTGTACGAGGTGGTGGACAACTCCATCGACGAGGCGCTCGCGGGGTTCTGCGATCGGATCGACGCGGTGCTGCACGAGGACAACTCGGTCACAGTCACCGACAACGGCCGGGGCATCCCGGTGGACATCCACAAGACCGAGAAGCTCCCCGGGCTGGAAGTGGCCATGACCATGCTCCACGCCGGGGGCAAGTTCGACAAGAGCACGTACAAGGTGTCGGGCGGCCTGCACGGCGTGGGCGTCTCGGTGGTGAACGCGCTGTCCGAGCGGCTGGACGTGTGGGTCTGGCGGGACGGGCAGGAGCACCACATGGCCTTCGAGCGCGGCAAGACCGTGCACCGGCTCGAGGTCACCGGCAAGGCCAAGAAGACCGGGACCAAGGTGCACTTCAAGCCCGATCCCGAGATTTTCACGGAGATCCGTTTCGACTACGCCACGGTGGTGAACCGGCTGCGTGAGCTCGCCTTCCTCAACAGCGGCATCACCCTCACGGTCCGGGACGAGCGCGTCACCCCGCCCAAGGAGGAGACGTTCCTCTATCGCGACGGGCTCAAGCAGTTCGTCGACTACCTGCGGGGCAGCCGCAAGCCGCTGCATCCTAAGCCCGTGACCTTCGCGACCACGCGGGACGAGGTGGAGATCGACGTCGCGCTCCAGTACGACGACGGCTACGCCGAGAACACCTTCTCGTTCGTGAACAACATCAACACCCACGAGGGCGGGACCCATCTCACGGGCTTCAAGGCGGCGCTCACCCGCGTGATCAACGAGGTCGCCAAGAACAAGGGACTGCTCAAGAAGGAGAACTTCAGCCTCACCGGCGAGGATGTGCGGGAGGGGCTGACCTCGGTCATCCACGTGAAGGTGAAGGAGCCCCAGTTCGAGGGGCAGACCAAGACCAAGCTGGGGAACTCGGAAGTGGAGGGCATCGTGCGCCAGGTGGTGTACGAGAGCCTCTTCAATTTCCTGATGGAGACCCCAGGGGTCGCGCGGATCGTGATCGAGAAGGCGGCCAGCGCGGCGCGGGCGCGGGAAGCGGCGCGCAAGGCCCGCGAGCTGGTGCGCAAGAAGAGCGCGCTGGAGGGCGGCATCCTGCCCGGCAAGCTGGCCGACTGCTCGCTGTCGGATCCGGCGCTGTGCGAGCTCTACCTCGTGGAGGGCGACTCGGCGGGCGGCTCGGCCAAGCAGGGGCGGGACCGCTCGTTCCAGGCCATCCTGCCCCTGCGCGGCAAGATCCTGAACGTGCAGAAGGCCCGGATCGACAAGATCCTGTCGAACGAAGAGATCCGCGCCATGATCACCGCCATCGGCACCGGCATCGGCGAAGACGAGTTCAAGCTGGACGACGCCCGGTACCACAAGATCATCATCATGACCGACGCCGACGTGGACGGCGCCCACATCCGCACCCTGCTGCTCACGTTCTTCTACAAGGAAATGAAGCAGCTGATTGCGGCGGGCTACGTCTACATTGCCCAGCCGCCGCTCTTCCGCGTCGCCAAGGGCAAGGAGGAGCACTACGTCTACAGCGAGGCGGAACGGGACGACGCGGTCAAGCGGCTATCCAACGGCCAGGGCAAGGGCACGGTCAACGTCCAGCGCTACAAAGGTCTGGGCGAGATGAATCCGGACCAGCTCTGGAAGACCACCATGGACCCGGCCACGCGTACCATCCTCAAGGTCGAGATGGAGGACGCGACCGTGGCCGCCGAGCTGTTCGAGAAGCTGATGGGGGACGAGGTGGAACCCCGGCGGCTGTTCATCGAGGAGAACGCGAAGTACGTGAGGAATCTGGACATCTAAGCGGGGCGAACGAAGACGAACAGGGGCGAGGGACTTTCCATCGCCCTGGTTCGTCTCTGTTCGCCTCTGTCTACGGTCGCCAGGTGGGCAGTCGCCCGCTGGTCCAGGGCGCGCCTGCCGCTTCGGCCCCATCCTCGACCCGCTTCAAGTCGGTCTCGATCACCCGCTGCAGCCGGGCCAGGATGCCCCCGAACTCGGCGGCGATGATCTCGTACTGCCGCTGCTGCGTCGCCGTGGGCGCGCCCAGCGACCCCGACCACGCCCCGCCGGTGATGCGGCCCAGCCGGTCGACCAGCGAGGCCGGCGCCGATTCCTGCCGCCGCTCCGCCGTAGGATCGCCCGAGAGCACGTCCTGGAAGGCCCGCAGGCTGTCGCGGACCCCGCGCAGATCGGCCGCAATCCGGTCCACCGCTCCGGGCGCCTGCGCGAGCGCGCGCTCGAGCAGTCCGGCCCGGCTAACCGCGTCGTTCAAGGCCGCGTTGGCGCCGAGGACGGCGCGCTGCAGCGCGCGGGCCTTCTCCTGGAAGGCAAGCACCGCGGCCGTTCGGGGGGTCCGGTCGCCGTCGAGGAGATAGACCTCGAACGTCTGGGGCCGGCCGATGGCCGTGACCCCGCCGTCCACCCGCTTGGCCAGCGACACCGAGTAGGTGCCGGGCACGACGAACGGGCCGGCCGCGCCGCCGCCGAACCCACCCCCGCCGCCGCCGAAGCCCCCGCCCCCGCCCGCGGCCGGCGCCGTGACCGGCGTCGCCGGCGGGTACCGGAGGTCCCACGTGACCCGCTGGAGTCCGGCGCCGGCGGGGCCGGTCAGCCGGCGCACCACCCGCCCCTCGGCGTCGCTGATGGTGACGATGACGGACGGCGCCTCTTCCCGATCTTCCGCCCGCAGCGAGTCCCACGGCGGGTAGAACACGTCCTCCCCCCGCCGCGCCGCCGCCCGCTCGGCTTCCTGCCGCTGCTGCCGCCGAGTGCGCAACGCCTCGCGCAAGTTGTAGGTGATCACCGCGCCGAAGGGCGGATTGTCCACCGTATGGAACCGCGCGCCCTGCCAGCCGGGATGCGGAGACGACGGCGTGTAGAGCGGCGCCCGCCGGATGGGCAGCAGGCTCGCGTCGCCGGCCAACAGCTCCGGCGTGAGCGCGCGGAGCGGCGCGAGGTCGTCCAGGATGTAGATGCCCCGGCCGAAGGTCGCCACCACGAGGTCGTCCTCGCGCTCCTGCAGCGCCAGATCGCGCACCTGGATCGTCGGCAGACCCCCGCGGAGCCGGGTCCACCGCTGGCCGCCGTTGTTGCTGAGGTACAGCCCGAACTCGGTACCGGCAAAGAGCAGGTTCCGGTCCTTGTGGTCCTCGAGCACCACGTAGACCGTGCCGCGCTCGGGCAGGTTGCCCGAGATCATGGTCCACGAGCGGCCCAGGTCGGTGCTCCTCGCGACGTAGGGCTTCTTATCGCCCGCCTTATGGTTGTCGAACGACACGTACACGGTGTTCACATCGTGGGCCGACGGGCTCACCCGCGAGATGAACGTGGTGTCAGGCACGCCAGGGACGGACGCAATGGCCCGCCAGTTCTGGCCCCCGTCCTCGCTCACCTGAATGAGCCCATCGTCCGTTCCCGCCCAGAGCAGGCCTTCCTTGAACGGGGACTCGGCCAGCGTCACGATGCTGCCGTAGAGCGAGGTGGAGGTGTTCTTGGCAACCGCGTCCACGCTCCACACCCGGTCCATCAGCTTGAGGCGGTTGCGATCGATCTGCCGGGTCAGGTCCGGGCTCACCGGGCGCCACGTGTTCCCGCGGTCATCGCTCCGGAACAGGCGGTTGGCCGCGAAATAGAGGCGGGAGGGCGCGTGGGGACTGATGATGAGCGGCGCGTCCCAGTGCCAGCGCAGCCCCGGCTCGCCGGGCTCGGCCTCGGGCCGGATGTCCACCTCCTCGCCGGTGGCGAGGTTGAAGCGCGAGAGCACCCCGTGCTGCGACTCGGCGTAGACGATGTTCGGGTCGGTGGGGTCGATGCGCGAATAGAACCCGTCACCGCCCTGCGTCAGGAACCAATCGCTGTTGGTGCCGCCGCGCTGCGTGCGGGTCCGCGACGGGCCGCCACTCGAGCTGTTGTCCTGGGTGCCGCCGTAGACCCGGTAGAACGGAACGGAGTTGTCCGCGTCCACCCGGTAGAACTGGCCCAGCGGCAGGTTCTGGAACCAGTCGTAGGTCTGGCCGCCGTCGAACGACTGGTACAGGCCGCCGTCACACCCGATGAGCAGGTGGGCGGTGTCATCCGGATCGATCCAGAGGGCGTGATTGTCCACGTGCTTGTTCTGCTCGCCCAGGGGCCGGAACGTCCGGCCGCCGTCGTCGCTGATCATGGTGCGGACGTCCATCGAGTACACCCGGTCCACCTTGGCCGGGTCGGCGAAGATCTCCTGATAGAAGAGTCCGATGGTGGTGTGGTCGCCCATCCGCTCCCAGCGCAGGCCGTTGTCGCTCGAGCGGTAGAAGCCGCCGCGGTTGTTCGCGGCCTCGACGATGGCGTACACTACGTCGGGATCGACCGGCGAGATGGCGAGTCCGATGCGGCCGAGCTCCTCGGAAGGGAGACCGGTGTGGACCCGGGTCCAGGTGGTACCGCCGTCGGTAGACCGCTGGAGGCTCGACTGCGGGCCCCCGGCGATGTAGCCCCACTGCCGCCGGGCCTTCTGCCACACCGAGGCGATCAGCACGTCCGGGTTCCGCGGGTCCATGACGACGTCGGCCACGCCGGCCCATTCGCCGCCTTCCAGGATCCGGTTCCAGGTCTTGCCGCCGTCGGTCGTCTTGTAGAGGCCGCGGTCGCCGCCGCTGTGGTACAGCGGGCCGTGGGCGGCGACGTAGACCACATCGCTGTTGCGAATGTCGATCAGGATCTTCCCGATGTGCTCCGAATTCCGGAGGCCCATGTTCTGCCAGCTGCGGCCGCCGTCCCCGGACCGGTAGACGCCGTCGCCGTAGGAGACGGACCGGAGCACGTTGTTCTCGCCCGTGCCCACCCAGACCACGTTCGGGTTCCGGGGGTCGAGCGTGACCGCCCCGATGGCGAACGATCCCTCGCCGTCGAAGATCGGGGTGAACGTGGTGCCGGCATTGGCCGTCTTCCACACGCCGCCGGACGCCGTCGCCACGTACCACGTCTTCCCGTCGGGAGCCACGGCGAGGTCGCTGATGCGCCCCGAGACGACGCCGGGGCCGATCGCGCGGAGGCGCAGGCCGCCGGTGGCCGACGCGAACGGGTCGCGCCGGGTCGTGTCGCCGGCCGCGGGAGGCCCTCCCCGCCCGCGACCCTGAGCCGCGGCCTGGGGAGCCAGGATCGCCACCGCCATCACGGCGGCGGCGGTGAGCGAACGGAACGCGAACGCACGAGCAGTCATGGGGGAAGCGACCTCACCCGCTGGTGGGAATGAACACCCAACACCGTCTCCGGCCCCCGGGCCGGCGGCGCTGGCAGTGCAGAATCTACGTTTTGGGGCGGGTAGGTGCTGACCCGGCCGCACCGGCGTGGCGGGTTCGGGCAAGGCGAACTCCGCCCTCCCGAATCTCCCGGGGTGCCCGCCGCCTTGACGTGATAGCGATATAGCTATATCATATCTTCCATGCCGACCCGACCATTGGTCCGGAGCGTGTCCCCGGCAGTGCTCCAACGCGCCGCCGAGATCATCAAGCTGCTCGGACACCCCGAGCGCCTGAAGATCGTGGAGGTCCTGGAAGAGGACGAGGCCTCCGTGACGGACATCCAGGAGGCACTGGGGCTACCGCAGGCCATCGTGTCGCAGCATCTGGCCAAGATGCGCGGCGCCGACATCGTGACGGCGCGGCGAGACGGCGTACACGTCTACTATCGGATCAAAGAGGCCAAGGTCCCGCATATCCTGCGGTGCATCCGTACCTGCGACATGTAGGAGTGTTTTTTTGAGCCCTAACATATGATTATTGCTATTCTATTATCTCTTTCGGGCTCCGCCGACACGCTGCGGCTCTCGCTGGATGACGCCATCCGCCAGGCGCTGGCGGAGAACCCGTCGCTCCGGGCCGAGCGGGCGGACGCCCGGAGCGCCGGCGCCCTGGCGCTGGCGGCCACCCGGGCCTTCCTGCCGTCCCTGCGAGCCGAAGCCCAGGGCCTCCGCACGACCGATCCCGTGGGGGTGTTCGGCCTCAAGCTGCGGCAGGGCGTCTTTGCCGGCGGCGACCTGGCACTGGATGCGCTCAACGCGCCGGGGGCGTTCGGCGGCTTCGCGACCACGCTCCAGGTGGAACTGCCGCTGTTGGCGCCCGAGGGGCTGTTCGGCTACGCCGCGGCGCGTCGGGCGGGGGAGGCGCGGGCGGCCGGCGCCGACCGGGCGGCCGGGGCGACCGTGGTTGGTGTGACGCAGGCGTACTGGGGCGTGCAGCTCGCCGCCCTGCGGCTCTCGGCCCTCGACACGGCCTGGGCCGCGGCGCGCGCTCATGAAGCCCAGGCCGAAGCGCTGCGGGCGCAGGGCGTCGTCACGGGGCTGGACGCCCGCCTCGCGCGCCTGCGGGCGGCGGATGTCGAAGTCCGGCGCCTCGCCGCGGGGGCGGAGGCGGAGAATGCGCGGTCGCGACTCCGGGCGCTGCTGGCGGTCCCGGAGGACGCCGGCCTGGTCCTCACGGACTCCCTGCGCGCCGACCGGGTGGGCCGCTGCGGGGACGCCAACGCGTGCGCCGTGGCCGACCGCGGCGACCTGCGCGCGTTGCAGAGCGGTGCGGGCGCCGCCGGTTTGGCGGTCAAGGCCGCATGGGCCGCGCAGCTGCCGCAGCTCGCCGTGTTCGGCGCGGTGAGCCATCACGGGCACGACGCCCCCTGGGGCGCCGGCAGCGGCGATTGGACGGTGGGGATCGGGATGCGCTGGGCGGTGTTCCCCGCCCTGTCCGGCGTCGCCGCGGTGCGCCGGGCGAGCGCGGACGCGGACGGCGCCCGGGCCCGGCTCGAGGCCGCCGAACGCCAGGCCCAGGTAGAGGCAGCCGCCGCCCGCCGCCTGCTGGAGGCGGCGCGGGCCGGCGCGGCGGTGGCGGCCGATGCGGCGGAGGAGGCGGCCACGGCCCTCGAGCAGGCGCGCTTGCGGTACCGGACCGGCGCCGCGCCGATCACCGAGCTGCTCGACGTGCAGGCTGCCGCCACCCACGCCACCCTCACTCATCTGAGCGCCCGGCACGATCTGCTGCTCGCGCAGGCGCTGCTCGACTTCGCGTACGGAGCCTACGACCGATGAAATCAATCCTGCTGTTCGGGCTGGTGGCGCTGGGCGCCGCGGCCTGTCGCGATACGTCCGCCGAGACGCCGGCGGCGGCACCGCCCGTCGCGCCGTTCCACGAGGTGCGGTCCGAGTCGCTGGCGGTCGTGATCCCGGTCGAGGGCACGATCGTCGCGCGGCTCCGGGCCGAGATCTCCACGCGGCTCATGGCCCGCGTGACCGCGGTGCCGGTCGAGTTGGGCGCCCGGGTGCGCGCCGGCGAGCCCCTGCTCCGACTGGGCATCGAGGACGTGGCCGCCAACCGCGCCAAGGCCGACGCGGCCGTCGCGGCCGCACGGGCGGCGCGGGACGAGGCGGCCCGGCAGGCA
>Ga0210377_10002871_pt1 | contig 14909 bp, 13 predicted proteins | sample PLM4_65_b1redo_FD_155480 | JGI IMG/M metagenome (GOLD analysis project Ga0210377, IMG submission 155480) | Groundwater sediment microbial communities from an aquifer in East River, Colorado, USA - PLM4_65_b1 redo | ecosystem: Environmental > Terrestrial > Soil > Riparian zone | place: USA: East...
CTCAAGTCTGATTCGCCGGAGGATTGTCACGGCTTGCTAAAGCGAGAGCTCACCGCCTACGGGTCGGTGGTCATGGCCGCCGCCCGCACGCATGCCGTCCCGGCCGGCTCGGCGCTTGCCGTAGACAGAGAAGCCTTCGCTGCTGAGATTACGGAGCGCCTGACCCGGCACCCGCGCATCAATATCGTGAGGGAGGAGGTCAAAGCGATCCCGGAGGAGCGACCGGTGATTATCGCCACCGGCCCGCTGACCTCTGATCGGTTGGCCGGGGCGTTGCGAGATCGGTTCCTGAACTATCTGGGGGCGCAGGACGCCTCAGCCACTCCCTCTGATCTTCTCTACTTTTACGACGCCATCTCGCCGATCGTCGCCGCCGACTCCATCGATCGAGAGATCGTGTTTGCAGCCTCTCGCTACGGCAAGGGAGGCGACGATTACTTGAACTGCCCGATGACGAGGGAGGAGTATCGTCTCTTCTGGGAGGCGGTCCGAGCGGCGGAGCTGACTCCGGTCCATCCCTTCGAAGAGGAGAGGTATTTCGAGGGGTGTCTCCCCATCGAGGTGCTGGCCGCACGCGGCGAGGATACGCTCCGCTTCGGGCCGATGAAGCCTGTCGGTCTGGTTGATCCCAGGACCAGCCGGCAGCCCTACGCCGTCGTGCAGTTGAGAATGGAGAACCGTGAAGGGACGATGTACAACATGGTGGGGTTCCAGACCCGCATGCGGTGGGGCGAGCAGCGCCGGGTCCTCCGAACGATTCCAGGCCTCCGCGAAGCGGAATTCCTCCGATACGGCTCGATCCATCGCAACACCTTCATTACGGCGCCGGCCCTGCTCGACGAGACGATGCAGTTCCGCGGGGACCCGAGAAGCTTCATCGCTGGACAGCTCACAGGTGTTGAGGGGTACCTGGAATCGGCCGGAACCGGCCTCGTGGCCGGGGTGAACGCGGTGCGATTCTTAAGAGGTGAGAGCCCGGCAATCCTGCCCCAGACCAGCGCCCTCGGCTCCCTGATCCGTCACATCTGCCGCGCCGACCCCCGCACCTTCCAGCCGATGAATGTCAATTTCGGCCTGCTGCCTCCCCTCGATGGGCCGGTCCGGGCCAAGCGCGATAGGCGGAGGCTCCTGGTTGACCGCGCGCTCCGCGACCTGCCTAGCCTGCACTAAGGAAAGATCTCTCGAGTAGGGTGTTCTTTTCTCTCCAGACTTCCTCGCCCCTTTTCTTGGAGTTTTCAATCCATCTTGTCCTCCCCTTCAGGCTACTCTTTTCAGGATCCAGTGGTGTTTTAATGCGGGGACTCGCTGGCGATGGCGGTAAGCGAACTTGCGGAAGGAGCAAATGATAATGTGCGGGGCAGATTGTTGAGGGCGTCACGCAAGAACTCGATATCAGTCAGGATTGAGATGCGCCTAACTCCTTTTTGAAGTCCCTTCGCAAGGCCTGGCAAAGTCGCTTGAGTTCAGGGTCCAACTTTGAGCCCCTCGCGAGGACGTAATCTGCGCCTTCGGGGCAGCGTCGCAATCCCTTGACACTCGACAAGCTCGCCGTCATACTGACATTGTTCAACATTACTCAATATCGAAAGGAGAAGGCGATGGCCCTCAAAGCCACACTAAAAAAATTATTGCCAGTGGTCCAACGTCTCCCCCTCACCCAGGCCCGCATAAACCTCGGTGCCCTGGTGAAACGCATTCACCTCAACAAAGAGTACTTCATCCTCGAGAAAGATGGCATTCCGGTTGTCGGCATCATGGACATTGACGAGTTTGAGGATTACTTGGAGCTCCAGGACCCGAAGGTCCGAGAGCACATTCGCAAGAGTTATCAGGAGTATCTTGCCGGGAAGGGCCGCCCGGCTGAGCATCTCCTCGCAGAGCTCAAAGCGGGGAGCAAAAAAGCCAAACGTGCGCGGCATCAGAAAACATGACGTCGCCTTATTCCGTCCACACCACGCCTCACTTCGATCGCTCCCTCAAGAAGCTCTCAAGACGTCACCCACACCTCGCGGACCGCTACGCCGAAGCCATCGATATCCTCAGAGCCGACCCGCAGAACCGGATCGGGGCTCATAATATCAGGAAGCTCGAAGGGGCCCAGCCAGGTGAGGGGTAGTACCGGCTCCGGCTCGGGTACAGCCACATCGAGACACCACTCGCTATAGCAAACACACCAAAGTTGTTCATCGTCATTGCGAGCGACGCCGGGAGATCTGGCGGGTTTGGTGGAGTTGCGTTTGCCGGCTCGGTCTGCTAATATCTGCCGCTCTAACCACCTGTGAACACGGGTTTTTGCCTTGATCTTTCCGCTTAATCCTCGTATCGTACCGGACAAGAGGAGATTGGTCGGATGCTTGAGCAGATGGAGGCGTACCTCTCGTATCTTCAGGGGGAGCGGGCCGCTTCCCCGCACACGCTGAAGAACTACGCGATAGACCTCCAACAGTTCCGAGCGTTCCTGAGAGGGAGGAAGCTTCCGCGCTCGAAACCTGTCGTGAGCGAGGTCGAAAGAGGGGATGCCTGGCAACGGGAGATTGATCCTGACGAGATCGACCAGTTGACAGTTCGGGCCTTTATCGCGGACCTGCACGGGCGCGGGATCGCGCGGAGCAGTATCGCGCGGAAACTGGCGACCCTTCGGTCGTTCTTCCGGTACCTCTGTCGTGAGGGGATAGTCCAGGCGAACCCGGCGAAGCTGGTTCCGACCCCGAAGCTGCCGAAACGGCTTCCAGCCCATCTCTCCGTGGACGAGGTCGATCGGCTCTTGGCCTCACCTGGCCGCCAGGATGTCCACAGTGCCCGTGACCGGGCGATTCTCGAACTTTTCTATGCCTCGGGCATTCGATTGAGCGAGCTGGTGGGGCTGGATCTGCACAACCTGGACCTTCGGGAGGGCCTTGTCAAGGTCAAAGGGAAAGGGAACAAGGAGCGAATTGTACCAGTGGGGTCAAAGGCCAAGATGGCATTGAAGGGCTATCTGGACAAACGGAAGGAGCTGATCCCGACGAGCGGCCAGGGACCGCTTGGTCCGCCCGCGGTCTTCTTGAACCGCCGGGGCGGTCGCTTGAGCGCAAGGGGTGTCGGGAGAATCCTGTTGAAATACCTGCAGCGGAGCGGGCTTGGTCCGAAGATCACCCCGCACGGGCTACGGCACAGCTATGCGACGCATCTGTTGGAAGCCGGGGCCGACCTCCGCGCGATTCAGGAGCTGCTGGGTCATGCAAGTCTCTCGACGACTCAGCGGTACACCCACCTGAATCTGGATCACTTGATGGAGGTGTATGACAAGGCGCATCCAAGGGCGTGAGATGTTCACAGTTCAGCGTTCATAGTTCGTAGAGAGAGACAGGGATGAAACGAAATCGAAGCACAGGAGAAAGTGATGCGTTCTCCATCCGTGAACCGTCAACCGTGAACAGTGAACCCGTTGTGCGGAGCACAACGATCCTCGCGGTGCGGCACAAAGGGAGTGTGGTTGTGGCCGGTGACGGGCAGGTCTCCTTTGGCGAGGTGGTGATGAAACAGACCGCCCGGAAGGTCCGCCGCATGTGGAATGATCGGGTAGTCGCGGGCTTTGCCGGCGCCGCCGCCGATGCATTTGCTCTCTTCACCAAGTTCGAGGCCAAGCTGGAAGAGTACAGCGGCAACCTCCCGCGGGCGGCGGTCGAGCTGGCGAAGGATTGGCGCACCGACCGGGTTCTCCGCAGACTGGAAGCATTGCTGGTGGTCGTTGATAGGGAGCACTCGCTGGTCATCTCGGGGACGGGTGACGTGATCGAGCCCGACGACGGGGTGATTGGCATCGGCTCCGGGGGGCCATACGCGGCCGCCGCGGCCAGAGCTTTGGTCGGCTTCTCAGATCTTGACGCGAAGAGGATCGCCGAGGAGGCGATGAAGATCGCTGCCTCACTCTGTGTCTACACCAACGATAGGATCACGATTGAAGAGTTATGAGAGGGTGCGAAGTGCGAGGTGCGATGTCCACTGATGGGCTGTTGAGAGAGTGATGGAACAATTGACGCCGCGACAGATTGTGGCCGAGCTTGACAGATACATCATCGGCCAAAAGGAAGCGAAGCGGGCGGTGGCTATCGCCCTCCGCAACAGATGGCGCAGACAAAGGCTGCCTGAAGAACTGCGTGACGAGGTGGCGCCGAAGAACATCATCATGATCGGTCCCACGGGCGTGGGGAAGACCGAGATCGCGCGGCGCCTCGCCAAACTGGTCGATGCGCCGTTCATCAAGGTAGAGGCGAGCAAGTACACGGAGGTCGGCTATGTCGGACGCGACGTAGAATCAATGGTGCGCGACCTGACCGAGCTGGCGGTGGGCATGGTGAAGAGCGAGAAGGCCAGGGCGGTGCAGGAGCGGGCGAGGGAGTTGGCCGAGGAGCGGCTACTGGACCTCCTCCTTCCCACTGGCAGGTTTGCTGCACCGTCCGGATTCGAAGGGGCCGAAGAAACTGGCGCAACGACCTCCGCGGCTGAGACTCGTGAGAAACTCCGGAAGCGGCTGCACGAAGGGAAGCTGGATGATCGAACCGTGGATCTGGAGGTCAAGGACCGGGCGCTCCCGATGGTGGAGATCTTCAGCAGTTCCGGCCTGGAGGAGATGGACATCAACATCAAGGAGATGCTGGGCAACTTCCTGCCGCAGCGCACCAAGCGGCGAAAGGTCAAGGTCGAGGAGGCTCAGCGGATCCTGGCTCAGGAGGAGGCCGACAAACTCATTGACATGGATGAGGTGAAGTCAGAGGCGATCCGCCGCGTCGAGAACTCCGGGATCGTCTTCCTGGACGAGATCGACAAGATCGCCGGTCGCGAGACGACCCACGGCCCGGATGTTTCGCGCCAGGGAGTGCAGCGCGATCTCTTACCGATCGTCGAGGGCTGCGCGGTGAGCACCAAGTACGGCCTGGTGCGGACCGACCATATCCTGTTCATTGCGGCGGGGGCATTCCACGTGTCCAAGCCATCCGATCTCATCCCGGAGCTGCAGGGACGCTTTCCGATTCGGGTGGAGTTGGCAAGCCTGACTCAGGACGATTTCGTCCGAATCCTCACGGAGCCGCAGAATGCCTTGAGCAAGCAGTATATCGCCCTTCTGGAGACGGAGGGGGTGAAGCTCGACTTCACCGAGGATGCGATTCTGGAAATCGCCTCCATCGCCAGGGCCGTGAATCAAGCAACCGAGAACATCGGCGCCCGCCGCTTGTATACCATCATGGAGCGGTTGCTCGACGAGGTCTCGTTTGAGGCGCCCTACATGCGGGGGGCCCGTGTCAACATTAATGCCGCCTACGTCCGGGAACGGCTTCAGGAGATCGTGAAGAACGAGGATCTGAGTCGCTATATCCTGTAGCAAGGAGAGACCACCGGTGGCTCAGCGAAAGAGATTAGACGTGCAGGCCTCGATCGACAAGGCAAACATCCTGATCGAAGCGCTGCCGTACATCAAGGCGTTTGCCGGGAAGACCGTGGTGGTCAAGTATGGCGGCGCCGCCATGAGCGATGAGGAGCTGAAGCGATCGGTGGTCCTTGACGTCATCCTCATGCGGTACGTCGGAATGCAGCCGGTCGTGGTCCACGGCGGCGGCTCGGAGATTACGCGGGCGATGGAGCTGGCGGGGCTCAAGCCGACTTTCGTCGGCGGCCTGCGGGTCACTGATCAGGAAACCATGAAGATCGTGGAGATGGTCCTTGTGGGCCAGATCAACCAGGAGCTGGTGGGGTTGATCAACCAGCATGGCGGAACAGCCGTCGGCCTCTCCGGCAAGGATGGCGGTTTGATTCGGGCAAAGAAGGCCGGCCCGGTGGCGGCCCCTCAGCAGACATCCATAGATCTTCGGGAGAGCGACCGGGAGATCGACCTGGGGTTCGTGGGCGAGATCGTGGGTGTAGATGAGCGGATTCTCCGTGCCCTCGAGCGGGATGGTTTCACGCCGGTGGTGGCCCCGACCGGCGTTGATCAGAAGGGGGTGACGTACAACATCAACGCTGATCTAGCGGCCGGCGAGATCGCCGGCGCCCTACGCGCGGAAAAGCTTGTGCTCCTGACCGATACCGACGGTCTCCTCGATAAGGATGGCAGGCTTATCCCCACCCTGACGCGCAATGGGGTCAAACGCCTGATCGCCGACGGGGTCATCTCGGGGGGCATGCTGCCCAAGGTCCAGGCCTGTCTCACTGCCCTCGACAACGGAGTCAGGAAAACCCACATCGTCAACGGCACCATTCCCCACGCACTCTTGCTGGAGATCTTCACCCCGCAGGGGGTAGGCACGGAGATCATAGGATAGCGTCTATGTCGGCAACCGACGACCTGATTCAGGCCTCCGCTCGCTATCTCGCGAACACGTATGCCCGCTTCCCCGTAGCCCTTGTGAAGGGGAGGGGGGTTCGTCTCTGGGACGCAGAGGGCAAGGAGTACCTCGACTTCGCAGCCGGGATCGCTGTGGATGTCCTGGGCCACTGTCATCCCAAGGTGGTGCAGGCTATCAAAGCGCAGGCGGAGGAGCTTCTGCACGTCTCCAACCTGTACCATATCGAACCGCAGATCCGGCTGGCGCGAACGTTGTGCGAGCACTCGTTCGCCGACAAGGTCTTCTTCTGTAACAGCGGAGCGGAGGCGAATGAGGCGGCCATCAAGCTGGCCCGCCGCTATGCCAAGGAGCGGTGGAGCTCCGATCGCTACGAGATCGTGTGTATGCGGGATTCATTCCACGGCCGGACGATGGCGACGGTGACCGCCACCGGCCAGCAGAAGTATCAATACGGCTTCGAGCCGCTACTGCCGGGCTTCAAGCATATCCCCTTCAATGACCTGAAGGCGGCGGGGCAGGCGATCGACTCGAGGACCTGTGCCGTGCTGGTGGAACCGATCCAGGGCGAGGGCGGGGTGAGGGTGCCGGACGACGATTACCTGCCCGGGCTCCGGCAACTCTGTTCGGACCGGGAAGTCCTCCTGATCCTGGATGAGGTGCAGACCGGGATGGGTCGGACCGGGCGTCTCTTTGCCTACGAGCACTGGGGGATCGAGCCGGACGTCATGACGCTGGCCAAAGGCCTGGGCGGGGGCCTGCCGATCGGTGCCATGCTGGCGAAGGAGGCCGTTGCACAGGCCTTCGTTCCAGGCAGCCATGCCTCGACCTTCGGCGGTAGCCCCTTCGTCGCGGCTGTGGCCGCAGCGGTGCTGACCGCCATCCTCGATGAGCGATTGCCTGAGCGGGCTGCAAAGATCGGCGCCTACTGTCTGACCCGTCTTCAGGAGTTGCCACAGCGCCATCCCTTCGTGAAGGAGGCTCGCGGCAAGGGGCTGATTCTCGCGCTGGAGCTGACAGTGCCGGCCAAACCGATCGTCGATCTGTGCCTTCAGCGCGGCCTGCTTATCCTGACCGCGGGGGACCAGATCCTCCGTCTGGTGCCCCCACTGATCATCGGTGAGGCCGAGGTGGACGAGGCGATCAACGTCCTTGATAGGGTTCTGGGGGAACAGCCCCGATGACGAAGGATCTTCTGTCGATCAGGGATTTGACGCCGACTGAGATCGAGACCCTCCTTTCGCTTGCCGCCGACCTGAAGGAGCAGCAGCGGAAAGGGATCGCCCATCCTCTGCTGGCCGGCAAGAGCCTGGCCATGATTTTCGAGAAGCCGTCGCTGAGGACGCGCGTCACCTTCGAGGTCGGGATGGGTCAGTTGGGCGGCCGCGCCCTCTATCTGGTGCCGGCCGACATCCGGCTTGGTGAACGAGAAGCGGTCAAGGATGTCGCCAAGAATCTCGAGCGGTGGGTGGACGGGATCATGGCGCGGACATACAGCCACCAGACGCTGGAGGAGTTGGCCCGCCACGCCGCCGTTCCGGTCATCAATGGGCTGAGCGATCTGACACATCCATGCCAGGTTCTGGCGGACCTCTTCACACTTCGGGAGAAGTGCGGCCGGCTCCAGGGCTTGAAGGTAGCCTACATCGGCGACGGGAACAACGTCTGTCACTCATGGCTGTACGCCGCAGCAAAGACTGGGATAGCGTTCACGGTGGCTAGTCCGAGGGGGTACGAACCCCACGCTGACATCCTGGCTTCTGCCCGGAGAGAGGCCGAAGCACATGGCGGGCGAATCGCACTTACCCATGATCCCAGGAAGGCGGCGGAGGGTGCGGATGTTCTCTACACCGATGTCTGGACCAGCATGGGCCAGGAGGCCGAGTCAGCGAAGAGGAGACGGGACTTCCAGGGGTTCCAGGTCGATGCGGCGCTCGTCCGACTGGCCACCTCGGATGTGCTGGTGATGCACTGTCTCCCGGCACACCGTGGCGAAGAGATCACCGATGAGGTGCTCGACGGTCCTCATTCCGTTGTGTATGACGAGGCCGAGAACCGGCTCCACCTCCAGAAGGCGATCCTGGTGACGTTGCTGGGAAGTCAAGGCTCGTAAAGAGGACGATGAGATCTCACGTTGCGTCCCGAACCAGGGTGAAGGAAGTGAAGAAGATCGTGCTGGCGTACTCCGGCGGCCTCGACACGTCGGTCATCCTTTGCTGGCTCATCGAGACCTATCGGGCCGAGGTGGTTGCCTTCTGCGCCGATCTCGGGCAGGGAGAAGAGCTGGATCCGGTTCGGGACAAGGCGCTGAAGACCGGCGCCAGCAGGGTTTACATCAAAGACCTGAAAGAGGAGTTCGTTCGAGACTTCGTGTTCCCCTGCCTGAAGGCGAACGCCGCCTATGAGGGACGGTACCTGCTCGGCACGTCGATGGCCCGGCCACTGATCGCGAAGCACCAGATGGCCGTCGCGAAGAAAGAGCGGGCGGACGCGGTGGCACATGGCGCAACAGGCAAAGGGAACGACCAGGTCCGCTTTGAGCTTTCGTACTACGCCATCGACCCTCACATCAGGGTCATCGCTCCATGGCGGGAGTGGGAGCTGCGATCGCGCTCCGATCTCATCGCCTACGCCAGGAGGTATGATATCCCGGTGCCGACCACGAGGGCACGGCCATACAGTACCGACCGGAACCTCTTTCACATCAGCTTCGAGGGCGGAGTTCTGGAAGACCCCTGGCAGGAGCCGCCAGCGGAGATGTTCGTCCTGAGCGTCTCGCCGGAAAAGGCGCCCGACCGGCCCGCATACCATGAGATTGAGTTCCGGGACGGCGTTCCCATCGCCGTGGACGGCAAACGCTTCTCCCCCGCGAGGCTGCTTGGGTTTCTGAACAGCATTGGCGGCCGGCACGGGGTCGGGCGCGTCGATGTCGTCGAGAACCGCTATGTCGGGATGAAGTCGCGCGGGGTGTACGAGACGCCGGGAGGGACGATCTTGCACGCGGCCCACCGTGCCGTGGAATCGATCACCATGGATCGGGAGGTGATGCACCTGAGGGACGCGCTCACTCCGCGGTTCTCGGAGCTGGTCTACTACGGGTACTGGTTCTCCCCCGAGATGGAGCTGCTCCAGCGGACGATCGATGAGTCGCAGAAGGGGGTCACCGGAGTTGCGCGGGTCAAACTCTATAAAGGCGGTTGCGAGGTCGTCGGACGAAAATCCGGGGTCTCGCTTTACGATCCGGCCTTCGCCACGTTCGAGGAAGATGAGGTGTACCGCCAAAAAGATGCCGAGGGGTTCATCCGACTGAACGCGCTGCGTCTCAGGATACGCGCCCTTCGATCCCTCGGCGGGGCTCGGGACAGGCTCCGCTCAGGGCAGGCCTTGAGAAGAGCGGCAGGGAAGCGCTCCGGCCGATGACGGCGAAGCGAAAAAGCGGCAAGCCATGGGGCGGGCGGTTTGCACAGGCGACCGATCCACAGGTTGAAGCCTATACTGCCTCGATTCAGTTCGATCGCCGTCTCTACAAATACGACATCCAGGGCAGTGTCGCGCATGCGCGGATGCTGGTCAAGTGCGGCCTCCTCGCGAAGGCGGAGGTCGACAAGATCGTGGCGGGGCTTCATGAGATCGGCGGCGAGATCGAGCGCGGAGAGTTCCGCTTCGACCCCTCATTTGAGGACATTCACATGGCGATCGAGAGCCGCCTGATCGAAAAAGTGGGGGAGGCCGGTGCGAAGCTCCACACCGGCCGGAGCCGGAACGACCAGGTCGCGCTCGATTTGCGCCTCTACCTGCGGGAGGAGATACGACAGATTCGCCGTCTCGTGGCCGGCCTTGAGCGGGCCTTGATCGCTCAGGCCGAAGCCCACGTGGATCTGATCATGCCTGGCTATACGCACCTGCAACGCGCCCAGCCGGTGCTCCTGGCCCACCATCTCATGGCCTACGTGGAGATGCTGGAGCGGGACCGTGCCCGGCTCAACGATGCGCTCGCCAGGGTCGATGTGCTCCCTCTCGGCTCTGGCGCCCTGGCCGGCGTCGGTTTGCCGATCGACCGGCGCTTCGTCGCGAGGGAGCTTCAGTTTCGGGCGCTGTCAGCCAACTCGCTGGATGCCGTCTCGGACCGCGACTTCGTCATCGAGCCGCTGGCTGCTTTCGCGCTCCTGATGGCGCACCTCTCCCGACTTGCAGAGGAGATCGTCCTGTGGGCATCGGCGGAGTTCGGATTCATCGAGCTGCCGGACGCCTTCGCTACAGGCTCCAGCATGATGCCGCAGAAGAAGAACCCGGACGTGGCGGAGCTCACCCGGGCGAAGACCGGGCGGGTGTATGGAGCCCTGGTTGCCTTGCTCACGACGGTCAAGGGACTTCCACTGAGCTACAACCGCGATCTCCAGGAGGACAAGGAGCCCCTCTTCGACAGCGTGGAGACTGTCAAGGCGGCGCTCTCGGTCATGGCCTCGCTGGTCAGCGGGCTGACGTTCTATCGGGATCGTATGCAGCAGGCTGCGCGGGATGGATTCTTGAATGCCACCGATATGGCCGATTACCTGGTGCGCAAAGGGATGCCATTCAGGCAGGCGCACGAGACCGTGGGCCGGATTGTGCGGCGCTGTCTCGCCAAGCGATGCCGGATCGAGGAGCTATCCCTGAAGGAGCTACGGGCCGCCTCACCGCTTTTCGACCGCGATGTCTTCGCCTACATCGCGCTTGAAGCGTGCATCGAGCGGCGCAAGGCCACTGGAGGGACGGCAACGGGAACGGTGAAAAAGGCCATCACGGCAGCCCGGACCAGACTGGGGAGGCGATAGGGTGCGGACACGACAGATCGTGGCTCTTGCATTCCTCACAGTGTTCTTGCTGGTCGGCTGCGGCCGGAAGGGTGCCCCAGTGGTCCCGGTTTTGATCGAGCCGTCGCCGCCGGCCGATCTTCAGGCTCAGGTTCGGCGTCAGGTCGTGGTGCTTACGTGGACCCGGCCAACAGCGAATGTCGATGGCACTGTCCTGAAGAGCCTGGCGGCGTTTCGGATCTCCCGCCAGCAACAAGTGCCTCAGGCCAGCGCTTTCTCCGTCATCGCCACTGTCAAGGCTGACAAGCCGGAGAATGCCATCATGTCAGGAAACCGGTACGCCTTCACCGACACAAGCGTCGCCGTGGGGGCCAAGTACGGTTACCAGATTGAGTCGGTGAATCGGCACGGGATCGTCGGCCCACCGTCGGAGGAAGCGACTGCCCTGGTGACCGTCGAGATCGCTGCCTCGTCCGACCTTAGGGCGGAGGCCGGCGAGCGGACGATCCGCCTCTCCTGGTCCGCGCCAACTCGGCGAGCCGACGGGAGCACGATTGCCGAAATCCACGGGTATAACATCTATCGGGGGACTACCCCAGGCCGGTACGATTCCCGCCCCATCAATCGAGAGCCAGTCAGGACCACGCGGTTCCAGGATAGCGATCTCGTGAACGATCGAACCTACTATTACATCGTGAAAGCCGTCGAGAATCAGCAGCCGCCCTGGCAGGAGGGGCTGCCGTCAAGTGAGGTGAGCGCTGATCCGGTCGATCTCACGCCTCCCGCTCCTCCTCAAGTGGTGCGGGCGGTCCCCGGGCCTGGCCCGCTGGTCTCACTCAGTTGGGAGCCAAACCGCGAACCGGACCTCCTGGGCTATCTGGTATATCGAAGCGACGCGCTGAACCGCCGTCCCCGCCGCCTTATCGAGACTCCATTTGCGGCCCCCGCCCTGTATGACCGATCGGTTCGCCCCGGCGGGCGTTACATCTATACTGTCACCGCTGTTGATGCGTCTTCTCGCCGAAACGAAAGCGCGCCCTCCAGCGAAATCGAGGTCTTCGTCCCCTAAGCACGCCCTGCGCCCATTCGAATTTTGCGTTCTCCTACATCCGTGCCTCCGCATGTGGCTCTCAAGCCCTGCGGCAGCTTGAGGCGACAATTCTTCGGCAGGATGAGATACGTATGCAGGGGAGGCGAAGTTGAAATTATGAGGCCTGTGACGATAGCGGCGTTCCAGTGCAGATTAGTGGTTGTAATCTTCACTGGGGTGTTCGCATTGGCTAATCAGTCACAGGCTTGACATGCTTGCGAGCCTGTGCAAGGATGGAGCTCACCAAGGGTGAGCTCGATGGCCCCGATGCCTATCGCATACTACTTCGAAAGCCCGGTGGGCAAGAGGGCGGGGACATCCAGGGCCCGGCTTTTGGCGTGTCGCCAACCATCCACCAATCGAACTATAAAGCTTTGTCCTCGCTCATGAGGAGGGAGACGCAATGCAGTTTCGACAATGGCTCGTGACGATCTCAAGCGTGATAACCGTATCGGCTCTGCTGGCTGGTGCGCCGTTCGCCGAGCCTCCAGGGCACCGAGGGACTGCGACTGATGAAGAGTTCGACGACGCGGCCCCAGAACCCCCGCTCCCGCCCGGCATCAGCCAGCGGGTCTTCATCCACCTCCCACGAACCTACAAACCGAATCACCTCGGGACATGTATCAACACGATCAACAGCACCGTCAATGACTACGGACTCACGGGGTGGCGGCTGCCCACTGGCGGGGTTACCTGGAAGCTCAATCCCGCGACGGTCCCGTCGAGCGTCGGAGCCTCGACGGCTGTCAGCGCCCTCACTGACGCCTTTACCACCTGGACGAACGCGGACTCGCAGAAGGTGTTCGTGTACTGGGGGTCGACCGCTGTCACCCGCCCCCGGCTCGACTATGTGAACGCGGTCCTCTGGGGGAAGGTCTCGCGAGGCGCCATCGCCATCACCTACGTCTGGTACTACACCAGCACAGGGGTCATCGCTGACGTGGATACCGTCTTCAACAGTCGCTACCCCTGGGCCGTCTTTAACCCGGCCAATGGGGAATGCCAGTCTACGCCGGACGCCTACGACGTGCAGGACATCGCCACCCATGAGTTCGGACACTGGGTCGGCTTGGATGACCTCTACTCGAGCACCGACCGCGACCTGACCATGTATGGGTATGGCGCCGGAGGGGAGCTGAAGAAGCGGACGCTGGGAGTGGGCGACATGACGGGTGCCAACGCAGTGGCCCCGTGACGTCGATCCGTGTGGAAATTGATGAGAAGAGCCTCCTCAACGGTTTGGCCGACACGACGGTGGCGGCTGATTTTCCTTGCCTTCGCCTTTGTGGCTTCGAGCACAGCCCTCGGGGCTACGCTGCAGCCCAAACTCCTTGAGCAGCTCATCGACGACGCGGATGTCATCGTGCGGGGCACCGTGCAGGCGGTCACCTCTGGGCCTCGGGTGGAAGGGGCTCCCGGCACGACGGTCGTCCTTGCCGTGCACGAGCAGTGGAAAGGGTCGAGGCTCTCAACGCTTCGCCTGGTCCAACCGGGCGGATCCGAGGGAGGGCTCACCCACGCGGTCCCCGGCCTGCCGACCTTTCGCGTCGGGGAAGAGGTCATTCTCTTCCTGGAGGGAGAGGGGCGCGCGCAGTACTCCATCTTAGGAGGGAAGCAGGGGAAATTCTCGATTCAGACCGATCCGCGGAGCGGGAAGCGAGTGATCGAAGATCTGACGGGGGCTCGGTCTGACCTGACCCAATTTCTCGCCCGTCTTGGGGCGCCCGCCAAAGCTGGCCCATAACTCTGCGATAAGCAGAGCCGCTCACTCCATATGCTATCTCCACTGTGCGTCCAGATGTCGAGGGATCACCGTGGATCTCCTTCAGGTTCACCCGAGTGAGATTGGCCAGATCTGAAGGGTAACCTCGCCCGTCTCTCGGCCCCTAACATCCAGCATATCTGACTTCGACGAACAAGTTGAGTTCACGAACCGTCCTCTCCGATGGGTCTGCTCACAGCGTACCTCTATCCAGGGAAGTTCACCTGTCAAAACTGAAAAAGGAATTAGTAGTTGTAATCTACACTCGGGCGACCAGAGAAAGGGTCTCAAGAAAGGTTTGACAGTCCCGCGGAGGAGGTGGTATCCTTCGCCCCACGTAGGTGATGTGATGCCCCTGGGGTAACCATAGCACCTCAGTCACCCCTCGCAGCTCGGTCGGCGCCCTATTCAGCAACGCCCTGTTGGGTGGAACTTGGCCTGAGAGGGCGTTCGTGTCTTTGGGGACCGTCGCACACGATCCTTGGGACCCCCTTCTTTGGTGTGGCGGGCTCCGGGGCGATTGCCCAGCGTGGGTCTGCCGGTCGAGCGGCTCGCGACGAGGAATCCCTCTACACTCTCAGGGAAGCGCAGGTGGTCAGCAATTCCTGGCGGCACGGGGGGTCCGCAGCCCGGCCGACACCCTGTCACTGGGTCCGGAGCCTCCGTTGACATGAGAGGTGGACTAGACTGACGACAGGCGCCGCGTTTGTCCGGATTGCCTTATCTGATGTGTTCTTCATAAGGTATTGAAAATACGATGGGATTACCGAGAGTGTGAAGAGGTGCCCATCGGTAATAGGCTGACAAACCCCAGAACTAGACTGACCAGTATCAATCGTTAGTTGCCACGCACGGAACACGCACATCAATCAGAAACTAGGAGTTCAAGCGATGAGATTGCTCTTCCTTTTGCACAAACCAGATGCCGGTATCCTCTTAACCAT
>Ga0210377_10002872_pt1 | contig 14900 bp, 24 predicted proteins | sample PLM4_65_b1redo_FD_155480 | JGI IMG/M metagenome (GOLD analysis project Ga0210377, IMG submission 155480) | Groundwater sediment microbial communities from an aquifer in East River, Colorado, USA - PLM4_65_b1 redo | ecosystem: Environmental > Terrestrial > Soil > Riparian zone | place: USA: East...
CCTGATCGAGTTTCCGGAGCAGACCGTCGTCATCGCGAAGGACCAGCCGCAGTACAGGCCGCTGCCCGCGTACCGCCAGCCTGCCGATCCCGAGGGCCGAGTGATCTGCTGCGGGAGCTTGACCTGGCGAGAGCGCTTCAAGCTGCTCTTCACCGGCAAGCTGTGGCACCACATCCTGACCTTCAACGGGCCGCTGCAGCCGCAACTGCTTGAGGTCGAGAAGCCGGAGATGCCGCGATGAGCGCCGCCTTCGTCGTCGAGGAGTGGCGCGCGGTGCCGGGATTCGAGGGGCGCTACGAGGTGTCGAATCTCGGCCAGGTGCGCAGCCTCGGCAGGACGGAGACGTACAGCCGGATCTTGAACGACGGTCGGCGCGACAACGTCACCAGGACGAAGAAGACGAAGCCGCTGGTCGGCAACCTCGGCTCGAACGGCTACCTCACCGTCAGGCTCAAGGGCAAGACCTACGCGATTCACCGGCTGGTGCTGACCGCCTTCGTCGGGCCTCGGCCCGAAGGGCAGGCGGCCTGCCACAACGACGGCGACAGCGTGAACAACATCCTTTCGAATCTGCGCTGGGACACCTATCAGGCGAACAACATGGACCGGGCGAAGCATGGAACGTGGCCGAAGCGTGCAACAGCCTGATGCCGTTCCTCAAGGCCGGCTTCAACGGCCGCAACTACGACACCGGCATCCGAGGATGGACGCGGCCAGCGCGTGGCGGGCGGTTCATGCCGGCGGAGCTTCGGTGCTTCGAGTGCGGCGACTATTTCTGGCTCGACGCCGGCAAGCCGACGCGCTTCATTGCCTGGGGCGAGTGCGTGGTGCTCGGCTCGCACTGGGCCTTCGACCTGTCCTGGGAATTCCAGAACGGGCTCGCGCACTGCGACCTGGACACGCGGCGCGAGCACGCAGCCGTGAAATGGAGCGATGACTGATGACGCAACCACTGGAAGCCTACCCGCTCACCTGGCCCGCTGGCCGCGCGCGCATGCCGGACCACATGCGCACCTGGAGCAACTTCAAGACGTCGTTCGCCAAGGCGCGCGACGAGTGCCTGGCGGAGATCCGCCGACTGGACGGCCGCGACCCCATCATCAGCACCAACATCCCGATGCGGCGCGACGGCCTGCCGTACGCCAATGACCGCCAGCCCAAGGACCCGGCTGTGGCGGTGTACTTCACCTACAAGAAGCGCGCGATGTGCTTCGCCTGCGACCGCTGGGCGAAGGTCGAGGACAACATGCACGCGATCGCGCTCACGATCGGCGCGCTGCGCGGCGTCGCGCGCTGGGGCACCGGCGACATGATGGAGGCAGCCTTCACCGGCTTCGCCGCCCTGCCGGCGCCGATGACCGGGCAAAAGCCCTGGCGCGACGTGCTGGGGGTCGCCTTCGACGAGCGCGATCCCGGCCGCATCAAGGAGTGCTACCGGATCAGTAGGGGGGAAGCCCACCCTGACCGAAAGGGCGGGGACCAAGCCGCCTTCCTCGCAGTGCAGGCCGCCTACGAGCAGGCAGCCCGCGAGCTTGGGTTCACCGTATGAGCACCCCTGCAATGCATTTGCAGCCCGCAGGAAGAGCCGAACCGCCCGAGGTGACCTGTGACCAGTGCGGCGCGCCCTTCAAGGCTCGTAGGGGCTGGGCGCGCTTCTGCTCCCCCAGGTGCCGCAACGCCTGGCACTCAGCCATGCGGCCAGATGCGGTGCGGGAGGCTCGCGAGCTCGTCCGGCTGGCGCTGGAGGGCTGCGACCCGACCATCTGGAACCCACGGGCCCGGAAGCTCCTCGGCGTCAAGTGAGCCGGCTGCTCAACCTTGCCGAGGTGGCCGAGCGGCTGGGGCTTTCCGACACCCCCCGGGCGGTTTACTCTCTGCCCATCCCACGGTCGCCGCTGTCTCCCAGGCGCACCAGGTGGGCTGAAGATGACGTGGAGGCGTACAAGGTCGCATGCCGGTCTACATCGACAAGGAAAAGCAGCGCTGGCGCTTCGCCTTCAACCGTGTCATTGAAGGCGAGCGGCACCGGGCTACAAAGCTGCTTCCGCCGGCATGGGGTCGAACCAAAGCCGAGGCCTACGATCGCGCGGAGACGGCCAGGCTCTACGCCATTGCGACTGGTCTCGAACAGCCGGAACCGCTGATCGAGCGCGCGGTCGAACTCTACCTCGACCACCGCGTGCCGAAGCTGCGCGATGGCCGGGGGATCGCCCAGGAGCTCGCCAACCTCGCCGGCTACATCGAGGGCCGGCCCATGTCCCAGCTGGCCGACGTGTCCCGCGAGTACGCCGAGGAGAACCAGGCGCTCGCGCCCGCCACGGTGAGGAACCGCCTCGCCTACCTGCGCGCCGCCTGCCGCTACGCCTTCAAGAAGCACAAGCTCACCCCGCACGACCCGACCGGGCAGATGGAATTCCCGGCCGTCGACAACGCGCGCGACGTGCGCCTGCCGGTCGAGGACTACGAGCGCCGGATCCTAAAGCGCATCGGGGACGACGAGACCCGGGCGCTCTTCACCCTCGCGTTCTACACCGGCTCGCGCTGGGCCTCGGAGATCCTGCCGCGCGTCCCCAGCGACGTGCACCGGATGGTGGTGAAGGGCAAGGCGAAGGTGCTGCTCGCGGTGGGCCGCACGAAGAACGGCACGCCGCGGCTCGTGCCGGTGCACCCGAAGGCGCGCTGGGCGCTCGTCTACCTGCCGTTCAAGCACGCCGAGCGCTACTTCTACGATCGCTTCAACCAGGTGCGCGACGCCGCCGGGCTGCCCGATCTCGTGCCGCACGCCGGCCGCCACATCGTCGCGACCCACATCCTGCTCAACGGTGGGACGCTCCCCGACGTGTCCGCCGCGCTGCATCACAAGCACTGGGGCTCGAGCGCGCGTTACGCCCACCTGGTCACCGAGCACACCGAGCGGGTGCTTTTCGGGATAGGAGCCACAAAAATGCACACCGGGGCCCGGCGCCGGCGAGGCGCGCGCACCGCCTAAGCTGCTGTTTTACCTATAGTGCCGGAAGAGAGACTCGAACTCTCATGGTGTCGCCACCGGCGGATTTTGAGTCCTTCGCCGCCCGTGGCTGCACTATGAAACGAGAGCGGCGAGCGGCGCGTTGGACCCCGTAAAACCGCGCTCGGACGCCAAGAAAGTGCACACCGACCGCGAGGTCCTAGCGTAGCTTCAGCATCGGCGCCTGGCCGCCAGGGCGCATCGCGTACCACCAGCCGATCGTCGCGCCGCCCATGAAGGCGACCCACGAGATCACGAACATCACGATCTCGAAGAGCTGCTCGTTGTTGAGCGTCATGCCCTTCACCACGAAGGCGTAGTAGATGATCCAGCCGCTGCCAGCCGAGGTGACGAAGAAGTAGGCGAGCGATAGGAACGGCCGCACGAACGAGCTGAAGGCCGACATCTTCGAACCCTTGTCCGGCTGGGCAAATTCGTAGGACTTTGCCAGGGCGTTGTACGCCTGACGCTCTGTCTCGGTGGCGCCCTCCACCTCGGCGACTTTCAGGCGCCCGGTCCACTCCTTCTCCATCACCGCGGCGTCCTTGTCGCGCATCGCCAGCTCGTGCGTGCGCTGATTGTTGCGGTCCCGAATGTCGAGCTCCTTCAGCTTCATGTCCTCACGTCGGTTCAGCCAGCCCATGAAGCCGCCGAAGATGGTGCCGAACCCGGCCGAGCCGAGCAGCTTGATGAAGCCGAGGATGATGGTCATTCGCGGATCTCCAGCAGGAAGGGCCGGTGGCCCATGTAGGACTCAAAGCGGCGCAGCGCCGGCGCCGACAGCAGCAGGGCCTTCTGGCCCTCGATCCAGCCGAGGCGCTCACCCAGGGCGATGCAGCCGTTCAGTTGCGCGCGCAGGCCCAGCGCCACGTCGCCCATCAGGTTCGCCGCGTGCTTGCGGATCCCGACGCGCGGCTCGGTGCCGAGCAGCAGGTACATGAAACGCGCGAAGCGCGGACTCCACGTCCAGGCGCAGCGGTAGAACGCCGCCGGCACGCAACTGATGCTCGGCGCATTGTTGCGCGAGGGGAGTTCACCGCTGAAGAGCTTCAAGCCAGGGGTCCAGAGGTGCCCGAAGTTGCCCTGGTCGCCGCAGTCGAACCGGTCGATCACCGCGTCCGGGTTCATCGCTTCGGCCAATTGCACATCGCCGCATAGCTGTCCGCCAGTTCGGCCTGGCGGATGAGTTCCTGCAGCATCCTGATCGGCACCGTGCACGCGCCCTGCTCGCAGCGCAGTCCGTCCTGGCCGCGCGCGTCAATGATCGCGCCGGAGATGAGCACCGCAATCAGCGCGAGGACGATCTGCAGGCCGCGCTTGGTGCTCATCCTGATCGCTTCATCGAGTCGACCACGTAGTGCCACACCGCGAGCGCCAGGCCGACGATGAGGGCCCAGACCAGCCCGGAGATCGTCTTCTCCTGCACGGCGCGCCGCAGCTTTCGGCGCTCCTCGATCTGCTCGATCATCAAGTCGTGGTAGCGGCAATGCCCAACATGGTCAGCGCCCGGGAAGGCGTCAGCGAAACGCTTTTCGAGGTCAACGCGCCAACGCTCGATCGCGCTGATGCGCTCATCGTGGTCCATCGCGATTGGGTGATCTCCGTTCACCGTCAGACCGGCGTGATCGACGCGGAGGCGTCGGCGAGGATCCAGATGTCGCCGGCCGTGTTGCCGTTGGCGAAGTACCGCTTCCCGTCGGTCGAGTTGCGCACGCACTTGTTGCGCCACTTGTTCTTCGTGTTGATCGCGTGCGTGATGTCGGCGAGGTTTGCTGCGCTGGCGACGTCGAGGCTGTCCTGCGACGCGAGCAGCGACACCCAGTCGGCGTCGTCGCCGGCGAAGTACTCGAATCGCTTCGTCGTGGTGTTGTAGCGGAGCTCGTAGTTGATGCGCACACCGTTCACCGGGCGGTTCGCCGTGGTGTCGGCCCGGTTGGTTTGGTCGACCTGCGAGGGCTGGGTGCCCAGAAGAATTTCAGAGCCACCAGCCGCCAGGTTGGTGATCACCTGGTGGTTGACGTTCCTCACCGTGTCTAGCGTGCCGGTGATCTGGGCGCCGTAAAAGAAGTTGTCGAAGAAGTCGGCGCCTTGGCGCACGAATGGCCCCACGCGATCGCCGACGTAGCACCCCGTGTCGCCGGCGCCCCAGCCAGAGGTGCGGATGTTCACCACGCCGTTGCCGCCCTCGACTACGTCCCGCACCTGGCCGTTGGCGCTGTTGGCGATGAAGTTCAGCGCGCCGACGAAGCTGCCGCCCGCAGCGGTCTTCACTTGCAGGTACGGGTTGTTCAATACGCGCACGCCGCGGAAGCCACCGTCCTGGCCGTGCACTACGATCGCGTTCAGGAAGTAGTGGTTGGTCTCGTGCGGCGAGCGGCACTCGTTCTCCGTGATCGTCAGGCCGATCATCGGGTTGTTGGTGTGGTACAGGTTCTGGCACTCGATGAAGCGATGGTCGGCACCCGAGGCCCGGCCTTTGTTGCGGTGGAAGTTGTTGTTGGTCGCCGGGTCCTGCTTGTCCGCGGCGCTCACCCCGCGGGTGTGGCTTGCGAAGTAGGACATGCCGCCAGCCGGTGCGTCCGGGTTCGTGCCGCGCGTGCAGTCCAGCGCCTCGCATTCGATCACGTCAAGGTCGTCGGTGCTCAGGCACCGGAACACCGAGCCATAGTTGTGCGGGCCCTCGGCCACCAGGCGGAAGAGCCGCACTTTCCTGTTCTTCGGGTTGCCCTGCAGGCTCATCAGGTTGATGCTGCCGCCCCAGTAGCGCCCGGCAGTCTTGCTCGTCCCGAGCATGCGCGTGTAGGCCACGTCGAGGTTGTAGCAGGCGTTGTCGAACTGCATCGAGGACCAGCCCGTGTCGTCGATCAGCCCGTTCCTGATGTTGGCCCGGTTCAAGTTGTTGCCGAAAAGACCGCACCCGCTCACGTCCTCGATCCTGCCGATGTCGCAGTAGAAGTCGTTGACCAGGTTGGCGTAGACCGCGTGCGTCACGAGCAGGTTGGTCAGCCCGACATTCCCGTCGCTCGACTCGCAGTTGTATATTTCGGGCTTCTCGATTGCCACTCGCTCGATCGTGCCACCGCCGCCCATCTCGGCGAGGAGCATGTACTTGTTCACCGAGCTGATCGTTGGCAGAAGCGAGCCGTCGATCTCGGGGCGCTTCCACTCCACGTCACTCGAAGCGATGCGCACGAACACGGATTCTGCGGCGCCCATGTGCGGGCGCAGGACGCAGCCCGGCTCCTGCATGATCTTGATCGGCCTGGTGATCGTCGCCGGGCGCGCGTTGAAATTGCCCTGGACGTCCAGAATGAGCGTGCGGCCGTAGTTGTCGGTGATCGCCTCCTGCAGCGTCCGGTATTCGCTCAGGCGCCGCGTCGTGCGCGAACGCAGGAACGTGAAGATCGGCTTGTATGCGAGGCCGCCGAGCATTACGTGAAGTCCCCGACTTCCGCGAAGATGTAGATCGTCTTGGCGGCCGTGACCGCTACCTTCGATTTGATCTTCAGGTCGGAGCCGGTCGCGAGCTCCAGCCAGCGATTCACCCCGTCGGTCTGCAGCGAAGGAATGCGCGTCGCGTCGAGGCCGTTGACCGCCGGGTCGGTGCCGTTCGTGCCGGCGCCGTCAGGGACTGGAATCTCCCCGATCACGTAATCGACGCCGCTGATCGTCACGCACAGTTGCAGCACCTGGTCGGCCGTGTCGTCGCTCGTGATATGCAGCGCCTTCAGGCGCGTGCCGTCGGCGACGGGCGCGATGCCGAGGGTCTTGAAGGCGGTGCCGTCGGCGTTCTGGATACGGATTGCCGGGTTGCGGACGGTGCTGACCAGCTTCGGATTTGCGCTCATGATTTATAGCCCGTTGAAAAGTTCGCGGTTGAGAAGGGATTGGCTCGGCCGGATGTCTGTGTCGATCTCTTCGATCGCGGCCTGCACGGTGACCGCACTGATGGTTGCGGTCGGCGAGAAGCTGGTATTCGCGGCATTGGAATTGGCGGTAACCTGCCCCCACTTGTCGGCGGCTAGGTCGGTCAAGAAGACCCCGGAGGTGTGCGCCACGATGCAGACGTAGACCACGTCGCTCTGCAGGACGATGTCCCCTTTTGCGTAGTCGGTTGCGGTGACCCAGCCACCGCGCACTGTCCAGGCCGTGCTCGAAAGAAGCGCGAGCACTTCGGCGCTGAGGGTGTGGATCTCGACAACGCCATCGAGCAGGGCGCCGTCGTCGCGCTGGATCAGCGCCAGGTTGTCGATGATCTGGTCGGTCGTGCTCTTCAGCGCCGTCATCAGTCCGTCGAGGGACGCCGTGCGCACGGAAGAGCGACCCGAAACGCCGTTCGCCTCCTCGTTGGAAAAATCCACCGTGATAGTAAATTTAGTGGGCTGCAAAACTGGCTCCCTTGCTCCTGTTGGCCGCCTGATAAAGCAAGAACCCGAGGAACGGCGCCGAAGCCTCGGGCATTGCCTCAGCGGGCTGCACGGCGACTGCTGGCGCGCCTCCGAGCAACAGGCCGTGCTCCGTGAACCGCGACGCCGCCCTCGAGATCGGCTTGTTCATTTCGAGTAGCCCAGCCCCTTGTCGATCGCTTCCTTCATGTCCGGCTCTTTCTCGTCGGACTCTTCCTCCGCGTCCTCGCCTGGATAGGCTTTGACCACGCGAAGCTCCATGCGCAGCTCGTTGCGGTTGCTGTACGGGTCGTTGTCGGTGGACTGGCGCGACTCCAGGCCGCGCACCGTGCCCTTCAGTTCGACGACCACCTGGCCGCCGACTTCGAGCGCGTCAAGAATTTCCTTCGAGACCGGGATAGTGACGCTGGGGTAGCTCTTTTTCTTCTTGGCCGAGGGCTCGACAGCAGTCGGATATTGCTGCTGCTCCGGCTTTACTCGATAGACGGGCACATGTCACCTCGCCAGCAGATTGAACGATGACGCCCTTGCAGCGTCGTGGCGGTGACGAACCGCTGTTCAGTCCTGCGGAGACGAGCCCGCGTACAGTCAGCGAATCGGATACGAGGATAGCTTTTCCGCCGCTATAGTCAACCTGGAAAAAGAAAGGGCGCCCGAAGACGCCCTCTCACCAAACCGCACCAAGCCATGCATCACCACACCGAACCCTGCCTTGCCGCTCCTGACCAGATCCCGCCATGCCACGCCGTGCCTGACCCGACCGAGCCTTGGCTAACCGAGCCGCACCCTACCGAACCAAGCCTAGCCCGATTGCTTGCTGAACTTCACGATCACGAAGCGCCCGTATGTCGGACGGAAATCACCAACACCGATCAGTCGTCCAGCCATGCCGATCACCTCGTTCAAATCCTGCTCTGCGATGTACTCCGGCAAACCGACCATCAGGTCAAACTTCGCGTGCCATCCGGCCTTGAGCGCCGGCCGCGTTCGATTCACGCCGTTGCGCTGGATCAGCACCCGACGGCGGTCCTCGTAGTCCCACTTCTTCACGCCGAGCGACGCAAGCGCCGTAAGGCTCTGCACGCCAGCTTTGAAAAGGTCCATCGCCGACTTCCGCGGCGAGCGCGGATCCTGCCTGAACTTCGCCGCGTGGATGATCGCCTGGCGCAGGTACTCGCCTGGAATCGCCAACTCGCCGCCATCCGTGCGGTACACATAGCTTTCGAGATCGTCGGACTTTTTCGCCGCGCTGTTCTTCGCCGCTTTGGCCTTCGCATCGACGGCCTCCGGGTTCCAGCGATGGAAGAGAAAGTCGGCTGCACCCTCGATCGTCACCGCGACGACGTACGGCTCGCTCGCCGCGATGACTTCCTTGCCGCCATTGGACGGCTCCCTCAATGCTGTGATTTTGCTCATTGTTGCCCTCTCTGGTAGCCGCGCCTCATGGTCTCCCGAGCGATCCGTGCAGCAGCATGCTCTTCGAGTACGCTGTAGACGTAGTCGCTCAGGGTGATGCGCGGGTCGTTCGCAATGAACTGCTCGTATGCCTCTCGCAGCGATGTCGGGACGTACGCCTTCAACTGCGCGCTCCGCTTCTCGGCCCTCATGGCTGTCCATGCCTCTCGGTGAGCGCCCTGAAGATCGGATCACGCTGAAGTACCAAGGCGACCGCGGTTGAAAGACTGCGGCCCTCGTGCGACGCGAGCTGCTCCAGCGCCTGTCTCGCGCTCGGGACCAGGTGCACGGTGATCGGCGCCGTGCGCTTCTCGCGTCGCACTTGGTTCATATCGCCGCCATGCTCTCCAGCACAACCGCATCTAGGATGCGCCGGCGAAGTCGCCTGCAGATCCTCACCGCCGGCTGCGGGTCGCCCCACGTCCTCGGGTGGATCGGCGCGTTGATGACCTTCCTACCGCCCTCGATTACTGGAACGCCGTGCGCCAGGTAGTACAGGCGACGCCAGCCGCTCGCGGCGGTGCTACCATTCTTCTCAGCCATTCGGTGCCTCTCATGGGTTTTCGATTGGTCAGGCGGTGCGGGGCGTTTGCGCGCCCTGCTCCGCCGCTTCAGGTTTTGGCCTGTTGAGGTACTCCTTCAATGCCGTCGTAACGATTTGCGAGGTGCTGCGCTCTCGCTCATCGGCCAACACCTTGGCGCGCGCCATCACCTGCTCAGGCAGGTACAGTGTGTAGCTCTTTCCGAACCTCTTTCGCATGCTTCCTCCGCGTATATGTGACAAGTGCAACTGATTCAATGTGCGTTATACATGCCACATATTGCGGCGTCAACACGTATCGGGCAGGCTTCCGGGCATGGCTCAAGAGAAACAGACCGGCGTGGAAGAACGGATCGGGTATACCTTTCGGCTCCCCAGGGGACTCAAGGACGCCCTGATCACGGACGCGGAGACGCATTCCCGTTCGCTAAATCAACACGTTGTGGACATTCTGGCCGCCTATCTCGAGGGCCGGCTGATCGATGCCGGGCGGCTGCTAGCCGATCCGGCTGTCCGGCGCCTCATCCGGGCTGCGGTAGAGTTGCAGGGCAGCGGCCGGAAACGATGAACCCCGACTACGACTGGAGCAAGCCCCTCGGCCAGCGCCGCCCCAAGGTCATGGAGCGCATGCCGGACCCGCCGCCGCGGATGGCCTTCGAGATCGACGAGGACAAACTGCGCAGCGCGCTGCCGCCGCCGGTATCCAGCGGCTGGGAAGATTTCAAGGTGCTGACGATGATATTGGGCACTCTGCTCCTAGTGCTCGCGTGGTTCGGCTTTACGATCTGGGCGCTCTTCACTGCGCCGCCGATTGCGTTGACGTTGCCGATCGTTCTTGTGCTCGTGTTTCTCTTGCTGTTCGCCTTACGGCGCTGACGTACTCGCGCACGTCCTTCCTTTCCTCGCCTGTCATATACATGCTCTGCTGGAAGAGTTGATTCAGCTGCGCCGGCAACTGCTCCATCGGCGTCCTCGTCGTCTTCGCAAGCCACCCCACCACGGTCGGGTTGACCATGAGTCTCGCCACGATGTTTGCTGCGACCGGTTGACCGACAGCAGCACCCACGCTCCCCGTACCGATCAGGACGAAGAGCGGTACCTGAGACGCGACAGCCTGACCCGTGCCGCTAGGGTTGGCGAAGACCTTCGAGCCTTCGCGCATGTTGGCCGCGACCTGGGCGATCCGGTTCAGGTCCGCGCGCATGCCATCCGGCATCGGCGCGAAAAGCGTGCTCTTGGCCGCCGGATGCAGCCGGTTCCAGCCCGTGAGGAAGCTCTCCGCGCTGAAGGTATCGCCCGCGGCGCCTTGCTTCCCGGGCAGCGCCTCGCCGAGCCGCCTCAAGACCGTCGCGGTGATGACTTTTCTGCTCTCGTGCGTCAGGCCCTTCATGACGCCCTTCAGCGTCGTCGCCCCTTCCTTCGTGCCGGCAATGGCCGCCTTGAAGATGTCCTCCGGGTCGCCCTTCGCGAGGACCGGCTGCAGCACCTCCTCGATGCGCTTCAGGCCGGATCGGTAGTGGTTCGATGCGCGCACCATCGCGGCCTCGGCCTTCGGCCCAGCTGCGCGCGCCGCGGCCCCCATGTCCCTCGTCAGCGCGCCGTAGAGTTGCTTCCACTGCCCGGTAGGCACGTCGTCCACAAGTGAGGGGTTGGCCAGCTTCGCGCCAATCGCGCTGCGCAACTCCTTCATCGCCTGGTACGGAAGACCGCCGGGCTGCGCGAGCGTCTGTCCAGTCACGATCGGCTTGCCATCCGGCCCGAGCAGCTTGCTCAGGATGGGTTGTGCGGGCGTGGCGCCTGCATCCTTGGCGAGTGCCGCTTCAACTGCCGCGAGCTTGGGAGTTTGGATGAGCGCCGATGTCTTCGTCGCGCCGGGAATTGGCCGCGTGAGCTCGGCGAGTTTGGCCAGCGTGTTCGCGGCCGGCACCTTCGTGTCCGGCGCGATGTACTGGTCCACCTTGTCGTAGAGCGTCGCGGACTTGGCCCTGAAGCTCGTTACAAAGTCGTCGATCCCGGAGGCGATTTGCCGCCCGGCCGGCGCGGCGCCGGAGCGCGCTGCCAGGCTCGAGGCCATGTCGTCAATCCTAGACCCGAGCCCGGCCACCTCTGCCTGCGCTTTTGCCGCCATACGACCAGACGACCCTGGGAGCTTGGCGAGCAACGACTCGACGGCTCGATTCGCGCGCCCCTCGGTTCCCTGGCCTACGGTAGGCGTACCGGCGCCGGCCTTCTCGAATGTTTCGACGTTCTGCGCCAGACGCTGGCGCCCAGCCTCACCACCACGCACGGCGCGCCGCACACCTTCGGCGAGAGCAGTGGAGGCCGAAGGCGCGAGTGCCCCAGCCACACCCGCTGCCATCTGCGCCCCTGGCCCCCCGCCCGCTTCCCTCGTGACGCTCGCCGCCCCTGGTCCGGTCGCCCCGGCTGCCACTTGGGTGCCTGGAGCAGTGCTCAGAAGCTGCCCTATCCGTTGCACCAATGCATTGCCAGCGCCTGCCATGCCTCGGCCTAGGCCTACCATCCCCCCAGCCCCTGCCATGCCTCCAGCAACGTCCTCGGCCACGCGCTCGGTCGCGTTCTCGGCCACCGGCAGGCCGAACTTCGTGAGCAGGCCTCGGATCGTGTTGGCAGTACTCGGCAGAGCCGACTCCCTGCCCTGCAGGAAGGTGCTCAATGGCGCGCCGCCAGCCACGTCCCTCGCCTGCCCGAAAGTGGCGATGAGGTTGCGCGGGATGTCCGCGATCAGACCTGGCAGCGCTGTGGCCCCTTGGACTCCGGCGCGCACCGTGCGCCCGACCGCGCGCACCGCCTGCTCTGGCAGGCTCCGTTCGGTCGGCGCGGGCGGTGTTTCACCCACGGGATGCGCGGTCGCGAGGTCGAACTTGCCGCGCGGCGCTTCTACGGGTTCTGCCGTGGCGAGGTCGAAGGCCACTACTGCGCCTCCTCGAATTGCTGGCCATCAGGGCTGACATAAGCCTGGTTGCCCTTCGCGTCCTTCATGAGCTTCCAGCCCTTCGCGTTCGTCGCTGGCCGCGCAGCCGGCGCAGCAGCTGCGGAGCGCTGTTTGCTCGAATTGCCATGCTTCAGGTTGTACGCCTCGCGCAATCTGTCCTTCGCGCTTTCCGTATATTTCAGGATTCGATCGAGCGATCCCGTGAATTCATCTACCGACTGCGCGCGATCGAGGGCGGCGAGATTCGCCATGAGCAATTGCCCTTCCTTATCTGACACCTGCCCGAGCGCGCCGCCCGTCTTGGAGTTGTTGCGCATGTTTTGCAGGACCCCGAATGCCACCTGCGACTTGAGCGTCTCCAGGCCGGCTTTGAAGTTCGCCGCATCCGTCCCGGGAATCGTCATCGCTCCGCCGACACCTGGAACGAATGCCATAGCCCCTGTGGCCTTCGACAATCCTGGATGCCCTTTCAGCCTGCTCGCTTCCGCTGCCAGGCGGTCAAGATCGGACTGCATGGAACCTAGCGCGGCGGTGTCCTGATTGAATTGCCCTTGCAGCTTCGTGTCGGCAGGTCCGCCGGGGATCGCTTCGAGAGAGCCGTCCGGCTTCCGGCGATACCCAGACGGCGGTTTTCCGCCCCCACCGCCTTCCCGCTCGCTCGCCGCTTGGGCGTTGGAGTGCGCTGCGCTAGCTCTGTCTCGCGCGGCCTTCGCTTCGGCCTCCGCGAGCGAGCGCGCGAGCAGCACGTTGCCGGGATCCGCGCTCGGATCGGCGCTGACATCACCGCTCGCCGGCGCGAACGTCGCGCCCGTAGTGCCGATGTTCTCGTGCAGCTTGATCGCGGTGCCTGGCTTCGCGCCCTGGCTGATGGCCGATGCGCCCTGGAAGTCTCCCTTGGCGATCGCGTCCTGCACCGCCTGCACGAGGGACTGCGTCTGGACGTTCCCCGAGGCCTCGGTGAGCTGCGCGGCGTTCGTCTTGCCGGTGCCGAGTAGATTTGCTTGCGCGGCAGCGAGCGCGTTGCGAAAGAGCCGCTCGGAGCCCGCTGGCAGGTTCGCTGGCCGGCCCACCTGCACGTCGCCGTACAGATTACCAGCCGGGTCCTCGGCGCCCTGCGGATTCGCATCCATCTCGCCCCTGATGTGGCGTGAGAGTTGCGTTGCCTCCGGCAGGTTGATTCCTGCGGAGTGCGCCGCGAACTCGGTACGCCGCGCGGGATCGGCGCGCATTTGCTGTTCGGCCTTGCCCTGTTCCACCTCGGCGCGCACCTTCTCGACGAGGCTCATCTTGTGCGCGGTGTCGGCCGCAGCTTGGTCGGCTTTGATCTCGTCCAACGGCGAGAGCCCTGCGCCGCGGCTGCTCGCCACGAGACGGCGAACTGCCTCCGTGAGACTGCTTGACGGCGCGGTTCTAAAGGTCGGCATCAGCCGTTCCCCCAAATGCTGAAGACGCGCTTCTGCTGCATCTGGCGCCTAATCCTGGCATCCTGCGCTGCCTGCTCGTTCGTCGCGGTGTTCGAGTCGTACAGGTTCCCCGAAGAGTCTTCGAAGCCCTGCCCGTTGTTCGCTGCGCTGCCGGCCCCCGCCGCGGCAGCACCGCCAGCGCCTGCCGTGGCGTAGCCCATCCCAACATCGGCGAGCAGGTTCACGAACGGATTGGGCTTCACGTTGCCAATGTCGGTCATGTAGCCGCGGCCGATGCTGTCGATGGCACGGTTCGAGGCGTCGACAGTGCCGGCGGCTTTCCCAAAGCGCAACTGGTGCTTCTGCCGCTGCTCGCCGGGAGCGCCCATCGCCGAGAGCTGCTCGATCGCGCGGCGCGTGCGCTCGGCGATGCGGTTGGCATTCTCCGCCGCACCCCCGCGGTAGTCCTCGGAGAGCTTGCCGGTGGTGCCTGGTGCATCGAAGGCCTGCGCGGCGCCGACCGTCTGGCGCAGGCTCTGCTCCCGGTCCGTCGTCAACTGCGACAGCTCGTCCCCGCGCGCCTTTGGCGTTTGCTTCGTCAGGAGTTCCTCGGTCGCGGCGACGCCCTCCTTGGACTTCTCGCGCTGCAACGCCTCCATCGCGCTCTGGAAGGAGCGGCGACGGTTGTCAGCCTGCTTCTCGTTCTGGTACTTCAGGAACGCCGAAGCGGCGAGGATGAGTAGCTGGGGCCACATGGCTATGAGCTCGGCGTAACCCGTCCGCTGGTGGTGGTTCCGCCCGGAGTCCTGAAAAAGGCGCCAAAGCTGTCGCGATAGCGTTGGGCCAGCAGCGCCTCGTTGCCAGCGAGATTGCTCCCCGTTCCGACATCCGCTGCGCCCTGAAATAGATCGGTGAACAGTTGAGCCTTCTGCGCGCTTTCCGCATTGGCGAACGAGTTCCGCAAGCCGGCCGCAGCTGCGCCGATTGCGCTGTCACCGGCCCCTGCGTTCACCAGGTTGACCGCGTTCAACCGTTCTTCCTCCCGCTGTCCGGTGAGGCTGGCGATAGCGCGGCGCACCGACTCGTCGACGCGGGTCGCCCCAAGGTCGCGGTCCTTCTTCACGTCGCCTTGCTG
>Ga0210377_10002873_pt1 | contig 14897 bp, 13 predicted proteins | sample PLM4_65_b1redo_FD_155480 | JGI IMG/M metagenome (GOLD analysis project Ga0210377, IMG submission 155480) | Groundwater sediment microbial communities from an aquifer in East River, Colorado, USA - PLM4_65_b1 redo | ecosystem: Environmental > Terrestrial > Soil > Riparian zone | place: USA: East...
TCCGCCACATCCACATACTCGCAACCGCCGTAATAACGCTTGCCCGGATAGCCTTCGGCATACTTGTTGGTCAGCTTGCTGCCCTGCGCTTCCATCACGGCAGGACTGGTGTAGTTTTCCGAGGCGATCAGCTCGATGTGATCTTCCTGGCGGCGATTTTCATTCTGGATCGCAACCCACAATTCCGGGTCGGTCAGGGCGATGGTGTTTTTGCTGGTGAACATGGCGGTTATTCCTGATGTTTTGTAAACGGGAAAGGCGTGGATTCTACCATGTAGGCATGGCATACAGGAATTGTGGGTTGGGCGCCTCATTGCCTCAGACCGTTCGCCCTGAGCCTGTCGAAGGGTCGCCGCGAAGCGGCGGGGCACTCTGTGGTGTGCACAACGAAAAATCAAAACCGCCGGGAGTAACCCGGCGGTTTTGACTATAAACTCGGTGACACGTCACCGCACTCCATATCACCGTCCCGCCACCGTCATCCCCTCGACCAGTATCGACCCGCACTGGCGCGATCCCTGCACCAGCACATCGTTGCCTACCGCGATGATGTTGCGGAACATATCTTTCAAGTTACCCGCGATGGTGATCTCCTGCACCGGATACTGGATCTCGCCGTGCTCCACCCAGAATCCCGCCGCACCGCGCGAATAATCCCCCGTCACCGGATTGATGCCATGCCCCAGCAATTCCGTGACCAGCAAGCCACGTCCCATTTGTTTCAGCAGCCCGCTAAAATCCGGTGCTGCGGTTTTCCCTGCGGAGGATCTCAAGATCAGGTTGTGGTTGCCGCCGGCGTTTCCGGTCGTGCGCATGCCCAGTTTCCGTGCCGAATAGCTGCCGAGAAAATATCCGCGCAACACACCATTTTCGACGATAGTGCGCCGTTGAACCCGCACGCCCTCGTCATCGAACGGACTTGAACCCAGCCCTTTGCGGATGTCCGGCACGTCTTCGATCTGGATGTGCGGAGCAAATATGGATTTGTCGAGCTGGTCGAGCAGGAACGAAGACTTGCGATACAGGCTGCTGCCGCTCACTGCACCGGTAAAATGCCCCAGCAAACTGGACGCGATCGGCGCCTCGAACAACACTTGCACCTGCATGGTATCGAGCTGGCGCGCGTTCAAACGGCGCACCGTCCGTTCTGCCGCGATGCGCCCGATCTGGCGTATCTCGACAATATCCCTGGCATCGCGGGCCACGCTGTACCAGTAGTCGCGCTCCATCGCATCATCCTTGCCTGCAATCACCGCACAACTGACACTGTGGCGTGAGGTCGGATAACCGCCGATGAAACCGAGGCTGTTGGCATGCACGAACTGCGCCTCGTGCAGGTTCACCGTCGCGCCTTCCGAGTTGTTGATGCGCTTGTCCGCATCCAGTGCGGACTGCTCGCATTCCCTGGCCAGTGCTATTGCGTCGTCCACCGGCAGATCCCACGGGTGATACAGATCGAGATCGGGCAATTCGCGCGCCAGCATGTCGGTATCGGGGAGGCCGGAGCAATCATCCTTCGCGGTATAGCTGGCGATCGACAGCGCCGCATCCACGGTATCGCGTACTGCCTGACGCGAAAAATCCGAAGTGCTGGCATTGCCGCGCTGCTGGCCGATGTAGGCGGTGATGCCCAAGCCCTTGTCGCGGTTGTATTCGATGGTTTCGACCTCGCCGTGACGCACCGTGACACCTTGACCGAAGCCTTCAGTCACTTCGACCGAGGCGGCCGATGCGCCGCGTTGCTTGGCGTAGGCCAGCATGTCTTGCGCGATATTGCGCAACGCATCGGCAGAGTGGGCAAACCTGCCCTGGGCGGGAACAATGGAACTTGCGGCAGATGAAGCTAGCTTGCTCATAACAAAATCGGTAATTGACGAAAGACGGTATCATAGCAGTATCGCGCAAGCCCATTAAGACCAGATACATAAACTGTCATGAATCCGCACAATAAAGACGAGCCGCTGCATATTCATCTGGGCGATGACGAGGATGATGTAGCCGAGGTCCACGACGACGACGTGGTAGAAGTCATCCGCCCCCATGCGCGCAAGGCAGATAACACCTACACCAGGGGCCGCGGGCTGCGCAACCAGCCCGTGGTGGCAGAAGACGAGGAAGAACTGCCGCCGAGCAAGACCAAGATCAAGAAGCAGATGCACGAATTGCGCGACCTCGGCAAAGAATTGACCGAGCTCGGCAAGGATCAACTCGCGCAGCTCGACCTGCCCGAAAACCTGCGCGATGCGATCCGCGAGATGAAGAACATCAACAAGTTTGGCGCGCAGCGCCGCCAGATGCAATACATCGGCAAGTTGATGCGCGAGGTGGACACCGCCCCGATTCTGGCCAAACTGGATGTATGGAAAGGCACCTCGCAACAGCATGTTGCCTATATGCACCAGTTGGAGCGCTGGCGCGACCGGCTGCTGGAGAGCGATACAGCATTAACCGAATTGCTCGCCGCCCATCCTGGTGCCGATGCGCAACGCTTGCGCACGCTGATACGCAATGCGCAAAAAGAAATGGAAGCAGGCAAGCCGCCGAAAAATTTCCGCGAAATATTTCAGGTGCTACGTGAGATCATTCCCGAGTCAACATAAACAAAAAACAACGACTGGTCCACGAAAGACACGAAAAGCACGAAAATAAGCATAGTGGGCAATTTCGTGTCTTTCGTGCTTTTCGTGGACTGATTGTTTTTTCCCCAGGATAAATGATGCCCAACAACACCGCCCCGATAATTCTCGAATCAGGCAAGCACCCAAGACACAGCATCATCTGGCTGCATGGCCTGGGTGCAGATGGCCAGGACTTCGTGCCCATCGTCGATGAGCTGAGTCTGCCGGTTGCGGTGCGTTTCATCTTCCCTCATGCACCGATGCGGCCGGTCACGATCAATGGCGGATTCGTGATGCGTGCATGGTATGACATCGCCGGTTCGTCTATCGACGCACAACAGGATGAACAGGGAATACGTGATTCTCAAGCATCGATCGAAACACTGATCGCGCAGGAAGCGGCGCGCGGAATCGCGCCAGGCCACATCTTTCTGGCCGGATTTTCACAGGGGGGTGCCATCGCGCTGCACACCGCGTTGCGCCAGACCGTCCCGCTGGCCGGAGTGCTGGCTCTCTCCGCTTATCTGCCTATGTCAGACAGCGTCAACTCCGAAGCTCTTCCGGCCACAAGGATCACCCCGATTTTTATGGCGCATGGCCGCGGTGACCCGGTCGTGCCTTTTGAATTGGGTATCGCCTCAAGGGAAACTTTAATCAGGCTTGGCTATGCAGTTGAGTGGCATGAATACTCCATGCAGCACTCGGTGTGCGAACAAGAGCTGCGCGATATTGAAATTTGGCTGTCCGGACGCTTGAATGGAGATGAACCGGTTCCTTCACTGGGCTCATAACCGGCGACTTGACTATCGATAGCCGAGTCGAATGGCTATAACCAGCCGCCTGGCTGCCGATTTTGGGTAGCCTAGTGGAATGGCTATAACCAATGACTTGCCCAGCGTCTTTTGCTGGGCTAGCCAGATGGCTAGTAGTCATATCAATGGTTCAATCAGCGGAATGGCTAGCGGTTTTCTCAAAAGCTTCATCAGGACGGGGAAGAACGCTTAAAGCCGGTCACAGTTATACATGCCCTGAACCGCTTTCCAGCTTGACGAGGCGGAATTGCACCAGATCGCAATCCAAACATCTTTCCAAAAATTTGACGGGAATCAGCAGATAATCCTCTTCATTGAGCTCGCTCAATAAGCTACGGTTCCCGGCAAAAGTATCCGCCTTCATCAACAATCTGGCTTCTCCTGCCAATTCACCCGGTTTTTCATTGAGCCACAATGCCGTCTGCCCATCATCAAATGCTCCTCCGCCCTCACCGCTCTGGACCAGGGCTACCGGTGTTACCTGATTGGTCAGCATCTCAACCCCCACATGCAATTGGCCCTTGTCATCGCGCATCAAGCGCCGCACGATTGCCACGCCCCAGGTTTGAGCTCCTGCCGGCTGTACTCCCAGCAAGCTGCCGACGCGTATGTCATCGCTTTCCTGTGCTGGCAATACGGTGCGGAATCCATTGACGCTGATATCCTCAACCTCCCATTGAGCCGGCTTTTCCTGGTTGAAATTCAAACCTGCATTGGTGCGTTCCACTGCACTGTTAAAACCTCGCACAACATTCATGCTGATCTTGATGCTCCGTCGAGCATTACGCCGCAATGGCGGGGAGCGCATATAGTCCGATAAATACTGCGCCGCCTCGCTCAATAATTCCGCGGGATAAGCCCCGGTTAGAGTGAGATCTTCAGGAATGACTTTCTTTGCCAGTGTCTTGATCAATGATTCAAGTTTTGGTTGCATCCCGGCCATGCTAATGAATCTTGTGGTCGGATGGGCGGTGGCATCCACCTTGACTCGCTTAGGTGCGGCCGGGTGGTTCAGATCGAAGCTGAACAGGTCGTGCTTTCCTTGCCGCGCCTGCATATCGATATCCGTGCAAAATTGAGCTATGAGCCGCTCGGTCAGATGCATATACAGTGGTTTCATGGCGTGGACTCCGCAGCCATACCATCCCAGCAGATGCCCCACCTCGAATTTCACCGAAGTGTTGCCGGCCATACCAGGATACAGATTTACCGGCGTATCAAGGCATTTTTGAAGTTCTGCGTGACTGATGATTTGCGCAAGATTCGTCCAGATCATTTTATCAATATGGCCATAGCGGACACAAACGAACTTCAGTTGCCCGACCAAGGCGTTCACGGTACGTGCCAACAGCAAAGGTAACTGCGTTTTGATGGCGTTGCTGCTTTTTCCGGAATCACTACAACGGTCAAACAAAGTGTAATAGGCATTTGCGGTATGGCGTGAAAAATTGCTCAACAACAACCACAAACGATTATCCTGGAATTTTCCCAGCTCATTCAGGGTAAAATATTCTCGCGAAAATTTTCGGACGTGTGGCTGGGCAGCCTCATCGAGCAGGCGCAATACGGCAAACTGGTGATCCAGCTTGAAATCGGTATTCTCCGAAACCGACTCTATCCACTCGGTCAATTCCATGAGCAACTTGTTCGGATCGTTTTTCGGCAAATCCTCCAATAATGCTTGCACAGACTTGATGTCTGCCAAGGGATGGTCGGATTTTTTTCCAAATATTCCCGATAGCATCTTGTCCCTTCCTGCTGTCATTTATTTTGACAATAATTAAGGCAACAATATAACCACTAATTGGCCAGATGAACAGATTAAAAAGGACTAACTTGATCCCCTGGTTGACCGATTTCGCGCCATTCCCACCCGTCGAACAAGCACTGCGCTCACCGAATGGCTTGCTTGCCGCTGGTGGGGGCCTGTCCGAAACGCGCCTGCTGGAGGCCTACCGTCACGGGATATTCCCCTGGTTCAATCCCGGCGAGCCGATCCTGTGGTGGAGTCCGGACCCGCGCATGGTGCTGATCCCGGGTGAATTCAAGGCCTCACGCTCGCTGAAAAAGGTGCTGCGCAATAGCACCTATGAGGTGCGCACCGATTCCGCATTCGAAGCGGTGATGCGTGCCTGCGCCGCGCCTAGAAAAGGCCTTCAGGGCGGCGGCTGCGACACGTTACTGGCGGAGCCAGCCGATTGCGGGAGCAGCCGCCCGGCCGCCCTTGATGAAACTACTAGCCATTCCACTAGATTGCCAAAAGACGGCAACCAAGTGGCTGGTTATCCCGCGCCAGAAGGCTCCGCCTCTCCGTGTCAGGGCGGCGGCTGCGACACGTTACTGGCGGAGCCAGCCGATTGCGGGAGCAGCCGCCCGGCCGCCCTTCCCGCGCCAGAAGGCTCCGCCTCTCCGTGTCAGGGCGGCACCTGGATAGGCGAGGGCATGATAGTGGCATATTGCGCGCTGCATCGACTGGGCTATGCGCACTCAGTGGAAGTGTGGATGGCGGGCAGGCTCGTTGGGGGTTTGTACGGTGTCAGCATCGGTCACATGTTCTACGGCGAATCCATGTTCAGCCTGGTCAGCAACGCCTCGAAAATCGCTCTGGCACATCTCGCCAGACAACTCGATCGCTGGCAGTTCGGCATGATCGATTGCCAGATGAAAACGCCACATCTTGCCTCGCTCGGCGCACGTGAAATTTCTCGCAGAGAATTTATCGCACGACTTCAGGAATTGGTACACTGTGCACCAATAGCCGACTGGAAATTCGACACCGACCTTTATACATGAGCCTGCTTAATGACATTCCGCTTTCCGCGCTGCATTTTTATCTGACCGCGCCGTATCCGTGCAGTTACCTGCCGGATTTGCAAGCTCGCTCCCAGGTCGCCACGCCGGCTTTCCTGATCAGTAACACGGTGTATTCGGAATTGGTTCAGCATGGCTTCCGTCGCAGCGGGACCTACACCTATAGGCCGCGCTGCGATAGTTGCAATGCATGTGTGCCGCTGCGCGTTCTGGCAAAACAATTCAGAGCAAATCGTTCCCAGCGGCGCGCATGGAATCGACACTCCAGTCTCGAGGCTACACTGCATCCGTTGCAGGACAATTCCGAGCATTACAACCTCTATCAGCGCTATCAGCACGCACGCCATAAAGACGGCGGTATGGACAATGAAGACCGCGAGTCATATCAGAACTTCCTGCTGCAAAGTAATGTCGACTCTCTGCTGGTGGAATTTCGGGATCAGGGCGAGTTGCGCATGGTCAGCGTGATCGACCTGCTCAGCGATGGATTATCCTCGGTTTATACATTCTATGAGCCTGATTTGCCGCATACCAGCCTGGGGATATACAGCGTGCTTTGGCAGATCGAACTTTGCCGTAAACTCGAACTGGATTTCGTCTACCTTGGTTACTGGATAGAGCACAGCCGTAAAATGGCTTACAAGACACAGTACCGGCCTGCGCAGGGATTGATGGATGGTGAATGGCTTGCTATCGAAAAGTCCGGCCTGAACTCAACCGAAATGCGAACACCATGAAAACGCGCCTGGGCATCTTTGTGTTTTCCCTGCTGTTGCTGCCGCTCGCAGGATTCTGGCTGAGCGGTTCGGAATGGCACGAATTTCCCGCCGATACGCCGGCCGCCATCGCGAATGCTCCAGCTACGTTACTCACCACGCTGATGCTGGCCGGTTACATTCTGCTCGTCAATCACATGACCAAACTACTCACGGGCAACAACCCGCTCAAGGCGCAACGTGACTATTTATTATGGATGGGGGCGGCAGGCGCAATGCTGGTCTGGTTGCTGGTTTATTTGAATCTGTTCGTGTCGAGCTGGACGACGCAACCGGATAATCCGGCCATGCAGTTGTTGCTTTATACCCCGCTGTTCGCGACTCTTGCTCCTGCGGTGCTCAGTACCCGCGCCTTGCTGGGTTCCTTGCCGGGGGCGCTAAAACATTTGTCCCACGGCATCGCCTTGCCTGCGCCTGGTGATGAGATACTCGTCGCCAGCCTGGGAGTCCTCGCTCTGAGCGGCCTGCTCGGAGGGGCCGCATGGCCCGCGCAACTGTTCTGGCTGCTGTGGCTGGCGCCGCTGTTGCTGCTGATCGCTTTGCAACTGCTGTGGCATGAGAGCACGATTTTTTCCGGGTTGGGAAACGGGGATTGGGGACGGGTAGTATGCGCCGCCCTGTCCGGCCTCGCAGTCAGCAACTTCGCGGTAATGGCTTATCAGGCGAATGGCGGCATTCTGGAAATCAACCTGGGCCATCCGCTGCTCGCACAACCCGGTTACGCGCTGTTCGGGATGCTGTGCCTGCAACTCGGCGATGTCATCGCTGAGAACTGGCGCGGCAAGCAACGCGGCACCATGTTCCGGCAAAAGAAAAAATTTCCGATCCCTGTGATCGTCAGGAAAAACTAACCGGCTCGTCATATTCACCCAAGCGGGAAAGACGAATTTCCAGAGGTCACTGAAGCTATCCATGTACTCATTAATCCGTCCCGCACTGTTCGCCCTCGATGCAGAAACCGCTCACCAACTGACACTCGGCAGCCTGCGGGTTCTGGATGCCATGGGATTGAGCCGTCTGCTCGCATCTCCCCCGGCCGACGATCCGCGCAGCGTGATGGGACTGACATTTCCCAACCCGGTCGGCCTGGCCGCCGGACTCGACAAGAACGGCGCATGCATAGACGGGCTGGCGGCGCTCGGATTCGGCTTCATCGAAATCGGTACCGTCACACCGCTGCCCCAGCCCGGCAATCCCGGGCCGCGCCTGTTCCGCCTGCCTCAGGCCAGCGCCATCATCAACCGCATGGGTTTCAATAACGAAGGCGTGGACAGGCTGATAGCGAACGTGCAGCGCGCCAGGTATAGCGGCATTCTGGGCATCAACATCGGCAAGAACGCGTTCACGCCGATAGCGCGCGCGGCCGATGATTATCTGATCTGTCTGCGCAAGGTGTATGCACACGCCAGCTATGTTGCCATCAACATCTCCTCGCCCAACACCAGCAATCTGCGGCAGTTGCAGGATAGCGATGAGCTGGACGCATTGCTCTCACAACTGAAAGCAGAGCAGGAAAAATTGGCGCAGCAATTTGGAAAACACGTGCCGCTTGCCGTGAAGATCGCACCCGATCTCGACTCGGATCAGATTAAACAGATCGCCGCACTGCTCATCAAATATCGCATCGACGGAGTGATCGCCACCAACACCACGCTGTCGCGCGAGGGTGTGGAGAATCTTCCGCATGGCGCGGAACCCGGTGGTTTGAGCGGCACACCGGTGCGTGGCAAGTCCACCGCCGTGATCCGCAAGCTAGCCGCCGAACTGCAAGGCGCGCTGCCCATCATCGGTGTCGGCGGTATCCTTAAAGGATCAGACGCGCTGGAGAAGATGCAGGCCGGTGCATCGCTGGTGCAGATATACAGCGGCCTGATCTATCGCGGCCCGACACTGGTTACCGAGTGCGCAACGGCGGTGAGACAAATGAAGTAACACTTCGCTGTCAACCAGCGCCTTCCCCGTATAGACTAAAAGCCGACGGTCAAATAACAGCGAACCTGTATCCCACACCAACTTCCGTCAACAGGAAGCGGGGGCGCGCGGGATCTTTCTCCAGCTTGTGTCGCAGGACACCCATATAGATGCGTAGGTAATGGGCTCGCTCCACATAGTTCGGCCCCCAGACTTCCTTGAGCAGGAAGTGGTGCGTCAGCACCTTGCCCGCATGCTTTACCAGCACGGTCAGCAGGCGGTACTCGATCGGGGTGAGGTGAACTTCCACGCCGCTGACCGAGACCCTGCGATGTATCATGTCCACCTTCATCTCGTCCACCGAGAACACGCCTTCATCCCCATTCGCGGCTGAAGACACATGACGTAATGCCACTCTCATGCGCGCAAGCAACTCGCCCACGCCGAAAGGTTTGACCAGATAATCATCAGCACCTGCATCCAGGGCGGAAATCTTGTCGCTTTCCTGCGAGCGCGCGGACAGGATAATGATGGGAACGGAAGTCCACGCGCGCAACTCCTTGACCACTTCGACGCCATCCATGTCAGGCAGGCCGAGATCGAGAATAATCAGGTCCGGCTTGCGCGTCGCGGCTTCGGCCAAACCCTGTTTGCCGGTCTCCGCTTCGATCACCTGATAGCCTTCCGAGGCCAGCGTGGTCCGCAGGAAGCGGCGTATCTGCGCTTCGTCTTCGATGACGATGATGGTGCCGGCATTGTTCATAATTCGGCGATTTCTTCGTGCTCGATCAAAGGCGGCTTGGTCAATGGCAATGTGAAATGAAATGCTGCTCCGCCGGAAGGCAAATTATCTGCCCATATCCGTCCGCCATGCGTCTCCACGATGGAGCGGCAGATCGTCAGGCCCAGTCCTGCTCCGCCCTGATTGCCCTCGCCGGTGACGCGATGGAATTTTTCGAAGATCAGTTTTTCTTCCCCGGCCGGGATGCCATGGCCCCGATCGGAAACTGTCACCACCAACTCGTTCGATCCGGTTGCGGCAGAAATTTCTATGGGAGTTCCGGGCGGCGTGTACTTCACGGCGTTTTCCAGCAGGTTTGCAAACACCCGCTCGATCAGCAGGCTGTCTATCTCGACCAAAGGCAAGTCGTGCGGCAGCTTGACGGTTACCGGATGGTTGACCATGCGCATGCTCAGACCTGCCAACGCGCCGCCGATCACTTCTTCCAGCGGTTGCCATTGCCGGTTCAGCACGACAGCACCCGCCTCGAGCCGTGCCATGTCCAACAGGTTGTTGGCCAATCCGGACATGCGTATGGCCTCGTCATAAATGGCTAGTCCGAGTTCGTGGCGTGCATGGTTGTCGAGCTTGTCATCATCCCTCACCAGGCTACTGGATGCGCCCACGATCGCCGCCAGCGGCGTGCGCAAGTCATGCGAGATCGCCGCCAGCAATGTGTTGCGCAACTGCTCCGTTTCCATTTTTAGCTGGGCGCTGTGTGCTTCCGCCGCCAGCCTGACCCGCTCCAGCGCCAGCGCGATCTGGCTGATAAAAGTTTCCAGCAGCCGCTGCTGCTCTGGCAGCGAAAGCCGCGCCGGGTTGAGCGGCAGCATGGCCAGCACTCCTATCATTCCGAAAGAGGCTTTCAGCGGCAGGTAAACCACATCGCCCCCCGGCAGGGTGTCCGTGCCCTGTCCCGCCATCTGTCCATGGTCATACACCCATTGCGCCACGCTCAGGTCGCTGCCATGGCAGGATTGCGCAGCCCCCTCGCCTTTGGGATAAACGATGCGCCCCGTTTCATCTGGCAACAACACGACTGCCTGCGCTTCAAATACTTCCGCCACATGTTTGACCGCAATGCGCAGAATATTTTCCTCGCCACGTGTCGCGGCCAGTTCGCGGCTCATGGCGTACAGCGAGGCGATCCGGCGCTCGCGATGGCCGGCGATCTTGGCCTGGTGGCGGGTGTTCACCGTCATGCTGCTGATCACCAATGCAACTAGCAGCATGACGGCGAAAGTAATCAGGTACTGTGTATCCGAAACGGCAAAGCTGAATCGCGGCGGCACGAAAAAGAAATCAAACAACACCACGCTCAGGAACGAGCTCAGCACCGATGGTCCCCGCCCGTAGCGCGCGGCGACCACCACCACGCCCAACAGGTAAACCATGATCAGGTTGGCCAGATCGAAATGGTCGAGCATGAACCAGGCGATGGCGGTGCAGATTGCCGTCGCGGCGACCGCCCACAGGTAGCCTGCGCGCCACTTGAACAGCGGGCGCTGCTCCTCGGATGCAAGCCCGAGGTATAAGCGGCTACGCGAGAAATAGGGGTTCTCCCTCGCCTGCGACAGGAAGTCGGATTCCTTGCCCACCACATGAATGCCTATATCGCCGGCTTGGCGAACGATGGTGTCAACCAGCGATCCGAACAGCCAGCGTTTCCATCCTGTTCGTGTCGGCTTGCCCACCACGATACGGGTGACATTACGCGTGCGGGCGTAAGAAATCACCTCCTCGGACAGCTTGTGACCACCCAGCGTAACTGTTTCTGCCCCCAGCTCTTCCGCCAGTTTCAGCGTGCGCAGCACGGCATCACGCTGTTCCTTGGAAAGACGCTGGAGCTTCGTTGTCTCGACATACAGCACAATCCACTCCGCCCTCAGCAGTTGCGCCAGGCGGTACGCTGCACGCACCAGATTCTCCGCGGAGCCGCCCGGCCCGATGCAGACCAGCATCCGCTCTTTCACCTGCCAAACATCCCGGATGGCATGGTCTTCGCGGTAGTCGCGCATCTGCGCATCGACACGGTCCGCCGTGCGGCGCAACGCCAGTTCGCGCAGTGCGATCAGGTTGCCCTTACGGAAAAAATTCTGCGCTGCGCGTTCCGCCTGCTGGGGCAGGTAGACCTTGCCTTCCTTCAGCCGCAGCAACAACTCGTCCGGGGGAAGATCGATCAACTCGATTTCATTGGCACCCTCCAGCACCGCGTCGGGCACGGTTTCCCATACCGGGATGCCGGTGATTTGCGAGACTACATCGTTGAGGCTTTCGATGTGCTGGACGTTGATCGTGGTATAGACATCGATACCCGCCTCCAGCAATTCCTCCACATCCTGCCAGCGCTTGAGATGGCGCGAACCCGGCGCATTGGTATGCGCCAATTCGTCCACCAGGATCAGCGCCGGACGGCGCTTGAGCGCGGCATCCAGATCAAACTCGCGCAACTGCGTATCCCGGTATTCCACCAGGCGCGGCGGCAGAATTTCCAGTCTTTCCAGCAACTGCTCAGTTTCGGCGCGCTTGTGCGTTTCCACATAGCCTACTACCACGTCCAAACCTTCTGCTCGCCGCTCGCGCGCAGCGAGCAACATGCCAAAAGTTTTCCCTACACCGGCGGAGGCGCCGAAGAAAATCTTCAGACTGCCGCGGCGGCGCTTCGCTTCGGCACGCTGCACTTTTTCCAGTAATAAGTCGGGATCAGGACGTTGATCGTTCATGGCTTGGGACTACGCCGCCACGCCTTGCCCATGGAAGATAGGCGCGTGCTCAGACTCTTCTGATCGTCGGCCAGCACATCCATCACATCGGAGATCCGCTTCGAATAGAGAAGGGTAAACAACATGAGCACTGTTGTGATCAGCGTGACGATGAAGAAGAACTCAACGCGGGAACCCAAGGGCTGGTCTGCCAAGGCAAGAAGATTCATTCCAAAAAAGCCGGTGACCACCGCGGCTACCATGCTGAACACTGTCACCACGGTGAGGCGGACGATGGTAGTGGATTGCTGGCGCTGCGCATTGCTGTCTAGATACTGGCTCATGTCCCGCAACTCTTCCTTCACCTCCTGGTACAGGGCATCGTTGCCCAGATGTTCGCTGCACAGGCGGTAGAGCGCCTGCACGTGGGATCGCTCGGACAGTTCGTGGAACCAGTAGCGGTGGGTGAAACGCAGGAAGGCCTCGAAACCTGCGTAAATCCTGCGCCGGAAACGGCTGATGGATTGCGGTGTGCGGATGTCCAGGTCATGCACCGCATCCACCATTCGGTCGGAAAACACCAGCAGCGACGCGCGGTGGAAATGCGCGATCAGGAACAGCAACACATATTGGTGGCGGAACTGGGCCAGGATGCCGTGCGTCCGGTTATGAAAATAACCGGCATGCGCGTCCCCGGCCACGATGAAGGCGCGGCCGGTGCAGAGGAAGCGGGTGTTGGGGCCGGCCTCGGTATCGGTCCAGAAGCGGTCATAGCAGTAGCGCGACTCGAACCCGGAAACGTCGGGGTCATGCACCGGCAACGCCTCATCGGGATGGAGGGTGGCGACCAGACCGAGGCGCAGCCAGTCCTCCCGGCTTATGCTGCGCGGATTGTCCACCGCCAGAAACGCCATCAACGGCATCCGGTGGTATTCGATCTGGCGGTAGCGCAGTAGGCCGGTTTCCTCGGACGGATCCAGTACCAGGGGACGCAGCAGAAAATCCCAGTGGGCAGCAATGCCCGGCGAACGGTGCTCGCGGGTGTAAGAAAGAAATTTTTCCCGGTTGTCCGTATCGGATGCGACAAGCGTTGCACCATCCGCGGACAACCACTCGGCGCGGTGGACATTGTGCTTGCCATGACCGTCTTCATCCCAGCCTGTCGGGTAGGCGCGGCCAAAGCGGTACAACAGGTCGCATACCCAGGAAAACGGCAGGTCGCCACCGGACAATTCCACCTTGAGGAAAGCGACGTTGATGTCGTCGAAAAACCAGAGTTCGATATGCTCCACGGCCAACGTGACAGGCGCTTCGCCTTCGCGCAACACCAGCCGCAAAGCGGAAACACCGCGCCGCCGGAATATCTTGATCGCCGAACCACCGGGCGGATCATCGGCATCATGGGACACATGACTGTGGCTTTCGCCGTAGATGAAGCGCTGGATATAGGGCAGGAAGGCGACGAATTCCTTGTAGTGCCTTTCTTCAAAATCAAGCTCCCCCGCCTGAAACCGGTCTTTCAGCCTGCGCCACGGATTGCCTTCGCCGCCCCGCGCCAGCAGTTCCCAGTGTGCCTTCCCGCCATTCGCAAGCGGCATCAGTTGCACCGGCCAGAAAAGCACCTTGCGGAAATAGCGCACAGTATGATCTGAAGCGGCAGCGGTCATCGTGGGTTCCATGTTTACTACAAGTTATGACATCCCAATTCTATCGCTCTTGCACATTTATAAATCCGGCATTTAGGTATTTTTCGGATTACAGTAATCGCAATTTTCACCCCGCAGCTTGCGAGCTTGCAACATGATTATGATATATGCCAATCCAAGCGGAATGATGATGGCGAGAATTGCAAGCACCGGCTCAAGCATGAACAATTCTCAGATGAACAAAGCAATCTTGATTTAACGCGCAACATCCAGCGCCAGATTGAGTTCCAGCACATTCACCCGAGGCTCGCCCAGAATGCCGAACTGACGACCCTCAGTGTGCTCTGCTACCAACTTGCGCACGGCATCCGGGTTGAGGTTGCGTACCCGCGCCACGCGGGCAAGCTGGTATTCCGCCGCTGCCGGACTGATGTGCGGATCAAGCCCGCTGCCGGAAGCGGTCACCAGATCCACCGGAACTGGTTGCTGATTGCCGGGATCGGCATCGCGCAAGGCTTGAACTCTGCCTTTCACCGCATCCATCAACGCCGGATTGGTCGGCCCCAGGTTTGAACCACTGGAGGCAGATGCGTTATTGGGCGTCGGACCGGTCGCCGAAGGACGGCTCCAGAAATACTTGGGATCGGAGAACGACTGGCCGATCAGGCTGGAACCGACCGGCTTGCCGTCTTTCATGATCAGGCTGCCGTTGGCCTGCCCCGGCATCAGGCCTTGGGAGATGCCTGTCACGACGAGCGGATAGGCGATTCCGGTAAGTAACGTCAGCAACAGAAAACTGACAACAGCGGGACGAATTTCTTTCAACATGGCAATTCCTTT
>Ga0210377_10002874_pt1 | contig 14895 bp, 35 predicted proteins | sample PLM4_65_b1redo_FD_155480 | JGI IMG/M metagenome (GOLD analysis project Ga0210377, IMG submission 155480) | Groundwater sediment microbial communities from an aquifer in East River, Colorado, USA - PLM4_65_b1 redo | ecosystem: Environmental > Terrestrial > Soil > Riparian zone | place: USA: East...
CTCTGCCTGTGCTCAAGGTCATGCTCTGCTTGGCACTCCTAAAGCAAAAGGAATCAATGACCGTCACACATTCTTTCCGATTCTTATGGAACAAAGGGTGTTCTACAAGAGACCTTACAACTTCAGTGAGGAAATCTCTCTAGGAAGCGCTATCGACAAATTAGTCTCGATTGGATGGACCACCCCTCAAGTTGTCGAGTGGCTTCGTTCCCATCAAAACGATTAAGGAATTACCTATGAAAAAGCCTAAACTGAAACGACTGAGCCTACTGGCTTGGTATTTGCGTTCCGTTCCAAGACAATATTTTGGTCTTATGTCTTGGTTGTACCTGAATGGAAGTAAATTTGTCAATGGACTCCTTAAGGATATCGAATGTGGCACGACTGCCTGTGCAATCGGGTGGGCAGGTCATGTTCCCGAATTTCGTAAGTTCGGGTTTAAACTGTTGGATAATGGTTTAATTGTTCCATCTTATAAAGGTACAAGGGGTTGGGAAGCCGTTGAAAAATTCTTCGGATTAACCAGTGCAGAAGCACTGCATCTTTTTAGCATGTACCATTACTCCAAAGGAAACGGCACCCTACCTTTTGAAGTGGCAAACCGAATTGACAAGTTTGTTGCTGATCACAGAATTTTTTCAGTATAATAACCTCTTCTCTATTGAGGGAAGCACACAGATGAAGATCAATTACCGAAAACTTACAAGTGGGTGGCGTTGGGAGATTCTCAGTGAAACTGGTGAGTGTCTGCAACATGGTTGGTCTAAGCTCAAATCCAGAGCAAAAATACAGGCGGAAGAATCTTTCATCAAACTAAAGACTGTCGGATCTGCTCCTCGGAAAGCATCATATTGTAGTTGACAGCATAACTTAGTTAAGGCACAATGGCAATATCAACTAATGGAGTAACATCATGTTGAATATCTTTCTGATCGTCGTCGCAGTAGTCTTTTCTTGGCTCGCCGTTATCTGGAGTAAGAGTGGTATGGTGAACATGGTGTATAAGTTTGTGTTCTTCATGTTGATGTCTTGGAGTGTGTTTCTCGTCCTTCAACAGTACGGCTATATCATCAAGGTGTAACATGGATCAAGCAGTTAAAGAATACGCAGCCGCAATGGAACGGGGCTGGAAGAAGTGTCCGAAGATGTGCCGAACATCTTTTTATGAAGGTTCACCCACCTCTCCTGAAGCCTGTTGTGGTAATGGTCATGCTGCCCTCGGGAAACATAACGACGCAGCCATGTGGTATCTTTTAGAAGAAACCATTGAACATATCAAGGTTAAACGGGGTTCTGATACAATGGAGCTTTCAACCGCAATCGATATTCTTTCCATCGAAGGCTGGACGACTCCTCGGATTGCCGCTTGGATTCGTAGTCATTTGGAAGATGAATGATTAACTTTATCATAGGATTGTACGTCGAACTCATCTGTCTCAAGGACAAGTTTCTTGCGCTCGACCACCAGGAAAAGTTTATTGTTCTAATGGGTATTGGTGGGATGATTTTGTGTGTTATTAGCACATACCCCGAACTGTCGGGTGTGCTCCTCGGAAAGCATTCCATTGTTTATGCTTTCATAACACTCGTGACGGCTGGTATCGGGCTCCTCCTCGGAATTATATTCGGCTTAGTTATTCTGAATGTTATACCTTTTATCAAGTGCGTAAGGGGATACATTTCTCACACAATCAGTCTCGGTCGTCAACATAGGAACTAACATCATAAAGAAGTGACAATTACCAAACCGAAATAGGTAGAGTTAATATGAGATTCACAACCATTGAAACAAGAACAACTTATGGCTTAATCGTTTCCGCACGGGAATTTGAACTCATTCTGGATCGGGATGATGAACTGCTTGCCGCAGGAAACTATGAGGCGTTACTGAGTTCCCTAATTGGAAACGTTCCGAACTTGTACGGGAGCCTGCGCTATCACAAGAACGATGGTCCTTATATTCGTTTCACATTGAAGAATGACCAACAATCTCGTGGCGGCAGCTTGGCTGCAAATGCGATCAGTCTGGAACAAGTGCAGAACATCGTGCGGACTTACATCAATGAGCAGGAAGATATGATGAATATTGGCTTTAATCTATTCAAAGGAATCGAGGGATCATAAGGGATAATTACTAGTAATATAAAAATAATGATTGTTATTTTTGTGGTAAAAAGTGGGGAATTGTGGGAGAAAGTGGGTCCATTTTGTCACAATATCTTAAAGATGAAGCTAAGGTTGTCGATCATGTGACAAAATGATTTGAATTCCCCTCACCGTTACACCCCCTAAGCCCTTGATATTACTAGTAATAATGTTTTTGAACAATTTTGTAATGGTCTGGATTGCTCCAGGTGTAGTATGACATACCGGCTACAGTGTGAACGAGCCTTATGCGTGGATCAAGCTCTGTCTCCGGGTGTCGGTAGATAGAAATTGGGCTGAGTGTCGGTGTCCAAGGACAAAAGTCCTCTGCGTGCTTCAATTTCTTTAACAATTCGGCGATGATGATGTCCATGAGGTTCCTCTCCTATGTCTCTATGGGTATAAGACTGCTCAAGGATGCCTTAAGTGACATAAGGCATGCTTGAATAGCCTCAGATTAGATTGTCTATGTGTCAAAATGGCTCATAAATGGTTCAAATGGCTCGAAATTAGTTCGTTTTTTGTTTTATCGGGTATTTTGTAAAAAAATTTGTGAGGTTTGTCGAAAATGGGGTCGAAAGGTTAATTTAATTTTACAAAATGGCTTAAAACGAATTGTTATAGCATTGTTAAATGATAAATGTCAACTGTAATACGATGGTCAAATTTAACAATTAACAATTTTTAACAATTGACCGGCGATTTTGTCACTGTTAAATGACTGTTAACAAATTTTTAATGAGCAGGCTGGCAATACTTCTGCCAGCATGAGACTATTATACATTAAAATCAATCGGATGTCAATGTTTTTTAATTTAACACAAAAGCGAAAACCCATACCTCCCCCCTCGGGGCGCTTGCGCCTTCGATCTGCAACCATTATAGCAAAAAACTTTGTTCAAGTCAAGCGAAAAGGCAACAAAAATCCTTTTCAACAACGAAAATCTTTAAAGTCTGTAAAACGTGAGACTTTTTCACTTTTGTGTCATCGATCTTTGACAATTTTTAACAATCTTTGACAATTTTGTTTTCTCCCTTGCTACTAAGTGCTCCCGAAGGTGCGATCTCAGGGTCCATCAACAAAAATTAAACAAAATCGAGAAGAATTTAACAAAAATCAACAACGGTTTTACAATTTCCCTGATCCAAGGGCGTATGTGCTATTGTATCACAACCAGTTTCCTAATGCAAGGATGCTCGCGACTGGCACCAACGGAGAGCCTTAAGCTTTCAAGTGTATTTAGTGTTGATCCATACCTCCCCACTGGTTTCTGATACCATGAAAGTGATTATACACTCTCATAGCCATTTTGTCAAGCGGGTTTAGTCGCCTTTGATGATAATTCGCTCTTCGAGACCATTCTCAGGTGCTGCCACGAACGAATACGGGTAGGTTTCGCTCTTAACCTCTGGTGCTTCGATGATATACACGCTCCCAATGCCTATCATGGGTGTCGTAGCGACACCCCTAACGATGCCTTTGAGGAGCTTGCCGTAGATCAGGTTGCGAACCCACACTGTAGCACCATCTTTGTACTTGAAATCGTCCATTTTATTTGTTCCTAAGAAATTTAACATGATTGTTGAACATTTCCACATCATCCCGATGAATCTTAATGAAATGGTAGTCATCCAGGTCGCCTATATAGCGCGCTCCAGAGGCTTCTAAATAGCGAACGCCATACTGACACTGCAACCCGACCTTAGAGCGGCAGATGTCACCAAAATCGATGTAATCGTCGTTGTTCATTAGCTCGCTTTGATGATTTCGATGGGTACACCAGGAAAGTGACGCTCACAATACGCCTTTCCGTTGCCTTGTGCAACCCTAAATCCAAAATCGAGATTCTGAGCGCTCAATCCTGGCATGGTAGACGGTAGATCAGTCTGAATTGAGACATGATCAGCAAAATGTTTGTGCTCAACGATCTGGATGTAAAGTAATTTCACAATTTTTCAACTTTCTTCAAATTCTTGGTGCTGGCTGATGAACTCGACCGCTTCCCAATGCATTTTCTCGACTGCTGGAGACCTTAAGGCTTTAATTGGCTCACTTTCACTTCCCATAAACAAACGGGAGTTAACCTCGCGTGTGAAGGAATTGCGCGAGCCTGAGACTGCACACAAGTGCTTAAATGCTTCCTTGAACAGCTTTTCGTAGTTTGGAGTTGACATTTTTTACCTTTGGAGAATGAATTGCTCAATCAGTTTATCGTCTATGTCTGGACGCGAGCCAATGTTGAGCGATTTGCTCCTGCCGTAGCATTCTGCATTGAGTTCTGGTGCTCCATTATCGATGCTGAACGATACAAACCCAGCCGCGACAACCTTGCGCGCTCCAGCGACCTCTCTATGATTGAGCAAAGACGCGAAAACAATGGGCATTTCCAGCCCATTGCTCTCCACGATGATGTATTTGGTGTGATCGAACATGTTACTCGGCGGTTTCCTCGTCGTCTTCGTCGGAATCCTCTTCCGTCAACTCGGCTTTGAGGTTATCGTTCCACTCTTGGATGCACTGCTCACCAATCCAAGTGACTAGCGCCTCTTGTGCGCCAGGATTGTCTGACAGGAAGGACAGAAGTTGGCTCTCACCCATGAAGGTGGTGTGGTAACCTAGTACGCCTACGATGGTTTCCAGGCGCCTTACGCCATTGTCACTTTCAAACTGGAACATCCGTTCCTGCTCGATGTAGGCTTGAAGATTACGCTCGACGGTTTTCATTTGAATTTGAATGTCTCTTTGAGTTGGGCTTCGGTGGGTTTCTTCCAGTTGAGGATTCTACCAGTTTCCACGTCGATGTCAAGCATCACGTAGTCACCATAATGGTCTTCCGGAAACCAACCAGGAACGTAATCATCGTACTCGGAACCGATTTGGCGCCCGTCTGAGTCGTGCAAGCTGGCGGCGAATAGATCGCTGCACTTCGCTGATATCGTGATCGTCTTGGCTTTCATTTCACATTCCTTTGTAAATTTGGCTATCCTCGGAAGGCTTCGAACCCCCGTCCTCTTCGTTTACTCTACTCGTTTCCGGTTAACAAGCAGAGCCGCGACTTGGCTAGCACTTATCGCAGCTACGCTCCCGAAGTGCTCTAACCTACTAAGCTACGAGGACAAAGGAAGTATATCTTAAAACCGATCCTTTTGCAAGCTAAACTAACCAGTCTAGGCGGGCAGCGGAGAAGGAAGGCGTTGCGACAGGCTTGCGGTAAGTGGTCGAGCCACCTATCGTGTGACCCGGCTTGAGGACGCCTTTACATTCCAGGCAATGGTAGTTTTTTCCACCTAACTGCATCTTCTTGTGGCGAATAGCCCCGACCATGATGACGCGACAGTTGCACGAGTACGTATATTGAGTCGTCTGGCGTGCCTTGGCGTTGCTCACGTCATACTGATGACAGCGATCAGCAGGAAGCCCGAAGGCGCTCATGACGCGCTGCCATTCGTTACCGTGGGGCTTGATTCGCTGAGTGGGGTAGAGAGCGTACGCGATCAGGTGCGCGACCTCATGCCCGATTGTCTGCTTGACGTAGTTATCGAAGTTCTCAGCGCAAAGCGTTTGATTGACCAGAACGTAATTGTTCCGATAATCCGCTTTGCCGCCTATGGTACCCCGAAGGTCGAACTTGACGACCGGCATCGCGAAATCTTTAGAGTAACGAATCCGCGCTTTTTGAACGTAAGCGACAACAGCCAACTGAACTGCTCTGATCTGATCTTGCGTTAGTTTCATGACTTCCTCTCAGTTGTTGAAGCAATTGTACAGATAAACTTTGTTTAAGTCAAGTCTTGACTCGAACTAATTTTTACTATATACTCTCTTCATCGTTACAAAGGAAAATGAAATGCTCCCGAGATTCTATCACTGCGGTTGTTGCGAACAGTACCATGCCGTGGAATTCGATGGCGATTGTCGCGACGATTCAGCGCGCTTCAATCCTGAAGACCTGGACGAGCAGTATGGCGATCATGGCTGGGAAGAAATCGATCAGGAAGACCTCGACCTCGAAGACTATGAAGACGGTATGTCAGATGCTGAAGCCGATGCGGATACGCTACGCTCCGCAGGTTGGGGAACCGACGAAGATTATGGTGGGTGTCACGGGGATTAAATTTATCATTCAGTTCAAACCCCGTTTTTATAAGTGGATCTCCATACCTCTCCACTGGTTCCCGATACCATAAAAGAATTATACCGGAAAACTTTGTTCATGTCAACTACCAAATGTCTTCACTGTACAAGTACGGTGGCCACTTGAGAGCTTTGATTTGTCCGTTCTTGAGTGCCAGATATGCGCCCGCCTTGCGCATCACGAACCGCCCGTCATTCAGTACAAAACCTTGCTCTCCGTTGATCGGTGTAGGTTCGCCTGATTCAGCCATGAATTTGATGATGTGATGATGTCTTGCGGGCGCTGGAAGAGTCCAGACCTTATCATCATGTCCAAGAATGGCGGCGGCAACGACTGTGAGCCCTTCGGTCATAATCCCAACCATTGCGTCAACCAGCAGAACGGAGGAACCTTTTCCCACAGCAAATGCTCGAATGGGAAACTGATTGTGATCCCCAGCAGAAAACTGCCGACCATGTTGATGGGTTTGTATTTGTGATAACAGCGGACAAGAAATCCGCGTTCGTCTTTGTGGGTATGGAATTCAGACATTGGTTTTGATTGTTTCCCAGGCGTTCTCGGCTCGCTCCAGTAGTTCATCTATCTCGACGCTGGTAAGATCCATTGATGCTTCCAGATCGTGGTATTGATTCCTGGTGAGACCCGATGCATGGATTTCCGCGAGGAGTCTCGGGAACTGAACCGAATCATCTTGCCAGCGCTTGGTAGCCATTTGTTTTCCTGTTTATCGAGTATGTGTATTGTATTCTTTTATCTTACTCTCGTCAAGCTCACCGTCCTCAAATCTTGCACCAAATCCGCGTTTTTCTCGCCTCTCGTGCTCACTTTCGGACTTGTTAAATCGTGATCGAATTTCATCCGCTGATTCGACCTTTGATGGTCCTTCTTTTCGGGCGTCACCATAACCCTTGTTGATGATGGGCGGTCTCGTATAACCCTCCGTTGAGCCTTCGGGATTGTAAGGATTGACGGCTCGAATCTTCTCTCCGTGGTCTATCAGAAATTGGTTTTGAATCTGATACGCGAGCTTTTCATTGTACTCACGTCCGAGTATGTCTTTCTGTCTTGGGCAATAGTTCTGCGTGAAATGGACAATCTCATGACACAATGCCGACTGTCCAATTTTTGTTTTGAGGTCTATCCGATTATCTAGATAGATGTTGCCGTCAACACACGCGCCTAATACTGGTGATCCAATGATCTGTTTGAGTTCAGCAGCAGAGACGATTGAAACTACGGGCTTCCGGACTGAATCCATCGGCTCGATGCCGTATGAGTGCAGGAAGAGAAAACAGGCTGCGATTAGTTCGTCCATGCCCCGTACTCTACGCTAGTTTGGTACTAATTGCAATAGTGGTGGTGCTGGTGGTAGGATTCGAACCCACGAAGGCTTTCGCCGCTTGCTTACAAGGCAAGTCCCGTAGTCCACTTGGGTACACCAGCAAAGGAAAAACCTACCACCACCGAGAGCGGTAGGCTAAACCTATTTCAATGAAGTCTCGGTCCAGGACACGGTCTTATCGTATCCGCGCTGCCACATACGTCCACTGTCATCGCTTCTACGGGTTTCCCCTCCACTGCCTTTCGGCGACAGTCCACTCGGATTCAAATCCATTTCGCGCTTAAGCTGTGTGGTTCGGCTCGACGCTTACTATCCCCGGTAATAGAGGCTAACAATCTCGGGACCGCCTTAGTATTTCGGGTCATAACTCCCGTCTTACCTACGATCAGGCTTGACCGGTAGTTCAGTTCTGGTAAGCGATGCCCCAAAGGGACTTTCGTTTAGTTTCCGCTGTACAGCATTCTAAGGAACAGCGTCGCTCTTTACCGTCCATTGACCAGAGAAGTATTTATTCTACTGCATGTCAGTCATGTCGTCAAGCATTTGAGCGAAGGTCATAGCCGACTGCCGCCTTTTAATCGTTTTTTCAGTAACGACCGGAATGCTGGGACGCTTGTCAGAGTATTCGGCGTCCATCCAACAACTTTCGCACGGATAAGATTGACGCTTGAAACCGCGCCAAACGGGACAGTCATCATCACCATACTTACAACCGTGATTGATGCAACAGTGTTCAGAATGAACGCACCACTTCTCACCAACTGGCGCTACGAATGGCGCCGTTGCTATGAGGTATGCGTTCCAGAGGGTTGTCATGCCTATACCTTGATGCCAATCGCGAAGGCGATGACTTCACCATCGGCACCCGCCTTGACGATTCGCTTGGTGCCGCGCTGATGCCAAGCGTTCTTTTTTCCATGCTTGGGTGTGGTAGCCTTCGGTCCCTTACGACCGTTCTTGCGCTGCGCGCTCCACTCTTTCGCGGCGCGGTTTTGCTTGGAACGCTTGCTGTTGGCAGACATTTCATTTACTCCTGGTTAGAAAGAAAATTGAGGTTGCTGCGAGCAGCTTTATGTCTGGTAAAACCAGTTTATTTACGGGTTCAGACCCGAACACCCCATTAACAAAGACAGTATATCTTAGTTTTATTCTGATGTCAAACTAATCCGTGAAGCGCATCGTCCATGCTGTGAGGATTGTCGATACCATCTTCGGCATCGACAGCAGCAAGGAACTCACCATCTTCACCTTCGATATCATCGTCGGTATATGCGGCGACAACCGGATCACCATTGTGATTGAGCCAAAGATGGTAAACCCAATCCCGACTCGGATCATTCGAGAAGCTAAAGCCTCTCGCGTCGATGATCGCCTCGCCAGCGGTAGCGAACGGCTCGGAAATCTCGGGAGAACCTGAGCGCATGTACAGGTTAAAGTGTTTCATCTGTTACCCTTTTCGGAGAAGTGAACCACCAGCCAATCATGTCGAAGCTGACATTGGAAGGGGAGCATGTAATCGTAAGGCAATGAATACCACTACGGATAGGGTTGTCAATTGCACCCACGAAGACGAGATTTGTAGAGACAAGCATCATACTAGTAATCTTACTTGTTTTGTTTTTCGATGTCAAGCAGATGCCGAACCTTTTCGATTTCGACTGTGGTATGTGCGACACCACCAGCGTTAAGGTCGATGTACCACTGAAGCACTTCCGCCCGAGTCTTCAGATTGTTGACATTCATCAGGAAATCACAATGCGCCAACCGAAGCTTATCGGTGTACTCCTCACGCTTATGTCCGAACGCTGGAATCTCATTCCCCAGGAATCGTAGCACTGCCGAGATGCGTTGCTTCCCATCTACTAGTACCATTGGACCTTCAAAGGTTTGCATCCACCCCTTGCAGTTCCAATAGATCACGCGGCTCGACTTACCACCCTTCAGCATGAATTCGACGTAACGGATTTGCTGCTCTTCCGACCAGACATGCCCACGCTGAAAATCGGGGTCCATCTCGAAGGTGTACATCCGCTCATCGCGATTGCTGGCAATCCAATTTTCGAGGTAATCCCAACCAACGTTAACTTCGTAGGAACCGGACCGCGTTATTTGTGGAATATCAGCAAACTTAGGCATTGGCGAGCCGCCCAGCGTCGAGTAGAACGGAACCGATGAGCCTATCCAGCCCATCGGCATCCGTTGCGTTATACTTTAGGACGTACATCCAATCGGGCACGTCACGATACTGCTGCCCGTTGGACTCGTCATACTTCAGCGAACAAAGCGCGTCAATGACGCCCTCTGCCTGCTCCTTTGTTAGATTGAGTGTTATCATTTCAGTGTTTAGCGGACCTTGGTAATGAACCCATCAACGAGCGTCACGATGGCGTACCACGCATGCGGTGTGGGATAGTGCGGACCCTCGACGGTGAAGTTTCCGTTGACAGGATCGGGCGCGTTGAACATGTTGTTCGGCTGATAGATGGCAACCTTTTTGCCTGCGGCGATGGCTTCCTTGAGAGCTTTTTTCGTTTTGAAGTTGGTTTCGGTGTACATTTCGTTTAGCCTCTCTGTCAGTTGATGTAGCTATTATATCGATAAACTTTGTTCAGGTCAAGAGCTATTTTAATTGAATAAGACAAAAGCGAAACCCCATACCTCCCCGCTGGTTGCTGATACCATAAAAAGATTATACAGGATAATCTTTTTATGTCAAGGAATTACTTTTTCAAATTCGAATCGCTGAAGCTCTCACGTAATACGTGAACCGAACCCATCGCCTCATACTCGGCAGTGTGAGCGTTCGGGAATTCGCGGTCGGGAGCGAGAATCAATGCTATCAACTCCGCTGCTTCTTTGTTCGGAGCATCGACAGAGATCACAAGGTTGCTGTACGCAACCCGAGAGATGGTAACATCAAATAGCATTTTTGACCTCGATTGGTTTGGTATTGTCCCGTCTGACCTCGATGATAGCTTTTGCCATCATCTGAAGCAAGAGCGGACCTTGCGTTGGATGACGCAGTATCGCCTTTATATCGACCCGCGTCAAGCGCTTTGTTTGGCGTGCCATGCTTCGACCGTTGGGAAATCGTTGAACGTGAATTGTGTCCAACCGTTGATTTTGTCATGCACGGTAATGATATCCTTTTGTATCAGAGAGGAAACGACTCCACCCAATGCTCCAGGCGTCTGTAAGGCGACCGCGAGGCGCGCTTCCTCGATCAGCCCGAAGTCATGCCCATTGCCTCTGCTTGAGGCAAAGAGCGCGAACATGACCTTAGTTTCGAGCGGGGTGAGTTTCATTGGGTTCTCCAGGTTGAGAGTATTATAGCTAAAATAATCCCAGCCGTCAAGCTATTCCTGGTATTCGACCTCGGTTATCTCGCAGGTTTCACCTTGAGAGATAACCGATTCGCTCTTGAAATAGGCTTGGATTGTGTCATGATCGGAAAGTGTGGACGGATCGTCAATTCCTGTATCCAGGTCCACGTCTTCGACTAGCCAGTAATCCCGACACCAAGCGGCGACCGCCGCCTCAGCGTTCACATGTGAGTTTCCGGCATACAGAACGTCGATACCTGCACCGGTCGAAATGATTGCGAGATGAATTTTCATGACGGTATCCAGACTCCGATGATTGAATTGTACCACGCGACCGTGGCGATTGTCATGCTTTCACCCGCTCTTTTAAATCGAGCGAACATGTAGACTTCACCTTGCGGATTGCGAAAAATCCAAGGGCGTCGCAGTTGATGCCGCGTCAAATCCAGGCGCCTGCGCTTTGCCTGGAGTAGTGAATAGGTTGCTTCGGCGCTGGGCGGCGCGTAGTTACTAGTAACGTCGTTCATTGCGGTATACCCAACTGTGCCGCCCAAATGCTGGCTTCCATGCTCATGCGACGATTCGGGCGAGTGCCTGCGATTTTGTGACGAAGTCGCCGTAATGCAGCCATCGCGTTGCGCCTTGCTTCCTTGTGCGGTTTGTTTACGGTTGAAGAGCGCTCATGCTTCTTTTCCGCTGTTTCGACATACACGCACCACGCGTATCCTAGTTCCGGGCGGTCGCGATTGTTGCTCAGTTGCCAACCCCAGCTTTTAGCTTCCATTTTACTAGTAGCTCCGAATCACAAAACCGCTTGTGTCTTTTTTGGCGCGACCCTTTGCGCTCAGAACAATGATACTACCTTTTTTATCCAAAAAGCGCAAGTCGTTTTCATCACCATCCGCTACGTTAGCCTGCGTCATCGCCCATGCTTTGACTTCCTTGGTACAAACCACGGTAATGGTATGTCCAAGAGTCTGTAACACGCGGCAAGTCGCATGATTGTTTTCGGCGGCGCTGAATGTCAGATGATAGTTAACCGGGAATCCCGGTTTGCCTTGCTGTAGCGCACGATACGCGATTTTGGTGTAGTCATAGAATTGTATCGTCGGGAAGCGCTCGAACATATTGCGATGCTGCCCCATGCGAATCTTTTCCCAAGGCAAATCGCTTGTCCCGTTCGGGCGCACAACAAGCGTCAAGCCTAACTTGCAGGCACGCTTCTGTGCGTGGATGATATCCGCCTCAAGCAGAGACATGAAATGCTCACGTTGCTCGAAAAACATAACGGTGCGACGCTTGCGAGCATTCTGCACGCGGTTTGTCGTTTCACCTTTTTTGAACATTCCGCCACGTCCCGCAGTATTGAGACATGCTGCGATGCAACCGAGCGAAGCGGACGGGCAAACTTGATAGCCTGACAGGGTGGACGGCGCCAAGTGTAGGATAACCGAGTAGTATCCGACCTTTTCACCCTTGCGGACCTTGATGTTAGCCTCAGTCAATAGATCGTAGCGTGCCATATTTTACGATTGCTCCGTTTGTTGGTGCTCGCGACTTACAATATTGCTTAATACCGTTATCACAAGCGCCACGATGAGAATAATTCTCACAATCAAGAAGACTGTGGCTTCGAGTGGTCTAAGGATTGTGTCCATGCGTGTATAATACGCGAATCAGTTCATCCTGTCAAGCATTAAAATAATCAAAATAGGCTTGACGTGAACAAAGTTATTTGCTATACTGCTTCTCATGGAATACGTGATCGAAATTGCAAAAACAAACGGAACCGAAATGGTTTCGTTGAGCAAAGGCACTATCGTTACCACTACTCGCAGCATCGCTTTTGCGAGCAAGTTCAAGGTGCGGGACCGCGCTGAAGCAGTGGCGCGAAAAATTCAGGGTGCAACCGTCGAACCGTTTTTTGGCGGGGTTGTCACCAGCAATAAAGCAACCGTGCAAGGTCCGCAATCGGACCGCGTGAGAAGGAATTAACAATGTTTCAATTTCGCTGTGGATGCGGTCTTGTGAACTACAATCGCGAAGATTGGCTTTCACACTTCAAGCACAATGTTTGCGGTAACAGATTTGTACGCGGGTTGCGTAACCTAGCACTAACCCGCATAGAATTCAAGCGGTAAATTAAGTTTCCTCCTGTGTGGTGTTTTTGGCGGGTTGAGCATTAAGCTCCCCGCCATTTTTTTCACAATTTAGTTATGAATCGAATCCCCATAGCGCTGCGCGCTTCGACCGAAGGTCGATACCTTCCCCTCGGGGCGGGTTGGCCTTCGATCTGTAACCATTATATCTTAGAACAATGTTCGAGTCAAGGATTATTTTTATGAAAACATCTTGACCGCTGCCTCATATCCGAGACAGAACACAGTGAAATTCTCAGACACGTCGATATCGACGTAATCGTTACCACCAACGCCCGAGCGGTGGAAGTTCAAGCCCGCGAAAGTTTGCTCGAATTTGCTGCGAATGAAATCGCGGTCGGTGATATCCACATAACCGTGACCTTTGTTGGCGCTCACATACAAGGCTGGACCGTAGCACTTGACGGCGTCAACCTCGCCATCACCAGCTTTGATATCCGACCAGTGAGATAGAAAGGTCACTCGGAAAAGTTTCTCGTCCGAGTCACGGCGAAGAATGGAAGTCGAAAGCATTTGTTTACTCCTCAAAGTTGATGAGAACCATTATAGCCCAAAACAAAGTTTTGGTCAAGGATTATTTTACTTAAATATCCGGTTCTGTCGGCGCCTTGCATCAGCGCGAGCGCGACGCATGCGCAGGTTGATATCGTCCTGCTGCGTGGTATCGTTCCAGCAGAAAAACCAATAGACAAGGCGCTTAATCATACGTTCCTTATGACGCTTATTTTACCAAGCTTACACCTGAGTTTCTGTTCGAGTTCAAATGTAGCGTCGAGAATTCCCCAACCGTCCTCGCTGTCGTTCAGGTCCAGATACATATGCTCGGTGCCTGCTTTGACATTCGTGTAACCTGCGGCGATTGCGCGCTCGCAAAGTTCCTTGACTGCAACTGGTCCGGTGTAAACCCTTGAACGCTTCAGCATGTTTTGCTCCTGTCTCGATTTTGTTTATTATATCAGAAGGGTAGATCAGCGTCAAGCACTTCCAACTGCTTTGAAGTTCGAGCCTTCCTTACGTGCCTGCTCCATTTCCCACTCGTAATCAGCCAGAGCTTCGAGTTCGTGCGGATGAGGCTGGGCAACGCCATGATAATGCGGGTTGCGTTCCCAAGTATCGTAATCGGAAAGAAGCCATTGAGAATCAGGAAAATCCTCGCCTACGTTCCAAGCCCACTCGCGACATGCTTCGCCCGGAGTAGCCAGATGATCGTTTTCGTCGTAGCCGAACATTCGTTTTGTTTCCCTTTCGTTAGTGTGAAGCTATTGTACGCTATTATTTTTATTAAGTCAAGCTTGCATTTTGATTTTTATCAGTGTATAATAGCCGTCATCAATAGGAGAAACCCAATGCAAGTTATTACCATGTATCGCTCGACCGATGGATCGTCTTTCGGTACCGAAGAAGCATGTAAGGCGCACGAGTTGATACTCGATGCTACCACACAAATCATGGAGCTTTTGGAGCGTGATGATTGGGTTCGCAGCAACGGCAATTTATGCGGTCCCGCCACCGATTTTGTGAGCCAATTGCTCAGTACCAATTTCGGGTCGAAAGTCTATACTATCCTGAGCACCGTTCATCGCAAATAACACTTGCGACAGAGCATTAAGTTTGCTATAATGCCTTTGTTGGTTAATTGGAGATGAAACGAATGAATACCGAACCGCGTTTTACCACAATCGAGCAGTTGGTTCCCTTCCTCATGTCCCTGCGCTCGGCTCAGGTTGCGACCATTGTCGCCGTGACCGAAGTCAAGATGCGCAAGACTGGCAACCCTTTCATCGGGACTC